>CAAGKR010527896.1_pt1 | contig 10371 bp, 7 predicted proteins | sample 2556971 | NCBI WGS metagenome assembly CAAGKR01 (sample SAMEA5207829, study PRJEB30636) | soil metagenome | biome: forest; feature: boreal; material: soil | place: USA | collected 2011-09 | depth 1 m
CCGCCGGGTGTTCGGCTTCGCGTCGGCTTCGAGGGAACGTCGTCGCCCGTCTCCGCCTTGGTCGCCGTCTTCTTCCGTGCGGCGGTCTTGCGACCCCGCATTGGCTTTTCGGTCGGCAGCACAGCGTCACCGTCCGTCTCCGCGGCGGAAACCGCCGCGACCTCCGGCTCGTTTACGACGCCGATCGAGAGCAGGTCTGCGGGTGGCGCGCCAAACTTGCCGCGTCCGCGCGTCGCGCCGCGGTGCCCCATTCCAACACGGGGCTGGGGCGTCGTGGGGGTCGTCGCTTTCGGCGCAGCGTCCGCCGCGGCTTTCGCGAGTTGATCGGCGACGGAATCCGCCTCAGCGGCTGGGGCGACCTCAAAGTCATCTCCGCGACGACGCAGATCGATCACGCCATTGTCATGCGCGTCCTTCAAGACGCGGACGAACATCCGGTCGTTCAGGCTTTCGCTGTCCCGTCCGAGGAGGTCGCGCGCTTTCGAGCGAACGTCGCTCGCGCGGACGGGGGCGTCGCCGCGCGCCAGCGCCGCGACGGTCTTGCGAACGAGATCGAACGCCTCCTGGCGAGTCAGGCGTTCACCGCTCAAGCCGATGGTGTCCGAACCGGTGTTCGGAGATGCCGATCGCGGCGCTGCTGGAACACTCGGCGCGACCGCTGGCATCGACGACGCGCTGGCCGTACCTGTCGCGTCTGTCTGACGTGCGGCGTCCGCGGGCTGCTCGGGGCGACCGGGACGATCTTCGCGGTCGCGTCCGCGACCACCCCGCCCGCGGCGTCCACGCCGCGGACGCGACTCCTCAACACCGGCCTCCGCCGCCGGAGCGGCTGCAGCTTCGGGACGCGCACCGCGCGGCTCGGCAGGGACGACCCCCGCGGGAAGATCGATTTCCAGCTGGCCGTTCTCCAACTTTGCAATCGAAAGGAGTCCGCGGTTCGCGGCTTCCTGGACGAACCGTGAAAACTTCGACATGCCGAGATCCTTTTCGTCGAACGACGCATCGATCTCCTGCATGACTTGCTTCAACCGGTCGGAGCGCATGACGTCGCCATTCTTCTTCATGCGACCGACGGCTTCCTTGACGAGCTCCCACGGATCCCACTTCTGCGCCGGGTCCTGGTCGTTGGCTTTTACCAGGCCGGCGAGGGCGTTGTAGCTGTAGTACTCATCGCAGTTCTGCACGAGCAGGTCGCTCGACGATTCCCGGATGCCGACGCCGATGACGTACTTGCCGTATTCCTTGAGCTTGATGACGAGGCTCGAGAAGTCGGAGTCGCCTGACAGGAGGATGAACGTTCCGATCTCGGGGCGCGTGAAGACCAACTCGAGCGCGTCAATCGCGAGACGGATGTCGGTGGCGTTCTTCTTCGACGATCCGTACGCCGGCGCGAAGATCAGATCGATCGACGATTCCGAGAGTGGGACGATGTACTGGGGATACCTGCGCCAATCCGCATATGCCCGCTGCACGGCGACCTTTCCCTTGATGATCTCGGAGGAGAGGAGGCTGCGGAGCTCTTTCCCGAGGTCGGAGCGGATCCCCATCGTGACGTTGTCGAAGTCGATGAGGAGCGCCGCGTTCGGCGCGTGGATCGCTGCAATGGGCTGCTGAAGATTGACGGCCTGGGGTCCGCGATGGACCAGGGCGGGGTGCGCTCGCGACATCGGGCGCGTGTTGCGTGAATTCATGTACGACCTTGCGGGCGGTGCCCGCGTGTGTTGCCCGGCGTAAACCGAGCTGTCGCGCGACAAGCTCGTCCGAAGGACAGCCGTGCGCGAACGTATCGGGTGAATACCCATCGGCGTGAGGCGCCGTTGCGCGCTCATGCCCTGGGTCGTGTCGGCCGGGCTCCAACCGCACGCTCACCGGGTCTTCCACGATGACGTGGACACCGCCGATCTCGTACGTGTCGTCTTCCGACCGCTGGTAAATGTATACGAGGATGGCACCTAGGTGCCAGCGCCAACGCTCAATCGCCCATCGCCTTGAGAATGACGCGCTTGGGCCGTTGCCCATCCCACTCGCCATAAAAGACCCGTTGCCAGGGGCCCAGGTCGAGCTTTCCATCGGTCACCGGAACAATGACCTCGTGCCCGATGGTCAGCGACCGCAGGTGCGCGGCGGCGTTGTCCTCGCCCGTTCCACTGTTGTGGCGGTAGCGGCCGGGGTCCCACGGCGCGATGTCCCGCTCCAGCCAATCGAGGATATCCTGCCAGAGGCCGGACTCATGATCGTTCACAAACACTGACGCAGAGATGTGCATCGCCGACGCGAGGACCATCCCCTCATCGATCTTGGCGGCGGCACGACAGCGCTCGACCGCGTCGGTGATATCGATGATCTCCTGGCGCCGCCGGGTATTGAAGGTGAGATATTCAGTGTGCGATCGCATTTTCGATTGAAGGGCTTCGGGTTTCGCGGGCGATTATTCGCCTTCCTGCTGTCGTTCGCTCTCGTTCCGTCGATCCTGCTGCTGCTGGCCTGGGGCGCGATGACGAACTGGGCGCTGCCGATGGTCGGCGCGACCGCCGCGTGGGACAGTGTAAGCGCGAGCGGAGAGCGTGCCATCGCCGCGGCTCGGTCAAACCCGCGGAGCGCTGGAGCCCGGGCGGCGCTCGACGCACACGAAGCGCAGCTGCGGAACGATCTGACACGCGCGAAGCAGACGGGCTACATGGTCCGGAGAGGCGCCCAGGTGGCGGCGGCGCTGATCGGTCTGGCGATTCTGGTTCTTGGGCTGGGGGCGGCTCGCGTCGCCAGCCACCTCAGTCGCAACATGAGCCGCCCGTTGCAGGAACTGGTCGAGTGGACCGATCTCATCGCGAAGAGCGAACCCCTGCCCACCGGGCCGCCGCGACGCGGCGCGCCGGAGTTTCAGCTGCTGCGGCACCGGATGCAGCACATGTCGGCCGAACTGCAGCTCTCGCGGCGGCGCGCGCTTGACGCGGAACGGGCGGCGGCGATGCGTGAGAGCGCTCGCCAGGTCGCTCATGAGCTCAAGAACCCGTTGACGCCGATCCGTTTCGCGGTGGCGCGTCTCCGCGCGCATGCCACCCCGGAGATCGCCGACGCCGTCGAAGTGCTCGACATCGAGTCGGCGCGACTCGACGCGATGGCGAGGAGCTTCGCGCAATTCGGCCGTCTGCCCGAAGGGCCTCGGGCGCCCGTCGATCTCGGAGAGCTCGCCCGTTACGCGGCTCGCTCCGGCGCCACACCCGGCGTGGCCATCGAGGTCGACGTGGCGCCAGAGACACCGATGGTGAGCGGGCACTATGACGCCTTGACTCGTGCGCTCTCGAACGTGGTGTTGAACGCCATCGATGCCTGCGACGCGAAGGGTACCGTGCGCCTCAGCGTTCGGCCAAGCGCGCTGGATGGTCGCGCCGCAGCGGAGATCGTCGTCGAAGACACCGGTCGGGGAATCGATCCCGATCGCCTTGCGCATGTGTTCGAGCCGTATGTTACCACCAAGCCTGGCGGGACAGGGCTTGGTCTGGCGATCGTTCGTCAGACCATTCTCGCCCACGACGGTCAGGTCGACGCCTCAAGCGTACCGGGACGAGGGACGTCGATCCGGCTGGTTCTCCCAGTCGACCCTTCGCGCAGTTCACCCTGAGCGAAGCGAACGGGCTCAGGGTAGACTCCTCGGCGACACTCGCCGCGACCTGACCTTTCGCCGCGCTCAGTGTAAACTGCGCGACGAATCTGCCATGCCCGATCTCCCTCAACCTGACCGATGGCCAGTGTCCTGATCGTCGATGACGAGCCCAACATCCGCCGCATGGTCGGCGCACTCCTCGGCGCGGAGGGGTACGATGTGCGCGACGCATCCGACGGCGCCACGGGACTGACCCGAGCGAGAGAGAGCGAACCGGACGTCGTGCTGCTCGACTTGATGATGCCCGGTGAGCTCGACGGCCTGGCGACGCTGGCGCAACTTCGCGAGGCCGCGCCAGATGTACCGGTGGTGATGATGAGCGGCCGCGCCGGGCTCGCCGACGCCGTGAAGGCGACGAAGCTGGGCGCGTTCAACTTTCTGGAGAAACCGCTGAGCCCCGAGAGCGTGCTGCTCGCGCTCAGCGCCGCGCTCGAGCTCCGCCAGGTCCGGCGCGAGGCGCGATCGCTGCGTGAGGATCTCGGACTGCATCTCGAGATGGTCGGAAGCAGTCCCGGCATGTCGCGCGTGCGGGAGATGATCGAGCGGGTGGCAGCCACGGATTCGCGCGTCCTGATCACGGGCGAATCGGGAACGGGAAAAGAGCTCGTCGCCGCGGCGATCCATACGCAGAGCAAGCGGCGCGATCGTCCGTTCATCCGAGTGAACTGCGCGGCGATCCCCAAGGATCTCGTGGAAAGCGAGATGTTCGGCCACGAGAAAGGGGCGTTCACCGGCGCCACGGACCGCCGTATCGGGCGCTTCGAGCTCGCCCACACGGGCACGCTCTTTCTCGACGAGGTTGGAGATCTGGGTGCGGAGGCGCAGGCGAAACTGCTCCGGGCAATCGACGCCGGTGAGATCGAGCGCGTCGGCGGCGGAAAACCGATTAGGATCGACGTGCGGATTCTCGCGGCGACAAACAAGGACCTCGGTCGCGCCGTGAGTGAGGGGATGTTTCGCGAGGATCTCTTCTTCCGACTGAACGTGATTCCGCTACCGGTGCCGCCGCTGCGCGAGCGACCGTCCGATATCCCGGCGCTGGTCCATCACTTCGTCGCATTGTTCAGAATGCGCTCCGGGCAACCGAGTGCGAACTGGTCCGACGAAGCCGTCCATGCATTACTGCAGTATCGTTGGCCAGGAAACATTCGCGAACTGGCGAACATCATCGAGCGACTCTCGATCCTCAACGCGGGGCGCCCGATCGGTGTCGCCGAAGTGCGGGGCGTTATCCCCGTCAACGTCAACGAGCCTCAGCGGCCGCAAAGTTTTCCCGATCCGTCCGCGCTCGACCAGTCACTGACCGATACGCTGGACGAGTACGAGAAGGTGTTGATCGCGCGAGCGATCTCGATCGCCGACGGCAACATCGCGGAGGCGGCGAGGCGACTGAAGACGGATCGGCCGAATCTTTACCGCCGCATGAAGCGTTTGGGAATACCAGTCGGCGGCGAGTGACACTCGAATCGACACACCACCGGGATCGCGAGAGGACACTCAAGAAGCTTGCGCCGGTGTCTGAAAGACGATAACTCGTTGATCGATGGAAGTTTGGAAGGCCGTGGCCCGTAGGGAACAGCGACTGCGAACAGCCGTTGCGTCCTACCACCCGAGGATTGGTCATGCGTAAGGTCCTTTGCACCGTTCTCGCGGCCTTCGTTCCGCTCGCCGTCCAGGCGCAACAGCGAACGACCCTCGGCCGCGACACGACGCTCGCCGCCGAAAATATCCCCGCGCAGATACGTCGCGACGTCGAGGCACGGTGGAGCGCACCCGCCGAGATCAGGGCGTACGGCTCGGTGACGATCCCCGCCGACACGGTCGTCTCGGGCGGCGTCGCCGTGCAAAACGGACCGTTGGTCATCGGCGGACGGGTGACGGCGAACGTGACCGTTGTCAATTGCGACGTCACTCTCCTTCCCGGCGCGCGCATCGATGGCGACCTGTGGGTCATCGGCGGACGTCTTCAGGGGAGGGACAGCGCGACGGTCCGCGGAGAAGTCCGTGTGTATCGGGGGCCAGTCTCGGCAGCAAGGACCGGCGACCGCCTGCTCCTCGATGACGATGTCCCGCGAACTCCACGACGGCGGATGCCGCGACTGGGTGACGGCAGCTGGTCGGATCCGATTCACCTGGCGACCGCCGGCGCGTACAACCGCGTCGAAGGTCTGCCGATCAACATCGGTCCGGCCCTATATCAGGGCACGCCGTGGGGCAGCGTGCGCCTCGACGCCTTTGCTATCGTCCGCACCGGCTCGACGTTCGAGGCGGATCACGGCGACGTGGGCCACGACATCAAGACCGAGATTCGCTTTGGGCGGGACAACGGTCCAGGGATCGGGGTTGGCGGCGGGGTCTTCAACACGATCGACCCGGTCGAGCCGTGGCAGCTCTCGGACATGGAGACTTCGCTCGCCGCGTTTCTGTTTCGGCGCGACTATCGCGACTACTTCGCGAACCATGGCGCGTCCGGGTTCGCACGTCTCTATGTGGCTTCTAATGCGTCAATCACCGGATCGTTTGCCGACGAGCGGTGGGACTCACGCGAACGGTTGAATCCATTCACGGTCTTTCGCGGCGGGACGAGCTGGCGACCGAATCCGGCGATGGATGCCGGAAGCATGCACGTCGGCAACTTGACGCTGCGTTACGATACGAGAACTGATGCGGACGAACCGAGATCCGGCGTCTATGTGGTCGTCGATGCCGAGCGCGCCACGGGACGTCTCGGCGCCGTCGCTCCGACGTCGACGGCTCGATTTGCCAGCGATTGTTGTCGCAGCGTCGGGACGACCTATGGGCCTGGCGACGCGATCGGGTACACTCGCGGTTTTATCGATGCTCGGAGCTACAATCGGTTGTCTCCTGTCGGACAGATCAGCTTCCGCGTCGTCGCCGGCGGATGGGTGTCGGGCGACGAGCTGCCGTTGCAGCGTCGCCTGTCGGTCGAAGGACCGAGCCTGCTTCCCGGCTACGGCTTCCGTGACATCAACGGCACGTTCGATACTGGAACATGCAGTGTCGGCGGACCGCTCGGTCGGCCAGCCGAATGCGATCGAATCGCGGTGGCGCAAGTCGAGTATCGCGGGAACCTGCACCTCGACTTCGGAGACTGGCGCGAGGACGCCGGTCGTTTTGTGGGAGCGCACAGCGAGGGATCGTGGGTGATGTTCACCGACGCCGGACGTGGATGGATGGTCGGTCCCCAGTCAGGCGACATGACATATCCGAAAGGCGTGCTTCCGCCCACCTCCACCTTCCGGACCGACTTGGGCCTCGGCTTCGACTTCGGCGGCCTGGGGATATACGCTGCGAAAGCCGTTTCGGCGCCGACCGAGCCCGTGAACTTCTTCCTCCGACTACACCGCCGCTTCTAGATGGGAAGGTGGTCGCTCCCACTCATCCTGCTACTCGCGGCGCCCGCGTCGCTCCGGGCCCAGGATAGGTCGCCGCGATTGGACTTGTCGATGCCGGCTCAGATCGTCGCCGGCGTGGACGCGCCGACGGTCTCCCTCAAGGCCGTTCTGGCCGAGGGCCATCGGCGCGAGTTGCTCGGCGCCGGGTGGCCGACCGCGTTGCACTGCCGCGTCGAGCTGTGGAAGCGCGGTCGGATCTTCTTCTTCGACCGCGAGTCGGTCGTCGATTGGGACCTCTTCGTTGAATACGTACCGGCGACGCGCCTCTACCACGTCCGGCGCAAGCAAGACGGAAGAATCGACGACCTTGGCCAGTTCCCGACGATCGAGGAGGCTGAACAAATCGTCGACCGTCCCTATCGCGTTCCGCTGGCGCCGAAATCGTCGGGAAAGCGGTACTACTACGCGTTCAGTCTCGACGTGTCGACGTTGTCGGGGAACGATCTCGACGCCTGGCAGCGCTGGGTTCGCGGCGACGCCAGGCCCGCGATTCGTGGAGATTCCAGTCGGATCACCGCGCTTCAACGCGGCGTCGGGTCATTGCTCTCGCGCGTCCTGGGGGGCGAGACCCAACATTACGAGGTGCGCGCGGCCTTCACCGCAGGGTGACGGTGCTCCATCGCCTCGAGCTGATGGAGAATCTCCGAACCATAGAAGGTCTTGATGTAGCGCGACTGGACCGGCGTCAGCTTCCGGACCGCCCAGCTGAGATGCACGAAATGCGGCTCCACCGGGTGCGTGAGCGGATGCATGCCGATCTCCGAAGGAAGTCGATTGCCCTTGCGCGTGTTGCAGGGGCTGCACGCGGTCACGACGTTCGACCACTCGTTGGTCCCACCGCGCGACAGCGGCAGGAGGTGATCCCGGGTGAGTGCCTCGCGCGGTCTCAGATCCAGGACGTGACGGCCACAGTACTGGCACCGGTAGTGGTCGCGCGCGAAGAGAAAAGTGTTCGTGACCTGGCGGCGGAAGCGCCGCGGCACATGAATGAACTTCGTGAGCCGGATGACCGCCGGGCGCGGCAAGCTCAGCCGCTCCGACCGCACGACACGGTCGTGATCCGCCTCCACGATCTCGGCTTTGCCGTCGATCAAGAGGCGGAGCGCGCGACGCATCGGGACCATCGTCAGCGGCTCGTACGAGGCGTTGAGGGCCAGACAGCCAACGATCACGCAATCCTCCAAGGGCCGGTACACAAACTCCCGCCTCTGATCGGGGCGGGAGCGGTAACGAATAAACGGCACCGCACTTCCGAACGCGCAAGAAGTATCTCGCGCCGGACGGTCCTACACCTCCCAAGCTACGATGGTGTCACGGAGAGGACAAGAGTGCTTCGCACTCTTGTCCTCTCATCATTATTTGAAGAGGAATCGCTAAAGTATACCTCTCGGCCGCCTCCTTATCGAAGGGCGGCAACCGGCTCGGGCACCATCGTCAACCACCCGTGACGATCCGGAATGGTTCCGCGCGCAATGCCGAGGAATTCGCTCTGCATGGCCTGCGTGACCTCGCCCGGACGCCCCGTGCCGACCGGAATGCGATCGACGGACTTGATCGGGGTGATCTCCACGGCCGTTCCACAGAAAAAGAGTTCGTCGACGACGTAGAGGAACTCGCGCGGCATCAGTTCTTCGCGGACCGTGAGCCCCATGTCCCCGGCAAGGCGGATGACCGAGTCTCGCGTGATGCCGTTGAGGATTCCCGCCCCCATCGGCGCCGTGTAGAGCACGTTGTCGCGAACCGCGAACAGGTTCTCACCGCTACCCTCGGCGACATGCCCGTTCGCGTCGAGCATGATGCCCTCGGAGTATCCGTCGAGCTTCGCTTCCATCTTCGAGAGCTGCGAATTGATGTAGTTGCCGCCGGCCTTTGCCATCATTGGAAAGGTGTCCGGCGCGGCGCGACGCCAGCTCGAGACACAAACATCGACACCGTTCGCCAAGCCCTCTTTTCCGAGATACGGTCCCGAGATCCAGCAAATGATGAACACTTCCACCGGCGTGTTCGACGAGTGGACCCCCATCGTTTCGCCGGTCCGCACGACCACCGGCCGGATGTAGCATTCGCGGAGCTCGTTGGCGGCGACCGTGTCGATGCAGCCCTGGACGAGATCGTCCACCGAGTAGCTCATCGGGATGCGATAGATCCGCGAGGAGTCCAGCAGCCGGCGCATATGCTCGCGGGCCCGGAATAACGCGCCGCCCGAGGGCGTCTCGTAGCAGCGCATGCCCTCGAATACACTCGAACCGTAGTGAACGACGTGGCTCATCACATGAATCGTGGCGTCGTTCCACTCCACGAGCGCCCCGTCTCGCCAGATCTTGGTGGTCCGTCCTGGTTTCTGCTGAGCCATATGGCGATCCGGTAAGAGGTACGGCTCGGATGATAGACAAGCAGTTAACGGATGCCAACCGGCGAGGACGATTCCATCTCACCCCCGGAGTCGAGCCACTCGCGGAGCGTATCGGCGGCGGCCTGCTGCCGCTCACGGAGCCCCGTAGTGGGTGCGGTGAGCCGTCCGTCGACCAGGAGGGGCTTTCCGGCCACCGCGACGAATCTCGCGCGCGCGCCCGATAGCGCGAAGATCGCCGCGGCGGCTGGGTCGAACGTCGGTCCAACCGGCCCGATATCGAACGCGGCCAGGTCCGCGGCTTTTCCAACCTCGAGTGATCCAATCTCGCTCGCGAGTCCCAACACGCGCGCGCCGCCGAGCGTCGCGAGCTCGAGGACATCTGCGGCACTCAGCGCTTCATGCGTCGCGAGGCGCGCTCGCTGAAAGAGCAGCGCGGCACGCGCCTCGTCGAGCAGGTCCATGCGATTGTTGCTAGCGACGGAATCCGACCCGAGACCGACGTCGATGCCGGCGGCGAGGATCTCGAGCAGCGGTGCAATTCCATGTCCGAGCTTCGCGTTGGATATCGGACAATGCGCGACCGGCGATCCGGCGTTTGCGATGATCGACAGATCGGCGGCATCGACGCGAACGCAGTGAATCAACAGCGGCCGCGCGGCGAGCACGCCGAGCGCATCGAGCAGTCGGATCGGCGTCGATGCCCGCGACTCGACAGTGATCCCTCGTCCGCGCAGGCCCTCGGCGAAACTTCCCCGGCCTTCGACGACGAGATTCCATTCCGGAACGCTTTCGGCGATGTGGATCGCCATCGGCAGGCGTTCGGCGATTGCCAGCTTCGTCGCCGCGCGGAAGAGATCGTCGGAAACGGTATACGGCGCATGCGGTGAGATGCCGACGCGAACCAGATCATTGGCCTTGTCGCGCAGACCAGAGAGCCTCGC
>CAAGKR010007279.1_pt1 | contig 10370 bp, 8 predicted proteins | sample 2556971 | NCBI WGS metagenome assembly CAAGKR01 (sample SAMEA5207829, study PRJEB30636) | soil metagenome | biome: forest; feature: boreal; material: soil | place: USA | collected 2011-09 | depth 1 m
CGAGGCGGGCGCTCTCCCCCGCCAGTAGGCGACGCCCCCCGCGGAGTTGGCAACGATCGCGCCGGCGGAGCGGGCCACGAGAGCACGAACCCGCTCCTTCGCCCCGCCCTCGTAGACCGCGGCAGAGCTTCGTTCGGAGAGGACCCACGGAACGCGCAGGAGAGTGGCCGAAAGCCCGGCGGCGACGTCCATCTGGAGGAGCCACGTCTGGACGACAGACGGCCGAAGTCGGCGAATGAGGCGGCAAAGGTCGAGGAGCAGCCGCGGATCGTGGCTCCCGCGGCCCTCGAGAACACAGATGCCGACCCCCGCGTTCTGCAGGAGGCCGGCGATCGGGCCCTGCCTGCCGAAGGCGACGTGGACGTCCCAGCCCCGCCGAACCTGTTCGCGGGCGAGATAGGCGAGTTGTCTCTGCGAGCCGCCGTTCAACATGTCCGGGATGCAGTGGAGGACGCTCGGGCGCATGCGTGCCTTTCACCGCACTTCGACGGCGGCGCCTGCGGCGCGCCGCAGGGCTGCCGAGCGCGCGCGGCCGCGGAAGATGCTCTCGAGAACTTCCACGGCGAGAATCACCGGAAGCACCCGGTAGAGAAGAAGAACCGCGAGGTAGAAGGTCGTGTTTCGAAAACACTGATAAACGGTCAGAGTTATCCACGCATAGACCACGACGGACCAGAATCCCTCCCTCCTTCGGGACACCCAGCGATGGACGAGCGCCAGGACGACGCCCAGCAAAGCCCCGCGGCCGATCAGATCGGGCACGCCGCCGCCCGCGATCGACTCCGAGATCGTTCCAAAAGCAAGTCCCCCGCCGCCCGCAGCGAAGTACGGATAAAACTCCGTGACGTACCACTCTCCGGGTTCCACCTTCGGGATCGGAGACAGCTGTTGCGGCACCAGGGCCAGCACGTCGGCCAGTCGGAAGCCCAGCGACACGTTCAAGTCGTGGTCTGCTCGCCGCTGGTCGAGGTCGTAGGCATTCGCAAAAAGAGATTCGAACTCGTTCGCGTACGCAAACGGGTTCCAGCCGACGGAATACTGGGACTGAAGAACCCCGCTGCGCAGGATCCCTGCAGCCAGAAACAGCGCGACGACAACGGTGCCGCCAATGGCGAGGAGGCGCTCGGACAGCGGCTTGACCAGCCAGTGGTAGGCCATCGTGGCCCCGGCCGAAAGGAGGATGAATTCGGTTCGACTCCAGAGCCTGACGAAGGTCGAAACCCCGATCCCCAGAAGAAGGACGGCGATCAGCATCCGGTGGCGGCGGAAATTGGCGCACAGGGTCAGCAGAATCGCCACCTCCAGGGTGAACTTCATGCCACCCACGTGGTTGGTGACCTGAGCCACCAGAAGCGGCAGTCTCTTCAGGATGAGATAGCTCTCGGTGTACTCCTCCACCGAGAGATTGAAGATCTGGCCGAGGACCCAGAAGTAGGCGACGATCGACACCATCAGTCCGACGATCAGCAGGAACCGAAGCCGCCCCGGAGGGCGCAGCCGTATGCGGAGTCGAGCCCGTCCACGAACGATTCGGTATGCGACAGAAAAACACAGCAGGTGAACGACGTAGAACCAAGCGATGCGCCCCAGCTCCCGCGGCGAGGGTTGATAAATAAAGAGCCGGATGTCGTTCGTCACGCTGAATCCCAGGCCGTTTGCCATGTAGCCCGCGAGCGGGAACACGGCGTACAGCGTCACAACCGCCACATAAACCGTTCCGAGTTCCACCACGACGTCGCCTTTCCTGCCGGCCAGCGATCCATAGAAGGCGCCAGCCACCCACACGATCACAACCACCGGCATCAGGACCGGCAGGTTCTCTTCCGTGGCGAGGATCGCGCCGGCAAGCGTCGTACAGGCCGGCAGGAGGAGCCAGGAGGGGACACGCATCCGGGGCTTCCTCCGGCCAGCGGCCCGAACCGGCATTTGACCTGCAGTTTCGAGATCTTCAGCCATCCCAGGACCTCAGGTCGACATGCCCGAGACACGGTCCGACACCCGGAGCCGATACGCCAGCATCATCGCGAGACCGAGGGCGGCCAGCCAGGCCAGCGCATGCGCCCAGGCGAGGCCGGTGGACTGAAAGCGCGGAACCAGAATCAACGCCAGCCCGACGAGAAGCGCATCCCGGGGAATCGTGACACCCATCAGGAGGGGCCACATCTTCTCCCGGCTCGAGACGAGCTGGGCCACGACAGACCAAAGGGCCTCGAGGACCGCGGCTCCCAGGAGGACGCAAAGCGCGCCGTACGCTGGTCCGTAGTCGGGGCCGTAAAGGCGCAGGAGCGGACGGCCGAGGAGAGCGACGGCAACGGCCACGCCGAGCGCGAGAGCGCCTGTCGTCGCCAGGCCCATCCGAAACACCGCCCGGTAGCGGGCTTGATCGGGAAGCCGAACCTGGCTGTTGAGCACTGACATGCTCACGCTTCCCAGAACGCCCGGCAGAAAAAGGGTCATCGTGCGAAAGCTGTTGGCTGCGGTAAAAAAGGCCATCTGAAGGAACCCGCCCGGCTGCCGCAGCAGCACGAGGCTGGCGAGCCACACGGAGGGCATCGTCGTGAAGCCCGGGACGGCGCTCGGCAACGCGAAGCGCCAGAGGACGCTTCGCTCCTTCCGCAGGCCGTCCCACTGCAATCGGATCCCCGCCCTCCGACATTCGCCGCGCAGCGCCAGTGACAGGACGGCGGTCTGCAGAGCGGCGCTGACGACAACGCCCGCCAGGGCGCCCTCGAGCCCGCCGAACCATGCTCCCGCGGAGCAAACGACCAGATACGTTGCCCCGCCGATGGCGCTCGCCCTGGCCGCCGGGCGGTAAGCCTCCAGGCCCGAGAGAGCGCCCATCAGGAACCAGTTGAGCATGCTGAAGAACGCGGCGCCCGACGCAATGCGCAGGAGCGAGGCGAGGTGCGGAGCCTGCAGGCCATGCGCGGCAACCCATGATGCCCCGGCCAACAGCAGGAGCGTCATCAGGGATCCCGTGGCGACCGCGACAACCGCGCAAAGCCCCAGGACACGCCCCGCGCGGCCCGGGTCGACGGAGCGCAGCTCGGCAACGTATTTCGTGGCGGTGTAGCCGGTGCCAAACGAGGCGATCGCGGCACCCGTCGCAATCGTCGTCTGCACCGCCGCGTATTCGCCGAAGACCGCAGGTCCCGAAAGGTTCGAAACGACGATGTTGACGGCCAGCGTGCTGCCCTGGTTGAACACCGCGCCCACGAGATTCCAGAGAAAGCCGCTCCCGAGGCGAGAGCGCAACCCTTTCGAATCCGAGGAACCGATGGAGGCCATCCTGCTCAACGATGCATGTGCAGAACGAGCCATGGGCAGAGAGCCCCGACGTCGAACGGCTGCATCAGGCCGGCGAGGTTGAGCGCGGCGACCGCGGCGGCTGCGGCAGGCGCGGGCCATCGGCGATGAAAGCTGATCAGGCCGGGGAGAAGTCGCCCGAAACGGTAGACCTCGACGCGCGAAACGAGATCGCGCGGCGCCAGGTCGGCGAGCGCATCCACGGTCATGATGTCGAGATTGTGGATCGCCAGGCTTGCAACATCGAATCGACGCTGGATCGATCCGTACAGGCCCCGGTAGTTCGGGATCGCAATGAGCGCCGTGCCCCCCGGTGCGAGGAGGGAGGCGTGGATCCGGACGAGCGGCCTCGGGTCGTCGAAATGCTCGATGACGCCCAGGCTGTAGACCAGGTCGAAGCTTCCAGGCGGAAACGTCGTCTGGAAGACGTCCTCATGGCGAAGGTCGCCCTCGATCCCCAGGGCCGAGAAGAGCCTGCGCGCGGTCGCGATGCCATTTTCCGCGAAGTCGACCCCGGCGACACGGGCGCCCAGGACCTTGGCGACCCAGGCGAGGTACTTGCCCGGCGCAAAGCCGATCTCCAGGACCCGAGCTCCCGGCGCCACTTCGCGGGCCAGCAGTCTCTTGAAATTCTTCGTGCCGACCCAGAGCGACGACGGCAGCCGCATTCGCGGTGGGCGGCCGTACTGGCCCTCCCAGTAGGCCACGTCCGTCTTCGGCCCGGTCTCTTCCATCGGCGGGCTCTTCAGCCCTGTCTCACGAAGGATATCTCTTCATAGAAGCTCCGGCTCTTCTCGAGACCTTCTCGCAAGCTCGTCTCGGGCCGGAAGCCCAGCCGCCGCCCGACAAGCGACAGGTCCGCCAGCGAGTGCAGCACATCCCCGGGACGCGCCGCCTCGAGAGCGGGCTCGATCGGCCGCCCCGCGACCTCGCCGACGAGGCGCGCCAGATCCAAGACAGTCGTCTGCGTTCCTGAGGCGACGTTGTAGGCAGCCCCGCAGGCTTCCGCCGGGGCAAAGGCAGCGAGCAGGTTGGCGTGCACCGCGTCGGCGACGTAGGTGAAGTCGCGGCTCTGCCGGCCGTCGCCGTAGATCACAGGCGGCTCTCCTCGAAGGACGGCCCGAAAGAAACGCGGGATGACGGCGGCGTAGGGGCTCAGGGGATCCTGGCGCGAGCCGTACACGTTGAAGTAGCGAAGGCCGACCGTCTCGAAGCCGTAGCAGCGGGCGAAGACGGAGGCCGTCTCTTCGCCGACGCCTTTCGAGAGCGCGTACGGCGAGAGCGGCCGCCCCTCTTCCCCCTCCCGCTTGGGCAGCTTCTCGCTGTCGCCGTAAACGCTCGAGGACGATGCGTAGACCACGCGCCGAACGCCGGACTCCCGGCTCGCGGCGAAGACATTGACCGTGCCAAGCACGTTGACGGCGAACGTCGTCGAGGGGTCCTTCATCGAACGGGGCACCGAACCGAGCGCGGCCTGGTGGAACACGACCTCGATGCCATTCGACGCGCGGCGGCATACGTCCGCGTCCCGGATGTCTCCCTCGACGAGCTCCACGCGATCCAGAACGTGGGCCAGATTCTCGCGCCGGCTCGTGGCGAAGTTGTCCAGGACCCGGACGCGAGCGTCGCGCGCCAGGAGGGCGTCGACGAGATGCGATCCGATGAATCCGGCGCCGCCGGTCACGAGCACCGGCCGTCCGTCGAAGGGAGGGATTGGCATTGCTCGCTACGCCCGGACCACCGTCGCGGAAACGCCGAGGGGAGCCACGAGATTGCGCGTGTCCACGACGAGAGCGGCGCCCCGGTACAGCTCCGGATCGCGAAAGACCTTGTGGGCCGTCGACACGACGAGCGCGTCGTGCCGCGCGAACTCCTCGGCCGTGCACGGCACGGACGTGAGCCCCACGTCGTGCTGCCGCCCCTTGCGAGCCGCCGGGATGTATGGATCGCAGTAGGCGACGATCGCCCCGCGCTCGGCCAGCAGCTCGATGATCTCGAAGGACGGGGACTCCCGGTCGTCGTCGATGTCCGCCTTGTAGGAGAGCCCCAGCACGAGAACCCGGGCGCCCTTGACGCTCTTTCCCTGCGCGTTCAACGCCTCGGCCGTCCTGTCGACCACGTAACGCGGCATGCCCGAGTTGATCTCGCCCGCAAGCTCGACGAAGCGGGCCCACACGCCGTGCTCCGCGGCCTTCCAGGCGAGATAAAAGGGATCCAGTGGAATGCAATGGCCTCCGAGGCCGGGACCCGGGTAGAAGGGCATGAAGCCGAAGGGCTTCGTGCTCGCGGCCGCGATCACCTCCCAGACGTCGATGCCCATCCGGTCGAGAATGACTTTCATCTCGTTGACGAGGGCGATGTTCACCGACCGGAAGATGTTCTCCAGCAGCTTGGACGACTCGGCGACTTCGGGCGACGAGACGGGCACGACCTTGTCGATCACGGCGCCGTAAAGAGCGGCCGCCACGTCGAGGGACGCGGCGTCGATGCCGCCGACGATCTTCGGAATGGTGCGGGTCGTGAACCGGTCGTTGCCGGGATCCTCCCGCTCCGGCGAGAACGCCAGAAAAAAGTCGCGTCCGCAGGCGAGCCCGCGTCCCGAGAGCAGGGGCAGCAGCTCCTCTCGTGTCGTCCCGGGGTAAGTCGTCGACTCGAGGACGACGAGCTGGCCCGGCCGCAGCCGCCGCGCGATCTCCCCGGCGGCGTTCCGCACAAAGGAGAGATCCGGCTCGCGATGGCGGCCGAGCGGCGTGGGCACGCAGATGAGGATTGCGTCGCACTCCGCCAGCCGCGCGAAATCCGACGTCGCCCGAGCCCGTCCGCCGGCGAAAGCTTTCGCCACGCGCTCCCGGCCGAGGTGTCCAATGTACGACTCGCCGCGCGCCAGCGCCTCCGGCTTTGCGGCATCCAAGTCGAAGCCAATGACCGGGAACCCCCCTTCCTCAAAAAGGAGAGCGAGGGGAAGCCCGACGTACCCGAGGCCGATGACGCCCACGGCGGCCGTCCGCGAGCGGATCCTCTCGAGCAGGCCCGAAGTATCTGAGCTCAAACGGCGACCCTCCGGGTCTTGTTCTCGCGGAACCACGCGACCGACTTTCTCAGGCCATCGGCAAACGACGTGCGGGCCCTCCAACCGAATTGGTCGGCCGCCCGACTGGTGTCGAGCCGGCGGCGCGGCTGCCCATTCGGCTTCGTCTTGTCCCAGACGATAGCGCCCTGGTAGCCGGCCTCCTGCGCGATCACTCTGGCGAGGTCGCGTATCCCGATCTCTTCTCCGGATCCCAGGTTGACGGGCTCCGGAGACGCGTAGCGCTCGGCTGCGGCGAGAATGCCCTCGGCCGCATCCTCGACGTAGAGGAACTCGCGCGTCGGCGTGCCGTCTCCCCACAGGACGACCTCGCGCGCGCCGCTCTCGCGCGCCTCGACGAACTTGCGGATCATCGCCGGGATCACGTGGCTCGACTCGGGGTCGAAATTGTCCCGCGGGCCGTACAGGTTGACCGGCAGAAGGTAGATGCCGTTGAATCCGTACTCCTGGCGGTAGGCCTGGAGCTGCACGAGAAGCATCTTCTTTGCGAGCCCGTAGGGCGCGTTTGTTTCTTCAGGGTAGCCGTTCCAGAGATCCTCTTCGCGGAAGGGAACCGGCGTGAACTTGGGATAGGCGCAGATCGTCCCGAGGCAGACCATCTTCTGGACGCCCGAGAGACGGCATTCCTCGATCAACTGGATGCCCATGATCGCGTTCTCGTAGAAGAACCTTCCCGGGTGAGCCCGGTTCGCGCCGATGCCGCCGACGACGGCTGCGGCGTGGATCACCAGGTCGGGACGCGTCTCGGAAAGACAACGGACGACGGCCGCCCGATCGCGGAAGTCGTATTCCGCGTGATCGGGTGTCAGGACGGCCGATGGCCCCTTTTCCCGGAGCCTCTCGACGACAAAGCCGCCCAGGAAGCCGTGGCCGCCCGTGACCAGAACGCGCCGGTCGCTCCAGAAGCTCATCGTTGACTGACGAGCCGGGATTCGCGCACTGCCTCTTCGAGGTCCGCATCCGTCATCAGGTCCGTGAGCTCCTCGAAGGTCAGCTTCGGCGCCCAGCCCAGCGCCCGGCGGGCCTTCGAGGCATCGCCCTCGAGACGGTCGACCTCGGCCGGCCGCAGATACCTCGTGTCGATCTCGACGAGGGCCCGGCCCGTCCGGGCGTCGATCCCTTTTTCCTCGGCGCCGCTGCCCCTCCAGGCGAGTTCGAACCCGGCGCGCCGAAACGCCCGCTCGCAGAACTCGCGCACCGAGTGCGTCTTGCCCGTCGCGATGACGTAGTCGTCGGGCTCCTCCTGCTGGAGCATCATCCACATCGCTTCGACATAGTCCTTCGCGTAGCCCCAGTCACGCCGGGCCTCGAGGTTGCCGAGGTAGAGCCGTTCCTGCAGGCCGTGGCAGATCCGGGCGACCGCGCGCGTGATCTTGCGCGAGACGAACGTCTCCCCGCGGCGTGGCGACTCGTGGTTGAAGAGGATCCCGTTGACGGCGAACATCCCGTACGCCTCGCGGTAGTTCACCATCGACCAGTAGGCGAAGACCTTCGCGACGGCGTAAGGGCTGCGCGGGTGGAACGCCGTCTTCTCCGTCTGCGGGACCTCAGCAGCCTTGCCGAAGACCTCGGAGGACGACGCCTGATAGATGCGCGGGCGCAGCGCCTGCTCGCGGATCGCCTCGAGCAGGCGGATGGCGCCGAGGCCGGTCACGTCCGCCGTGTACTCGGGCGTGTCGAAGCTGACCTTGACGTGGCTCTGCGCCCCGAGGTTGTAGATTTCTTGCGGCTCGACGACCCGCAGGATCCGGTTGAGCGACGAGGCGTCGTTCAAGTCCCCGAAATGGAGAAACAGCCGCCGGTTCGGATCGTGCGGGTCCTGGTAGATGTGGTCGATACGCGCCGTGTTGAAGGACGAAGAGCGCCGCACGACGCCGTGGACCTCGTAGCCCTTCGCCAGGAGCAGCTCGGCCAGGTAGGACCCGTCCTGGCCGGTGATTCCCGTGATGAGTGCGCGTTTCGTGGGCATTCTTCTCCGCCCGATCTTACGGCTTCGTGCCCGCCACCGAAACCGGAAAGGGCCCGATCCTGAGGTCTACCAGGCCGGATTCCAGAAACCATTTACGCACCTCCGGCTCGGTGTGTGTCCACTGGAATCGGGGCGAATACCAATCGAACGTGTCGAGGACCCGCCACTCGGGATCGGGGTGGCCCGACATGGGAAGAAACCACCTCAGAGGCAAGGTGACGATCCGCGGCTTCCGTATCCTTCCGAGGCGATCCGCAATCCGGCTCCACCTAAGGAGCTGCTCCTTCGGCATCCGGGTCGTTCCCACGCGATACAACACGCTCATCAGCGTTCGCCACCGCAGCGAGCGCGGATAGACCCAGATCGCGACCCGTCCGCCCTTGCGCAGATACGCGGGGAGCGCCCGGAACGCCTCGCGGGTGCTTGGCGTGTGATGGAGCACTCCGACGCTGTAGATGGCATCAAACGTCTCCAGCGCAAAGGGGAGCGAGAACAGGTCCGCCTGAACGACGGCGGCGTTCTCGAAGCGCTCGAGATTGGCGGCCGCGGCTTCGACCGCTTGCGAGAGATCCACACCGACGACTCGCGCGCCCGCGCCGACGACAACCTCCATGAAACGCCCCATCCCGCAGCCGACGTCGAGAATCGTCTTCCCGCGAAGCTCACTCAAGGAAAGGCCCGTCTTGGCGACGAAGGTGTCTCGAGACTCCGTCGTTCCCGCCGCGGAATCGAGCTGCGTTCGCGCGAAGATGTTCCACTGGTATCCGAAGGTTGTCGTGTAGGCCTCGGCCTGGACGAATCGAGGAATCGATCGAACGATCGGATAACGGCCGCGGCCTCCGACCAGGCTCTCGCCGTCTCGACGCAGGGTGCTGCCGTCGGTCGGATCCCGAAGCAGCTCGGCTAGCCAGCTTCTCAGCATTCCGTGTCAAAAGCCGAAGATACCGCAGCTCCCTTGCCCGACGGTTCCGCGACCTTTGCCGGCCGGGCCGAAAGGACGCCGGCGAGAGAAAGCGGGTACCACCACCACAGATCGATGAAGCTCGCCGTATGGAACTGCTGCCCGGCCGCGACCACGATGAGCGCGGGAACCGCCAGAGCCGTGAAGGTGTCTGCCGAGCTCGGCTTTCGGCGCCGCAACACGAGCGCCAGGGCGCCCGCCAGAAGGAGCGGGCCGAGAATCCCCATCTCGGCGGCGATCGCGAGCCAGCCGCACCAGGGATCCGTCGCGACGACCGGGTCGACGTGGCGCGCATTGAACAGGATCGCGAACTGTCCCAGGCCGCACCCCGCGAGCGGTCTCGATCGGAAAAGGTCAACCAGTAGCCCGGCATTGGAAATCCGGACCCAGGACGACTCCGGCAGCTCGGGGTTCATGGCGGGCAGGGCTTCGCGCGAGGCCCGGACGTTGTGGTAGCGCTCGACGAGCGCCGAACGAAACGGGCGGCCCGAGGGCGAAAGAACGGCTGCGATCACGAGCAACGCCGTCAGCGCCGCCGCCGCGGCCAGGTTCCTGCCGCGGACGCGGCCCGACCGGACCAGGACGACGCTGCCCGCCACCACCAGCGCGCCCAGGTCCGCATAGGCGCCCAACGAGATGGTGGCCGCGATCGTCGTCGTCAGCAGCAGGGCCGGCACGCCCCAGACCAGGCGCTGCCGCCCGGATGAGGCGGACATGAGGCCGGCGGCTGCCAACGCGAGCACCCAGACCAGGTATCCACCGAGCCAGGACGGCTCGAGAAATACAGAAGTCGGCCGCAGATAGCTCCCCAGGAACATGAACCGGAAGACTTCGCGTTGGATCGGCCCGAGGCTCCGTCCCGCGCCGGGCCAACCGCGGGAAAAACCCAGCGTCTGGTAGATGGCGAAGCAAGCCACGAGCGTTGCCACGAGGATCTGCGCCGCGACCAGTCGATTCCGGTCGCGTGGGCGCCAGGGAAGCGACATCGCGGCCAGGAAGAACGCTGCCACGAGAAGCCAGTGCGCATAGGAGAAACCGAACGCGGC
>CAAGKR010218870.1_pt1 | contig 10370 bp, 10 predicted proteins | sample 2556971 | NCBI WGS metagenome assembly CAAGKR01 (sample SAMEA5207829, study PRJEB30636) | soil metagenome | biome: forest; feature: boreal; material: soil | place: USA | collected 2011-09 | depth 1 m
CCGCAGCTCATGATGGTCGGGGACGGGAACTGTCCTGGTTGAGTCCTCGAGCCGCAGCTGCATCACAATGTGGCTCCCGCGACGACGGACCTCAACGAATCCATTCTCACTCAAGATCCGGCAGACCTGTCGCCCCGAAAGCCTGAGGAGCCTACCCAACTACGAGCAGCCCGCTCACCATCCGTGCCGGAGCGCCGAGGCGGGTCCCCACCCCTCTCATCACGCGGATTGTGGCACCGGGATCGAATGAGGCACTTCCGTGCTCGTCACGATGCCGACCTGAGGCTGGCCCCAATGACACAGCCACGCCGGCCAATTAGCATTCACGGCAAATTTCCGCTAAGGAAGGAAAAGTTATGGCACGGGTGACAGACCGAGCGCTAGCTGTACTGCTAGGTGCGGCTCTTGCCCTGGGCATCGCGTTGGCCGCCGCCGGCTGCAGTACGAGCAGCGTGCCGCCGCCGGCGGCGAAGCTTCCTACTCCTGCCTCGACGGCCTCGCCGATCCTACCGAACCCGTTCACCGTCCTCGCGCGCTGGGGCCAGGCCTCACTTGGGCTCTCGTTCGGGTCGGGCGAAGTCTACGCCCTGGCCATCGGGCCGCAGGGCAACCTCTATGTCACCGACTTGAGCCAGAGGGTGACCGTGATCTCGCCCGAGGGGCGAGTCCTCCGGCGATGGGGCGGTCGGGGACAGGGGCCCGGCCAGTTCAACTTCGTGGACGACAACGGAGACCCGCAGTCCATCTTCGGCAGGCCCGCCGTGGATTCGCACGGGCTTGTCTACGTATCTGACAGCGGGAATGCCCGCATCCAGGTCTTCACGCCGGAGGGGCGCTTCGTCCGGCAGTTCGGCACCTTCGGAGAGGGCAGCGGTCAGTTCGCATTCGCGTCCGACCTGGCGGTGGACGACGCAGGCAACGTCTACGTCCTCGACGACCGGCGCCCCGGGGTCGTGGACAAGTTCTCGCCTGGCGGCAAGCTCGTCTGGGAGGTCGGCGGGGAGACCTCACCGGACCCGGACATGCGCGGCCACTTGCATCTGACCAGCATCGATCGGCATGGCCGGTTGGTGATGGTGGACGACGACACCGGTGGCGTGGTCTACCTAGATGAGAACGGCCACAAGGTCGATGCGTTCGACGCGGGACGACCCGGAGGGTGCGACATCAGCATCGACGCTTTCGGAACCACGTTCCTGACCGGCTGCGGGCTGGGGCGATTCCAGTTCGCGAAGGTCTTCGACAGGACTCACACGCTTGTCGGTCAATGGGTGGGGGGAGATGAAGCTCTCGGCCTTGCGCCGCGTTTCGGCCCCAACGGCGGGGTCTTCGCGCTCGGCTGGGACGGATCACTGCTCAAGCTCAAGCTCACCCTGCCTGAGTCCTGACGTGAAACTGAAATCGATTTGTCTTGTGTTGGCTCTGGTCACGGGGGTCGCCGGGTGCACGCTGCCCGCGGTGGGTAGCAAGGCCAGCGGGGCTCCTGGCCGCGTGGTGCTGCGGCTGGCCAACATCAACTCAGACTAGCTCGTGTCTGCTCCCGCCGTCCAAAACTGACCCGAGGGATTTCGAACCCCTGATAATTCGCCGGGCCGCGTGGCGGCCCGGCGAACGCTACTGGCATACAGACCTAACAGCCTTTGTGGCCTGTGCTGAGCCACACACATGCGTAGGCGAGTGGGTCGACACTTGTGTCGGGGACGACGATCACCTGAGTTCGTCCGGCGATCGTGGCTGGCACCTTCAGCGTATAGCCGAGGACGCCGCCGAGAATGAGCGTTGCCACAAACGCGAAAACCAGGGTCACGACGAACGACGGGAACCGAATGAACGACAGTCTTGCCTGCATCTCATGAATCCTCCTGTACTTAGTCGATTAGTCGAGGGGCGGTCGCTCGAGGACCTGACAGGAGAGTAGGTTTGGCTCCTCAGCGGCACATCTGTGCCAGCATCCATTCGCGATTGTGGCCAGCACGGATACCGTCACGCCGCTCTTATGGCACCATCGCCCCGTTGGCGCGCCAGACGGTGCTGATTGTCGACGACCATGCCGCCTTTCGCGAGGCGACATCCGCCCTGCTCGAGGCCGAGGGGTTTCGCGTCGTGGGCGAGGCTGCCAACGGCGAGGAAGCCATTCGAGCTGTGGCGCTGCTCCGACCGGACGTCGTTTTGCTTGACATCCAGCTACCCCGGGTCGACGGTCTGGAAGTGGCAGAGCGGCTGGCGGCGCGACCCGATCCGCCTACGATCGTGCTGATCTCGAGTCGCAGCGCGGCATCGTATGGGCAGCGGCTTCAGCGCTCTCCCGCGAAGGGCTTCATAGCCAAAGAAGTGCTATCCGGACAGGCGATCGCAGCTCTTCTCGCCCCATGAGCTGGCCGCGGCTTCGTTGGCTGGCCGCGTTCAGTGGATTCGCGATGGGGCTGGCTTCGGAGTGGCCGCTGCTCCAGTCTGGCGAGCCGGTCAACTGGACGCCGGATCTCGTCACCGGATGGGCGCTCATCGCCTGTGGCCTTGTCGCTGCCCGATGGCGACCACTGAGTCGCAGCGGAAACCTGCTTATAGCAACTGGCATCGCCTGGTTCTTGCCGAACTTCAAGTACCTGGAGCCGGCAATCGTTGGTCAGGTGCTGGCGAGCATGGTGTTCGTCCATCGCGGCTTTCTGCTGCATTTGTTGTTCACGTATCCGTCAGGCCGCGCTTCATCGCAGTTCACACGCACGGCGATCGTGTCTGGCTACTTCGCCGCTCTTGCGTATCCCCTGTGGCAGTACCCGTCTACGGCGATCACGTTGGCGGCGCTCGTGTGTATGGTCGTCGCGAGCAGGTACTTCCGAGCCGTTGGCTCAACTCGCCGCACAGCCGGCCTGGTCCTTTGCATTGCTCTTGCGTTAAGTCTTTTCATGGGCGGCTCAACACTCCTACCCCCCGCCACGGCGACTGCCGTACTCCTGACATACGAGGCGATCCTCGTGGCTGTCGCCGTCGCCCTCACCACCGGCCTGCGGTTCTCCTTGTGGATGCGTTCGCCCGTCACTGACCTCGTTGTGGAGCTTGGCGAGTCCCGATCTGCGACTCTGCGCGATGCGCTCGCGAGCGCTCTAGGGGATCCGAGTCTGCTGGTGGGTTACTGGCTCCCTGACCTGCAGGGATTCTTCGATGCCGAAGGAAACGCTGTTGTGGTGCCGCAGGACGGGTCGCGCCTATCCAGCACGCTGATCGAGCGCGACGGTCAGGCTGTGGCCATCCTCGTTCATGACGCCGCAGTTGCGAGCGATCCTGAGCTTATCGAGGCGATCGCCTCATCTGCCAGGCTGGCCAGGGCCAACGTGCGCCTTCAGGCCGATGCGAGGGCCCGTTTGGCCGAAGTCACCGCTTCGCGCCTGCGGATCCTGGAAGCGGGAGATGCGGAGCGCAGCCGTCTGGAGCGCCGTCTCCGAGATGGGCCTGAGCGGCGGCTCGGTGGCCTGGCTGCCAAGCTCCGTGCGGCGCGGGGATCGGCTGGCGACGATCACACGATAGAGCTCATCATGCGCGCCGAGTCGCAACTCGAGGCGACACGCGACGAGATGCTCAGACTGGGGCGCGGCATACATCCGCGTGAGCTGTCCGACCATGGTCTTCCTGCGGCGCTCTCTGCGCTGGCTAGGGATTTTCCGGTACCCGTTGAGCTTGCCGTCATGCCAATCGAGAGTTCTCAGACAGCTCAGGCCTGCGCCTACTTCGTGTGCTCGGAAGCTCTGGCAAACGTGGCGAAACACGCATCTGCCTCACGCGTCACCATCTCGGTGAAGCGGGATGGCCAACATCTCCTCATTGAGGTTCGAGATGACGGAGTCGGGGGAGCTGAACGCGATCGGGGCGCTGGACTGAGCGGACTGGCCGACCGAGTCGAGACGCTCGGAGGAACGCTTTCGTTAGAGAGTCCTCCCGGTCGGGGGACCCGCGTGCTCGCGTCTATTCCTGTGTAGGCGCTCAAGATCGCATCAAACAAGTGGCCGGGATCGCAAGCGGTGGTCCCGGTGACGTGGAGCTTTTCAACGCTCGGATCTGGTCAATGAAGAACTTCGTCCGCGCGTCGCGGTCCAGCCATTCGTAGACAATCGCGAAGGATGCCTGCAGCGCGGCGATGTCGGCCGGGGCTGCCACTGCGAAGCGCGTTCCAAGGGTACATTCCTGGTCGATATAGCTGCCGTCATGGCCGACGAGATCCACGGAGTCCCTGGTGGCAGCGGATAGCGCCTGCTGAAGCCATGCTCGGTCCTGCGCACTAAGTGAACCAAAGCGCACCGGGTTCGCGAAAAGCACGTCGACCCCCGGCCACAAGACCACGTTTGCAGTGATGTACGGCGCCGCCTGCGAGAGATATGGCTCCTGAAGCGAATAACCGCGGATGCCGAACTCAAATCCTTGGATGGCCCCGGTGTCGAGGTAGTGCTGGCGCAGATCACCGCTGGCCTCGACCGGAGTCGCTCCCAGCGCCAGGATCGCCTGCTCCTGCGTCTCCGACCGATAGGTTCCGAACGAAATGCCCCTCCAATCCCGTGGGCCGAGTAATGGACGCTGGACTGCCACTGGCATGTGTAGCGCGCCAGCGAGAACTCCGAGCCCGCTCACGTTGAGGCTATGCAGCTGCTCTAGCATCTGGCTGGGCAGGCTGCTCTCGAGGACTGCCTTCTGGAGCGGATAGCTGTCGATGAGCATTGGAGCCGACAGAGCGCGTAGTCCGGAGACCCCCATCGAGTCGAAAACTCCGGTGCCAGTAATGCCGATGTCAACTCTGCCGGAAGTCACAGCGTGGACTACTTGCGCTTCGTTGTCCGGCGCAAAACCTCCCATCCCGTTGATGACTTCGATCCGCATCTGGCCCGCTGACAACGCAGACACGCGCTTGATGAAATCGGCGGCCGCGGGAGTCCTTAGGAGGTCGAAGCTTGTGTTCGCCAGCCGAAGCACGACCGGCTCGCCGATCGCACCTGCCTTGTTGGCCACGGCAGGAAGCATGCAGCCGGAGATACAGGCGACCAAGGCCAAGCCGAGCCATGCCATCCGGCAACAGGCTTTCAACACTATTGCTCCTGCAGCGTGATCTTCAGCTCGACGAGTGTCCCATCCCATTCGAGGGCGAACACCTCGCCGTTCGGCCCGAAGTGAGGCGACGTCCGAAGCGCATCGTGTGGAGCACCACGCCAGTCCCCGACGAGCTTGTGCTCGCGATCGAAGACCAGTGAGTCGGCACCCGGCGCGCCCACGAAATCGGGCGCGTTCCCATTAGGGCCACAGGCAGTCACGTAGGTATTGCCCTGAGCGTCGACTGTGGCTCGGCACGGACCCCCGATCAGGGAATGTCCAATGTCGAAGGCATCGACCTTGTGGCCGTCGGGGTCGAGGTAGATGACTCGGTCGCCCTCGGGGAGCGCACCCAGCAGCCTGCCGTGGGAGTCGAAGCTTGCGGGCAGAATGCCGTGGTTCAGATCCGGATCGGAAGAGACACCCGGCATGATGCGCCAAGCGAACACTCCGGCCGGCGAGAATTTTGTCGTTCCGTTGTCATCCGCGATGTAGGTGTTGCCGGCGCCATCGACTGCCAGGAAGTCGGGCGAGAGCAGCTGATCGTTCCCGAACTGCTTGACAAAGCGACCGCCTGGCGTGAAGACCTGAACGCGATCGTTTCCGCTATCTGACACATACACCAGCCCACTTGATCCGATTGCGATCCGGCCGTGCGGGTCACCAACGGGTCCGATGAACCGGAACTGTCCCGGCCCCGCGCCGTGGCTTCCCCAGCGCCGAAGCACAGTTCCTTGCGGCGAGATGACTGTCACTCTGTCGTTGTTGTCCGTGACGTAGATGTTTCCGTCGGGACCGATCGCGAGGTCTTCCGGATACAGCAACCCGAGGGACTCTCCGCTCCAGTGATTCACGACTACGAACGGGTTCGGGAGGGACGGCGAAGGTGAAGTGCTGGCGGACGGCAGGCTGTTCGATGCGGTGCTCGGTGTCGTCGTGGTGCCGCAGCTTGCCGTCAGGACGACCACGCCAAGCGCGACGACGGCGTAAGAAGGGCGACAAGCAAGAGGCTGCGCTGGCGGCCGGCAGAGAGGCCGCCCATGTCGGCACAGCTGTATGAAGATTTCTCGCCAACCGCATTCCATAACCGGCCTACCCCTGTCCACCTTATGGGAACCTGAGCCGATCCTAAGCCCAGACCTGAAGTCGTGTCATTGCGGCCAGCCACAGAGCTGACTGGGGCGTGTACGAACACCGTCCCGCCTAGCCGATGCCACAATGCGGGCCAATGAAGGCGGTGGCGGCGCGATTGGCGGTTCCGCTACGCCTGGCCAGCGCCCTGCTCGCCGTCGCGGTCGCCAGCGTAGGCATGGCGATCGCCGAAGGCCCCGGCCAGTCGACCACCTACGCTGGCGCTTCAGCCGCAGGCGCCGTCTTGAGTGTGACCGCTGGTCTCGGGCTCGCCTTGGCCGGGGTCGTGACCGCCCTCGGCGCGAGTCAGCGGCGGATCGGAGATCTCGCGATGGCTGCCAGCGCCTTGTGGTTTGCGCCGCTCTTCGTGGCCTGGCAGGAGGGACCGCCTCTTGTGCGCAGCTTTGCCGCCTTGGTGAGCCCGTTGGCGTTTCCGCTCATCCTGAATCTGCTCCTCGCGTTTCCCACCGGCAGAACGCCTGACATCCCGGCCCGATTGGTGGTGGCTGCCGTTTATGTCGAGGTGCTGTTTGCCGGGGCTGTGCTCGCCATCTTTCGCGATCCTTATCTCGACCCGGGCTGTTGGGCGAACTGCACGGTCAATGTGTTCTTGATCAAGCCGCTTCCCTCACTGGTGCAGGGGGTAGAGACGGGCGATCGCTGGTTCGTCGCGGCGGCGGCGGTGGTCATGGTCGGATTCTGCCTCGCTCGCCTCGCCTCCGGGCCCAGGGGCGCACGCCGGTCAAGCGGTTGGGTCCTCGTCCCCGGGATTGTTTTCGGCTTGACGGTGGTCGTGCATGCGGCGCTCCTTGAGCGCTTTACGGTGGAGAATCCGTTCAACGCAGCCCTCGCGGCCAATTTCGATGTGCAGGGCGCGGCACTCGCAATTCTTGGCGGCGGCTTGCTTGCGGTGGCCATCGAGGTGCACTTGAAACGCAACGGTGTCGCACGGATCGTCAGGAATGCGTCGGAGGCACCGGCTCCCGGATCGATGCAGTCGGCGCTCGCAAGAGCGCTCGGAGACGCGAAACTTCAACTCGCGTACTGGCTGCCGGACCGACAAGCCTTCGTCGACGCCTACGGGCGCGCGGTTGACGAGCCGAAGCCCGAGCCAGCTCGCACCGCGACACGCGTCACTAGACGAGAAGCCACCATCGCCGTCGTCTCTCACGCAGGCTCAGTCGCCGGCCTGATCAAGGAGATGGGTCCCGCCATGCGCCTCGGACTGGAAAACGAGCGGCTGCAGGCGGAAGTGCTGGCGCGATTGGGAGAGCTCCGGGAGTCTAGGGCGCGCATCGTCCAGACCTCAGACGACGAACGCCGCACGCTGGAGCGAAACCTTCACGACGGAGCACAGCAGCAACTCCTCGCTCTGTCCTACAACCTCCGGCTCGCCCGTGCCGCCGCACACAGCGAGCCGGCCGCCGAGGTAGCACTGGCCGCTGCGATCCAGGAGACCCAGCAAGCGCTCGAGGAGCTGCGTGACCTGGCTCACGGGATCTACCCGGCAGTGTTGATGGTGGCGGGCCTGACTCCTGCATTGGAGTCTCTGGCCGATTCGGCATCCGTCGTCGTGCAGATCAAGGGCGGCGATCAGAGATTCCCGGCGGCGGTCGAGACTACGATCTATTTCGTGGCGTTGGATGCGCTGACGGATGCGATCGAACGCGGCGCGGCTCATGTCTCGATCACCGTCGCGCAGGATGATCAGAGCATCTCGATCATCGTTGAGGACGATGGTTCCGAGCGCGCGTCGCGCATGGTCTCGCTCGCCGATCGAGTCGGTGCGCTGGGCGGCATCCTGGCCCTTGAACCGAATATTTGCAGAGTCGAAATGCCCTGCGACCCGCTTCATGACGCTCCCCAAGCGACAGATGTCGCTGGGGCGCCTCAGCTTGCTGATTGAGCTTGGCGAGTAATGGTGCCGCCCGTGCCAGATGACTTCGCCCCACCGCGAGTAGTGGTCGCCGACGACGTGATGCTGACCAGGGCGGGCATTGTGCGGCTCCTGGGTGAGGCCGGCGTCGAGGTGGTCGGACAGAGCAGAGACGCCACCGAGCTGATGAAGCAAGTCCGTTCGCTGCATCCGGACGTAGCGATCGTCGACATCAGGATGCCTCCGACGCACACGGACGAAGGGCTGGTCGCAGCCCGCCAGATTCGGTCCGAGTATCCGAAGGTAGGCGTGCTGGTCCTCTCGCAGTACGTCGAGCCCGCTTACGCGATGGAGCTCATCGAAGCGTATCCGGAACGCATCGGATATCTATTGAAGGATCGCGTTTTCGACGTAGCGACGGTAGTGGATGCGCTGCGCCGGATCATGGATGGCGAGACTGTCATAGACCCGACGATCGTCTCCAGGCTGGTTGGGCGACGTCGTCGAGAGGACCCACTCGCCGAACTGACCCAACGCGAGCGGGAGGTTCTGGGACTCGTTGCAGAGGGGATGTCGAACGGAGCCATCGCTCGCCATCTCTTCCGGACGGAGCGCACGGTCGAGGCACACGTAACCCAGATCTTTCAGAAACTTGGGTTGTTTGAGTCACCGGACCAACATCGCAGGGTTTTGGCAGTCCTCACCTTCCTCAGGTCGTAACAGTCGGACCTCGTTGTTCCCGACTGGCCATGACACAGGGCTAGGGTTCAGTAACTGAGGGGTCAGGAGCCCGTCTCGGCCCCGCAAGGGAGTGGAAGCCAGTCGCCTCTGGTTGGGTTGAGCATGAACCTCTAGCGACCCGCCGCGTCACAGCCGTGTCACGCACTCGCGGAGCCAGGCGGATACGGGAGGTAACAGGAGGACACGAAGAAGATCCAGCTCGAGCACACGAGGAACCTTACGGACACCACAGGACACGAGGGGACACGGCATCACGCCGGTTCGGGACCGTGAGGCCCCGGGGTTCAAATCCCGGGCCCCCGACCAGTTCTTGAATTCACTTCCAGCCGAGCAAGCGCCGTTAACGTGACAATGCCGCTGTATACGACAGCAGTTCTGCAGCAGCCTTGCCCAACGGCGGTAGCCGCATTTTGGACGTGCACCCCAAATTTCCCGCGTGGGCAGCGAGGGATCGAACCGTCAGTTGCAACTACCGGGCGAAGGTCGCCTGTCTGGGCACATAGGGCCGGATCAAGGATCTATGGATCGTTCCGAGGTTTGTTGACCTCACGTAGCGCTGTCATAACAGGCTGATGGAACCCGACGTCGTTGCCCTCGTTCCAGCGAACCCGAGTGAACCCGGCGTGCTCGGCCGCCAGCTTCAGAGCCTCTCGACCGATGGCTCGATAGCGAGTGCTGTAGTGGCTGACGTTCCAACCTGTTGGTCCCTCGGTGAGTACGAGAAGGTGGATTGTGTAAATTGGGCTGTCTGGGGCATCCCAGTCATGCAGCCGCACCAAAACCTGGCGTGGCGGACCCGAGTTGATTTGAGGCGTTGTCGTCACGGGTCGCTCAACAAGCGCCTTGTCGTAGTCCCGGACGGTGATGATGAGGAGGCCGCCAGGCCGCAGTTTTGTTCGCATTGCGCGAAATACCCGCGCGACATCGTCTTCGGTGAGGAGGTGCGGGATCGCGTTGTCACAGGAGATCACCACGTCGAACGTGCCTTCCACCGGTCCTAAATCGCGGAAGTCGCACCGGGCGAATGAGATTTCCAAAGCTCGACGCACCGCTTCTGTGCGGGCGCGTTCCAGGGAGCGTTCGCTGATATCGGTTCCCTCGACTCTGTATCCGAGGCTTGCCAAGCCGAGTGACTGTGTACCAATTCCGCACGAACAATCAAGAACATCGTGCGCATTTGCCAGCCGGTTGCGGATTAGTCGATCGAGAGCGGCACCCTGTCGTTCGATTGCGGCGTACCAGTCGTCGTAAACGACGTGGTAGTCCTGCGCCAGCTCATCGTAGAAGTCGCCTACTGACACCCCAAAACTGTAAACGCGAGACAACGGCCAGGTGCGGCGAATTTGCACCCGCATCTTTCATGCGACCCCCGATGAACCCATGAATCGCCGCAATTCCACCAGCCACTCGGCTGTCGAGCTAAGGGTCGGCCTCGGAAGAATGCTTGCAAACGTGCGGGAAGGTGTGGGGTTCAGAAACTCCGTCGAGTTCGATTTCGGACCTCAGCGCTGCCTGCTCATCGTTCTGGCCGCAAGGACCTTCGCCCAAGTCG
>CAAGKR010060574.1_pt1 | contig 10364 bp, 10 predicted proteins | sample 2556971 | NCBI WGS metagenome assembly CAAGKR01 (sample SAMEA5207829, study PRJEB30636) | soil metagenome | biome: forest; feature: boreal; material: soil | place: USA | collected 2011-09 | depth 1 m
GGAAACCCGCCGGCGCCAGCCACTCCCGCTGGAAGTGCGCCATTGATCGCGATACCCGCGCCGCCGCCGGCCAAAGCCAGGTACTTGCCCAGCAACGTGTTGGCAGTTCCCCGGACCAGCGCGCTCGGGCTCGTGAGATAACCCACAAGAGTCGGGCTCTGCAGGAAAGCGGCTTGCGTCGACGTCAATTGCAGCGTTCCAAGCGGCGTCGGAACCGGCACAAGTCCGAAATTGTTGGCGCCAATTGTCGAGAAGCCAGTCTCGTGCCGCCGCGTGGTTTCATACGAAAAGTAATAAAACGTCTTGTCTTTCGAGATCGTGCCGCCCGCCGTGGCGCCCGCCTGAACCCGGGTGTAGGCCGGGTTCGATACGTTGCTGAACGGATTCACCGCCTGAAAATCGCGATTACGCAGGTAGCCGTAGAGGCTGCCGTGGAAGTCGTTGCTGCCGGAACGGGTGATGATGTTCACCACTCCACCGGAAGCCCGGCCATACTCGGCCGCGTAGCCGTTGGTCATAATCTGGAATTCCTGCACCGCCTCCTGCGACACCGTCGAGCGCACGCCGTTGGTGGAGTTGTCCACCGCATCGGTGCCGTCCACGTTTACCAGGTTGGAGCGCGCGCGCTGCCCGCCGAAATTCAGCCCCGACGTTGGCGCCGCCCCGATGCTGGGCGCCGTGTCGCGCGCCAGCTTGGAATCGGTGAGCGCGAAATTGATGTAGTTGCGCCCGTTGATCGGCAGGTTCTCGATGCGCTCCTGGTCGATGGTCGTCGTGGACACGGTGCGCTGCGTCTCAATCAGTTCCGCCTCGGCGCTCACGTTTACGACAGACTCAACCGACGCGACACGCAACGTCATCGGCACCTCGGCAGTTTGGCCGACGGTGATCGTCACGTCTCTGGCCACGGTCTTCGCGAACCCCGGCGCCTGCACGGTAATCGTGTATTGCCCCGGCGGAATGGCGAGAAACTGGTATTCGCCATCGACGTTGTTCGCGGTCGCGCGCTCGATGTTGCGAGCTTCGTTGCGCAAGGTGACGGTCGCGTCCCTTACCACCGCGCCCTTCGGATCTTTCACCGCTACGTGCAATTGAGCTGTCGCTGCCGATTGCGCGGCGGCGCTGGCGGCAATCAGCAACATCGAAATAATTACCAGGCACGCCTTCGTTACTTGCCTCATCGTCCATCCCCTTTCACACGCTGACCAGCACACCACAGACACGAATCTGGGCCGTCCCGGTTCACCTTCCTCCGGGAATCAATGACACCAAAATTGGTGCAGGCAATGCGGCAGGGGTTTATATCAGAAACGATTGAGAAAGCAAGCGCCGTGGCAGCTCGGCATACGTGTGGTACTAAGGTGCCATGGCCGTATCACAACGCACTGTGATCCCTTGCTCCTGCCGGTCCGCCTTGCGCACCGCCCATGCCATGCGCGGAGTATTGTGCGCCAGGCCGAAACGTCCCTTGCCGTCCAGCAGGATAATGCCGCCATGGCCATGCAAGCGCCGGTGCAGGTAGTGGATGGCGTCGGGTGCGACCTTCGCCGGGTGGTTGCCCGCCAGGACCCGGTCGGCGGCCCACTTCGCGAGTACGAGCTTCATCATCGGCTCGCCCCAGCCGGTGGTCGAGCAGGCGGCGCTTTCGTTGTCGGCGAAGCAGCCGCAGCCGATCAGCGATGAATCGCCCACCCGGCCCGGTGTTTTGTTGAGCGTGCCGCCGGTGGAGGTGCCGGCCGCGATGTTGCCGTTCGAATCCAGGGCGACCGCGCCCACCGTATCGTGCGAGGTCGTCGGCGAGGCGAAGATTTCGTGCTTTTCGCCCGCCACTTCCTTTTGGTGCGCTTCCTTCAAGCGCTCGACTTCGCGCGCGATGATGAGCTCCTCATTGCTGCAGAGTTCGATCCCATGCTCCTGCGCAAACGCTTCCGCGCCCTGAGCGACCAGGTAAACGTGGGGGCTCTCCTCCAGCACCTTGCGCGCCGCATGGATGGCATGGCGAATGTGCTCGACGCAACCGACGCCTCCGGCGCGCAGCGTCCGTCCATCCATCATCAGCGCGTCCAGTTGCACGCGCCCGTCGCGGGTGAGAAAACTGCCGCGCCCGGCGTCAAAGGTTTCATCGTCCTCCATGACGACGATGGCCGCCTCGATCGCATCCAGCGCCGACCCGCCGCGCTCCAGCACCTTCCAGCCGCCGTCCACGGCATTGCGGACACCCTTGAGATGCGCTTCGACCATGTCGTCGGGAATCGCCCACGCGCCGCCGTGGACCACAAGGATCGGCTGGTTGGACAAACAGATTCCTCCGCTGCCTCGCCCCACTGCTTGGTTCGGAGCCACTCATCATAGCGCGAGTGGGCGGGAGAACTGAGTAGCAGCCGGGTGCACCGGCTACTTGGGCGCCCACTCCTGCTCGATGGGTTCGGGCTCACGCGGGCGGGACAGGTCGCGTGCCCGCGTCTGCACGTAGGTGTGAACGATCCGGTGAATGACGGTGATGTTCCCGATGACGGCAATCACCCACAGCACCGGCGCCATGCGGTTAAAGCATGCGCCGATGATCACCAGCACGATGCGTTCCGGCCGTTCCATGAATCCGACCTTGCACTTGCCGATCAGCGTTTCGGCGCGGGCGCGCGTGTAGCTGATCATGACCGACGTGACCATGACCACGGCGGTGAGCACAACATAAAAGAACCGGTTGCCCCGCGCGTAATACACCAGCAATCCGAAATAGAGCGCCACATCGCTGTAACGATCGATCACCGAATCGAAGAATCCGCCGAAGTCGGTGACCTGTCCGGTCGCCCGGGCAACGCGCCCGTCCACCATGTCGAAGATGCCGGCGCCGATGATCACCGCCGCGGCGTAAACAAACATGCGCGCCTGATTTTCGGCGTTGGCGTAGCCGAACAGCACGCCCGCACCCAGGTTGATCAACAGGCCCAGGAACGTCAGGTAGTTGGGATTGATCTTGGTGAGCGCCAGCCCGTGCACGATCTTGTGCAGAATTGCTTTGCACCCGCGCCCGACTGCGCTCGTCCAACTCATGACTATTCTTGCCCCGCTTCATCGTGGATGGTCATCAGCGAGAGCACTTCGATCTCACGATTGCCCGAGGGCGTGACCACCGTCGCCGTATCTCCAACCTTTTTCCCCATCAGGGCGCGCCCGATCGGGGAGGTGGTGGAGATCAGTCCCTTGCTGCTGTCGGATTCCTCGCTGGTTACCAGCTTGTACTCGATCTGCTCGTCCTTGGTGGAGTCATACACTTTTACCGTCGATCCCAGAGCCGCCTTGTCCCGGGGTATGTTGTTCATGTTGACCAGCGACAGCTCGGCCATCCTCTTCTTGAGCTGTCCCAGCCGCGCGCGGACGAATTCCTGCCGCTGCTTGGCCATGTGGTACTCGGCGTTTTCGCTCAAGTCTCCCATGGCGACGGCCTTCTTCAACTCCTTCGGGAGTTCGTGATTCAATTCGTGTTCCAGCGTTTGAATCTCTTCCGAAAGCCTTTTCTTGATGTGTTCTGGCATGTGGGGTAAACGGTCTCCGCCGCTCAGGTCAGCGGCCTAGTGGTCAGCGCGGCAGCGGAGAGCACCCCACCGCGGCCGACATCCTGTGATTATAGAACGATCCCTGTGGAGAAAGTGGCCGGACGCCATTGCAATGTCAAGTTGCGCCGTTTCCGGCAGGCTTCCACTATTTTTAAACCATTGCTCCACGCAACTCCGGTAAGTCATAGGCCTGTTTGACGTTTTGCCCGATTTGGGATATATTAAGTATTGTTCTCCCTCAGCCCGAATCCGCCTACCAAATTTCGCAGGTGCCCTTAATGAGCAGCAACGCGAATCTGAACTTCGGTATCGGTGACAAAGTCGTCTATCCCAACCACGGCGTGGGAACAATCGAACAGATCAGCAACCGCACCATTGGCGCCAGCGTCGAACGCTTTTACCTCCTGAAAATCAAGTCCAGCAGCTTGAAGGTGATGGTGCCCTTCAACAACGTTGCCAGTGTCGGGCTGCGGCGAGTGATCCGCAATGGCGAAGTGCAGAAGGTCATCGATTTTCTCACCGACGGCGTGTGCTGCAACCATAGCGATTGGAAGTACCGCTTCAAGGAGAACTCGGAAAAGATGCGTACCGGCTCGCTGCTGGAAGTGGCGGCCGTGCTGAAAGGCTTGCTGCTGCTGGCGCAGAGCAAACCGCTTTCGTTCCGCGAAAAGAAGATGCTGGAACGTGCCCGCTACCTTTTGGTCAGCGAGCTTGCCATGGCCAAGAACTGCGACGAGCTCCAGGTCGAGCAACTGCTTTCCAAGACGCTGTCCAAATCCAAGCTCCGCTTTCCTGAGACCGTCGCGGAAGCCTGAGACCATTTTCTTGTTGCCAGAAGCGCGGCCGCGAGCCGCGCTTTTCCTTTTTCACCCTGACCACCGTTGCGACGTAAAGCCTGAAGCCTAACGCCTAACGCCTGCTTCACTCACCCAGCCACGAGCCGTGCCCGCGCAGCGTCTCGATGTGATCGAAAACAATCTTGATGGCGGCGGTCATGGGCACCGCCAGCACCAATCCCATCGCGCCCCACAACCATCCCCAGAACAGCAGCGACAAAGTGACCGCCAGCGGGTTCAGTTGCAGCCGGCTGCCCAGGAACTTCGGGTACAGCACATTGAGCGCGAAAAGGTGCAACCCGAACACGGCGATGAGAATAGCGACGATGCCTCCTCCACCGATCTGGCCGATGCCGGAAAGCAGCGGCGGAACAGCCGCCAGCAGCACGCCCAAGTACGGCACCAGGCTGAGGAACCCGCTAATGAAGCCGATGAAGTAAAAGTACGGCAGGTGCAGGGCGCCGAAGATGACCGTGCTCATCGCGCCGATAAATAAGCCGACCAGCACGTTGCCGACAATGAATCTCCGAATCATGCCCGAAATCAGCCCCAGCGTCACATAGGCCGTGTTGCGGTTCTTCATGCGGAACAGCATCACCGTTGCCGATCGCACGTGGTCCTGCCAACTCAACATGAAGTAGGTGAGGAAGGGAATAAAGGATGCCGCAAAGGCGATCTCGATGGTTGGCCCCAGTCCCCCGCTCAGGTACTCCGTCCAGTCTTTCTGCTGCTGGACCGTGAACTTGGGGGCGTTCGCCTCCTGCTTTTCCTCTTCCGGCAATACCGACGACGTGGTCTTCTGGAATTGCTGCGCCTGCTGGCGCACGCGCCCAAGCACCGACCTGATCCTTCCGGAATATTTCGGCAGGTCATGGCTGAACGCGACCGCCTTGTTGTAGGACACCTGCCCAATCCCGTACATGACGGCCACAAACAGCAGCACGGCAATCAGGGCCGCCAGCGAGCGCGGCAGATGGATGCGCTGAAACAGGTCCGCCAGCGGCGCCAGGATGAACGCCAGCAGGATCGAGATCAGCAGCACGATGATCGGCAGTTTGGCGAAAGAAAAAACCGCCAGCACCGCCAGCACCGCCAGCACCATCGTGGCTGACGAACTGGCGCGCATCTGCCGGTGCAGTTCGTCCGCTTCTTCCTGCGTCCGCGGGAGTCCTACGACGCGCTGCGGCCGCGATTCATCCTCCACCGCCTCGTGCAGCGCTTCCGGATCCCCCTCGCCGCGCTTCCTTGCCATAGCGTGACCACTCACTCGGATGTGTGAGCCTATAATATAGCTGTGTCCGGTCAACAGCACCCCACCTCTTCCGTTCCGGACCAATCTGCGCACTCCCCGCACCGTCGCCTTCTCGGCCTCGATGTCGGGTCCAAGACCATCGGCATGGCCGTTTCCGACCCGCTCGGCATCACCGCCCAAGGCCTGGAAACCATTCGCCGCAAGAACAAGCGAACTGATTTCCCCCTTCTCGAACGCGCTATTCGGGACCACGATGTCCGCGAAATCGTCGTCGGGTACCCGTTGCGGATGAGCGGAGCCGAGGGCCGGCAATCGGAAAAGGTCGCGGCCTTTGCCGAGGAACTCCGCCAGCGCTTCTCCTTACCGGTGCACCTTTGGGACGAGCGCCTGACCTCGGTTCAGGCCAATCGCTTGCTCCGCGAAGCGGAACTCAGCATTGCCAAGCGTGCCGCCGCCGTGGATCGCATCGCCGCCGTGCTCATCCTCCAGTCCTACCTCGACGCCCATGCTCGTATAACCGCCGAGCAGAGCGGTGGAAGCGCCGGGCTTTAGCCCGGCGAGGAATCCAGGTTTTCGCCTGCAACTCTCCGAGGTCTTACGTCCGACGAGTCCCTGCTGACGGCTGCACACTGCTCACAATCATCTAAACTAAGGCTGTGTTGCGCGCATCGTTTACCGTTTTTCTGCTGCTCGTTCTCGTCGCCGCCATCTGGCTGGCGTGGGCGCTCTACCTGCCCGTCCAGCCCAGCGCGACGAAATTCGTCCTGTTGCGCCCCGGCTCCTCCAGCCGTCGCATTGCCGCCGACCTGCAATCCGCCGGCGTCATCCGCAGCCCGCGCGCCTTCCTGCTGATGCATTACGCTCTCGGCAGCACCCTCAAGGCGGGTGAGTACAAGTTCGATCAGCCCGCCACCGCGCGGCAGATTCACGACCGCCTCGCCCGCGGCGACATCTACGTCCACACCATTACGATTCCTGAGGGTTATAACTTGTACGACATTGCGGGCGTCGTGCAGCTTGCCGGGCTCGGATCGGCCCAGGATTTTCTCAATGCCGCCAACGGCGATGTCGCCTTGATCCGCGATCTTGATCCCCAGGCTGCCAGCCTGGAAGGCTACCTTTTCCCCGACACCTACGGTTTCACCCGTACCCAGTCCATGCACGACATGATCGCCGTCATGGTGCATCGTTTCCGCCGCGAGGCCGCGCAATTGGGCCTGATCTGCGCCGTCAATCAACCGCAGCCGTCGTCATCGGAATCCGGCGCCGCCGGATGCGCCGACATGCACGCCGTCGTCACCATGGCGTCGATCGTCGAAAAGGAAACAGCAGCTCCCGAGGAGCGCCCCATGGTTGCTGGCGTTTATTACAATCGTCTGCAACACGGCATTGCGCTCGCCGCCGATCCCACCGTCATCTATGCAGCCCTCGTTTCCGGACGCTACACCGGAGCCATTCACCAGTCGGATCTGCAGTTCGACTCGCCCTACAACACTTACCGCCACGCCGGAATGCCGCCGGGCCCGATTGCCAATCCCGGGCGTGCTTCCCTGGCAGCCGCGCTGCACCCGGCCACGACCGATTTCCTGTACTTCGTCAGCGACGGCAACGGCCATCACCGCTTTGCCCGCACTCTGGACGAACACAGCCGCAATGTCGCCGCTTACCGCCGAGCCGTTGCCAACTCGCGCTGACCCTTCAACCTGGTTCCGCCCGCTCGCGCTATCCCGCTTCTCGTATACTGGTTTTTTCATCGAACTGCATGTCCCGCATGAACGTTCGCTTCCCGCTCCGCGCCGTCTTGGCAGTCGTGCTGGCTCTCCCGCTGACCGGCTGTCTCTTCCGTTCCCACCGCGCCCAGGTCCTGCTCAGCAACGCTCCTTTGCAGACCGCCACGCTCGAGCAGCTCGTGAGCACCATCAACACCCAAGCCAACAAGATTCAGACGCTCAACTCCACGGCTGACATTGCTGCCTCTTCGGGCGGGTCCAAGAAGGGCAAGATCACGGAGTACAAGGAAGTGAAGGGATACATCCTGGTGCGGCAGCCGAACATGCTGCGCATGATAGGACTGATGCCGATCGTCCGCAATCGCGCCTTCGACATGGTGAGCGACGGCAGCTCCTTCAAACTCTGGGTGCCTCCCGTGAATAAATTCGTGGTCGGAAGCAATACCGTTGTCCATCCGTCGCAGAAGCCACTCGAGAACCTGCGCCCGCAGCATATCTACGACGCCTTGCTCCTGCACCCCATCGATCCCGCGCACGACATCGCCGTCCTCGAACAGGGCAACCGGACGATCGAGGACCCAAAAACCAGGAAGCAGTTTCTGGAACCCGACTACGTCGTGGATGTGATTTCTCGCACCGACCATTCCTGGTATCTATCGCGCAAGATCACCTTCAGCCGGGTTGACCTGATGCCGATTCGCCAGCGGGTTTACGACCGCAATGGCTATCTCGCCACCGATGCCACTTATTTTGATTTCAAGGATTTCGAGGGGCTTCTGTTCCCGTCGACGATCCGCATCTGGCGGCCGCAGGAAGAGTATTCGGTGACCCTGAAGATCGAAAAGATGACCATCAACCAGCCGCTGACCGACGAGCAGTTCGTCCTCAATCAGCCGCCGGGTTCGCAACTGGTCCAACTCGACAAGGGCGCGTCCACCGCCGCAGCCAACGGCGGAAATGCTCCGCGGCAGTAGGCTTTCGGCTTTGGGCGTTAGGCTATAGGACCAATTCGCACAAATCCGTTACAACCGAGCGGAGTACAATGCCGGGCTTTCTGGAGGACGGCATGAGCGGGACATATCTCGATTTGAAGGTCTGGCAGAGGGCAATGGATCTGGTTTACCTCACCTACGACATCACGCAAGCATTTCCCAAGCACGAATTGTACGGTCTGACGAATCAAATGCGCCGGGCGGCTGTTTCGGTGCCGAGCAACATCGCGGAGGGCAAGGGTCGCTCGACAGATAAAGACATGTCGTTGTTCCTGTGCCATGCGCGCGGCTCTCTGTTCGAGCTGAATACGCAGGTTCTTATTGCTCAGCACTTGGAGTACATGAGGCCGGAAGAGGCGGAAACAGCGGGGAAGTTAGTGGCCGAAGTAGGACGCCTGCCGAATGGCCTCATTTCCTTTGCCGCCACAGCCTAACGCCCAAAGCCTAAAGCCTAACGCCCCAAGCCTATCGCCTATTCGTACGCTAAAGCGTCAATCGGATCCTTCTGCGCTGCTTTGTACGACGGATACAGCGCGCCGAGGATCGCGCCCACCATCGCAATAATGGCGGCATACCCCACCCAACTGCTCTGGATCACCACCCGCAGCGTCGGGAATTTAACCAGGATCGCGTGGCTCACCGCGTAGCTCACGCCAATGCCCACCACCGTGCCCGCGATGGCCAGCAGGATGGTTTCCCGCAGCACGGTGTTCACGATGTACAGCTTCGACGCTCCCAGCGATTTCAAGATCCCGATCTCGCGCGTGCGCTCCATGATCGCCGTGTACATCGACTGGAAAATGACGATGAAACCGATCACCACCGCGACTCCAATCACCACTTCAATGAATATCTTCAACCCCGGCAGGTTCCCGGCGGTGAACAGCGACAGGTAGTCGCGCATGGTCAGCGCTTTGTAGGTCTGCATGCCGGGAACGCTTTTGATTTCGTTCACCACCAGCGCCGCATTCTTCGGATCATCCAGCTTCAGGTAGAACACCGAGGCCTTGCCCTGCGCGCCGATCCAGGTTTGCAGCGTTTCGATGGGGAGAATTTTTCGCGCGCCCCGGCCTTGCTCCACAATCCCCGCGACCTTCACCTCGTGATTGAGAATGGAAATCGTGGAGCCGACCGTCACCTGGTTGGCCTCGGCGAAGTAGTTGTCCACCAGCACCGTGTCAGGCCCGGTGAAGGGGCCGCCGGAAAGGTAATGGAACGGGCCGCCCAACGCCTCGAAGCTCTGCAGATCGATCCCGTAGATCACCTCGACGGTTCCCGACGTGCTCATCTGCATCACCACCGGGCTCACCGCGGCGACATGCGGCAGCTTGCCAATCACCCCCGCAACCTTCACCGACACCGGCGCTCCCGTCACTCCGGCCAGGAATGACGATCCCGGCGGCTGCACGATCACGTCCGCCCCGATTCCCGCCTGCCGCTCCTTGGCGTCGTTCAGCATGCCGATGGACAGCCCTACGATGATCAGGATCAGGGTGACCTCGACCGCGATCGCGACCACGCTGATCAGCGTCCGGATCGGCCGGTGCACCAGGTTGGCAAACACCAATCGGTTCATTCCTTATGTCCCCGATTGATTGTATCGGATGCGCTGCCGGCCACCGCCGGCGGCGGAGCTTGAGTTGCATTGATAATGAACGCAGGAAAAGTCTGCAGAACCGCTGACCAACTGGTCGCTGATAGCTAACGTGGGGGCCAGGTCTTCCCCGAAAGAGGTGATGGCAAACTCCTGGTTTGCCGTCTTCGGCGCACCGGCCCCACGATCTTTCTAGCGACAAATTACGCCCGCCCGCGCGAATGATGCAATACAATACGGCTCCCTTGGCATGCCTTGATCTGCCGCTCGATTCCCATCCTGGTGCTATGCCTCCGGCGGAACTGGGCTCGGATGTGGTTGCGGGCCGGATTCGTTGACGTTCCTCACTAATTCCGCTATAGTCTATGTTTTGCAGTTCTGCAGTTGCCCGCCTAGGGAATCC
>CAAGKR010476414.1_pt1 | contig 10361 bp, 9 predicted proteins | sample 2556971 | NCBI WGS metagenome assembly CAAGKR01 (sample SAMEA5207829, study PRJEB30636) | soil metagenome | biome: forest; feature: boreal; material: soil | place: USA | collected 2011-09 | depth 1 m
ATCTCCGCGTGCTGACGCGCGATCGACTCCGCCGCATCGAGGTCCCCGCGCACGATCGCCTGTGGCAGCTCACCGCCGAGGCAGGCTGAGAGACAGATCAGGCCCTCGGCATGCTCGGCGAGCAGTTCCCTGTCGATGCGCGGCTTGTAGTAGTAGCCCTCGAGATGCGCCGCAGTGACGAGCTTGATGAGGTTGCGATAGCCGGTGTCGTTGCGTGCCAGCAGGATCAGGTGGTTCGGGTCACGGTCGGCGCGGCCCTCGCGATCGGTCCGCGAACGCGGCGCCATGTACATCTCGCAGCCGAGGATCGGATTGATCTTCGCGGCGCGTGCCGCCGAGTAGAAATCAACCGCGCCGTAGAGCACGCCGTGGTCAGTGATCGCCATCGCGGTCTGCCCCATCGACTTCGCCGTCTCGATGAGCTCCGGGATCCGCGACGCGCCGTCCAGCAACGAGAACTCGCTGTGCGTGTGGAGGTGCACGAAGCCGCCCGTTTCGATCTCGTCGCCGCTCGCGGATGGACCCTGCACTCTGCCTCCTGGCTGCGGTCGGCTGACGGCGAACAGACGTACGCTACCACTCCGCGGTGCGCCGACGCCGCCCATCTGAGGGTAGCGCTCAGGAGGTGCCCGGCTACTCCCCGGGCGCCGCTTCGGAGCGGATCAACGTGACCACGGTCTCGACGTGATACGTCTGCGGAAACATGTCGACGATGTCGATCGCGTCGACCTGGTATGGGCCTGTCGCGACCAGGACGTGCAGGTCGCGGGCCAGCGTCGCGGGATCGCACGAGACATAGACGACGCGCTCAGGTCCGGCCATGGCGAGCCACCCGGTCACGCGACTCGAGCACCCCGCTCGTGGTGGATCGAGGATCACGAGGTCCGCCATGTCGCCCGCGGCGGCGGCGGGGAGCGCGTCCTCGACCGGCGAGAGCACGTAGTGGACGCGATCGTCGACGTCGTTGACACGCGCGTTGAGGACGCCGAGTTGCGCTGCGCCGCGGTTGCTCTCGATGCATACGACCTCACGGGCATCGATCGCGAGATGGCAGGCGATCACACCGATGCCCGCGTAGGCGTCGACGACGCGCAGTCCCGCATGACCGCCGAGCGCGTCAATGACGCATTGGTAGAGCAGGTCCATCTGCGCCCAGTTGACCTGGATGAATGCATCGGCGGTGACCCGGAACGTGAGCCCGCGCCACCGCAGCGTCGTCGAGGTGGTGCTGATGCGCCCGCCGTCGGGGAGGTCGAGCCCTTCGTCGAGAGCGCCGGTGGCAAGCCCGCGCGGCGGCTTGGGGCGCACCAGGAGTTCCTGACCGTCCTCGCCGGCTGTCAGGTGGATCGTTCCCAGTTCCCTGTTCCCGTGCGCGGCGATGAGCGTGCGCAATGCCGGGAGCGCAGTGGTGATGCGGGGGTGGTGGATCAGGCAGTCGTCAACGGCGATGGGACGCCAGCTGCGGGCTCGGTTGAACCCGAGCGCCGGCGCTGCGTCCGGAGTCGCCGGAATGACGTGGAACTCACCGCGCAATCGGTATCGCCACGCGTCAACAGCGGCGTGGACGCGAGGCGCCGGATGCTCGATGCGCTGGCGGTGCAGCGCATCGAGCACGATGTCGCGCTTCAACTCGACCTGATGCTCGTAGGCGATGTGTTGCAGTTGACAGCCGCCGCATGCGGGCACGTAGGGGCACGGTGGCACCACCCGGTGTGGCGACGCCTCGACGACGCGAACCACCTCGGCGAAGCTCGTCGCGCCCTTCTTGTACCGGACCGACACCTCGACCTCCTCGCCGGGGATACCCCCTTCGACGAGCATGGTCGCGCCGATTTCGTCGTGGGCAAGGCACAGTCCACCGTGGACCATGCGCCCGAGACGCACCTGGGCTACTGCTCCGAGAGCCGTTCGCGCAGCAGGCGGTTCACGAGCGGCATGTCGGCCTTGCCGCCGGTCGCATCCTTCACGGATCGCATCAACTGGCCGAGCGCCTGCTGCTTGCCGGCGCGGAAATCGGCGGCCGCGGCGGGATTCTCGGCGATGGCCTTGTCGACGAGCGCCGTCAGCGCATCGGTGTCGCTCACCTGGCCGAGTCCACGCTCGCGGACAACGGCCTCGGGATCGCCACCGGAGACATAGAGCTCCACCAGCAGCTCTTTCGCGGTGGGGCCGTTGATGGTGCCGGCGTCGACGAGGCCGAGGAGCCGGCCGAGGCCGGCAACGCCGAGACCGCTCTGCTGCAGTGGCAGCTTGTGCTCGTTCGCGAGTGCGGCGACATCCCCGCTCTGCCAGTTCGCGGCAAGCTTGGCGGGAACACCGACGCCGACCAGCGCCTCATACGTGTCCGCGGTCTCACGCGTATCGGTGAGGACGGCGGCGTCGTACGCGGTGAGCCCGTACTGGGACTGGAAGCGCGCCGCGCGTGCCTCCGGGAGCTCCGGCAGCGTCGCCCGAACGCGCTCCACGAAGGCGCTGTCGAGGCGCAGCGGTGGCAGGTCGGGCTCGGGGAAATAACGGTAGTCGTGTGCCTGCTCCTTGCTCCGCTGCGAGATGGTGCGGCCCTGGGTCTCGACCCACCCACGCGTCTCCTGCACCAGCGTGCCACCGGCGTCGAGCACCGCGCTCTGCCGCTCGATCTCCGTCTCGAGTGCGTGCTGCACCGCGCGGAAGGAGTTCATGTTCTTGACCTCGACCTTGACGCCGAGCTCCGTCGCGCCACGGGGACGGAGCGAGACGTTGGCATCGCAGCGGAAGGATCCCTGCTCGAGGTTGCCGTCGTTGACGCCGATGTAAGTGAGAATCTGACGCAAGCGCACGAGATACTCGCGCGCCGCCTCCGGGGTGCGCAGATCCGGTTCGCCGACGATCTCCATAAGCGGGACACCGCACCGGTTGAGGTCGATGAGCGAGGACGTCGCGCTCTGGAGCACGTCCCCCGCATGGTGCATCGTGCCCGTGTCCTCCTCGAGATGGACGCGGGTCACGCCGCAGCGAACCGTCTCACCGTTGACCGGGAATTCGAGGTGCCCGTTCAGCGACAGCGGCAGGTCGAACTGCGAGATCTGGTACCCCTTGGGGAGATCCGGATAGAAGTAGTTCTTACGGTCGAACTTTGTGAAGTCGGGGATGTCGCAGTGGAGCGCCAGCGCGGTCCGTACCGTGAAGTCCACCGCCTGCCGGTTGATGGTCGGCAGCACACCCGGAAGACCGAGACACACCGGGCACGTGTTCGCGTTCGGCTCCGCACCGAGGTAGTCCGCGGGGCAGCCGCAGAACATCTTGCTGCGCGTGAGCAGTTGGGCGTGGACCTCGAGCCCGATCACCACCTCGTAGTCGGTCATGCCGCCTCGGTGGCGAACGGCGAGCGCGAGCGGTGCCAGTCGGTCGCCTGCTCGTACGCATGGGCCACGCGGAAAACCCGTGAGTCGGCGAAGCGCGGCGCGATGACCTGCAAGCCGACCGGGAGGCCGTCGACAAAACCGCACGGCACGGAAATTCCCGGCACTCCCGCGAGATTCGCCGGCAGCGTCACCACATCGCACAGGTACATCGACAGCGGGTCGTCGCGCGATCCCATGGGGAAGGCGACGCTCGGCGATGTCGGGCAGACGATCGCGTCGACCTCTTCGAAGACGGAGTCGAACTCCTGCCCGACCAGCGTGCGCACCTTCTGCGCCTGCCGGTAGTAGGCGTCGTAGTAGCCGCTCGAAAGCGCGTACGTCCCGAGCATCACGCGCCGTTTGACTTCCGCGCCGAACCCCGCACCGCGTGTCTGCAGGTACATGTCGGTGAGCGACGCGCGCTCGACGCGCCGGCCGAATCGCACGCCGTCGTAGCGCGCGAGGTTCGACGAGCATTCCGCGGGCGCGATCACGTAGTAGACGCTGAGCGCCACGTCGGTGCTCGGCAGCGAGACCTCGCACAGGGTCGCGCCCTGCGCCTCGAGGACCTTGAACGCCGCCTCGACCGCGGCGCGCACACCGGGCTCGGTGCCCTCGCCCAGGTACTCACGCGGGATGCCGAGACGCATCCCCGCCACACCCTGACGGAGCGTCTCCGCCGGATCGTCGACCGCTCGCGGGTCGCACGTGCTGTCGCGAGGGTCGTGGCCGGCAATCGCCGAATACACGAGTGCGCAGTCCTCGACCGTGCGCGTGAAGGGTCCGATCTGATCGAGCGACGAGGCGAACGCGATCAGCCCATACCGCGAAACGCGTCCGTACGTCGGCTTGAAACCGACGACGCCGGTGAGCGCGGCGGGCTGGCGGATCGAGCCGCCGGTGTCGCTGCCCAGCGAGTACGGCACGGTGCCCGCGGCGACGGTCGCGGCGCTGCCGCCGCTGCTCCCACCGGGCACGCGCTCGACATCCCACGGGTTGCCGACCGGTCCGTATGCGGAGTTCTCCGTGGACGACCCCATCGCGAACTCGTCGCAGTTGGTCTTGCCGACGCACACCGCGCCGGCATCGAAGAGTCGTTGCACGGCGGTGCCCGTATACGGGGGCTTGAAGCCTTTCAGGATCTTCGATGCGGCCGTCGTCTCGATCCCGTCGACACAGAGCACGTCCTTCAGCGCCATGGGGATGCCGCACAGCGGCGACGCGGTGCCGGGCGATTGCTCGAGGGTTGTCGCCGCAGCGTCGGCCTGCTGGAGCGCAAGATCCCGAGTGACGCTGAGGTAGGCGTTCAGATCCTTGTCGCTGCGGTCGAGGTGCGCGAGCGCAGCATCGAGCAGCGCTCGCGGCGTGGTGCTGCCGTCGCGCAGCGCGGCTGCGAGCTCGGTGATCGTGCTAGCTGTCGGGTTCACTGCCCTGGATGGCTCCGACGATGAAGTAATTGCCGTCAGCTGCCGGGGCGTTGCGCAGCGCAGCCACGGTGCCGAGGGTCGGCGCAATCTCGTCGGCGCGCATCACGTTGACGAGATCGCCGACCTGCGCGGTCGCCGCGAGCATCGACGTGTCCACCTGCTGGAGGCGCGCGATGTGTCCAAGGATCTTCTCGAGCTCGCCGAGGAGACGGCTCTTCTCCTCCTCGGTGAGACCGAGCCTGCCAAGCATTGCAACGTGATCGACGTCGTCGCGAGAAAGCGTCATGGAGCGGCTATTATCCCGACCTCCCGACTCAGCTGAGCGGGAGCCACGTCAGAACGGTCTGCTCGGTTGGCGCGAAACCGGCTGCCTGGTAGGCGGCGAGCGCCGCCGGGTTGTCGCCGCGGGTCCACACGCACGCGAAGGTGACCTCGCGCTCGCGGAGCACGTCCATCGCCTCCGCCATGAGCCGGTGGGCGACGCCCTGACCCCTTCCCTCGGGCCGGACGTAGAGCTCCGCGACCTCGGCTTCGAGACCGGTGCCGGGATCGAACAGAACGATCCAGCAGAGCCCGACCGCACGGCCGTCGCTCGCGCGCGCAATGAGAATGTGGTTGTCCCCGGTGAAGTGCGGCGACGGACGCAGCCGCTCGGTCAGCTGCTCCGGCGACTCGACGGGGTGGTCGAAATGCCTCTGTTCGCCGAGGGCGAGGTCGACGAGCATCGCCCGGACCTCGGCGTCCTCGTGCTCCTCGAGGATTTCGATGCGAAGGTCATCGAGGTCTCCCATTGACCGCCATTGTGGCGGCTCAGAGCCCGACGGCCCCGCTCTCAACCGGAGGGGCTGCGGCGCCGACGGAGGTCCCGCCCGCGTTGCCGGGCTCGGCGCCGGAACCGCTCACAACCCCACCGCTGCTCCCGGATCCGCCTCCGGAGCAGGCGATCTGCGGCTCCGGAACGCCTGACGGGACTGCGGGCGGCGCGGCGGTGCATGGGAGCGACGGGGGCACGCTGACCGGCGACGGCACGGGGATGCTCACCGCCGGGGAGGTGCTCCCACCGCGGAGCGTCCAATCGCTCCCGTCCCAGGTCCATGTCTGGTCGTACAGACCGGTTTCGCGGCTTGTGGTTCCGATGCCGCCAAACAGCAGCACCTGTCCCGATTGCGCGTCGTAGACCGAACCGGTGGCCTCGAGCGCAGTGGGTGTCGTCGCCGGGTCTTTGCGCGTCCAGACGCCGTTCCAGACCCAGGTCTGACCGTCTGCGGTCAGGTACATGTCGCTGTGGGTCGCGGCGTCGCCGACAAAGGTTCCGCCGGACAGGATCGGACCGTTCTTGTAGGACGCGGCCTTCTTCCATGCGCTGCCGTCCCAGTAGCTGATCGATCCGGTGCAGCACGCCGCGTTGTCGATCGGGACGGGCGCCCCGCCCGTGCATGTCGGGCACGCAACCGGCGTCGCCGGGATGAGCTCCTCGCCGCTGAAGACGGCGAGACGGCCGGTCACCGCATCGAGGATCACAGGCGACCCGAGCGAATCGAGCAGCGCCGCATTCGACCCCGCCGGCATCACCTTCCACGCCTGGCCGGTCCACGCGTAGCTCTGCTTCGCGATGATGGGGAACACGGGGCAGGCGGGCTGCGCGGTCGCGCCGTTGGTCACTGGCGCCGGCGCAGGGCAGGCGATGGCCGGCTGCGCGATCGGCAGGTCGGGCTCGGCCAGCCAGGGCTCGGTCGAGAGCAGCAACACCCGGCCCGAGGCCGGATCGGTGATGAGGTTCCATCCACCAAAGCTCACGGCGGGCGTCGAGCCGCCCGCTTTGGCCCAGTCGGTGCCGTTCCAGAGCCAGGTCGCCGAATTCTGGGAATCGGTGAACGCGCACCCGGTCGCGATAAGTGGGGTGCTGAGCGTGCCACTGGGAATGGGCGCGTCCGCCGGCTGGGCATTGGTCGGCGGGATCCACTTGGTTCCCGATCCCCCGGACCCCGACGACCCGGATCCGGTCGATCCCACGGACGTGCAGGTGCTGCCGGCCAGCGGCCCCTCGGAGAGGCGGTCGCCGCCCACAAGCAGGACCTCATGGCTGACCGGGTCGTAGGTCATCTGCGCGCCGGAGAGCGCGGGCGGCGAGGTGGCGGGATGCTCCTGCGTCCACGACGTCCCGTTCCAGGTCCACGTGTCGCCGAGGCTGCCGGACTTTCCCTCGCCGCCGAACAGCACGACCGTTCCGTCGGCCGCGTCGTACGCGATGGCGGCGTCGGTCCGCGCCGGCGGCTGCCCCGCCGCGGGGGCTGAGCCCGGGCCGGCGACGGCGCGAATGCCCATGTATGCGCCAAGGCCGGCGCCGATGACCGCAACAAGACCGAGGCCGACGATGGCGCGGGACCAGCGGCGATGGCGCTGCGGAGCTGGAAGGGGTTCTTCAGTACTCACGGTCTTGAGACGCATCGTCGCCCCCAGGGTTCCCGAAGTGGACGTCATCACTAGACTCGTGTCACAGATGACCGATGTGAACGCCCAGCCCAAGAACCCCGAACGGCTCGAGCTCGAGCAGTTGACAGCGCTCCAGCCGGGCCTGGCGCGGTTGATGCCGGAGATCGGCGCGCGATTCTGGAAGGCCTTCTACGCGGCGGAGGCGACCAACTGGCCGCTCGCCACCTGGCAGCTCCGGGAGATGCTGAAGCTGCTGCGCCTCTGCGAGGTCACCCGCCCGAAGTACACCGACGACATCGAGGAGTGGATCCACGACGACCTCGATCCGCTCATGGCGGCGCTCAGCGCCCACGACTTCCCCGCCTTCGAGACCCGGTATCACGAGTCGGTCGACGCGGCGAACGAGCTCCACAGGCGCTGGCAGAAGGAGTGGATCGTCTGGAAGCTCCCGGACAGCCCGCCGCCGGACCTCGATCTGACCCCCCGAGGCTGACTCCGACGTCGGGGCGCGACCTGATGATGGCGCTGCTCATCGAGCACGGCATCCGGTCGCCTGCGGTGCTCGAGGCGATGGCACGGGTCCCGCGTGAGGAGTTCGTGCTCGACGCGGACCGGGGTCATGCCTATGCCGATCGGGCACTGGCGATCGGCGCCCCGGGACAGACGATCAGCCAGCCGCTCATGGTGGCGGTCGTCGTGGAGGCGCTCGAGCTGCAGGCCGGTGACCGGGCGCTCGACGTCGGCACCGGCTCGGGGTATCAGGCTGCGGTGATGGCAGCGTGCGGCGCGCATGTGGTGAGCATCGAGCGGCTCGAACCTCTGGCGCGCAGCGCCGCCGAACGCTTGCACAGGCTCGATTTCGACGTCGAGGTCATCGCCGGCGACGGCACGCTCGGAGCCCCGGAACGGGCGCCCTTCGACGCGATCGCGGTAGGCGCGGCAGCCCCCCGCCTGCCGGTCGCGCTCGCGCGTCAGCTTGTCGAGGGCGGACGGCTCGTGCTGCCGATCTCCGACGGACGGAACGCCGAGGAGTTGACGCGCCTTCGGCTTGCCGGTGGGCGGTGGCAGACCGAGTCGTTGGGGCCGTGCCGGTTCGTCCGGCTCATCGGCGCGGACGGCTACCCCGAGGCCGAGCCCTCGGCCTGAGGGGGGACGCGGAACATCCGCACCCGCGACGCCCCGGTCGACCGCTCGACGGCCATGGTCGCGGCGTCGCCAAAGGTCGAGGCCAGCACCAGGCCGACCTCCTCCGCGCTCGGAGGCCGGGCGAGGTCTGGCCGTGAGATGGTCACCGCGTACTGGTCGACGCCGTCGGGGCGGTTCGGATACCTCGACCGCGTGACGCTCACCCGAAGGCCGAGCTCGGGGAGGTCGAGCTGATGCCGCCCCGGCTCGCGGAGCGCGTCAGGGTGGAGAAAGTCCTCGTCGGCGCGCTGCCTGAGGTCCAGCAGCCGCACCTCGATCGGCCGGGAGTCATCCATCGCCGCTACGTTTAGCATGTCCGTCGCGCGAGGTATTCGATAGGGAGCGTTTCACACGACGCGCATCGAATCCTGAGATATCAGTCCCGGAGGACACCCCAAATGGCAAAGACAGTCGGCATCGATCTCGGCACCACCAACAGTGTGGTGGCAGTGATGGAGGGCGGCGAGCCCGTCGTCATCGCCAACGCCGAGGGCGGCCGCACCACCCCGTCAGTCGTCGCGTTCACCCGCACCGGTGAGCGCCTCGTCGGGCAGCTGGCCCGCCGTCAGGCAGCGGTCAACCCCGAGAACACGGTGTACTCGATCAAGCGCTTCATGGGCCGCCAGGTGAGCGAGGTCGGCACCGAGGCGAAACAGGTCCCCTACAAGGTCGTCTCCGGCAAGGACGGTCGCGTCGAGGTCGAGGTCAACGGCGAGAACTTCACGCCTGAGCAGATCTCCGCGATGGTCCTGCAGAAGCTCAAGACCGACGCCGAGACATACCTCGGCGAGAAGGTGACCGACGCGGTCATCACCGTGCCCGCGTACTTCAACGACGCCCAGCGCCAGGCGACCAAGAACGCCGGACAGATCGCGGGGCTCAACGTCCTCCGCATCATCAACGAGCCCACCGCGGCCGCGCTCGCCTACGGGCTCGAGAAGAAGGAGAACGAGAAGATCCTCGTCTTCGACCTCGGTGGCGGGACGTTCGACGTCTCGATTCTCGAGGTGGGAGAAGGCGTTTTCGAGGTCAAGTCCACCAACGGCGACACCCACCTCGGCGGTGACGACTACGACCGCCGGATCGTCGACTGGCTCGCCGACGAGTTCAAGAAGGACCAGGGCATCGACCTGCGCCAGGACCGACAGGCACTCCAGCGGCTGACCGAGGCGGCCGAGAAGGCAAAGATCGAGCTGTCGCAGCGTCCGGAGACCGAGGTGAACCTCCCGTTCATCACCGCCGACGCATCGGGCCCGAAGCACCTCGCGATCACCCTGTCGCGCAGCAAGTTCGAGCAGCTCACCGACGACCTGACCAACCGTTGCCGCGGTCCCTTCGAGGCGGCGCTCAAGGACGCGGGCATGACCGCGCACGAGCTCGATGAGGTGATCCTCGTCGGCGGCTCGACGCGCATGCCGGTGATCCAGGAGCTCGTCAAGAGCTTCACCGACAAGGACCCGCACCGTGGTGTCAACCCGGACGAGGTGGTCGCGATCGGCGCAGCCATCCAGGCCGGCGTGCTGAAGGGCGAGGTCAAGGACGTGCTCCTCCTCGACGTGACGCCGCTGTCGCTCGGCCTCATGACCGAGGGCGAGGTGAACACCAAGCTCATCGAGCGCAACACCACCATCCCGACTGCGAAGACGCAGGTGTTCTCAACCGCGTCGGACAGCCAGCCGTCGGTGGAAATCGTTGTGCTGCAAGGCGAGCGGCCGATGGCGCGCGACAACCGCATCCTCGGCACCTTCACACTCGACGGGATCCCACCCGCACCCCGGGGCATGCCGCAGATCGAGGTCGGGTTCGACATTGATGCCAACGGCATCCTCAACGTCAGTGCCAAGGATCGCGGCACCGGCAAGGAGAACAAGGTGACCATCACCGGTTCGACGACGCTCCAGAAGGACGAGGTCGAGCGCATGGTGAAGGAAGCCGA
>CAAGKR010401889.1_pt1 | contig 10358 bp, 7 predicted proteins | sample 2556971 | NCBI WGS metagenome assembly CAAGKR01 (sample SAMEA5207829, study PRJEB30636) | soil metagenome | biome: forest; feature: boreal; material: soil | place: USA | collected 2011-09 | depth 1 m
CCGCCGGCTGCCGGTGATGATCTCGGCGGCGGTGGGGCGGGGGGGCGAGACGATGATCTCGGCGCAGACCGTGGAGGCTCTCTGGACCGCCGTCGAGCACATCAAGCCGCTATCGATTGGTCTCAACTGCTCGCTCGGACCAGACCTCATGTATCCGTTCCTGTCGGAGCTGGCGGAGAAATCCAGCGCCGCGATCTCCTGCTATCCGAACGCGGGTCTGCCGAACCCGCTTTCGCCAACCGGTTTTGATTTGGTGCCAGCCGACATGGCCCGTTATCTGGGCCAGTTCGCGCAGGGCGGCCTCCTCAACATCGCCGGCGGCTGCTGCGGCAACACACCTGAGCACATCGCCGCTATTGCGCGGGCGCTTGAGGACAAGCCGCCGCGCGAGCTATCCGGGGCGGCTCACCCGTGAGTGTTCCGGCCCCCCCGCGTAACCCGTCGGAGCCGGTCGCGTTGCGGGCGTTGCGCCTGTCGGGCTCGCAGCCGTTCACGCAGCAGCCCGGCGTCTACATCATGATCGGCGAGCGCACCAACGTCGCCGGCTCGCCCAGGTTCGCCAAGCTGATCAAAGAAGGGAAGTTCGAGGAAGCGGTCAGCGTCGCCCGGCAGCAGGTGGAGAGCGGCGCCAACATCATCGATATCTGCATGGACGAGGGGATGATCGACGGCGTCGCGGCGATGTCGCGCTTCTTGTCCCTGCTCGGCAGCGAGCCCGAAGTCGCCAAGGTTCCGTTTATGGTGGATTCCTCCAAGTGGGAGGTGATCGAGGCGGGCATCAAATGCCTGCAGGGCAAGGGGATCGTCAACTCTATCTCGATGAAGGAGGGGGAAGACAAATTCCGACAGCACGCGCGCACCGTGCTCAAGTACGGCGCCGCCGTAGTCGTGATGGCCTTCGACGAGGCGGGGCAGGCGGCCACCTACGATGACAAGATTCGTATCTGCGAGCGGGCCTACCGGATCTTGGTCGACGAGGTCGGGTTTCCGCCCGAGGACATCATCTTCGATCCGAACATCCTGACCGTCGCCACCGGGATGGAGGAACACAACAACTACGCAGTCGACTTCATTAACGCCACCCGCTGGATCAAGGCGAACCTGCCGCACGCGAAGGTGAGTGGCGGCGTTTCGAACATCTCCTTCGGCTTCCGCGGCAACAACCGCGTCCGCGAGGCGATGCACTCGGCGTTCCTGTACCACGCGATCGCCGCCGGCATGGACATGGGGATCGTCAACGCCGGCATGCTGGAGGTTTACGAAGAGATCGATCCCGAGCTGCGTGAGCTGGTGGAGGATGTGCTCCTCAACCGGCGTCCCGACGCCACCGAGCGCTTGGTCGATTTCGGCGAGCGGCTCAAGGCCAGCGAAGCCGGCGGGAGCACCGCCGAGAAGCGCGACAAGGACGAGGCGTGGCGCAAGGGAACCGTCGAGGCCCGCCTCTCGCACGCGCTGGTGAAGGGAATTGAGACGTATATCGTCGCCGACACCGAGGAGGCTCGCCTCAAGCTGGGCCGGCCTCTGGCGGTCATCGAGGGGCCGCTGATGGACGGGATGGGCGTGGTCGGCGATCTGTTCGGGGCCGGCAAGATGTTTCTCCCGCAGGTGGTGAAATCGGCGCGGGTGATGAAGAAGGCGGTGGCCCATCTGACGCCGTTCATGGAGGCGGAGAAGGCGGCCCACGCAGCCGCCGGCCGCGAGGTGAAGACGCAGAGGAAGATCGTGCTCGCCACTGTGAAGGGCGACGTGCACGACATCGGCAAGAACATCGTGGGCGTCGTGCTCGCCTGCAACAACTATCAGGTGATCGACCTGGGGGTGATGGTGCCCTGCGAGAAGATCCTCGAACGCGCCAGGACGGAGAAAGCCGATCTGATCGGCCTCTCCGGTCTCATCACGCCGTCGTTAGACGAGATGGCTCACGTGGCCCGCGAGATGGAACGTCAGGGATTCAAGCTGCCCCTGCTGATCGGCGGCGCCACCACCAGCCGGGCGCACACCGCCATCAAGATCGCGCCCCACTACAGCGAGCCGGTGGTGCACGTGCTGGACGCCAGCCGCGCCGTCCCCGTCACCACCAGCCTGCTCAGCTCCGACGGAAAGCCGGGCTTCGTCGCACAGCATCGCGCCGAGTACGACGACTTGCGCAGGATCCATGGCACGCCCAGGCACAAGCTGGTGTCGATCGAAGCGGCGCGCGCCAACCGCACGCCGATAGCGTGGCGGGTCGAGGACGTCCCGTCGCCCGAGTTCACCGGGGTGCGGGTGCTCGACGACGTCCCGCTCGCCACGTTGCGGGAGTACATCGATTGGACGCCGTTCTTCCACACCTGGGAGCTCAAAGGGGTTTATCCGCGCATTCTCGACCACGAGAAATACGGCGAGCAGGCCCGCCAGATCTTCGCCGAAGGAAACGCCTTGCTCGACACCATCGTCGAGCAGAAGCTGCTCACGGCGCGCGGCGTGTACGGGCTCTTTCCGGCTCACGCCGTGGGCGACGATGTCGAGCTTTACACCGACGCCGACCGCGGCAGAGTGCTCGAGCGGTTCCATTTTCTTCGTCAGCAAACCGCGAAGGAGAAGGATGAGCCGTCTCGCTGCCTGGGCGACTTCGTCGCGCCGCGCGAGACCGGCCTGCCAGATCATCTGGGCGGATTTGCGGTTACCACCGGCATCGGTCTCAAACAGCTTTGTGATCGCTTCCGTGCCGAGCTCGACGACTACAACGCCATCATGGCCGAAGCGCTGGCCGATCGTCTGGCGGAGGCCTTCGCCGAGTACCTGCACAAACGCGTGCGAGACGAGTGGGGCTACGGCCAGCTCGAGGATCTCACCAAGGAGCGGTTGATCGCCGAGGAGTATCGCGGCATCCGCCCGGCCGCTGGCTACCCCGCCTGCCCCGACCACACCGAAAAGGGTACCCTCTGGCGGCTTCTGGACGTCGAGAGGAGCACTGGCATGCGGCTCACGGAGTCATACGCGATGTGGCCGGGCTCCAGCGTTAGCGGCCTCTACTTCGCCCACCGCCAATCGCGGTACTTTAACGTGGGGAAGATCGACCGCGACCAGGTGGCGGACTACGGCGCGCGCAAGGGGATGGCCGTCGCGGAGGTGGAGCGCTGGTTGGGCCCGAACCTCAACTACGATCCCTCTCGCTGACGACGGGTCCCTTTCGGCGCCGGCGCGACGCGCGGAGGACTGCCCGCACGGGTGTCGAAATCCAAACGGAGCGAGGGCAGAAACTGTCAGTCGACGGCGGCCAGACGATCCGGATGCAGCCCCGGTCTCGCCGAAAGAACCTGGAGCCGAGATCCAGCCGTCCGAGATTCCAACCGATCGAGCTCCTGCAAAAGCGGCAATCCGAAGATCTCGCCGATGGCCTCGCGCATCAGTCGATAGATGGTGGGACCTGACGCGCCGGCGCAGGAGTAGTGGTCGAAGTCGGGGCTCAATCCTAGGCGTCCCAGGCCGAAGGAGACTGGATACAAACGACAGACCGTTGGCTTGATCTCCGCCGGGGCGAGCCCGTGCAAGAGCGCCGCTCGGTGCAGGCCACATCCGCGCTCGCCGTCGTGCTCGAGAAAGACGCACCCGGACGCCTCGTCGTCTGGGTCGGCCGTCGCGGTCCGCAAGATGATGCCGCCGGGCGCGGCCGGATCGGGCTCGGGATCCCGTTCGTCGAACCAGCCGGCTGGATCCCGCCGGTTTTTTTTCAAGACGGACGCTATTTCGGTCGCGCGACGCAAAATCGCCTGCCGTTCCGGCACGAAGACGTCGGCGCCGTACTGGCAGCAAGCGTCGTTTCGGGATCGGTCGGACTCGCGTCGGCAGCGACACGCGTGCGCCATGCAGTCGGGGACAAAGGTGATCTTGAAAATTCGGCTATCGACACGGTGGACATCGGCGTGACTGACGTCGAGGTACATGAGCGGCCCGATTGTGGCATGGATGCGTCTCGGTCCGAAGTTCTCTAGCGACCGCCCGGGACCGATTGGCTCGGACTTTATTCGTGGCGGACCGCGGGGAACCGCGTACCCTCTCCCTCGGGCCGATGAGGGCGGTCGTTGCGGGAGTCTTTGCCGTGATGCTTGCGGGTTGCTCCGCGGGGATGCCGAGCGGTGCGTCCAGAACGGCGGGTGACACCAGCGGTTGCGACGCGGACGACTTCGCGAGGGGCCGCGTCGTCTTCTTCGGCATCACCAACAACCTCGGGCCCGGCACGATCATGAAGGAATACGCCGGCAACGGCGTCGGTCCCGAAGTCCTGCTCGGCAACCTCGTGGGCGCAGAGACAGACTCGCTGGTCCACCACGGCGTCGACTGGACCTGCGCGCTGGGCGATTCGGTCGCCCGGGCATTCAACGCGAACAGCGCGGTTGGAATCCTTCCCGCCTCTGCGAGCGATAACGCGGAGCTCGCCCGCGCCTCCGATATCGTCGTGACCGTCGATTCGATTCGCTGGGACGATCTCTTGGCCGGGCCGTACCGTTCGGTCGTCGATCATTTGAGCGACGCGAGCCTGAGGGCCAACCTTCTAGGCGGACGTTACCTCGTCGTGTCGCGCGCTCTTGCGGCCAAGGGCATCAAGATTACGGCCCAGTTCGACAGGTCGATCGGCGCCGGCGCCAGGGTGGCTCTGGGAGACGGCCCGAGGACTCTCCGGCAGGGGAAGGTCACCGCGATCGTGAATCTGGCCTGGGAAGGCACCACCAAGCTTGTGATAACCGCGCCCTCCGATGTCTACATCGCGGGCCAATTCAGAAAGTTCGGCTCCGGGAGCTCGCCGTCGGGCGACGGAACCGTGGAGGCGACCGATCCGGCACGTCAAACGCTTGTTCGGGGCGGCAGGTAATCATCTCCGGGCTGGACAAATCGGGGAACGCGCGTATGTTCACCAGTCAAGGAGCAACACAACGTGGCAGAAGGTACAGTTAAGCGTCTGACAGAGAAGGGTTTTGGATTCATCTCGACCGGAAGCGGGAAGGATCTTTTCTTTCATTCCTCCGCGGTCGAGGGTGTCACATTCGAGCAGCTTCGCGAGGGGCAGCGGGTGGAGTTCACCGAGGGCCAGGGTCCCAAGGGCCCACGCGCGGAATCCGTCAAGCCCTTGTAAGAGCCGGCGCGGACTTTCCGCGATCTGCCGTGGTTCGACCGGACGATGGCGATCGTCGGTTGGGTCGCGCTTAGATCGCGCGATCGAGGCGCGCCTCTAGTGCGGCCTTTGGAAGGGCGCCGCGGATCTGATCGATCTCGATCGGTCCTCGAAAGAGGATCATCGTGGGAATCGCCTGGACGGCGAAGCGCGCGGCGCTGCGCGGATTTTCGTCGACGTTGAGCTTGGCGATCTTGAGCTTCCCGGCGCGCTCGCCGGCCACCGCCTCCAGCATGGGCGCCACCGCCCGACAGGGGCCGCACCAGGGCGCCCAGAAATCGACGAGCACCGGAATGGGTGAATCCTCGACCTCTGCCTTCCAGCTCGAGTCGGTGATCGTCACTGGCCCGCGCGGGAAGACCTTCTTCTTGCAGCGCCCGCAGGTGGGATCTTCGCTGAGCCGCGCGCGCAGGATCCGATTCTTCGCGCCGCACGAGCTGCAGGCGCTGACCACTGAAGACTGAGGATCTACCCCCACTTAGCTTTTGTAACCACGCCCCGATCGGCGTCAAGCGTGGGTGTGGCCATGGCCGAGAGTGCGCCGGCAACCGGATACGGCCCGCGAGCGATCCTGGTGCTACCCCGCCCGGCTGGGATGTTGCGGCGCGCGCTGCCAAGCGGGCTTCTTTGCGTATGGGCTGCGTCGGTCAACGTCCAGACGACCTTTGTGGACGTCGTTGGCGGTGCGTGGTGAACTCAACTTTCCCCTTTGCCGCGCACGCGATATCGAGATGCGCTCGACCGAATAAAACTGACCGATCTCCCGGCCGCGGCTTTGCGGGCGATCTGGCGCGAAGGGTACGGGCGCGGCGATCTGAGGGCGGACGTGCTCGCGGGCCTGGTCGTCGGAGTTGTCGCGCTGCCCCTGGCGATGGCGCTGGCGATCGCGGTCGGGGTGCCGCCGCAGCACGGCCTTTACACCGCGATCGTCGCCGGTGCTCTGGTGGCGGCGCTCGGAGGCTCCCGGCTGCAGGTCACTGGGCCGACCGCGGCGTTCATCGTCATCTTGGCGCCCATCTACACCCGGTTCGGGATGGCCGGGCTGCTGCTGTCGGGCGTGATGGGCGGTTTGATGCTGATCCTGATGGGGCTCGGCCGTCTCGGTCAATTCATCGAATTCATCCCGCACCCGGTGACGACCGGGTTCACCGCCGGAATCGCCACCGTGATCGCCACCCTCCAGATCAAGGATGTCTTCGGGTTGAAGCTGACCCGCAATCCCGAGAGCTTCTTCGACCGAATTTTAGCCATGTGGCAGGCGCGTGGCTCCGCGTCGATCGCGGAGGTCGCGATCGCGGCCGCCACGCTGGCGCTGCTCATCGCCATCCCGCGTTTCACGAAGCGCGTGCCGTCGCCCCTCATTGCGATCCCCGTCAGCGGTCTTCTCGCGGCCCTCCTCAATCATGTCTGGCCCGCGCACGCGGTCGCGACGATCGCGAGCCGATTCCACGTGACGGTCGGCGGGCATCTCTACAGCGGTGTGCCGCCGTTGCCACCGTTGCCGATGCTCCCCTGGCACGCGCCCGGGCCGAACGGGATGCCGTTGCGGCTCTCCCTCGGAATGCTGCGCGAGCTTTTGTCCGGTGCTTTCGCGGTGGCGATGTTGGGCGGGATCGAGTCGCTCTTGTCGGCCGTCATCGCAGATGGAATGGCCGGGACGAGGCACGATCCCGACGCCGAGCTGCTCGCGCTCGGCGTCGGCAACGTCGTGACGCCCTTCTTCGGCGGGATTCCGGCCACGGGCGCCATCGCCCGGACGGCCACCAACGTGCGCTCGGGCGCGCGCTCTCCCGTCGCGGCGATTGTGCACGCGCTGACCGTGCTCGTCGCCGTCATCGTGCTGGCGCCTCTAATCGGGCATCTGCCGATGGCCGGGCTGGCGGCGCTGCTCCTGCTCGTCGCATGGAACATGTCCGAGCTGAAGCACTTCGCTCACATCCTGCGCGTCGCGCCCCGCAGCGACGCGCTGGTGCTGGTCACCTGCTTCGTCCTCACGGTCGTGTTCGACATGGTCGTCGCGGTCTCGGTCGGTGTGGTGCTGGCGGCGTTGCTGTTCATGCGCCGCATGGCCGAGATTACCCAGGCCCGGCTGACCGGGGGCGCCGAGGACGAGCGCGCCGCCGGCGACGAGATCCCGAAGGACCTCTGGAACAAGGTCGCGATCTACGACATTGCGGGGCCGCTGTTTTTCGGCGCCGCTCAGAAGGCGATGGGGAGCCTGGGGGCGGTCAGCGGTCGCCTCAAGGTGTTGATCGTTCGCCTCGAAAAGGTGCCGGTGATGGATGCGACGGGTCTCGTGGCCCTGGAGAGCGCGATCTCCACGCTGACAGGCCACGGGTGTGTCACCATCCTCACCGGGCTGCAGCCTCAGCCTGCAAGGCTCATCGAACGCGCCGGGTTCAAGCAGCGCCCCTGGCGCCTCGCGATTCGCGCCGACCTCGGCGCCGCCCTGACCGCCGCGCGGGAGATGATCTAGCGGGACGGCTCCGAGCTAATCCGTTGCCGCGGCGATCACGAGGTCCCAATGCGGCTCAACCGGATCCGGGGTCTTGGGAGCGGTGCGCAACACCGTGTTCTCCGGGCTGTCGGCGCTGGCCGAGCGGTCGGGTGTTGTATCGGTCGGGAGGGGGCGCGAAAGCATCGATGCTGACATTTAGCATGGCCATGTAGCAGGAATCGAGCCAAGGGCGGGGACCGCGATTTCAAGGCCTTTTCAAGGCGCACGGAGCGCCGAAGGTGCGAAGTCCGCTTGGCGGCGGGAACCATCCGACGCACCCCAAATCCAGGTAGAGTGCGCGGCCGTGGCGCTCACGGCGACGGTTTATCACCTTCAGATCGAGCTCTCCGACGTCGACCGCGGCGTGTACGAGGCGCTCGATCTCCGCCTTGCGCGCCACCCGTCCGAAACGATGCGCTACCTGCTGACGCGGGTCATCGCCTACTGCCTGTGCTTCGAGGAAGGTATCGCTTTTTCGAAGGGGCTTTCGACCACCGACGATCCGGCGGTTTGGGTGAGGGACCTGCAGGGCACCCTGCGCGTCTGGATCGAGGTCGGGACGCCATCCGCCGATCGACTCCACAAGGCCAGCAAAGCGTCGCCGCGCCTGGTGGTCTTCACGCACGGCAATCCCGACCTGCTGAAGGCGGCCGCGCGCGACAGATCGATCCACAAGGCCGAGGGCATCGAGATCTACGCGCTCGACGGGGCGTTTCTGGATGCGCTGGATGCGGCCACCGACCGCAACGCCAAATGGACGTTGGTTCACACCGAGGGGATGCTCTACGTTACCAGCGGCAACAAGAGCTTCTCCTCGCCCGTCGTCCGCCAGTCCCTCGGCGGTTGACGTTCACGATCAACCAGGTTGCGGCCGGTGGGCTCCCCTTCACGGATTGCAGCCCGAGGCCACGACCTGAGTCGCTTGCATCGCGCTGTCGTAGAGCGATAGGGCGAAGCTGCCGTGGTAGTTCGACAGGCCGACCTCCACGCCGTGCGCCGAGCTGATGATCGTCCCGCTTGCCAGACGCTTGGAGCCGTTGGCCGTCACGTAGATGAAGCTGGCCCCGTTCGACTCGAGCAAGACCGCCCCGACGCCGCCCAGACCGCCCGTGTCGTCGCTGACCATCTTCGCGGTGGTGGCGCTCGACGTGATCGAGAAGTCGGTGAACAGCTTCGCGACTCCAGCGTCCCCCCCCGCATCGACCGTGACACCGCCGTCCGTGATCACGCTGCCCGCGCCGGAGGTCGGGACGAAGACGCCATCCACGGTCGCGCCGTTGATGTTGAAGAGAGTCACAAAACCGTTGGTCGTTCCCCCGGTGCTCACCCAGTGAGCAATGCCTAAGGAGCTGAGCGGTAACAAGTTACCGACCTGGAGGCCGTCCGCGTCGAGAATGGTCAGAGACGGGGTGCCATTCGCGGGGTTGCGGTACGCGGCGCCGAACAGATTCCCCGATGTCCCCACCTGGGCCTCATCCGAGCCGTAATTGTTGTTATCCCCCGTCGGTGTGGGGACAACGTTCGTATCACCGCCGGCCGATTGGCCACTCGGCTGGAACTTTCTGACCCGCGTGAACCAGTCCGTCGTGTAGTACTTCCATGAGATGACGAAGGCCTGGTTCGCCACCGACCAGATGACGTGCGGATACTCCTCATCCGCGCTCTCCAGTAGGACGGTATGCACGACCTCCAGGCCCGCAACGCCACCGCCGGCACCGCCGGCACCGCCGGCACCACCGACCCCACCGTCCGTGATTTGTGTCAGATTGAGGAACGAGACGTAGAGATTGATGCCAGCGCTGAACCCGTAGCCGCTGGCAGCACTATACCCATTGCCGCTGATGCCGCGACTGTGAAGCACCGCGATCTCCCCGGTCGGCGCGACCGAAACGTCGAAGACCCCGAAGTTCGGTCCGTCCGCGGTCTTGAATAGAGGCGCTGCCGGGCCCTTGCTGTTCCCGGTGTCGGAATCGAAAGCCTGCACGTAAATGTAATTGCCCCCGGCGCCCGCGTCGACACCCGCATCCAAGGGCGGGGTGACGTAACCGCTGAACACGAAAAGCTGGTTCCCGTCCCGCACGCCAACCCCCGAGGTGAAGGCCGTGTTCGAGTCGCCCTGCGCGATGTTCCCGAACGAGGTTTGGGGGCTGGGGCAGCTGTTTACGATGGTGCCAGCGCCTCCGCCCGCGCCTGATCCACCGTGACCTCCGGCCCCGCCGGTGGCGCCCCCGCCGCTGGTGGCTCCGGCCCCGCTGGTGGCGCCGCTGCCAGATGTCCCGCCGTGCGCGTTCCCGCTGCCGCCGCTCCCGCTCTGAGCAATACCGACGCCCGCATCGCTGACCACGAAGTCGTTGATCGTCGAGTTGTAGTCCTTGTCGATGGTGGGATCGGCGCAGAGGTGGCTCGTCGAGGTGCAGACCTGCCCCATCGGGCAGTCGACGTTGGTCTCGCACTGGTCTCGGCACTGGTGGTCGCCGCTGCAGATGAGGGGCGTCTTGCACATGCTGTTGTAGGTGCAGCTGGCGATCTCCAGTGCTTGACACGCGGTCCCCAGGATGGCGCCCGCGGCACTTCCGCCGCCGCCACTTGCCCCGCCTGCGTTTCCACTCGCGCCACCGGCGCTGCCGCTGATGCCGGCGGCGCTGTCAATCGTGCCGCCGTCGCTGCCACTTGCGCCGCCCGCGCTGCCACTCGCGCCCCCGGCGCTGC
>CAAGKR010518298.1_pt1 | contig 10358 bp, 9 predicted proteins | sample 2556971 | NCBI WGS metagenome assembly CAAGKR01 (sample SAMEA5207829, study PRJEB30636) | soil metagenome | biome: forest; feature: boreal; material: soil | place: USA | collected 2011-09 | depth 1 m
CGCTCGTACCCTACAAGCAGAGCGTCATCGCTGGCGGCAGCACTGCCGAGTACTCGGTGGTCGTACGGCTTCCCGATCTCGCCTTCCGCGACACCACGTTCGTGCGCAACTCGGGCAACTTCCGCCGCGCGGCATTCGGCGAGGGCGGGCCGGTGTCGGGCACGCGCGCACTGACATTCGATGCATCCAAGGGGTTGAGCCCAACCGCGGTATTGCTCGACGGCACCGTCGTGACATTGTCTGTGCCGACGAATGATCTCGGTGTCTCGGGCGCAGCCGACGTGACCGACTTCATCGCCAACAGCTTCGCCAGGGTTCAGGGAGTCGCGATGAACTTCGACGGCTCCCTCACCGGGATTCGTGCCGATTCCACATATCTGCTCAATCCGGGTCTGAGGCTCCAGGGAATTCTCGCAACCACGGCGAGCAACGCCGGACTGGATTTCCATCCGAGCAACAACGGTCCGAATTCGTTCCCGCTGTCGAGCCGGCTCGTATTCGCCGCGTCGGCGGAGCCGGTCATCGAGATCTTCGACAGCTACTGCTACAAGAGAGTAGGCAGCGTGCCCATCAGGGATCCGATCATCGGGCCCATCAAGGCGGCGCTGCGCCCGCTCACCGGACAGCTCGTGCTGGTGGGTGCGACGAAGGGAGGGGTTGTCATCGTCACCCTGCCGAATACGTTTACGACCAGTTGTCAATAGGCGTACCCGCTCGGCCGGCACGCGGGTCGCCGGTCGAGCGGTGCTCAAGCTTCTTCTAATGAAGTGAACGCGAGCCCGGCTGACCGCCGGGCTTTCGCGTTGGAGACCGATGCTTCGATTCACGACCGCCGGCGAGTCCCATGGTCCGGCACTTATCTCGATCCTGGAAGGCGCCCCAGCGGGCATTCCCCTGCTGGCGGTCGACGTCAATGCCGATCTGACGCGTCGCCAGCAGGGCTACGGCCGCGGCCACCGGATGCAGATCGAGAGCGATGCGGTGGAGTTCCTGTCGGGAGTGAGGGCGGGATTTACCATCGGCTCCCCGATCGCGATGATGATTCGGAACCGCGACTGGGAGAACTGGCGCGAGATCATGGACCCGGCGCCGGACACGCCCGACGAGTCGGGGGGCACCGCTCCCCGCAAACGCGTCGTGACGCGTCCCCGTCCCGGCCACGCCGATCTTGCCGGCATGCTCAAGTACGACCGGGACGACGCGCGCGACGTGCTCGAGCGCGCGTCGGCGCGCGAGACGACGGCGCGCGTGGCGGCGGGAGCTATCTGCCGCAAGCTCCTCGCCGAGTTCGGGGTGAAGATCGGAAGCCATCTCGTGCAGCTCGGTGGCATCGATGCCGCACTGCCCGACGAATTGCCTGAAGACATCAACGCCGTCTCGGACGCCTCGGCGGTGCGCACGCTCGATCGAGTCGCCGAGGCGGCGATCATCGCCCGGATCGACGAGGCGAAGAAATCGGGCGACACGCTCGGGGGTGTATGCGAGGTGGTCTGTACCGGGCTGCCGATTGGTATGGGATCCCATGTATCGTGGGACCGCAAGCTCGACGGGCGGATCGGCGCGGCGATGATGTCTATCCCGGCGGTGAAGGGGGTCGGCATCGGGATAGGCTTCGACGCGGCGAGACAGCCGGGATCAGCTGTGCACGACGAGATTCTCTCCGGCGGCAGCAGCGCCCGCAGCGCCAACCTGCGCCGCCGCACCAACCGCGCCGGCGGCCTCGAGGGCGGCATGACCACCGGTGAGCCCCTCGTCGTGCGAGTGGCGATGAAGCCCATCAGCACGCTGATGCGCCCCCTCGCGACTGTCGAGATGAAGACGGGAGAAGCTGCCTCGGCAGTCGCCGAGCGGAGCGACGTGACCGCTGTTCCGGCGATGGGTGTGATCGCCGAGGCAATGCTGGCTTTCGTGATGGCGCAGGCGCTGATCGAGAAGTTCGGGGGCGATTCACTGGGCGAGATGCGGCGCAACTTCGACGGGTACGTCCACCAGATCGCCGCGCGGCGTGGATAGTAGCACTCCCCGAGCCCCACAAGTCACGGGGTTAACGGCAGGTGTAGTATCCGCCGGAACCCCGAACATCATCCTCGTCGGACTTCCCGGAGTGGGAAAGACTTCAGTCGGTCGCGGCGCGGCCAGACTGGTGAAGCGCCCCTTCATTGACTTCGATACCGAAATCGAGCACCGCGAACACGCGTCTGTCGCCGAAATATTCGCGCGGAGGGGCGAGGCTTACTTCCGTTCGGTCGAAGAGTCCTTTACCGGGGAGCTGGCTGAAAGCAGCGGAATGATCATGGCGCCCGGGGGAGGATGGGTAACCAACGCCAGGGCGATGGCACTTTTGCGCCCAAAGTCCAGTATGATATACCTTAGAGCGACTCCGAGGGCCGTACTTTCCAGAATGGCCGGTGGGAGGGCTCGTCGGCCGTTGCTGGAGGGCGTCGACCCGTTGGCCAAATTGACCGAGCTGTTCGAGGCCAGGCGGCTCCTCTATGAGACTGCTGATATCGTGCTGGATACCGAAGTTATTGACAAGACAGAAGTTATCGAACAAGTGCGGCAATTCGCTTTGTCCCAGAGACAGGGAGATTAGCCAATCTTGCTGACCATATACCGCAGGAATAGGTTACGCGAATGGATGACCGTTTGGCGCTGCCGATGACGTTCAGAGTGATGGGACCCCACGAACGGGGCAGATTCGCCCCTGAGGCGTGGGGCCACCTGCTTTCGCTCAGCGGATCGGGGGCCATAAACCCCGTCGAGCTCGAGCACATTATCGAGCGGGCTCTGCTCCAGATTGATGGGCGCATAGCTCTCGAGGACCTCCGAGGAATGCTCGAGGGGTCGGGTCTCGAAGACACCGGGGCGCCCGGCGACAACCAGACGGTTCACTAGGGCTCATAATGGCAACCGCCAGAAAGGGGGGGAAAACCGCCGGGAAGCGCGCCACCGCATCCGGTAGCGCCAAGTCGCGCAAGGCCACCGCCCTCGTCGACGAGAGACCGCCGTCCGAGCCGGGAACAACCACGCTCGTAGTGGTCGAGTCGCCCGCCAAGGCAAAGACTATCGGGAAATACCTCGGGCGCGGCTATCGCGTGCGCGCGACGATCGGTCACATCCGCGATCTCCCCGAAAAGAAAATCGGCATCGACATCGAGAACGGGTTCGAGCCCGAGTATGTGACGATTCCCGGCAAGGAGAAAACACTCTCCGAGCTGAAGAATGTCGCGCGGGACTCGCGTGAAATTCTGCTGGCCACCGATCCTGACCGCGAGGGCGAGGCGATCGCATGGCATGTCGCCGGACAGATCCGGCGAAAGAACGGAGCGCCCATCCGTCGGGTGCTCTTTCACGAGATCACTCGCGACGCGGTCCAGGCGGCGATCGTCAACGCCGGTGAGATAGACGAGCGAAAGGTTGACGCTCAGCAGGCGCGCCGAGTCCTCGACCGGCTCGTCGGCTACAAAGCGAGTCCCGTTCTGTGGAAGACGGTAAAGAAGGGAATCTCCGCAGGTCGCGTTCAGACAGTCGCCCTCCGGCTGCTCGTCGAGCGCGAGCGCGAGATCAAGGCATTCAAACAAGTGGAGTACTGGACGATCCAGGCGCTGCTCGAGAAAGCAGGCCAGGAATTCATCGCCAAGCTGCACCACATTGACAAGAAGAAGCCCGTCATTCCCGGCGAGGCTGCCGCCAGCCGTATTCTCGCCGACCTCGAGTCGCGGAAAAACTTCGACATCACCGACGTCAAGCGTCGTGAGCGTCGCAAGAACGCCGCACCTCCGTTCACCACCAGCACGCTGCAGCAGGAAGCGGCGAAGAAGCTGAGCTACGGTTCCAAGCGCACGATGCGCCTCGCCCAGGATCTTTACGAGGGCGTCGAGCTGGGCGACGAGGGCGGTGTCGGTCTCATCACCTACATGCGCACCGATTCCACGCGCGTGTCGGAATTGTCGGCCTCCCAGGCGCGCGACTACGTCAAGATGCTGTTTGGAAACGATTTTGTCGCGAAGAGCGTTCAGCTCTACGGAGACGGCAAATCCAGGAACACCCAGGATGCGCACGAAGCGATTCGTCCGACTGATCCGACGCGCCGCCCCGAGCACATCCAGAAATATCTCTCCGCCGACCAGTTCAAGCTCTATCAGCTGATCTGGCAGCGATTCATCGCGTCGCAGATGTCGCCCGCCGTGTTCGATACGACGACTGTTGACTTCGACCTCTCGGCCGAGACGAAGAGCGGGGCCGCTCCGCTGCCTTACCTGTTCCGTTCCACCGGCAGCGTCATGAAGTTCCAGGGTTATCTCGCGCTTTATCGCGAGGCGCGCGAGGAAGGCGACGGACATGGTCGCGCACTCGAGGACGAGCAGGCGCTTCCCGCGGTAGAGGTCGGCGAGAGCATTCCGGTAAAACAGATAACGCCGTCGCAGCATTTCACCGAGCCGCCCCCGCGCTTTTCCGAAGCGAGTCTGGTGAAGGAGCTGGAGCGGCTCGGCATCGGCCGTCCGTCCACCTACGCGTCCATCATCTCGACGCTCGTGGACAGGCGCTACGCCCAGCTCGAGCAACGCCGCTTCTTCCCGACCGAGCTCGGCGACCAGGTCGAGCGCGTAATGGTGAAGAGCTTCCCCGACATCTTCAATGTTCAGTTCACCTCTCACATGGAGACCGATCTCGACCGGATCGAAGAAGGAGAGGTCAACTGGCGCGGGATGCTCAAGGATTTCTACGGTCCGTTCGCCACGTCGCTGAAGGACGCGAACATGGAGGAATTGATCGCCGAGGTCCACGACCTGTCGGCGCTCGAGACCGAGCGCTGCCCGACGTGTGGTGGAAAGCTCGTCGCGCGCGGCGGATTCTTCGGTCCCTTCGTCGCCTGCGAGAACCACCCGAAGACGTGCAAGTACACCCGTCCGCTGCGGGGCGATCGCAAGCCGGCCGAGCCCACCGACCAGATCTGTCACGAGTGCGGCGCGCCGATGGTCATTCGCCACGGGCGCTCCGGGGAATTCCTCGGATGCAGCCGCTTCCCGAAATGCCGCGGTACACGGTCAATGCCGACAGGCGTGAAGTGTCCCAAGGATGGCGGCGACATTTCCATCCGCCGGTCGAAGAAACGCGGCAAGGCATTTTATGGATGCTCGAATTATCCGGCGTGCGATTTCGTGATCTGGGACAAACCGGTAGCCGAAGTCTGCCCCGAATGCGGATACGTCGGCGCCGAGATGAAGTCCAACAAGACTCGCGGCGATTATCGCCGTTGCATCAAGTGCGCGAATGAGTGGGACGCGCCGGAGATGCAGCCCGAGGCGGTCGCCGTCTGACGGACGACGGAGAAGGCAAAGGGGGAGGGGGACGATCTGGTGATTCAAGTCGTCGGCGGAGGCCTCGCCGGTTCGGAAGCCGCGTGGCAGCTCGCCGAGCGCGGACACCGCGTCGTGATCCACGAGATGCGGCCGATCCGCACCACTCCGGCGCACACCACTGACCGTCTCGCCGAGCTCGTCTGCTCCAACACCTTCAAGAGCACCGAGACCTCCAACGCTCACGGACTCCTCAAGGCGGAGATGCGCATACTCGGCTCGATGATCCTGCAATGCGCCGACGGGGCGCGCGTTCCGGCCGGGAGCGCGTTGGCGGTGGATCGCGACGCATTCGCCTCGGCGGTGACGCAACGGATCACCTCGCACCCCAACATCGAAGTCAGCCGCGGCGAAGTCACGACGATCGAGCCACACTCAGTCATCGCCACCGGGCCACTCACATCGGACTCGCTCGCGCAGGCGATTCGCGAGCGACTCGGAGCTGGTGCGCTCGCTTTCTACGACGCCATCGCTCCGATCGTGTCGCGTGAATCCATCGATGAAACGATTGCCTTTCCCGCTTCGCGATACGGACGCGAGACGATGGAAGGCGAGGGCGATGAGGGCGCATACCTCAACTGTCCAATGTCGCGCGAGGAATACGAGGAGTTCATCTCGGCGCTGACCACTGCCGACCAGTTTCACGGTCACGAGTTCGACGAGGCGCCTTACTTCGAGGGTTGCATGCCGGTCGAGGTCTCGGCAAATCGCGGCCGCGAGACACTGCGCTTCGGTCCCCTGAAACCAGTTGGCCTGCGTGATCCGCGAAACGGACAGCAGCCCCACGCAGTGGTGCAGTTGAGGCGCGAGGACCGCCACGGCAGAATGTGGAATCTCGTGGGTTTCCAGACGCGACTAAGAATCCCGGAGCAGCAGCGAGTGCTGCGGATGATTCCCGGTCTCGCCAACGCCGAGTTTCTGCGTTACGGATCCATTCACCGCAACTCGTATGTGAATTCGCCGGCAGCGCTCAGTGACCATCTTTCGGCGCGTGACGACCCGACGATTCTTTTCGCCGGACAGATCACCGGCGTCGAAGGCTATACCGAAAGCTCGGCGACCGGCCTGGTGGCCGGGATCAACCTGTCGCGCATGCTCGGCGGAAGGGATCCGGTCGTGCCACCGCCCGTAACGATGCTCGGCGCGCTCTACCGCTATATGCGCGAAGCCGACCCCGCCCACTTCCAGCCAATGAACGCCAACTTCGGCCTCGTTGACGATCTGCCCAATCCGATTCGCGACAAGAAGCGTAAGAGGGAGATGATCGCCGCGCGCGCGCTGGGCGCAATGAGAGAGTGGAGTGAGATGATCGGCGCGTTTGCGAACGCCAACATCGAGACCGATGTCCGAGTTGCCGCAGGTAGCTGAGTTCCTGCTGCACCTCGAGAAGGAGCGGGATGTCTCTCCGCACACCCTCAAGGCATACAAGCGCGACCTTGCTGACTTCGTCGAATTCCTCACCGGCTACTACGGCCAGGGCGACTGGAGCTGGGGAGGCATTGACCGCCTCGCCATCCGCGGATTCCTCGCCCACCTGACGCGAAGAAAACTTTCCAAGCGCACCATCGCCCGCTCGCTTTCGGCTGTACGAAGCTTCTACTCCTTCATGCATCGCAACGAGGCGGTCGAGACGAATCCGGCCCGCGGAGTGAGCAGCCCGAAGCTGGAGCGGTACCTGCCGGGCTACCTCGACCGCGCCCAGATCGAGCTGCTGTTCCAGAGTTCCGAGCTCAAAGCCCAGGAAGGCCGCTTCACCGACGTCCGCAACAATGCCATCCTCGAAATCTTCTATTCGACCGGGATACGGCTGTCGGAGCTTCGCGGGATCAATCGAAGCGACATTGACCTTCTGTCGCAGCAGGTAAAGGTGCGCGGGAAGGGACGGAAGGAGCGAATAATCCCCCTCGGCGACCATGCGCAGCTCGCGCTCCGCAACTACGAGGCGAAGCGCGACGACCTCGTCCGTAACACGCTGCCCGGCGCGGACCGGATGGCGTTTTTTCTTAGCAAGAGAGGCAAGCGCATATCCGTGCGCGCAATCCAGAACGCGGTGACGGGCTTTCTCGACAGCATAGATGAAGACGCCGGCCTTTCGACCCACTCGCTCCGCCACACCTTCGCCACCCATTTGCTCGATGCGGGCGCGGATCTGCGTGCCGTTCAGGAGCTGCTTGGTCACACCTCGATCTCGACGACTCAGATCTACACGCATACCAGCGTCGAGCGGTTGAAGGAAGTTTACGGCAAGGCTCACCCGCGGGCCTGAGCACTCGCGCGCCCCCGTACCCCGCAATCATAATTTCCGGCCGATGACCGCTCCCGAAAGAACGATGGCGAAATCCAGAAGCCATCATCCGGTCGTGCGGATCACGCACTGGGTGAACGCGGTGGCGCTGACGATCATGATCGGGAGCGGCCTGCGGATCTTCAACGCCTACCCCGCTTTCGCGCGGCGCGGCGAGACTTTCTGCTGCTATCCATGGGAGCACAAGCCGATCCCGGAGATTTTCACCTTCGGCGGATGGCTAGGTGGCGCGCGCAACTGGCACTTCGCGATGATGTGGGTGCTGGTCGTAAATGGGCTCATCTATCTCTCGTTCATCTATCTCCATGGGGAATGGCGGGATGTTGTTCCCCGGAAATCGTTCCCGCGCGACGCGCTGGCGATGATGAGCTACTACCTGTTCATCAGGAAGTGGCATCCGGTGCAGGGCAAATACAACGCGCTCCAGCGGGGAACGTATTCCATTCTTCCCATCGTCGGCGCGCTGGCCGTCGTCAGCGGAATCGCGATCTGGAAACCTGTTCAGCTCCAGCCGCTCACCGACCTCCTGGGCGGTTATGTCTGGGCGCGGTACTGGCATTTCCTGGCGACGGCAGTGCTGGTGACGCTCAGCGCCATTCACATCTTCATGGTGTTCGCGGTGGATCCGTACGCTTTGCGGGCGATCACCGTCGGCGGATACGACGAGCGCAAATCGCCTGAGGCGAGGAATGCGCGGCCGTTCTACCACCTGCTTCCGCGGTCGGCTCCCGTCGAGGAAAGTGAGATTCCCGTTGCTACGATCCCCATATCAACCGCCGCGCCGCCGTCACCACCCGCTCCGCCACCTCCACCGCAAAGCAGCATCTCCGGAGGAACTCCATGACTGTGGATCGCCGAAAGTTCATCGTGATGACCGGTTCCACTCTTTCGTCCGCGCTCCTCGCCGCCTGCGGCTCCCGTGGTCCCAGGGGCGCCGAGCGCGTTCTAAGGTACGCCGAGAGAAAAAATGAAGTGGTGGAACGCGCGCTCTTCCGTCACACGTCAATGGATTCGCCGATCGCCGGAACGCATCTCGCCGGCAAGGCGCTGCCGAGTTACTACGTCTCCAAGACCGTCCCCGTCTGGAACGAGGCGCAGCGGGGGAGGTGGACGCTCGAGGTCTCCGGACTGGTGGACCATCCTCTCAAGCTCTCGCTCGACGATCTACAGAAGCTCCCCCGCACCACGCAACGCGTGAACCACTACTGCGTCGAAGGGTGGACCGCGGTCGAGGAATGGACCGGGGTCCGATTGCGGGAGCTCGCTCGCCTCGCCGGCGTTCATCCGTCGGCGAAGTACGTGGACTTTCAGTCGTTCGACGACGACTATCACGAGAGCTGGGACATCGAGAGCGCGCTGCACCCGCAGACTGTCGTAGCCTACGGACTGGACGGCCGGATGCTCGGCCCCGCGCATGGCGCGCCGGCGCGGGCCTACTCTCCGGTCAAGCTTGGCTACAAGAACACCAAATACCTGACTCGCATTGTCTTCATGCCCGTCCGCAACGGCGGCTATTGGAGCGACGAAGGCTACGAGTGGTACGGAGGGGTGTGAGACAGAGGCGAGAAGGAGAGCTGACGATCACTACAATATCGCGCCAGGTCGGAGGTTCTTAGGGTTTTACCTTACGCGTGCTGACCGACCAGACATAGGACGCCACAGCCATTGCTTCCACGGGCGTAATTCCGCCGGGGTATGCGACCATCAAGGTAGACTTCACCCCGTGCGTCGCCACGTAATAGATCGCGGCGAATTCGCCGTTCTTGGCATCTCTCCATGCATGCGGCATCAAAGTCGGAGCGATCTGCGTCCCCTCGAGCTTTTGCCCGTGACATGCAAAGCATGTCCCCTTGCCGTGAAAGATCGCCCGACCCAGATCCACCTTCGCGGGGGTGATCGCGCTCGTGTCCGGCTGCACCGCGCCCTGTTGCACCGTGCCCCGCTGATGCAGCGCGAGCGCGCTGGAACCCGCGAACATCACCATCGCGACGGCCAGCAGGAGCGTTCTCATGGTTGTGCGGAAGCGCCGCGGATCAGAATCGCCGGCGTCAAACCGTCGAAGATCGGTGCCATATCTCTTCGAGCGACATTAGACCTGGTCCAATCAAGGCGAACGTAAGACACGCGCCGAGAAGCGTGAGCTCGAATTCGTAACCATATGGCGCGAAAAAGCCACCATGCCAACGCGCGACCATTATGGCAACCACCATCTCAAAGGCGAGCAAAGCGCCAGCCAGCCGAGCAAATACTCCGAGAACGATTGCCAATCCTCCGAGCAATTCAACCGTGATTACGATCGCCGCGCACACGAGTGGCAGTGGAAGCCCGAGCTTGTCCATGATGTCCGCGGTCCCGCCGACACCGAAGACGAAGAGCTTCTGCGCGCCATGCATGAGGAATACGAGTCCCACCACAATCCGGAGTGGTAGCATACCCCATTTGGCGAATCGAGAGCCAGCGTCATTCATCATCGGTTGCATCCCCAATTTGGCCATTCGAGAAACAGAGTCATTCATCTCACCTCTCCGCGTTGTGACGTGCGTGATCAGTCATCGAACGGCCAGGCACCCTGTTAAAACGCAAGCCACAAGTAGAGGAAAAGTGTATTGTTGTCCGCTGCCTTGCGACCGGCAGCGTCGTAATCGTTTGATGCGCCATTGAACAGGCTGTAGGCCACGTACTGAAGTCCGAAG
>CAAGKR010442263.1_pt1 | contig 10356 bp, 7 predicted proteins | sample 2556971 | NCBI WGS metagenome assembly CAAGKR01 (sample SAMEA5207829, study PRJEB30636) | soil metagenome | biome: forest; feature: boreal; material: soil | place: USA | collected 2011-09 | depth 1 m
AAACCTTTTCACAGGGCGAAGCCCGCATCCGTTTCTGATCTGATTCTTCCCAAATGGGAAGTCCGAAACCCGTAAGGGGTTTCGGGAGTTTTGGCTTGATGGCCGGCTCATACACGGATCTCCACGATTAAGCCTGCTTATCCGCGAGCGCGGCGCGGCGATCGCAACACTTGAAGTTCCGGCTTCATTCGTGGATGCGCCGGCATGTCGCTGTCGTCGCGCTCGGACCATCGGTAGAAGATAAACGTGAACACGATCATCAGGTAGGTGCCCTGTCCTATCCACATCAGCAATCCGCCGAGCACCTGGTCGTCGAGCGGTTTAAGCCCCCAGCCGTGCGCGCCTTCGCTGTACCACGGATATATGACAGTGGTCGCTAACGTGATCGGCGCCGCAACCGCAGTCATCGGAATCATCAGCAGGAACAGGTAGAGAATCTGCGCGGGATATGAGAGCCGCGGCATTTCCGGCATCGGACTTAGGATCGGCCACCACAGCAGCACGCCCGACGCCATGAACATCAGATGCAGAAAAATGTGGAAGTTCTCGTCGCGGCACATACGCTCGAAGATCGGCGGAAAATGCGCGGTGACGAAGACTGCCGAGAAAATCACAAACGCGATCACCGGATTGGTCAACAGCCGCGCGACCGGTTTGATCGCGCGGTTCATCAACCACGGCCGCAGCAGCCAGTCCGGAGTCCCAAGCAGTATCAGCGGCGGGATCATGAAGGTCTGAATCAGATGCTGCAGCATGTGCATAACGAAAATCCGATGGTCGGCTAGTTCGTCGAGTTCGGTATGCGCGTAGAGGATTGCCGCCATCGCGAGCGCGAACCACATCGCCTGACGACGACTTGGTTTTCGGCCGGCAATGATGCAAGCGCCGAGATAAATCGCGACCAGGATCGCGACGCCTATCGGTACGCTCGGATGTTCGCCGGCTATTTCCACTTCGATTCGCCCGGTAGCTCTTGTTGGCTCAAGCGATCGCCGCCATGTGATGAGCTAAATACGCGAACAACCCCAGCAGCGACGCCATCAACACCATCGCGATCAGGAGAGGAAACACGAACACGCCCGTCAGTAGCCAGCCGTCGTATTTCAGGTGCATGTAGAACATCGCGACCAGCGCGAATTTGGCCGCTGCCAACACCACCAGCACCGGCACGAGCACCGGCCGCATCGCGGGAACGTAGAAGACGGTGACCTCCATCACGGTGAGCACGAGCAGGAACGCCGCGATGATAAGATAAGTCGCCGCGCCCGGATGATGGACTTGCTCGCCTTGAGCTTCCGCTGTGTCGTTCATGCGCCCTTCACCGTTTGCATCAGATAGACGAGCGTAAAAATTACTATCCACACCACGTCCACGAAGTGCCAATAGAGGCCTGCGAGCTCGACCGACAACGCCCGCGACTTACCGAGCTTGCCGGCAAATGCCGCCGCCAGCAGCGTTGACAGCCAGAGCACGCCGATCGCGACGTGCGCGCCGTGAAAGCCAACTAGAATGTAGAATGATTGCGAGAAGAGATTGGTCGTCAGCCCCATTCCTTCGCGATAGAAGCTGGTGAACTCGTACACCTGGCCACCGAGAAAAAACAGTCCCAGCGAGATCGTTGCGCCGAGCCAGATTCGTTCCCACCGCGAGTCGCCGCGCTGAGTAGCTGCGAGCGCCAACACCATCATCAATGAGCTCATCAGCAGAACGAACGTGCTGAACGAGGTCAGCGGGATATTGAGAATCTCAGGCCCCGGTGCCCCGATGCTGCGTGACTTGTAAACGATAAAGGTCGAAATCAGGCTGGCGAAGAAAACGCACTCCGAGCCGATGAACGACCACACGCCGATCTTGCGCACGTCGATGCCGCCGGAAGACGGCGCGTGCTCGGGGTCGTGCGACTCGACGCCGAACGCGGGATACTCGAAGCTCATCCCAATGACCGACAGGATCGCGGTGCCCGCGCCTATCAAGATGATGCGGTACCAATCGATGATCAGACCGAGGCCCATCATGCCGACCGCGGCGCTCATCACTAGCGGAAAGATCGAAGGCGCCGGCATGTGGATTTGCACAGGCTCGGCGGACACACTTTGCGGCGGCTGAGGTGCGCGCCCGGCCATGTAGGCCGCAACGCCGCGAGATCCCGCGCGTCCATATTTGACGATCCACCAGGCGTCGCGCCCGCGGACGTTTGGCAGCGTCGCAAAGTTGTACTCGGGCGGCGGCGACGCCATCGACCACTCCAGGCTGCGGCCGTCCCACGGATCGCCGCTGGCCTTCTCGCCGCGAGAAAGGCTCCAGAAAATGTTGATGTAGAAAAGCAGAAACGCGAGCCCCAAAATGAACGCGCCGATCGTCTCGAGCTGGTTCAAGTGCGTCCAGCCCATGTCGGCGGCGTAGGTATAGGTGCGCCGCGGCATTCCCCACATGCCGAGAAAGTGCATCGGGAAAAAGGTCAAGTTGAAGCCAACCACCGTCAACCAGAACTGCCACTTGCCGAGCCGCTCACTGAGCATCCGGCCACTGATTTTCGGCCACCAGTAATAAAAGCCCGCAAGGATCGCGAACATCGCTCCGCCGAACAGCACGTAGTGAAAATGCGCGACGACGAAGTACGAGTCGGTCTGCTGCAGATCGACCGGCGCACTCGCATGCATGACTCCGCTGAGACCGCCCAGCGTGAACTCGATGATCATGGCTAGCGCAAAGTAGAACGCGGTGGTCATGCGGAGCGAGCCGCCCCACACCGTCGCGATCCAGCTGAAAATCTTCACCCCGGTCGGAATCGCGATCAGCATCGACGTGATCGCGAACGCCGAATCCGCCACCGGCCCCATCCCGGTCGCGAACATGTGATGTCCCCACACGCCGTACGACAAAAACGCGATCAGCACGATCGAGTAGGCCATCATTGGATAGCCGAACAGCGGCTTGCGCGAGAAGGTCGGCAAGACTTCGGAAATAATTCCGAACGCCGGCAGCGCCATGATGTAAACCTCGGGATGCCCGAATAGCCAGAACAGATGCTGCCACAGGATCGGGGTCGCCCCTGCCGACACGACGTAAAAGCGCGTACCGAAGAATCGATCGGTGAGCAGAAAGACCAGCCCGATGGTGAGTGGCGGAAAGGCAATCAGAATCAACACCGCGGTTACCAGCATCGCCCACATCAACATCGGCATGCGCATGTAGGTCATGCCCGGCGCGCGCATCGCGATAATAGTGGCGACGAAATTGAGTCCCGTCAGCACGGTCGAGGTACCCGACACGAGCAGGCCAATCACCCACCAGTCGATCGCGAGATCTGGCGAGTACAAGCGTTCTGTCAGATTCGCATAACCGAACCATCCGTCGTTCGGCAGTCCGCCGCGAATCCACCCGAGGTGGAACAGGATTCCGGCGACCAGCGCCATCCAGAAACTCAACGCATTGAGCCGTGGGAACGCGACATCGCGCGCGCCAATCTGCAGTGGAATCAGGAAGTTGCCCAGGAACCCCAGCAGCAGCGGCATCACCACCAGGAAGACCATCGTGGTCCCGTGCATCGTGAAAAATTCGTTGTAAGTCGCCGCCGACAGCGCGTGATTGTCCGGCGCCCACAATTGCACCCTAATCGCCATCGCCTCGAGCCCGCCGAATGCCATAAAAAACAGCGCGCTCGCGCCGTACATCACCGCGACGCGCTTATGATCGACCGTCGTCAGCCAGCCGACAATCCCGCCACCCTCGAGGTAGCTCGGCTGATGGATCGGCAGTGGTTTTGGTTGGGCAGCCATAACTGCGCTCCCTACTTGAGACTCTCGAGGTACGCGACCAGCGCGTCGAGCTTCGGCCCGGTGGTCACCAGCGCGGGCATGTTCGCGCCGGGCTTTATCTCTTGCGGATTGATGATCCATTTCGCGAGGTTGTCGGGAGAATTTTTCAACACACCCGCCGCCAGCGTCGAGCGGCCGCCGAAATGCGTCAGGTCGGGACCTATGTAGCCCTTCGACACGCCCTGGATCGTGTGGCAAGTCGTGCACGGGCTGTCCGTGAAAACCTTGGCGCCCTCGAGCGCGAGTTGCCCGCCCAATTTCCCGACCGTTGGCGGCGCGAGTTGCGCCTTCTCCCACGTTGCAAAATCCACCGGCGAATCGACGAACACTCGAAAGCGCATATTTGCATGCGACAAGCCGCAAAACTCCGCGCATTGACCGGGGTACATCCCCTGGACCTTCGCGATGAAAGTCAGTTGATTGATTTGCCCTGGCACCAGGTCGCGCTTGCCGCCAAGTTGCGGCACCCAAAAGCTATGAATGATGTCGGCCGATTCCAGGTTGAGGCGAATCGGCCGGTCGGCTGGAATGTGCAACTCGTTGCCGGTCTTCACTCCACCGGGGTACTGAAACTCCCACCACCATTGATGGCCGATTACTTTTACTTCGAGTGCATTCGACGGCGGCACGCGCGGTTGCGAACGGAAGATTGTGCGAACAGTCGGAATCGAGATCATCAGTAGAATTAGCGCGGGTCCCACTGTCCACGCGATTTCAAGCGAGAGGTCCGAGGACGCGGGGGTAGCCGGCGCCGCTTCGCCCGCCCGAGTTGAGAACACGAAAACGGCTAGCACGAACGCAACCACCACGATCAGCAGTATCAGCGCGTCCCACGCCGTGACCTCGATAAACAGACTCTGAATCCACTGCGCGACATCGGATTTCGGCGCGAGCGTCGTCATTGGACGATTCGCGTCCGAGCATCCCGAAAGCGCGAACGCGACCCCCACGAACGCTCCGGCTGTGCCGCGCCAGGTCATGCCAGTTCCTCATCGCCGATCGGCTCACCTGAAGTTGCCGCCTGCGCGACCAGATTGAGACCCGGCACCGCGCAGATGAGAAAAATTCCGAGAAATCCGATCGTCACCAAAAATTGGATCGCGCCGAATGGAACCACGTTCAACGACAGCGACGGAACCACCAATACGTAACGCTCGAGCCAAATCCCGATGAGTCCCAATGACGAAACGGTGCCGAGAACCAGCGGACTTTTCTTCGCGCGCACGCTCATCAGAACTACGAATGGGATCACCCAGATAAGCACCAGGCAACAAATCGAGAGCGGCCGCCACGGCATGTGGTGGACCCGCTGAACAATAAAGAAGGTCTCGACCGGAATGTCGCCGTACCAGATCACGATGTACTGCGCGAACAGCAGGTACATCCAGAAAACCGAGAATGCGAACACCATCTTGCCGAGGTCGTGCATCACCGTCGGATTGGTAAAGGCGTTGTGCTCGCCGAGCCGTCCGCGCAAAATCGTCGCGGCCAGCGCCATCGCCGCCAGCGCACTCCAGAAACATCCCGCGAAAAAGAACCAGCCGAATAACGTGCTGTGCCACGCAGGCGCGAGCGACATGATCAGGTCGAACGCAATCAGCGAATATACGACCGCGTAAAGCACGCAGACCAGCACAGCGAGCACACGAACCGAGTGCGGCGGCATGTCGATATCGTTCACGGCGATCGACCACGCGCGCGCCTCATCGCTGCGCGACGCCCTAACAAATGCGAGACTCACAAGCGCCATGACGGCCAGGCCAATACCGTCGCGCGCGAACAGAAATGGAGTGTTCAGCCATGCGGCCTTCTGCGCAATCGGATGAAGCACCCATGGAAAAATAACCGTGCGGCCGAAATACAGTCCCCAGAAAAGAAAAAATCCCGCTACTACAAACGGCGCGAACGCTTCCCCCAGTCGATACGGCGTCGATCCACCCCATTTCGCTTGAGTCAGATAGAACGCGGCCGACGCGACGACGCCGCCTTGCGCGATTCCGAGCATGCACAGCAGACTCACCAGGTAGGCCTGCCATGCAATGGCTCCATTGCCTCGCGCGAGCGCCACCGCAAACGCGATCACGCCGATTGCCGTCATCAGTGCTCCGGCCGCAATCGTCGCAGTCCCGAAGATCGCCTCGACCGGGCGCACCGCCTCGACGCTGTTATGTGTGCGCGCAATTTCGACGCTACTGCTCATCGAGTGGCCGTATCATTGCGGAGATCGTTAAGAACCGATGCCGCGCACGTGTCGCTAGGCAGGTTCACGCGTCACCTCGTCGGCGCCGTTTTCTTTGAGTAAAGATTCGACCCGGAACGCGTCGCCCTCATCGCATCGAACGACCACGCCGAATCGATCGCCGGCGAACCGCGACTTGAAATGCGGCTCCGGCCGCGACGCCGGTATTCGCGCGAACGCCAGCACGCCAAGAAACCCACAGATCCCGCCGAACAGGATCATCAGCTCGAAACATATGATGATGAACGGGGGCCATGACAGCAGCGGCTTGCCGCCCGCGTTCAAACGCCATTCGTAGGTCGTGCCTATCGTCACCGCAAGACCCGTCAGCACACCGGCGATTCCACCCGCCAGCACCACCCATCGCACCGGACTCTTTGGCAAACCGATCGCATGCTGGATACGATGACTCGGGATCGGCGCAAAGGTTTCGAAATCTCCGATCGTAGCTTCGCGCAACGACTCGATCGCATGCGCGCAGAGCCGGTCATCGGCGAAAGACGCTATTATCGCAATGCTGCTCATGCCGCCTTCGCGTAGTCTTTCCGAAGCGCCTTCCGGAGCCAGACGATTCCCTCTTTAAGCTCCGTCATCGACACAATCGGCAGGAACTTCGTGTAGAGCGAAAACAAACCCAGAAACCAGGCGAAACTTCCGACCGTGATCATGAATTCGGTAACCGAAATTTGATAGCTGCCCCACTGCGACGGCTCGACATTTGACGTGAGCGACCCCGCGATAATTACGAATCGCTCAAACCACATACCTATGTTCACGAAAATAGTGATTACCCACAAAGCTGTCAGGTTGACTCGCACACGTTGCGAAAACAGCAGCAATGGGATTAGGCAGTTGCACAACACCATTACCCAGAACATCCAGCCCCACGGTCCGAAGTAGCGAACGTGAAATGTCATTTGCTCGATCGGATCGCCGGCGTACCAGGCCATGAAAGTTTCGGTCACGTATGCGTACGACACGACCAGCGACGTGAGCAGCACCACTTTGGCGAGATTGTCGAAATGCCACAGGGTTAACAGATCCTCCAGGCCGAGCCACTTGCGCATCGGAATCAACAGCGTGATCACCATCGCGACGCCCGAAAAAATCGCGCCGGCGACGAAGTACGGAGCGAAGATCGTGCTATGCCATCCCGGTAGCTGCGCCATCGCGAAATCCCACGACACCACCGAATGCACCGATACGACCAGCGGCGTCGCGAGACCCGCCATCAGCAGGTATACCATCGAGTAATGGCGCCATTGCCGGTCGGTCCCCTGCCAGCCCATCGCGAGCACGGTGAAGAGCCGCTTGCGCCAGCCAATCGCGGCCTCTCGCGCATTAGCCAGATCCGGTATCAGTCCCATAGTCCAGAACAATGCGCTGACCGTCAGATAGGTACTAACTGCGAATGCATCCCACACCAAGGGCGAACGAAAGTCGGGTTGTAAGTATCTTTCGTTCGGATACGGCAATAGCCAGTAGAAAAACCACACACGTCCAAGATGGATTAGCGGGAACAAGCCTGCAGTAGCTACTGCGAATATAGTCATTGTCTCCGCTGCGCGGTAAACCGCAGTCCGCCATTTGGTGCGGAACAGAAATAGGATCGCCGAGATCAACGTCCCCGAATGCGCGATACCGACCCAGAATACGAAGTTGGTTATGTACACCGCCCACATCACCGGCTGCCTCAGGCCAGTGACCCCGAGGCCGGAATAAATCTGGCGCGTCCACATCGCAGCCGCGATTCCGACCAGCGTAAAGCAGAATCCGATCCACACCCAATAGGCGAGCCCGGCCGGTTCCATTACGCGCAGCACGCTTCGATCGATATCGGCGAAATCCGGATGATCTATCTGTTTGGGCGCGGCGGCCACCTAGATTGTTCCTTTCTCGCGATAGAGATCGCGCAAATAGGTAATCGCAGGTTGCGTATTGAGTTCATCGAGCGCGCGATACTGGCGAACCTTGTTGTCGTCGCGCCGCCGCATCATCGCACTGCCCGGATCGTTGATGTCGCCGAACGTAATCGCGCGCGCGGGACAGGCCTGCTGGCACGCCGTCACGATTTCTCCATCGCGCAGCGCGCGATCCTCGGTCCGCGCATTGAGCTCGCCAAACTGGATTCGCTGCACGCAAAAAGTGCATTTCTCCATCACCCCGGCGCCGCGCACAGTCACGTCGGGATTGAGCTGCAGATGAAGCGGTGCAGGCCATTCCGGCACGAACCAGTTGAAGCGCCGCACCTTGTATGGACAGTTATTCTCGCAGTAACGCGTGCCGACGCAACGATTGTACACCTGCCCGTTCAGCCCCTCTTCCGTATGATACGACGCGAACACCGGACACACCGGCTCGCAGGGCGCGTGGTCGCACTGCTGACAGAGCATCGGCGCAAGGTAGAGTTGCGGCGCCCTGTTCGCTTCATTCGCCGGCGGGAAGTAACGCTCGATTCGAATCCAAGACATGATGCGGCCTCGATCGACGCCTTCCTTGCCGACCACCGGCACGTTGTTTTCCGCATAGCAGGCGGTTACGCATGCACTGCATCCGGTGCAGGCGTTTACGTCGATCGTCATGCCCCATTTGTGCTTCGGATATTTCCACGGTTCGTAAAACTCGTACGGGCCCGTGACTTCATCTGTTTCGCGCTTCGGAACTTCGCCGCGCGCGAGCTGCTCGATGCTCATCGCTTCGACGATCGACCGTCCCATCATGTCGCTTTTGCCAAGCGGCGTGACCAGCGCGCGCTTTTTGTCCGTCGCGCTCAATCCGACCGGTGCGCTGCTCTTTCCGGCCGCGAGAATCGACCATGGATTTGCACCGACGTCTTTGGCGTAACGCCCGTAGCTGCGATGCCCTTGACCGATCGGAACCGCGATCACTCCGGGATGTACTGTGCTTTGCACCAATATCGGCAACTCGATCACACCGTGTTCCGTTTTCAGCGCGACCACGTCATCCCGCGCCACCTTAAGCTTGCGCGCGGTCTCCGGGTGAATCTCGGCCCAACTGTCCCACACGATTTGCGTGACCGGCTCGGGTAATTCCTGCAGCCACGGCTTGTCAGCGCCGCGACCGTCGTAAAAGAAAAGGTGCGGATACGCATATACCGCTAGATCGCCTGCGGCGCGGCCAGGCGGCGGCGCTTGCAATGCCGAGGGCGCAAGCTTGACCGCCGCAACGCGCTGGTTTTCGAACCATCCGCCCTCTCGCCGCGCCTTCACCCAGAAATCATCGCCTGGCAGGCCGGCTTTGGGAGCCATCGCGAGCCACTCGGCTTTGACAGCTTCGGCAGTTGTTTTCCATTCTAGATTCGCGCCACTCGCAGCCGTCGCCGTGAGCAGGATATCGCCGACCGCGCGGCTATCGAGCACCGGCTGCATCGCCGGTTGTCCGAGGCCATGCACTCCGGCGCGCGGAGCCGAGTCGCGCCACGATTCCAGCGCGTGATGGGCCGGGATAATCAGGTTCGCCATCGCCGCGCTTTCATCTGGCACTCCGCCAGCCCACACCACGAACGGAACTTTCTGCAGCGCCTCGGCAACCATCATCGACGGCGCCATCGTGAAGACCGGATTGGCGCCAGCTATCACGACGACATCGACACCGCCCTCGCGCATCGTCTTCAATGCGGCGCTGATTTCGTCGGGCGTACTGATGTCTTCAGACGGCGCGCCTTCGAGGAACATCACGGTCCTGCCAAAATTGCCGGTGATGGAATTGAGGATCAGCGCCGCCAGATGTGCCGACGGATCATCGGTGCCTGCGATCGCGAGCGCGCCTTCCGCCTTTCCGAAGCTCTCGCCGAGTTTCATAATCGTCTCTGCCGGCACTCCGGTCCGCGCGCTTACCGCCGCTGGATCGTAGTTCGCGAGCGCCTTCGACAGCGCCGCCAGGTCCACTTGCGATTTTTGCCCCGCGTCCTCCGATACCCAGCGCTGCTTTACCACCACGTTGAGCACGCTCCACGCGATATCGGCTTCCGCGGTCGGCATCGTCGCAATCCAGTCGTCGCTCTTCGAGGCTGTCATGCTGAGTCGCGGCCCAACGTAGATCGCACGCCCGATCGTCAGGTTGCCGCGCCGTTCCTTAGGCGTCCTGAACTGCGCGTATTGGCGCATCAATTCGACCGGAGATTGCCACGTTTCCAGGAAATCCGCGCCAAACGAGATCAGCACTTCCGCCTGATCGATCCGGTACGCAGGTAAATCGCGCCGTCCGAACAGTTCCTTCGACGCCGCCCGCGCCGGCTCATGGTTGATAGCTTCGTAAAAAATCGCGCGCGACGATCCG
>CAAGKR010481543.1_pt1 | contig 10355 bp, 8 predicted proteins | sample 2556971 | NCBI WGS metagenome assembly CAAGKR01 (sample SAMEA5207829, study PRJEB30636) | soil metagenome | biome: forest; feature: boreal; material: soil | place: USA | collected 2011-09 | depth 1 m
AAAACTGCCTGGACGGATAACTCCGATCCGACCTGTTGCGGCGGCACGTCTTTACCTTTGTAGTGGAACACCGTGCTGCGCGCCTTAACTGAAAGATTGGGAAGCTGCGACAGGCTATTGATAAGCGATTCGGTGATCCCGTCTGACAAGTATTCGACATCGGAGTTGCCGCTGGCGTTGGTGAAGGGCAACACGGCAACGGATTGGATGGCTGCATTGTTCTTTCGCGTGAGGTAGAAGTAAGCGGAAACGGCGAGCGCGCCGGCGATGACTACGGCTAATGCCACGATCGCTTTTCGCTGTTTCGGTTTGCTTAGCTCCCGTGTGTTGTCCGAGACACGCTGGGCCGGAAGGACTGTCGTCGGCGCCGTGGGCCGGCTCATGTCTGCATCAGTAACCGTCTGCGGCAGGATGTTTGTTTCTGCTTCACTCGCTACCGGCGAAGATCCAAACCTCGCTGTACCCGCGTCCGCGCTGACTGAACCTGAATCGCTGATCAGAGCCGTGCCGTCGGCGCGACAGAAGGTGAGCGCGTCGTCTGGTTCAGCGCGATTGCATTGGGGGCACCGTTTCATGAATGTCGCGCAAGCTGTAAGCTTGCAACTTCTTTCGCCTCTATGCGAACTAATGGTTTGCGCTACTGCGACAGACCCATGCGCCGCAGCAGTTTGGCGTAGCGGTCGTCCGAGCGGAGGCTGTCGAAGCTCGGCTCAAGTTTTACCCAAATCAACCAGCCTTCCCGCTCCTCAACAGCCTTGTTGAAACATTCAAAGACCTGATCTTTCTCACCGAGAGATGCATAAATCCTCGCTATTTCGAGCGACGAGACATAGCGTTTCTTGGATAACTCATTCAACTCCTCGAGCATTTTCTCGGCCTGGGTTCTATTTCCCGACAATCCGTATGCGAATCCCAAAAGGGCTAGAGGTCGCGCCTTCCTCTCGCTTAGAGTTACGGCTTGCTGAAACTCTTTCACTGCCTCTTCAATCGATCCGGCTTGCAGATACGCCTGCCCAAGTCGGAAACGCGCTGGATAGAAGTTCTTGTCCATTTCCAGTGTCTTCTGATATTGCTCTATCGCCTGGTCGTATTGACGGGCAAAATAGAGCATCCATCCTAAGTTGGTGTTGATGATCAGCGAAAGCGGCTCCAGCGTTTGCGCCTTCTTCATCTCTGCAATCGCCAGATCAGCTTGCCCCATTGCCATTAAGTTCAATGCACGAAAATGGTGGGCCGTGGCATAGCTCGGATTTAGTTCGATGGCTCGTTTGTATTCCGACTCCGCGCCCAAAAAATCCCAATCAAAATACATTCTCGCAAATGCCAGCGAGACGTAAGCTTCGGCCAGTGTATTATCTATTTCTAACGCCTTCACTGAGGCTTGCTTCGCCTTTGGGAAGGCTTCCGTAGGCGGCAGCGCGCTGTACTCGCTTAGTCCCAGCAAGGAGTAGCTGTCAGCCAGCCCCGCGTAGGCAAGAGCGTAGTTCGGGTCTATGTCGATCGCTTGCTCAAAGCATTCGACTCCTTTCTTAACAGCCTCTTCGGTGCGCTGGTGCCAATAGTAACGGCCTTTTAGATAGAGTTGGTAAGCTTCAGGGTTCTCGGTAGGTTGTTTCAACAGCGAGGCCTTCTCGCTGCTAAGCAACTTTAGTTTAAGCGCGGCTACCACGGCGAGCGTTACCTCATCCTGAATTTGAAACAGGTCCTCGATCTGCCTGTCGTATCGCTCTGACCAAAGGTGATAGCCGTCGGCCACGTTGATTAGCTGGGCCGTGATTCTAAGCCGGCTTCCCGCCTTTTGCACGCTGCCTTCAAGTACAGTCCTCACGTTCAACCTCTGTCCTATTTCACGCACATCGGCCTGTTTACCTTTGAATGAAAATGAAGAGGTCCGAGCCAGCACTCGCAATCTTTCGATCTTGGTCAGAGCATTGATCAGCTCTTCGGCCAGTCCGTCGCAGAAATATTCATTTTCGGGATCCGCACTCATGTTAACGAACGGCAGCACCGCGATTGTAGGTGTGTGGCTCGGCAACTGTTGTGTTACAGATTGGAAACCTGCATTCGGTTGAGGGAAAAGTAGAGTTCCCGGAAGATCACCAGTAAGGGCTGAACCGCTGACAAGCGTCGCGCCGTCAACCCGACAGAACTTCACCGTCTCGTCGGGGTAAGTGCGCTGGCATGTGGGGCAACGTTTCATTTTGGGACGCGGCGGCGATGCTTCGGGCTGACGCGGTCTGGGCAGCCGAGCAACCGCGCGTCGACGTTTGGCTGAGCATCTTAGCCGAGAACCCACGCCTACGCCAGAAATTGCTTTCCGGAATCTCGGCAAAAACTTCGTCCACCCGCCCAGCGCCCGCGTCTAAGGGGTTGGCAAGGGGTTTCGCCGCCAACGTAAACGCTGAATTGGGCGGGCACTGTCGAGTAAGCGTTTTGTCTCCTCCTGCCTCTTCGGAGGCGAACCTGAATGGCTCGAAGTAGTGAGCAAGGTAACGAATTGGAAAATCAGGAGGAACCGAAGAGATGAGAAAGATACTTTTCCGTAGCTTATTTTTGTTCGCGGCCATCACGACGTTGTGTGGCGTGGCCGCGGCCGGGCCGAAAGGCCGTGACCGAGTTTCGGATCGCCGAGACATTCGGCGCGACACGCGCGACATCCGCCACGATCAACGCGACGTACGCCGGGATGAACGCGAACGCCGGACTGATGTGCGCGACCTTCGCGACGATCAGAAAGAGGGCGCGTCGAAAGCCGAGCTGCGCGCCGATCGCCGCAGCGTCGCGGGCGACACTCGTGACATTCGCGGTGACCGACGTGACCTGAGAAGTGACCGGCACGACCGGCGACGTGATGCGCGCGACTATCGCGAAGACAAGAAAGAGCCGCCGAAGTAAAGCGCGCTGCGGGGCAGTAGCCCGCGCGTAAGCACGCGGCGTATCAAGATCAGCGTGACTAAAGTTTCAAGCCGGAGGGGCTGATTCCGGATAACCTACTTGGTCATGCTGCCGGGGCGAGTGTTGAGGCACACTCGCCCCTTTTTTTGTTTGTGCGCCGACCGTGTCAGAACCCCGAGCGGTAGCGAGGGGATCATGAACTCAAATGAGGGAAGACCTCAACGCTTGTTTACTAATCAAAGGCGAACACTTGATCCGGTCGCTACCGCTCCCGGTTCTGACTCGCCTTCCAAGTGCCGCCCGCTTCTCATCCGCCATTCCAAGCTGCTAAACTAACCACACCCGCGGAGGTAATTTTCGAATTGGCATTGGTTATCTACACCAAACCTGGCTGTCCGTATTGTCAGCAGGCGCGCGACTACTACAACTCAAAGGGCATCGCGTTCGTCGACTACGACGCGCAGACCGATCGCGCGCGGCGGGCGGAGATGTTCAAGTTTTCGGGCGACGACCCGACCGTCCCGTGCATCGTCGAGAACGGGAAGTACGTTCAGTCTGGTTGGGGTGATCCGCTCCGTGGTTGAACGGTGCACGACTAACGAGCCGTGCGCTCGTCAAAGATGATCTAAGTCCGAAACCGCCTGCGGTAGCGGGCGGTTGTTTTCCGATATCAATAGTCTTGCATGAAAAAGGTCCACCACCCGCTACCGCAGGCGGTTTCGGATCCATTCTCGGTATGGAGGCGCGCATGAACTGCCGAAAGCTCTTTCTGCTGCTCTTGATTCTTCCTATCTCAACCATTACGTTTATGAAGGTCACCGCCCAAAACGGAAACCCAATGCTGCAATCTCCAGTTACGGAAAAGAAGCCAAAGATCACTGAGATTAACGGCGACCATTTGGTTGATAACTATTTCTGGCTGCGCGAGAAATCGAATCCCGCGGTTATTTCTCATCTCGAGGCGGAGAATGCTTACACCGAGGCCACGATGAAGCCGACCGAGCAGCTGCAAGCGAAGCTCTACAACGAAATTCTCAGTCACATCAAGCAGACCGACGAGAACGTTCCTTATCGCTGGGGCGATTATTTTTATTACACGCGGACGAAAGAGGGTTTGCAGTATCCAATCTTTTGTCGCAAGCATCAGACCCTCGACGCCGCGGAACAGATCATTCTCGATGTGAACGAACTGGCTAAAGGACAGAAGTTCATGTCTGTCGGCAGTTTCGCGCCGAGCGATGACGGTAATCTGCTGGCTTATTCGACTGACAACACGGGCTATCGACAGTACGCGCTGCAGATCAAAAACCTGGGCACCGGCGAGCTCTTTTCAGAGAAGATTGAGCGCGTCGATGACCTGGCCTGGGCCACCGACAACCAGACGATCTTTTACGTCACCGAAGACGCGGTGACGAAGCGCAACGACAAAATGTTTCGCCACGTGCTGGGCACCGACAAGTACGACCTGGTTTACGAAGAGAAAGATGAACTGTTTGATATCGGCGTCGGCCGCTCGCGCGACAAAGCCATCATACAGCTAGAGGCTGCCAGCAAGACTTCGACCGAGAGTCGATACATTCCGGCCAATAATCCAAACGCGGAGTGGAAGGTGATCGTCCCGCGGCAACCGGATCACGAGTACGATGTCGCGCATCGTGGTGACCTCTTCTATATCCGCACGAACAAAGGCGCGAAGAATTTTCGCGTCGTCACGGCGCCGGTTGCCGATCCGTCTGAGAAGAATTGGAAAGAGTTTGTGGCTCATCGCCCGGCAGTGAAGGTCGAGGGCGTTGACATGTTCGCCGATCACGCGGTGCTGTCTGAATGGGAGAACGGTTTACAGCAGCTTGAGATCATCGATTTCAAAACCAACAAGCGTCACCGGGTTGAATTTCCCGAACCGGTGTATTCCGCCGGGCTCAGCGCGAATCGCGAATTCAAAACGACCGTGCTGCGCTACGGCTATCAGTCACTGGTAACGCCGAGTTCGGTTTTCGATTACGACATGAACACGCGCAAGGCGACATTGATGAAGCAGACGGAAGTGCCCGGCGGCTTTGACAAAGCCAACTACAAATCCGAGCGCGTGTTTGCAACGGCTTCCGATGGCACAAAGATTCCGATGTCCGTTGTCTATCGCCGCAATGTAAAGCTGGACGGTTCCGCTCCGATGCTGCTTTACGGGTACGGCTCGTACGGCATCTCGATTCCGCCGAGTTTCTCGGCCGGCCGTTTGGCCTTGCTTGATCGCGGGGTCGTCTATGTCATCGCGCACATACGCGGCGGCGGTGAATTGGGCGAACCCTGGCGCGACGCCGGTCGCATGATGAACAAGATAAATACGTTCACCGATTTCATCGCCTGCGCGGAACACCTGGTTAATGGCAAGTACACTTCGAAAGATCGGCTCGTGATTCAGGGCGGCAGCGCCGGCGGTTTGTTGATGGGCGCGGTCACGAACATGCGGCCCGATCTCTTCAAAGCGGTCGTGGCGCAGGTGCCGTTTGTGGATGTGCTGAACACGATGCTCGATGCCTCCCTGCCACTAACGACCAGCGAGTACATCGAGTGGGGCAATCCGAACGAGAAGCCGGCTTACGATTACATGAAGAGGTATTCGCCCTACGACAACGTTCACCAGGCGAATTATCCGGCGATGCTCGTGAAAGTTTCGTTGAACGACAGCCAGGTGCCGTATTGGGAAGGCTCGAAGCTGGTCGCCAAGATCCGCGACTACAAGACCGATCACAATCCGCTGCTCTTGAAAGTGAACATGGGCGCCGGGCACGGTGGCGCGTCGGGACGCTACGACGCTTACCACGAGACGGCGTTCGACTACGCCTTCATGCTGTGGCAGATGGGAATTACGAACTAGGTACCGAAACCCCGACGCGTCGGGGTAGCGAGGACGCATAGTCAAACGCTGACGAGGAGAATACTTGCAGACTGACAAGACGCCATCCGTAGCCGACATCTTTCGCCGCGCGCAAGCGATTCGCGGCGAGCAGCCCCGGGCTTCGCCCAAAGAGATCGCCGCGCAACTGGTGCGCGAATTCTCCGGCGGACCGTTGCCGCCGACTTACAACCTGACGATTCCGGAACAGGACGCGCGCGCGCCGGAAGAAGATTGGTCCGCGGGTTTGCCGCTCGTGCTGCGCGGTATTCAACAGCAAGATTGGAAAGGCATCGCTCAAGGCATCGTGCTTTCACTGGAGCAGACGGAAAATTACGAACGCGAGCGCGGTGGCGAAGGCACGCGCGACGATTGGCACGATCGTTCGGCGGGCATCGAAGGCGCCACCGACAAAGGCGTCGGCAAATGGATGCCGGAAGAGTTGATAAAATTGGCGGAGCGCAGTTCGAAGCACTAAGTACCAGGACATGAGCTTCCTTAACAGCTTAATCAAAGATCCCAAATACCAGACCACCGACCCGCGCAAACCCGAAGAGGTTAGCGAACCGGACGTGATCATCAGCCCGGACACGCGGCGCGAGAATCGGATTCCGCCCGGTCAGACGCGCACGAAGAAATGGCCGGTGCTGGATGCGCACGGCGCGCCGACGGTTGATCTGGCAACCTGGAAATTTGAAGTGGACGGGTTAGTCGAGAGGGTTTTGGAATTCTCATTGGCTGCGTTCATGCAATTGCCCGCGGTCAAGGTCTATTCCGACTTTCACTGCGTCACGCGCTGGTCGCGGCTCGATAACGTCTGGACCGGCGTGCCCACCCGCGAGATTGCCAAACTCGCCGGCGTCAAACCGGAGGCAAAGTTCGTCGTTGCCGCAGCTTACGATTACGGCTGGACCACGAACGTTCCGATCGAATACTTTCTGAAAGAGGATTCGCTCTTTGCCTTCCTGCATGATGGCGCGCCAATTCCACCCGAGCACGGCGGCCCGGTGCGTCTGATCATCCCGCAACTTTACGCGTGGAAATCCGCGAAGTGGGTCAAGGGCGTGCGCTTTCTCGCCGAAGATCAGGCGGGCTTCTGGGAAGAGGGCGGCTATCACATGCGCGGCAATCCGTGGACGAGCGGCGATGGTGAAAGGTTCCGTTGGTCGTGATTATCCGCAGATTACGCAGATTACGCAGATTACGCAGAAAAAGAATGGCCACAAAAAGGCACAAGAAGCACAACAGAGAATCGGCGAGTGATCTCCTCGTTGTGACTGCGGCTGCCTCATCAGTTTTCCTAAATCTGTGAAATCTGCGCAATCTGTGGATATGATTTCTCTTCCTCCCAAAGACGCCGGCGCCGTCATCCTTCTTCGTCCCAACACCGATCCAAGCAACCCTGAAGTCTATCTGGTAAAGCGCAGCGCCAAGCTCGCTTTTCTCGGCGGCTTCCAGGCTTTTCCCGGCGGTCAGCGAGAAGCATCAGATTCAGAGGCGCGTGTCGACAACTGCGACGATCAGGAACGCGCGGCGATGATCAGCTGCGCGGCGCGCGAGCTGTTTGAAGAAGTCGGCGTGTTGCTCGCGCGTGGATCCAGGACCTTGACCACCGGCCAGCTGGCTTCGCTGTTTGACGATCTCGAATCGCAACGGATGTCGTGGCCAGAGTTGTTGCGGCATTATGGCCTGCATCTCGACGCGAGTGATTTCACTTTCGTCGGGCGTTGGGTGACGCCGCCGTTCGCTCCGCGCCGGTTCGACACCTGGTTCTTTCTCGCTAACTGTCCGCCCAAACAAAATCCGCGCGTGACTCCCGATTCCGAACTCGAAAGCGGCGAGTGGATCACGGCACGCGATGCTCATGCAAAGTGGGAGCGCAGCGAAGTGATCGCCGTGCCGCCCGTGCTGCATGCGCTCGGGACTTTGGCCGGTGGCCTTACGGACGATCTGGTCGAACGGTTTCTTTCCGTGCCGGAAGCGCATCGCGAACCGACGCGGCGCATGGAGTTTCATCCCAACTACCTCTGTTTTCCGGTCCGCACGCCGACCAAGCCGCCGGCGACGCACACGAACTGCTATCTCATCTACACGACGGAAGAGTTTCTGATCGTCGATCCCGGGTCGCCTTATGAAGATGAACAAGCGGCGCTGGCGCAATGCGTCGACGATTTCATTCGCAAGGGTTGGCTCTCGCCGCGCGAGATCATTTTGACTCATGTTCATCCCGATCACGTCGCGGGAGTAAACGCTCTGAACGGCTATCTTGAAAAGAATCACGGCCGACGTATTCCCGTCGCCGCGCACCGCCAGACCGCTGAGTCGTCAAAAGGTCAATTCAATGTCGATCGTTTCATTGAAGACGATGACCTCATCATCCTTGATGGGTATCCTTCGATCAATTTGCGAGCATTGCACACGCCCGGCCATGCGCGCGGACATCTTTGTTTCCACGATGAGCGCACCGGCGCGCTCATCTCCGGCGACAACATCGTCGGATTCGGCTCGGTCTTGATCGATCCGCCCGAAGGCAACATGCTCGACTATCTCGCCTCGCTTGAACGAATGCACGCGCTGCCGAATCTCTCAGTGCTGTTTGGCGGCCACGGTCCGGCGATCGCTAATCCTTACGAAAAGATCGACGAATACATCGCGCATCGCCGGCAACGCGAGGAGTTGATTCTGGCGGCCGTGCGCGAAGGCGCATCAACGCCGAAAGAAATCGTGGCGCAGGCTTACACGGACGTCCCGTCGAAAGCGCACGCGATGGCTGAACGGGCGGTGTTGGCTCATTTGGAGAAGTTGGAAGCGGATGGATTAGTGTCGCGGGCTCCCAACGGCAATTATCTCGCCACTCAGACCAACAATTAGCCGCAGATTAGGAGACGATCCACGAAGCCACACGAAATGTCTTGTTCGTGTCATTTGGTGTGATTTCGTGGATAGTTTCCTTGGTAATCCGGAGAACACCCGAAACGAAACTGAGACCTACATGGCATTTGGTTGCATTCGTACTTTGCGCTCTTTGCGGTTAGAATCTTTTCAAATCATATGACAATCGAACGAGCAACGACTTTAGGCGAACTCAAAGCGAGCGATTTCAAAAGCGTCTCAGTCAAAGACGAGATGCGCGCGAACTTGATCTGCAAATTGAAGCGCCCCGAAAAACTTTTTCCCGGCATCGTCGGCTATGACGAAACCGTCGTACCGCAACTTATCAATGCGATTCTCTCAAAGCACAACTTGATTCTCCTCGGTCTGCGCGGGCAAGCGAAGAGCCGCATCATTCGCCAACTGACGGACCTTCTCGACGACGCAATTCCGATCATCAAAGGCTCGGAAGTCAATGACAATCCCTTTCATCCCATTAGCGCTTATGGGCGACAGATGCTCGAATTGCATGGTGACTCAGCGCACATCGAGTGGGTCGGGCGCGATGCGCGCTTTGTGGAAAAACTGGCGACGCCGGACGTCACTATTGCGGACATCATCGGCGACGTCGATCCGATCAAAGCCGCGAAGGGCGGGCATCTGTTGAGCGACGAACTGACGATTCACTACGGGCTCTTGCCGCGCGCGAATCGCGGTATCTTTGCAATCAACGAACTGCCCGATCTCGCCGGCAAGATTCAGGTTGGACTCTTCAATATCATGCAGGAAGGCGACGTGCAGATTAAGGGTTATCCGGTGCGTCTGCCGCTCGACGTGATGCTGGTGTTCTCTGCGAATCCGGAAGACTACACCGCGCGTGGGAAGATAATTTCGCCGTTGAAAGATCGTATTGGCACGGAGATCATGACGCACTATCCGAAAGAGATCCAACTGGGCGTCGAGATCACGCGACAGGAAGCCTGGACGGCGCGCGCAGGCATTCAGGATCGATTGCTGATTCCCGATTTCATTCGCGAGGTCATTGAACAAATAGCTTTTGAAGCCAGAGACGACCAGCGCATCGACAAACATTCGGGCGTGTCTCAGCGTTTGCCGATTTCGGTGATGGAATCAGTCGTCTCAAACGCGGAGCGTCGCGCGCTGGTGACCGGCGAAGTGCAGATCGTGCCGCGCATCGCCGACATTTACGCGGCGATTCCTTCGATGACCGGCAAGATGGAATTGGAATACGAAGGCGAACAGATCGGTGCCTTCCGCATCGCCAAAGATTTGATCAAACGCGCAGCCGGCGAAATCTTTGAAGGCTACTTCGTCGGCATCGACTTCGCGCCAACCGTGACCTGGTTCGATCAAGGCAACACGGTCCGCCTGGCCGATACAGCGTCCGCCGAAGAATGCGTGATGCTGCTCGAATCAGTTCCTGACTTTCTCGACACGCTGACGGCTCTCGGCTTTGACCGTAAAGACGCCGGGCAAACTGTCGCCGCCTGCGAACTCGCGCTTGAAGGTCTTTACGCCGAAAACAAGATCAGCCGCAACGAAGAAGGCGGCTACACCGCGGTCACGAAAGCGAAGAAGGACCGGCGTGGGATGATCTATGATGATCTGACGGAGACAGGAAAGTACAGTTAGGAAGAAGTCAGTACCGGGAGCGGTAGCGACCGGGTCTCAATTC
>CAAGKR010270144.1_pt1 | contig 10354 bp, 4 predicted proteins | sample 2556971 | NCBI WGS metagenome assembly CAAGKR01 (sample SAMEA5207829, study PRJEB30636) | soil metagenome | biome: forest; feature: boreal; material: soil | place: USA | collected 2011-09 | depth 1 m
CAGTAAAAAAAGGTGTTTTGAATAATGAACCTATAAACGGGATGAAAAAGATATGTAAGAAAAATCAAAATCAGGTTGATATTAACAAAATGGGCTGGGATATTAACCGGATTTTGGCCTTTTATTACTGAGAGATGGTTTTTGTTGCGAAAAATCCCCCTACGCATCAAAAAATCTAGCGGTTATTAACAAAATGGGGGACATTATGGACAGACACTAATTATTAAAGCGGAGTAAAAAATATAATGCAAGGAAAAATTATTTTGCAACATGGGGTCATATTAACATGTTTTCTTTTTTCAATAGCTGTAAAAGCCCAGACATTGACTGGTATTGACAAGGAGGCGGTTCGGGGGCACTTCCAGTTAACGGAATTCACCATGGGGCCTGGAGAAGTAGATCAAGCCGTTGTGTTTAAGGACCCGGCCAACGAACAAACTGTACTTTTCGACCTGACAGAAGGAGGGGCAATCGTTTCATTCAAATACCACAATATCGAGCACACATGGGGATATAATGGCGGAGGACTCTTACAAATGGCTTTTCACAATGGAAGAAATGATGGCCCCTGGCCAGGTGATTACAACCCCACTCAGGCCGGAGACGGAACATCCATGTCCCCTGTCACAAGCATCAGTGGTAATGGAATAGATTCGTTGGTTCTAATAACCATGATGCTCGATTTCAATCATAATAACGGATTTTATTCGCACCCGCTCCTCGCCGTGTGGGGTGGAAAGGTCGATGAAAATATTCCTGCCAGTTATTTCTCTCCATATATACTCGAAACTTTTGCTCATTGGATCGAGAACCCTGGTGGTGAACCCAAATATTATCTTCAACTCGACGAACGAATCACTCATCTCACAGAGGAAAAGATGGGTCCGATAGCTTTTGATTTTGCAGACTATCAACAATGGGATTTTAGTGTCCGTGCAATCAGCCCGGAAAACTGCCCGTGTTCATCATCGAAAGTGAACTATATGTCCGGAGGTTGGTACTCCGATAAGACACGTCAGGAAGGCCTGGCTATTGCGATGCCGAGCAGTAACTTCCCTAATAACAATGTCGGCGGTGGTTTCAACAGTGATTACATGTGGCGCAACCACAGTTTTCATCTTACGTCAGTTGAATCACTCGATGGAGTGGCATCGAAGAATTTTGTCTGGTATGTGATGGTTGGTTCATGGGATAAAGCCCTGCAGTTTTCAAAAAAAATCGGTCTGACAGGAGGTGTAAAATGAGGATTGGAACTTATAACCGCCAGACCGAACCTCTTTGGGCCAGGTTAAGAACAAATTACTTTATCGTATTCTTCATCTTCATCACTATATGTGGTCCTTTAATGAGTCAGCAAATGCCGGACGTCAGAGGAACCTATGAAGATTATCCGGTAAATATGGTTACTTATTGGCAGTCACGCGAGTCACTTAAATCGGTACAAGTGGCAGTGCTGCATGATCCGTCGGGCGAACAAGAGGCACGATTCGACCTGACCCACGGGGCCACATTAATCTCTTTGCGCTACCGCGGGGAAGAACTACTTTTCGGCCATAGTGCCGGAGCAAACGTTGAGATGTTTGTTTTTCGTAAGGACACTTCACAGGATTTTAAAGGCTTAAGTCCATACTGGTCAGCATTCCACCCAAGTCAAGGAGGAAATAGCATGGGCATTCCATCCACGACAGCAGGCGTTGCTTGCAATGGAGAAAATTCCATGCAAGCTTTTGCCATGATGGTTGATGCAGGTATAAATAACTCCTTTGTGCATAGTCCCTTGTTCGCTGTGTGGCAAGGTAAGTTAAGCAATACTTTCCCACCCGGTTATTCCACTCCCTATACAATTCAAACTGATGCGAGTTGGATTCCGAATTCCAATCCCAATAGTGAGCCGAAATACTACCTGAGACTTCATCAAGTTGTTGTGAATATTCGACCGAAAGATTATGGTCCTATGGAGTGGTTCTTAGAGGGTGCAGCACCGTGGACTTCTACATACAGTTCGGTCTATGCGCCTAAAAACTGTAGTGAAAAGACACCCTGCACGAGCGAAACAGCCCCGATTCTCATGGCCGGACGATATCAAGATTCAGTACGGACTCATGGTTTTGCAATTGTGGTTCCAACCACAAGCTGGGCAACGAAGAGTGCCTATGTGATGGAAAACGCTGAATACGTCAAACTTCTTTATGGAGCTGTATGGGCAGCACCCCGACACACTTTTGCAGTGGTTTTATCGCATCCGCTCAGCGGTTTGAGTGCCTTCTCTTTCGATTGGTACATTTGCGCGGGGAGCTGGAATCAAGCTTGCAATTTTGGAGAGAATTCAGTACATCAAAGTAAATCCAAAGTTATAAATAAGAAATAGAGATAAAATAATTTTGGTGTTGACTGCAAAAGCCAGGCTTATTGACCACATTTCGCCGGTCAGATTACAATTTACATAAATAAAAATTAGGGGAGGGTAAAATTAGGTTTGTAGAAAATCCTATATTATATTTGTGTCAAACAACGGCATCAAAAATGTAGTTTTTAGGGGTGCCCTTTAGTTGGCATTTATTGTTAAAACAAATCCAGGCTTAAATATCCATTATGAATCAAATGAACAATTCCAAAGCAGAACATCAATTGAGACAAAGATTCACCGTCAAGGCTCTTTTTGCTATTACAGCCTTATTGGTATTATTGTTCTCGATGCGTCCCTGCTCATCGACCCCCAAAAGGTGCAGGACATATCGCGGCACATGGCAGCCGATGGCACCCTCACGTGGGATGTGCCAGGGGGAGAGTGGGTCATTATTCGCACAGGGATGACTCCTACGGGCGTAAAAAACAGTACGGCTACAACCCTCTCCCATACCTGCCTGTGCTAAGAGGAAAGGTGGTGGGAAGCCAGGATGCATCGGATAGATTCTTGTGGGACTTGCGTCGCATTGTTGCCGATAAAATATCCTACGACAATGAATGGATCCAAGATACTGCCAATAGTCTTAACGACTTTGTATCTGCCCTGCTTTTATCAATTATTTGAATGCTGACAGTGCCTCTTTTGTTGTTTTTCTGGCGTATAAACATTTTACAAGAAAATCGAGACACCCAAAATTACAAAAAAATTAGCGTAACTAACTGTCTTTCAGTACGTATTTTTTAACCCCTAAAAAACCGAGGAAAACAGGTCTGCAAAGCAGGAACCATACTTTCGTTATAATTGGAAATAGAACTTTTTTCAGCATATACAACAGCAAGCTTAATTTTTATTAGCAATTTAGATTATACTTGCCCTTTGTGGTTTGAAATTGGAAAGGTTTAATTCTTATGACCAGGATGCTTCTTTTTTTGTCAGTGTTTCTTCTGCAGTCGAATTTTTTGTCTGCGAATTTGCGGGTGCAATTGAGAAATATTGCCTTCAAGGAAGGTCTTAATAATATGAATGTCTCGGCAATAGCTCAGGATCAACTGGGGTATATATGGGTAGCTACGATGGGAGGACTCAGTCGATACAACGGGTATGAGTTTAAACACTATTATTTCGACTCCGGTAATCCGGCTTCATTACGTTCCAATCATGTTTTATCGCTCTTCTGCTCCTCCGACAGTCTTTTGTATATCGGAACGGAAACCGGAATTGATTGCTACGACAGCAGGGTTGATAAGCTTATCAGCCCTTTCCCTAATTTTAAAAACGTGGTTTTAGCCTTTGCCGAACATGACAGGTATATTTACATGGGGACGAATACTGGTCTTTACCGGTTCAGATCCGGGAATAAGGAATTGGAAGAATTGGGAAGTAACCTGACCGAAAAACCATCTTTTAGTAGTTTATTATTCGACAGAAACGGAAATTTATGGTGTGGGTTAGGTAATGGTAAAGGGTTGGCAGTTTATGACACGAAATCGAACTGGTTCGATTTTTATCTGAACAATAGAGCGTCAAATTTATTAAATTACAATACGGTAAGAACATTATTTCAGCCTAATGAAAATATAATATTACTGGGAACCAAAGGTGGTTTAAGCTGCTTCGATCTCAGAAACAGGCAATATATTGATCCAAAAGATTATTCGCAGTTATTATCGGGCTTATCCGGTTATGATGTAAGGTTTATTCTGGAGAAAGAGCCTTCCATATATTGGATCGGAACCTTACAGTCGGGGATGTTTATCCACGATAAAGCGCACAACTCTCTTGTTCGTCATTTTCAGGATGATGGATCCTATGAAATACATTCCAATAACTACATGTCTTGTTTAACTGATAAGTCGGGGAATGTCTGGCTGGGAACTTTCGATTCCGGTTTGGATGTCTGTTTTAAGCAGGCAAAAAATTTCAATTTTGACGTTCCTCTAAATAAATTAACGCAGGGAAAGTTTATTACATCGATAACAAAGGACTTAAAAAAAAACCTGATAATTGCAACGCTTGAGAATGGTTTTTTTGTTTATAATACACAAATTAAAACATATCGCTCCTATGATAAAACCAACAGTAAGTTAGGTCAGTCAAATATTCGAAGTGTATTTGTTGATACTGAAAATAAATACTGGATAGGGATTTATTTTGGGTTACAAATTTTTGATCCTGAAAAAAAAACGTTTAAATCGCTTGCTCTTCCTGAACCCAACAATGGCACTGTTTCCATTATCCAAATGAACAACAGGATCTACGTCGGTACCGACGGACAAGGATTATTGGTGTTTGATCTGAAAGGTAATTTGCTTAACCAATATCTTATGCAAGGATCAAATATACCCATGATCATGCAACTTAACGAAAATGAGCTCTTGTTTATCAGTTACAGTTATGGATTATTTGCGATGAACTTTAAAGATCATGCGATAAGAAGGATTGAACTGGCAGATGTCAAAAAATATCCCGGGTTATTATTTGCCGTGACGGCCTATAAAGATAAAGAAGGTATGGTTTGGGTGGGAACCTACAACTATGGATTATTTAAACTCGATTTAAAAAAATCGGAGGTCCTCAATTTTAATATTAAAGAGGGGCTTCCAAGCAGTGATGCCATAGGTATCGAAGAAGATGATCAAAATAATTTATGGTTGAGCACATCCTTCGGTTTGGCAAAATTAAACAAAAATAATTTCAACATTAAAACTTATTTTTTTAATGAAGGGGTCATTAATTATCAGTTTCACGCGAATGCATCTTATAAAGATGAACAGGGCATCATTTGCTTTGGTGGTAATTCAGGTTTGACTTATTTTAACCCATCTGAGATTCTTCAGGAAAACAGGGATGCACCCAGAGTAGTGCTTGATAATTTATTTGTTCAAAACCTTTTAGTTAATCCATCAGCAAAGGGTATTTTAACTGAAAGTCTTCCGTTTACAAAAGAGATCACGCTTACCTATAAAGAACAGTTTTTTAGTATTGACTTTGTGTCGTTTGATTTTTTATCGCCCGAAAAAATGAAGTATTCTTATATTTTGGAAGGATACGATAAGGACTGGTATAACATAGGAACACAACGTAGAGTATCCTATTCAAATTTGCCAAGAGGCAATTATGTTTTTAAAGTTAAGTCAGTTAACGGTGCAGGCATAAAGTCTGAGAACGAAGCTGAACTGATGATTCGGGTTAAACCGGCGCCCTGGTTCACCCATTTGGCATGGGCGATATATTTTATTCTGATAGCCGGAATTATCTACTTTATTTTCAGATTGCGGATAAAAACTTATGTCTATAAAAAAAATCTAGAAATTGAACATTCGGAACATCAGAGAGAACGCGAAATTAATGTGATGAAACAAAAATTCTTCACCAATATCTCTCATGAACTTCGTACCCCACTTACATTGATTTATGGATTGGTTTCGCAGCTTTCACGACTCGAAAAACTCAATCCGCAAGTAAAAGAGTTTGCCCAAAGTCTCGATATCAATGTTAACCGTCTTTTAAAACTTATCAATCAATTACTTACCTATAAAAAAATTGAGAGTGAATCACTTACCTTGTGGCTTGAAAATTTGAATATTAATGAGGCAATTCAAAAAATAGTGGAGCTTTTCAGCCTTTACGCCAAAGAGAAAGAGATCAAGATAGACTTTTTGGTTAACAACAGTTATACCTTCTGCTTCGACTACGACAAACTGGAGAAAATAATGAGTAACCTGCTTTCGAATGCCATTAAGCATACGGAAAAAGAAGGAAGAATAGAGGTGAATTTAAGGAAGATCTCCGGCAATCAGGCCAGCACACTATACAGTTCAAACCTGGATTCACAAGTCACTGACTATATTGAAATTAATGTAACAGATATGGGTGCCGGTATTGATGAAAAAGATTGGAGTACAATTTTTGACCGTTACAAACAGGTTGAGTCGGAAGGCAGACAACGACCTGATTATTCAGGTATAGGAATAGGGCTTAACTTTACCAAAACATTGGTTGAACTTCATAAAGGGGATATTCGCATGGAAAGTTCGAGGGGTCAAGGCTCAACTTTTAAATTTATACTGCCTTACGATTGTTCTGTTTTTGAACCAAAAGATTTTGCAGATTCGTCAATTGCAGTTGAACACCAAATAAATTCTGAACAGATTTCTTCCAATGATAGATTTGAAACCTGGAATAAAATTGCTATTCAGACAGATTTTGAAAAAACGGTTCTTGTGGTAGAGAATGACCCTCATTTGAATAAATTTTTAGTTAACAGTTTAAAAGATTACTACAAAACGATCACTGCTTATGATGGGGAAATCGGACTGAAAATGGTAAAACAGGAATTTCCCGACATCGTCATTTCTGATATCATGATGCCTAAAAAAGATGGCTATGAATTGACAAAAAACATCAAAGAAAATAAGGAAATTTGTCATATTCCGGTGATTCTTTTGACCGCAAAGAGTGAAACTGCAAGTAAAATTGAAGGAATGCAATCGGGTGCCGATTTTTATATCACCAAACCATTTAATATCGATTTTCTTCTTGCAGCCATCGACAGCCAATTGAAAAACCGGAAACGTATTCATGATATTTTTCTGATCGGAGAGATGCCACAATTGGATAAAACAGAGATCAATCAACTCGATATTCATTTCCTTTCGAAGTTGAATGCTTTTCTGGAAAAAGAACTATCAAATCCGGAATTAGATATCCTGTTACTAGCCCAGAATATGAACATGAGCCGATCGGTTTTTTACCGGAAGTTTATGGGCCTCACTAAACTATCGCCAATTACCTATATCAAAAAATACCGGATTAATAAATCCATCGAATTAATGAACTTGGGTAAATATACACATATAGAAATCAGTGAGATGACAGGTTTTGGATCTCCGTCGTATTTTAGCACTGCTTTTAAACAAGAAAAAGGGATGGGTCCGCGAGAATTTATTAATCAGCTAAAAGGTAGTACACTTACGGGATAAATCGTATTAAATATTGATCTCTTTAATCTCAAATTCTGTGTTGGATATCGAAAAATGCGAAAAGACGAAGATTCGAAAGGATAAATGAAATTGTAAAAAAACCATTTTATTTAACAATTCAGTAGAAATCTAAAATCATTTTAAATACAGTGTATTATTTAATATGATCATATTATTCTAATCCCACAATGTATTTTTCGAAGATTATTTTCCTGATATCAAATAACTAACACGTCTGAATGCGTATAAATTGAACGCATAATTAAGCATTCGTTCCAAAGCGTAAAATCCGTAATAAGGGACGAATTTTAATGTTTTTGGTCTAAAAATGAATGTAAGAGTCACTGGATATTTGAAATTTTAAACCGTTAAATTAATCCAAAAATCGTGAACAATTGTAAAACCATAAATTAAATGAAAAAAATCAATCTATCCTTTTTCACAATTATCCTTGCAGTTGTAAGTCTGTTTAGCAGTTGCAAGAAAGATAATGTTGTGCTGACAATCAGCTTAAGCACAACACCTGCGTTTGCAAGAGCTTATGCAGGAGATTCTATTACCATTGCCGGGACTGCCTCCACAACGGGTAAATTCAGGATGATTCAGATGGTCAGTAACCCTCTTGACGGATCGGCTCCGGTAATGTTGCCTGATGGTTCTGTAACAAGTTGTGCCAATACAGGAGGTACAATTAATTTCTCTCAGGTTATCACAAGTTTAACAAAATCAACAGTAATTAAGGTGAATGCGATTGATCAAAACGGTGATATGGTAAGCACCGATTTTGCAGTTACAATCATGGAAAACAATACCACTGATGCAGTAACTGCAATCAGCTTTTATTCTGCCACAACAGGTGGCAATATTGCTGATATTGGAGAAACGGTAACTGACCGTGGGGTGGTTTGGAGTACAACAACAAAACCTACCATTGCCCTTACTACAAAAACAAGTGACGGTGCAGGTGTCGGTGCATTTGTAAGTTCGTTGACTGGTCTCCTTTTTGGACAAGACTACTATATTAGATCCTATAGCATTACCAGTAAGGGAGTTTTATATGGAAATGAATTGACCTTTACTACACTAACACTTAATACTCCTACTCCTGTTGTTCCTAATGGCACATTTGAATTGCCGGTAATTAGCGGATTTGTGATGAATCCTCAACCTAACGTATGGTCATTTGCCGGAGGCGGTGGCCAACAAAAAAACGGAAGTGCGTTTGGTGCTGCTACTGCTCCTGAGGGTGTTCAAACAGGATTATTCCAGGGGGACTCACAGGCATATCAAACATTCACGTTTACAACACAACATTTGGCAGTAAGTTTAATGGCTGCTCAACGAGGCACTCAAAAACAAACACTTGATATTCTTATCGATGATGTTGTGGTTGGAACTATTCAACCTACTTCAGCTGTTTGGGCGAAATATGCTACCCCAACTTTCGCGGTTACAGCTGGTGATCACAAACTCACGATTAAAGGAACAAATACTTTTGGAGGTGACAATAGCGCATTTGTAGATGATGTAAAACTTATACTTAGAAATTAAAGGAAAAACATCTCATTTAAAACATGATTAAATAAGAAGTCCCTCGGCAACGCAATACCCGCGAAGAACAGGGAAAAATATACAGAAGCAAAAATCGGGTAGGTCTTTAGAAAACTTGTATTGAACCCGGTACCAAAAAAAATAGTTTTTTGAGGTGCCCCTAAAACTAAATTACTTATGGAAAAAATGAAAGTCAAGCTTATGCTGACAACTTTTCTTTTTTTGCTGATGTTTTTATCCAGCCAGAATGTGTTTAGCCAAATAAAAGGAAAGGTATCAGACGTGAACGGAGTTCTGATACCTGGTGTTACAGTTCTTGTAAAAGGTACCACGATTGGTGCTATTACAGATGCCAATGGTAAATATTCACTTAAAATTGATCCCAATGATCCCAAATTCAAAATTCTCAACTTTTCTTTTATTGGCATGAAGTCCACAGAAGTGGAAATCGCGGGAAAAACTGAAATAGATGTCATACTGGTAGAAGATGTTCAAGGGCTTGAAGAAGTTGTCGTTGTTGCCTATGGTTCCCAACGGAAAGTATCTGTTACCGGAGCTGTTGCCTCAATCCCGATTACACAAATGAAGCATAGTCCGGTTGCCAGTTTGGCAAATGCACTCGCTGGTCGTCTGCCGGGTTTAACCTCCATGCAGTCAATGGGTGGTCAGCCAGGCCGTGATGATGCAACCATGTACCTGCGTGGCGCTGCTACATTAAATGGCAGGGCCCCGCTTGTTTTGATAGACGGTGTTCCCCGTGATAACCTCCGGACCATGGATGCCAACGAAGTAGAATCAGTATCTATTTTGAAAGATGCATCTGCTACAGCCGTATTTGGTGTACGTGGCGCCAACGGTGTTATCCTGATTACCACCCGACGTGGTGTTAAAGGTAAACCTGAGTTGAGCATCAATGCTACCCAAAGTTACACTTCATTTACGCGTGAACCCGAGCGTCTTCATTCCCTGGAATATATGAAACTGCGGAATGAAGCTTCTGCTAATGATAATATATCCCCGCTTCCATTTAGCCAGGCGGTGATGGATAAATATGCCAATCCCCTTTTAGGTCTTGATCCTAATGATCCTGACTATGCTTCAAAAGCGGCAGTCAGAAATTACATGTATCCTGACCATGACTATTACCGGGAGTTGATTTCCAAATATGCCCCACAGACAAATATTAACGCCAATGCCAGTGGTGGAACGGATAGAGTAACTTACTTTATCAATGCGGCTTATCTTCACCAGGGTGGTAACCTGAGAAATGAGTCTAAATCTGTTTTGGGTTATGATCCTACTACTAAAATGGATCGATATAGCTTTAGGGCTAATTTAGACTATAAGGTTACTGAAACACTTAAAGCATTTCTGAATATTGGTAGTTATATTGAGCAGGTGAACATGCCATCCG
>CAAGKR010131302.1_pt1 | contig 10353 bp, 10 predicted proteins | sample 2556971 | NCBI WGS metagenome assembly CAAGKR01 (sample SAMEA5207829, study PRJEB30636) | soil metagenome | biome: forest; feature: boreal; material: soil | place: USA | collected 2011-09 | depth 1 m
AGTTCCGCCGCCGTGTTCGAAGCCGCGAGGACCTGCTGCAGCGCCGCCCGCGCCGCCGCCGCCTTTTTCTCGCGGGTGACCTCCGCGACGACCTTGTCGCGCACCTCCGACAGGGGGGGGACGTGGGAATCCTCCTTTGCCGTCACCTGGAAGAGATAGTGGGTATCCCCCAGGGTCTTCACGGGGGCCACCTCGCCCGAGGGGAGCAGCAGCGCGTCCTGGACCAGCGCCGCGGGGACGCCGGGCGCCCCTTCCGCCCCCACCCAGCCGGTCTCCACGACCGGCACGCCGAACGCGGCCGCCGTCGCCTTCACGCCCTTCGCGGAGGCCGCCTTCGGCTGCGCTTCGTACGCCTTGACCACGGCCAGGTCCTTTCCCTTCTCGTGACGGATCTGTTCCACCACGCGGTCGCGGACCTGGGAGAGGGGAAACGCTTCCGGGAACCGGATCCGGTTCACGCGGGCGAGGACGAAGCTGCCCGGGAGCTCGACCGGCCCGACCACCGTGTCCACGGAGGCCTGGAACAGCGGCCCCGAGAGCGGCTCGCCGGCGTCCTTGCGCGAGAGCCACGCCTCCCCGCCTTTCCCGCGGGCATGCGCCTTCGCCTGGGCATCGAAATCGGCCTTCCCCTTCGACGCCCTGGCGAGGATCTCCTCCGCCTTCTTCCGCACCGCGTCCCGGTCCTTCTTTCCGAAGGGGAGGACGATGCGCGATACCAGCCGCTGCTCCTCGGTGCGGAACCGGTCGGAATTCGTCTCGTGGAACGCCTTGATCTCGGCCTCCGACGGCTGGACCTCCCGGCCGAAGCGATCCGGAGTGAAGGCGGCGACGGCGAGCTTCACCCGCGCGGGAGTGCGGAAACGTTCCTTCGCCTGTTCGTATTTCGCGAGGATCTCCCCCTCGGCCGGCGCGCCGGCCTTCGCCTTCGCGGGGTCCGCCGTCACCACCAGGAGCCGGATCTTCCTCGACGCGATCCGGAACAGCTCCCGCCCTTCCGTCTCCGGAACGAGCGCCGCGGCGGCGAGAAGCCCCCCGACCTTCTTCAACGTGATCTCGACCCGTTTGGAGGCCTCGAACTCGGCGATGCCGACGCGGTTGTAGGAGAGGACCGAGCGGTACCGTTCCTCGCGGAACTGCCCGTCCTGCTGGAACGCGGGGATGGCGGCGATCTCCCGCTGCACCTCCTCGTTCGTGGCCGACAGCCCCATCTTCCCCGCCTCCGCGAGCAGGATCTTCCGCTGGATCAGGGAGTCCATCGCCTGCTTCTTCAGGTTGAGCGCCTTGGCCATCTCCGGGGTGAAGGTGGGTCCGTACACCTCCCGGTACGACTTCTCGAGACCGGCGACGGCCTCGGCGAGCTCGTTCGTCGTGATCGCCTCTCCGCCCACGGTGGCGGCCTCGTTCCGGCCCTGTTCGGAGTAGGTGCCGACTCCCCACCAGATGAAGGTCAACGCGATGAAGGAGAGGATGATCTTGATGACCCAGGAGCCGGCGTTGCGGCGTAGTATGGAGAGCATGGCGAGTGAGGTTCTCCTGTCGATGGGAATGAAAGTGTCGTCGAACGTGCCATTCTAATGCCGCGCGAGGTCCGATATCAACGGGATTCCGGCCGGTTCTCCTTCGGATTGCAATGAGGGCCGGGGGACTGTTACTATACCCAGATACATTTCCGTGGACATCGAACGTGTGTCTGGAGGGTGCAGGATGATTTTCGACCGGCTGCTCGGGCTGTTTTCACATGATTTGGCGATCGACCTCGGCACCGCGACGACGCTGGTGTACGTGAAGGGGGAGGGGATCATCTGCTCCGAGCCCTCGGCCGTGGCGGTCCACCGGGACACCCGGGGGACCAAGAAGGTGCTCGCCGTGGGGATCGAGGCGAAGCGGATGATCGGGCGCACGCCGGGGAACATCGTGGCGATCCGCCCCATCAAGGACGGCGTCATCGCCGATTTCGAGGTCACCGAGGCGATGCTCCGGTACTTCATCCGGAAGGCCCACAAGGCCCGCACCCTCGTGCGGCCCCGCATCATCATCTGCGTCCCCTACGGCTGCACCGAGGTGGAGCGGCGCGCCGTCCGCGAGTCCGCGCAGAGCGCGGGCGCCCGGGAGGTGTATCTCATCGAGGAGCCGCTGGCGGCCGCGATCGGGGCGGGGCTCCCCATCACCGAACCGTCCGGCAGCATGATCGTCGACATCGGCGGAGGGACGACCGAGGTGGCGGTCATCTCCCTCGGGGGGATCGTCAAGAGCGCGTCGGTGCGGGTGGCCGGCGACAAGATGGACGAGGCGATCCTCCAGTACGTGAAGCGGAAGTACAACCTGCTGATCGGCGAGCCGACGGCGGAACATATCAAGGTTGCGATCGGGAACGCGTTCCCGGGCTTCTCGGAATCCACGGAGATCAAGGGACTCGACATGGTCTCCGGGGTGCCCAAGGCGCTCTCCCTCCACTCGGACGAGGTGCGAGAGGCGCTGTCCGAGCCGGTCCGGATCATCGTCGACGCCGTCAAGAGCGTTTTCGAGGAAACCCCGCCGGAGCTGGCGGGAGACATCTACGACCGGGGAATCGTGCTCGCCGGCGGCGGGGCGCTGCTGCGCAACCTTGACGCCCTGCTGCGGGAAGAGACGGGACTCCCCGTCACGGTGGCGGAGGACCCCCTCTCCTGCGTGGTGCTCGGGTCCGGCAAGGCGCTGGACGAACTCGACCTGCTCCGGCAGGTGGCCCTGATTAACCGATAGGGGGCGGGCCAAGGCCCGCTCCCCGGTCTCCAAGCGGTATCTATGCGATCCTTCTTCCGGAATTGGTGGCGGCTCCTCGTTACCGTGGTGCTCCTGGTCGCGGCGATCCAGGTCTTCGTCCGCCCTTCGACCGCCCTGGAGCGCGCCGAGCCGGTGCGCGCCGCCGGGGTCGTCCTCTTCCGTCCCTTCTACTCCGCCGTGGACTTCCTGCGAGGCGGCCTTTCCGGCGTGTGGAACCGGTACATCGCCCTGGTGGGAGTGTCCCGGGAGAACGATCGGCTTCGGAACGAGGTGACGGAGCTCCGGGAGCGGCTCCACGAGACCCGCGACGCCGTCCTCGAGAACCGGCGGTTGAAGGAGCTCCTGAGCTACTCGGAGACCGTCGAACGGCGGACCCTCGGGGCGCGTGTGGTCGGGCACGACGTCTCCCCCTGGTTCCGGGCGATCTTCCTCGGCACGGGCTCGGAGGCGGGGGTCGAGGTCGGGATGTCCGTGGTCACTCCCTACGGCGCGGTCGGGAGGATCCACAAGGCCCACCAGGGGCTTTCCGAGGTGCTGCTCGTCACGGACGGCAGGTTTGCGGCCGACGTGATGGTCGAGCGCAGCCGGGTCCGCGCCATTGCGGAAGGGGTGGGCGGGAACTTCTGTCGGCTGAAGTATGTCTCCCCGGCGCACGACGTCGTGGTGGGGGACCGGATCGTCTTCTCGGGGTTCGACGGGAGCATGCCCAAGGGGGTTCTCCTTGGCACCGTGGTCAGCGTCGACCGCCCGAAGGAGAGCCTCTTCCAGAAGGTGAAGGTCCAGTGCGCGGTGAACTTCCAGGACGTCGAGGAGGTGATGGTGATCCTCTCCCGCCCCTCCGTGCCGTTCCGGGCGGGAAAAGATTGAAACATTTTCTCGTGCTGCTCGCCCTGTCGTATCTGGGCGCCTCCCTCTGCGTCTGGTGGCTCTCCGGGTTCATCCCCTGGTTCCTGCTCCCCGACTTCCCGTTCCTCGCGATCGTTTTCTCGGGGCTCTTCGTTCCGGGGATTGCGGGATTCCTGTGCGCGCTCCCCCCCGCGCTCTTCCGCGAGATCACGTCGTCCGCGCCCTCCTGGTCGATGTTCCTCGGGTCGATGGCCCTCTACTTTGCCTCGCGGGAGATCGGCCGCCGCTTCCTCCTGCGCAACGAACCGTCGCTCCTCTCCGCCGTCGTGTCCCTGCTGGCGGCCGAGTCGCTCTCCGTCGTCCTTCTCCTTTCCCTGTCCGGGGCCCGCCCCTTCTCCTTCCTGTGGGGCGCGCAGGAGGCCGTCCGGATCGCCTGGACCTCCCTGATCGCCGTCCCCCTCTTCCTGGACCTGTCGGTCCGCTGGCGGCGGGTGAAGGAATGACCGGCCGGATCCGCAAGCGGGAGCAGGACCCCGACATCACTCGCCGATCGCGTCTTCTCCTCTACGTGGCCTTCGGGGTGTTCGCGCTCCTCCTCTGCCGGCTCTACTGGCTCCAGGTGGTGGAGTCCGACCGGTATCGGAATCTCGCGGAGAACAACCGTCTCCGCCTCCGGACGGTCCTGGCGCCGCGGGGGCTGATCCTCGACCGAAAGGGGAGGGCGATCGCGGAGACGCAGGGCTCCTACGATCTCGTCTGCTCCCCGGTGGACGTCAAGGACCTCGAGGCGGAGATCGGCCTCCTCGCCGAGATCGTGGAGTTCGACGTCGACGACAACGAGGTCCTCGACAAGATCCGCTCGGCGAAGCGGTCCAACCCCTACAGCAGCATCACCGTGGCGCGGGACCTCCGGTTCGAGCAGGTCTCGGTCATCGAGTTCAACCGGGAGAGCCTCCCCGGCTTCTCCGTCCTGGTCGAGACGAAACGGAGCTACCCTTACGGTACGGCCTTCGCGCACGTCCTCGGGTACGTGGGCGAGGCGAGTCCGGAGGAGTTGGATCAGTCGGAAGACGGCTCGCTGGCGATGGGGGACCTGATCGGCAAGTATGGGCTCGAGCGGCAGATGGACAACGTCTTGCGGGGGGTGAACGGCGGCCGGAAAGTGGAGGTGGACGCGGCCGGGAGAGACCAGCGGCTCGTCGAGGAGGTGCCTTCCCGGGCCGGCGGTGCCGTGCACACCTCGCTGGACGCGGACCTGCAGGTGACGGCCCAGGAGGCGCTGGGAAACCGGGCGGGGGCCGTGATCGCCCTCGCGCCGCGGACGGGAGAGGTCCTCGCGTTTTACTCCGGCCCCGCGTTCGACCCGAACGTGTTCGCGCGCGGGATCCCCAAGGCCGACTGGCAGGCGCTGAACACCGACCCGCGCAAGCCGATGCAGAACAAGGGCCTGCAGGGGACGTACGCCCCGGGCTCCACCATCAAGCCGTTCCTCGCGATGACGGCCCTCGAGGAGAAGATGCAGGAAAAGGGGAAGCCGGTCTTCTGCCCCGGGTCGTACCGTCTCGGGAACCGGGTCTTCCGCTGCTGGAGGGAGAAGGGGCACGGCGCCGTCGACATGTACCGGGCGCTCGTGCAGTCGTGCGATGTCTACTTCTACACGCTCGGGCTGAAACTGGGACCCGACCGGGTCGCGAAGCTGGAAAAGGACGCGGGGCTGGGGACGATCACGGGGATCGATCTCCCCGGGGAGCGGAAGGGGCTGGTCCCGGACACGGAGTGGAAGCGCACCGTGATCAAGGACCGGTGGTACGACTACGAGAGCGTGATGCTCGGGATCGGCCAGGGGGCGGTTCACCTCACTCCCCTCGAGATGGCGGTCGGCTACGCGGCGCTGGCGACGGGCGGCGAAGTGATGCGCCCCCGCGTCGTGTCGAAGGTGATCGGCAAGGACGGGAAGGTATGGGAGCACGCCCCCGAGATGCTGCGGAAGCTCCCATGGAACCCGGAGAACGTGGAGTTCATCCGAAAGGCGCTGGCCGGCGTGGTGAACGACTACGGGACGGGCGGGGGGGCGAAGCTCCCCGGGATCGTGGTGGGCGGGAAGACGGGCACCGCGCAGGTCGTCTCGGTGAAGGGGAAGATGATCAAGTCCGAGGACCTTCCGTACGAGATCCGAGACCACGCGTGGTTCGTCGCGTTCGCCCCGGTGGACGACCCGCAGATCGTCGTGGCGGCGCTGGTGGAGCACGGCGGGCACGGCGGATCCGCCGCCGCGCCGATCGTCAAGGCGGTGATGCAGGAATTCTTCCGCACCCGGCCTGTCGGCCCGCCGCAAAAGGGGGGCGCGTGACCCTTCCGTCGAAATGGGCGCGGATGGACTGGCCGCTGCTGCTCAACGCGCTGGCCCTCTGCGCGATCGGGCTCCTGAACGTCTACTCCGGCACGCGGGTCCACGGCGTTCCCGGGACCGCGCTGGTGACCAAGCAGCTCCTCTGGATCCTTCTCGGAGTCGGCGCCTTCTTCGCCGTCTACCTCCTGAGCGACGGCTTCATCGAAGAGACCTCGAACGGTTTCTTCCTCGCCGTGCTCCTTCTCCTCGTGGGGGTGCTGCTGGCGGGGAGGGGCCGCGGGGGCGCCCAGCGGTGGATCGCCATCGGCGCGTTCAACTTCCAGCCGTCGGAGTTCGCGAAGATCGCCGTCACGCTCGTACTGGCCCGGTACTTCTCGGAAACGTACCGGTACGGCGGGATCGGGCTGCGGGAGGTCCTTCCGGCGATCGGCCTGGTCCTCGCGCCCTTCCTCCTGGTGGCGCTCCAGCCCGACCTCGGGAGCGCGGGGGTGTTCCTTTTCATCCTCGCGGGAATGGCGGTGGTGGCGTGCGTACGGTGGAAGGTGCTCGCGTTTTTCGCGGCGGCCGGCGCGACCGCGGTTCCCGTCCTCTGGTTCTTCATGAAGGCGTACCAGCGGCAGCGGGTGCTCACCTTCATGAACCCCGAGCTCGACCCGCTGGGGGCGGGGTATCACGTGATCCAGTCGAAGATCGCGGTGGGGTCCGGCGGGATCCTCGGGAAGGGGTACCTGCAGGGGACCCAGGGGGCGCTCCGGTTCCTGCCGGAGCAGCACACCGATTTCGCCTTCGCCGTCTTCTCCGAGGAGTGGGGGTTCCTCGGGTCCCTCCTGCTGCTCGTCCTGTTCCTGCTGCTGGTCTACCGCCTCTTCTTCCTCACCGTCCGGTCGCAGGACCGGTTCGCGTCGTTCGCCTGCGGGGGGATCGCGGTTTTCTTCCTGACCCACATCGTCATCAACCTGGCGATGGTGTGCGGCCTCTTCCCCGTGGTGGGGATCCCGCTCCCGTTCGTGAGCTACGGCGGGTCGTCGATGTTGGCCAACATGATGGCGCTCGGCGCGGCGGCGAACCTGTCCCGGTCCCGGTTCACGTTCCAGGGGGGCGGGGGGAAAGGACGACAGATCGTTTCCTGATCTCCGAGGAGAGTTCCCGGGACACCCCCGCCGAGAAACCGATCCACCGCCTCTCCACCTTTCCTCCGACGTCGAGAAGGAGCACCACGGGCCCCTGGCTCACGCGGAACTCCTTGCGGAACTCGCCGGGGAGCGCGGTGAGGGTGGTGACCTTCAGCGCCACGGGATCCTCGGGGCCGTCGCCTTCGGGGAGAGGCGCGGGGCGCAACGGGGGGACCTCCTGTCGTCCGGCGGGAGACAGCACCGTTTCCCGGTCGAACAGGACCCGGTAGACGATCACCGTCCCTTGAGGGAACGGTTTCGCGGCGATGCGCACCGCCCTCCAGACATCCGCGCACGCGGGACACCACGGGAACTCGAGAAACACGAGGCGGATCGTCCCGTCGGCTGGCGGGAGCGCATCAAGGGTCTTCCCCGAGGCATCGGAGAAAACGGGACGTGCGGCCGGGAAGGGCCGGGATCCCACGGTGATCGCTTTCGGTCCGCATCCCGCCATCAGGAGCAGGCCCGCGATCAGCGCCGCTAAGTGCTTCAATTCATAAATACGGTGGCATTCGAGTGCCGCTGCATCCGCCCCGGCTTCGTTGCGCTCCCTCACCGTACTTGCTCAGTACGCTTCGGTCGCGACGCCTTGCCGGATGCGGCGCATCGACCCTCTCGGTGCTTCACCGTATTTATGAACTGAAGCACTGAGGAGGCGCCCTTTCTCAAAGGTTCTTCTGCACCAGCGAAACGATGTTGGACTTCGGGTTGACGCCGACCATCTGCCCCTTGATCTGGCCGTCCTTGAAGAGGATGAGCGTCGGGATCCCCCGCACGCCGAACCGCGAGGCGATCTCCGGGCTGTCGTCGACGTTCACCTTTCCCACGCGCGTCTTCCCGTCGAATTCCTTCGCGACCTCCTCGAGGATCGGGGCGATAACGCGACACGGTCCGCACCACGGGGCCCAGAAGTCGACGAGGACGGGGGTTCCGCCGTCGACCGTCGACTGGAAGTTCGCGCTGTTCAGTTCAAGGATGTTCCCGGCCATTCCGTCCCTCCCTGCGTCCTCTAGTTATTTTCCCCGCTTTGCCAGTTCCTTCTTCATGCAACGATCCATCACGCACGGGATCCCGGCGGCGTCCAGGATCTCGCGGGCGCGATCGCTTTCGACCCCTTCCTGCATCCAGAAGAAACGGGCCCCGATCCGCACCGCTTCCTCCGCGACCTTCGGCACGTCCGCCGACTTGCGGAACACGTCGACGAGATCGACCCGCTCGGGGATCTCCGCGAGCGACTTGTACGCCTTCTCCCCGAGAACCTCGGTCACAAGGGGATTGACCGGGATCACGCGGTATCCCCGCTCCTGCAGGTACTTCGCCACCATGTAGCTCGGCCGGTCCGGCTTGTCGGAGATCCCGACCACGGCGACCGTCTTCGACCCGGAGAGGATCGTCTCGATCCGTTGTTCCATCGATTCCTCCTGCTTACCCTTTCAGATGCCGTTCATGCTACATCGGTTTTTTCGCAAATGGAAATAGATCCCCCGCGGCGTTCCTTGACAGGCCGCGAGAGAAAAGATTATCGTTTCCCTACTCTTGCCGGGGGGGCTCTCCTTGAAGGAATCGGTCGTGCGTTCGTTGAAGGAAGGGTCCGAGCTCCGCCTGAAGATGGCGGAAACGATGTCGGCGGAGATCGTATCGGCGGCGACGGCGATCGCGGAGGCGTTCAAGGCGGGGGGAAAGCTCCTCCTCTTCGGCAACGGCGGCAGCGCGGCGGACGCCCAGCACATCGCCGCGGAGTTCATGAACCGGTTCCTCATCGAGCGGCCGCCCCTGCCCGCGATCGCCCTCACCACGGACACCTCGGTCCTCACCAGCATCGCCAACGACTACGCGTTCGACGAGATCTTCAGCAAGCAGGTGAAAGCCCTCGGGAAGAAGGGGGATGTGGCCCTCGGGATCACGACCAGCGGGTCCTCCGGAAACGTTCTCAAGGCGCTGCGCGCGGCGAAGAAGCTGGGGATGACGACGATCGCCCTGACCTGCGAAGGGGGGAAGGCGGCGTCCCTCTCCGACATCGCCCTGCAGATCCCCTCCCGGAGCACGCCCCGGATCCAGGAGGCCCACATCGCGGTCGGGCACATCCTGTGCGACCTGACCGACACGATCCTGTTCAAGAACGTCGGCAAGCGGTGACCCGCCCCCTCGACTTCTCGCGCCTCCGGCGCACATCCCTGTACTCCCGGGCGAGCAAGGTCTCGTTCCGCGGCTTCGGCGTCCCGCCGCGGCGCGGCATGTCGTTCGCCCTGTTCCTCGACGGCCTGCCGGATTACCTGGCCGCGAAGGATTTCCGCGCCGTCGTCTCCGCGATCGCGCGGGCCCGCAGGCGCGGGGCGCCGGTGCTGCTCGGGATCGGCGCGCACTTCATCAAGGTGGGGCTCTCTCCGCTGCTCCTCCAGGGGCTCCGGGACGGCGTGTTCACCGCGGTGGCGATGAACGGCGCGGGGGTGATCCACGACGTGGAGCTCACGCTCGCCGGGAAAACGTCGGAGGACGTCGCGGCCCGCCTTCCGGACGGATCGTTCGGCATGGCCAAAGAGACGGCGCAGTTCATCCACGGCGCGCTGGCGGACGGTGTTCCCGCGGGCCTCGGGTTCGGCGCCTCCGTGGGGAAGGCGATCGCTTCATCGAAGGCGCGCTACCGGAAAAAGAGCCTGCTCGGGGAGGCGTACCGACTCGGTGTGCCCGTGACCGTCCACGTGGCCGTGGGGGCCGACATCATCCACATGCATCCCGAGGCCGACGGCGCGACGATCGGCGAAGGGTCGCTGCGGGATTTCCGGACGTTCTGCTCCCTCGTCGCGGGGCTCTCGGGGGGCGTCTACGTCAACGTCGGATCGGCGGTCATCCTCCCCGAGGTCTTCCTCAAGGCCGTCTCGGTGTCGCGCAACCTGGGGCATCCCCTGTCCCGGATCACGACCGTCAACATGGACTTCCTGCGGCAGTACCGCGCGGACGTCAACGTGGTGAACCGCCCAACGCAAGGCGGCGGGAAAGGCTACCACCTGATCGGGCCGCACGAGATCCTCTTTCCCCTGCTGATGGCCGCCATCGTCGAGCGGCGGGGCTAAGCGCTCCATTTCATAAACACGGCAACGATTCCAATGAGCGATCCCGGAGGGAGCTGCGCTTCCGGGACTCACCCTTCGGCTGCGCCGCCTCGGAGGGGGACTCCGTTCGTGGCTCGCCGTGCGGTGAACCTGCACGGCTGCGCTTTACCTC
>CAAGKR010221139.1_pt1 | contig 10353 bp, 10 predicted proteins | sample 2556971 | NCBI WGS metagenome assembly CAAGKR01 (sample SAMEA5207829, study PRJEB30636) | soil metagenome | biome: forest; feature: boreal; material: soil | place: USA | collected 2011-09 | depth 1 m
GAACTGCGGATTGGTGCGTAGAAAGTTGAAGAACTCTGGCATCGAGCCCTTGAATCCGGACTTCGCCTTTATGATTTCCATCTCGGCATGGATTCGCTTCACCTCCGATAGCCCGAGTTCATGAATCTGCTCAGGGGTTAAGTTCGTGGTGGTGAATCGACGAACTTCAAAGGCGTACACGGCATCACCATTGGGCCATTGCCATACACCTACTTGGTCGTAACCTTTCGGCAAATACTGAGTAACGAAGAAGTCTTTTAATTTCTTGAATGCAGGAATCACCGATAAAAATATGGCATCGCGTCCTGCGGCTGACAAGCGCTGTTGGTCAGCTTCGGAGATGGATTTTGGAAACCGCTTGAAGGGCGCGTAGAAGCCGCTTTGCTCCGGCGCCACGAGTTGCTTATCAATCTGACCGGGTACACGCTCCATGATTACTTTGGGATGTTTGATCCCCTGTTGCAGCCCTTGTCGCATGAGATCGATGGTTTCATCCATGAACGCGGGGAAGGTTTTGAGACGAGTAATCCAATCTTCATAATCCTTCACCGTCTCGAAGTGGATGGCGTCAGCCAGTTGGTCGCTGGCCTGAATACCATCGCGCTGATTCAGAGGAATGAGATAGAGCTTAATCTTGAACTCCTGATCGTCGTTTTCGAGACGGCCTTTGAACAGGTCGTAGTTGAGCTGATCAGCGACAGAGAGCTGGGCACGATCAATAGCAGCGAGTTTCCGTTGGTATTGCAGAAGGTGCTCATGCTGGCGGACGATGTTGGCCTGTTTCAGGTCAGGCCACTTGTCATTCCAGCGACGGTCGCCGAGCTCGGAGGCGCGATCCGGCTGTTGCGAAAGTTCGTACTCCCACGCATCTTCGAAGAGAGCATGAAGCGTCGTCGCCGGGCTGTCCGAAACAGTGCTCCTGTCCGAGGGCCTACTCTTGGTTGGCATGCTTTGCTGAGATTGAGATTGCGAAGTTGCCTGCCCCCCCAACAACACGGTTACGAGGACAACTGGCATTAGAACGCGGCGGATGAGCGCAAAACGGCTAGCGGGCATGGGGAGAGATCTCCTTGCTGGGTTGGGCAGAATAGGAAAGATAGGGTACCGGAGAATTGCCAAAAACGCTTCTAGCTGATTTTCGGGCCGCAGCGATGCCAGCCTTATCCAAAAAGGGATAGCACATCGAATGACTTTTCGACCAATAAATAACTGGGTCTGACCTTCTTCTATTTCAGCGCAGCCAGTACTTCTTCGGCATGGCCTTGCGGGCTAACTTTGGGGAAGATTTTAGCGATCTTCCCTTTTCCATTTATCACGAAGGTTGTCCGCTCAATGCCCATTACCATTTTGCCGTACATGTTTTTCTCTTTTAGAACGCCGCAGGCTTGCGCGATCTTCTTTTCGGGATCGGAGAGGAGCGAGTAGGGTAAGTGGTGTTTCTCTTTGAACTTTTTCTGTGCGGCAGGCGTGTCGCCAGAGATGCCCAGCACGACTGTTCCCGACTTCTGAATAGCCTTGAATGCGTCGCGGAACCCGCACGCTTCAATCGTTCACCCGGGGGTATCGGCCTTGGGGAAGAAGAACAGCACTACATTCTTACCGCTGAAGTCTTTGAGGGAAACCTGCTGGTTCTCTTCGTTCAACAATTCGAAAGCGGGAGCAGTGTCATTGATTTCAAGTGCCATTTCGCTTCTTTCCTGCCGCAGACTAGAATTTAAGCAATGTCCGTGCGCAATTACTTATACCGCAATCTTTGGTCGTTCGCCATTGCCGCAGGAGTTCTGCTGGGAAGCACGCTTGCGACGAGCCACCTGGCAACGCAAACCGGTGATCCGTCGCGAAGGGCTGGCGGGCGCCAAAGTCCGAATGACAGCGCCCCTCTCTCTCCACGCCGCAAGGGTCATGAGCGGGGTCCTCGAGCCGTCGCCGTTGTCGAATGGCAAACCGATGCACGCGGGCGCGCTATTCCGAAGCTAGTTCCCGTGGCCATCCTCGACGATGGTCATTTTTACGATGCCAGCATCTACCGTGCTACGCCGATTCCGATGGCACTCGAATCGGGCACAGTGTACGAGGCACAGGATGAAGGTGAAATCCTTGGCTACTTCACAGTCAAAGGCGCAGGGCGGGCAACTGCAAAAGGGAGTACGGATACAGGCGCGAATGAAGACGACCGACCATGGTTTGGCATCGGTGATTGGAAGACGGCATCACCCCGGCTCGATCTCTACAACAATCGCTCACAACACGCCGAGGTAGTGAGGCCCGGCACTGCTTCAATCAGTGGCCCACTGCTCTCAGATGTCACAGGATCCGGCGATTCCGTTGACGATCGCCATCAGAACAAAGAGCGGACGACCGTTTACAACGAAGAGGGCAAAGAAGAGCCGCAGGATGCAAATGATGGCCGCCCTACGCTGAAAAGCAGAAATGCAGCCGACAAATCGAAAGAGGGCACACCTCGTGTGGCGCCATCCAACACCAGCAGCAAAACAAAAAATCCAGCAGACGATCCTGATCGCCCCCGGCTGAAGCGACAGACGTCAAGTGACAGCTCGGCTGGTGCGCAATCCACCACTTCAGTTTCGTCGCAGAGTCCAGCTGCTGCTGCCAAGCAGGGATCGGACGAAAATGTGGCGGCGAAGGCTCCAGCGACGAGCCAAACCTCCGACCCAGACCGTCCGGTTCTGAGACGGGGAAAGGGCCCAGAACAAGTAAAAGCGGATGCCGCTCCTGGCGGGCCAGTCGCGAAGCGTGGAGCGAGCGGCGTTGGGTCAACGAAAGCAGGCAACAACAAGCCTGCATCAATCGACACTGTTCCTCAACGAGTAATTGACCGCGGGACGCGCGAGCCGGACGACGCAAAGTCGGTGAGCCTCCGCACTCGAACTTACGAGGCGGTCGCGGTTTCCGACGCTTATGTTGTCGAAAATAGTCCTGTCTTCCGTCGTCGTTGGGAAGGCGACGAGGAACATGAAGTGACGCAGAAGATGACGGCGCTGGCGGAATCAGAGATCCAAAGTTTCCTGCATGAGCAAGCGTCAGGGATTCAGTCGTCGCCTGTGCGGAGGACGACCGGCACATCATCAGTGCCGAAAACTCAACGCCGGTCTGAAGCTGGCGCGCGGAAGGGGGCCGCTCAGATGGGGTCTAAGGCCGGGAGCACAATGCCAAAATTGGAAGAGGTGCGCGTCACCGCCCTGGACCTCAATTCGAACAATTCGGCTGACGCCGTTTTTACCGCGCGACAGCGGCAATCGTCTCCTGGGAATCGGGTCGTATACATCACGCTCGTCGCGAGAATGGATCTCAGTGGCAATCCGCGCATATTGTTTTCAAATGTTACCAGCTCGGGTCGGCTGGATTCGGTGCCGCGCCTTGAATTCATTGACGCCGTTGATGCCGACGGAGACGGCAGAGCCGAGCTGCTGTTTCGCGCGGTGAGAGACAACGATGCGGACTTTGTGATTTATCGTGCGGGGCCGGACAAGCTAACCGAAATTTTTCACGGCGGAGATGCAAGCTAACGGGATGGTGCTACCACGCAGATGTGTGGTCGTGCACAATGCGCCAGCCGACCGGAAATTTCCTCAGCACCAGCGTGAACAGACCGCCCGGGTTCTTGCCGGAGGCAGTCGTGAGTTGCCAGCCGCCACGGACGAAGGCGGCGTCGTTTCCCAACATGGCGATTTGCAAATCGCGAAACGCTAGCTGCCCCATTTCATTGCCTTTGCTCTGGTAACGCTTGCGATAACGTTCCACCGTTGGCTGCCAACCCTTGGTAACTGTTCCCCCAGAATAAAAGGTCAGCTCCGGAGAGGTCCAATAGCCCTTCATGTACCCATTGAGATCGCCGTGGTTCCAGGCTGCAGCCTGCGCCTCGAGAACGGCGCGGACAGCTTGTTCCGGCTGTTTCTGGGCGGCGAGCGTTGGCTGAAGTATGGCAACAACCAGCACCGAAGCCAGCAAATTAAAAACACTTGTCATAAACATGCCTTTGAAAAATCGAGAAACCCGGTCCGCCTAGCATCCTGAACCGCAAGGGACGTAAGGTGTTTTTTGTAGGTCTCTTGAGTGCCATAGTACATTGACGCTGTTGCCAGAGTTGCTGTAAGTTCCTGTCACTTGGGCTTTTAGAAGCATTTTTATCTGCAAATGAGAAATAATGTTCTCCCCCTCGCGGGGCGACTTGGCGAAGAGACGTTAGCGGAATGAGCACTCCCACCAACATCGGGCGTTATCAGATTGCCGGCGAGATCGGCCGCGGCGCCATGGGCATCGTTTACAAGGCGACTGATCCGAACATTGGCCGCACGGTAGCGCTCAAGACCATGCGCGTGGACGTTCATGGCGCTGACGAAGAAGAGATTCTGCAACGCTTCAAGCACGAAGCCAAGCTCGCCGGAGTAATGAGCCATGCCAACATCGTCACTGTGCACGATGCAGGTGAGGACGCGGGCGTCTTCTTCATGGCGATGGAATTCCTCGAAGGAGTTACGCTCCATTCAGTGCTCAAAGAAAAGCGCGTATTGCCATTGCAGCGTGTGATTGAAATTGCGAGGGACGTGGGAGCCGGGCTGGACTTTGCCCATGTGCACGGAGTGATCCATCGCGACGTCAAGCCGGCAAACATCATGTGTACCCGCAACGGCGGTGTGAAGATCATGGACTTTGGCATTGCCAAGTCTGGCGCCGGAATGACCTCCGCCGGGCAAGTGCTCGGCACTCCAACATATATGTCACCAGAACAGGTGCGTGGCAAGGTGCTGGACGGGCGCTCTGATCTCTTCAGCTTTGGCGTCATCCTGTATGAGATGGTGACAGGAGAGAAGCCCTTCAGCGGACAAAACGTAACCACCATCATTTACAAAATCATGAATGAGGCGCCCATCGCGCCACGCGATCTGGATGCAAGCGTCGATTCGGGCGTGAGCGCGGTAATCATTAAGGCGTTGGCAAAGAACCCAAATGAGCGCTACCAAACCGCTGCGGAGCTGGTGCGGGAGCTGGAAAATTGCAAGGCGGCAGGCTCTGAGACCGAATCAACCAAGATGATCGCCGCCGTTGGCGCCTCCGGAACCCACGCCGCAGCTTCCGAACCAATGCCGGCAATCATCACCTCGTACGAAGCACTATCTGCGAAAGAGGACACGCACAGCATCCGTAGTGAGCCGCAAACAACAACAAAGATGCCAGGGTCAATCGGCGGCCCCGGCGTCAATTCATCTCCTATGCAATCGGCGGCAGAGGCTGACGCTTTGCTGCAATCGATCCAGACGGTCGTGGTCGGCCAACGTGCAAATTCGCCATCGAATGCGGTTACTCGGACCGGGACAAAGATTCCGTCGAAGAAAATGGGCTTAGTGGCGGCGGCTGTCCTGCTGATTGCCGTAGTTGTGGTTGGCTGGCAGCTCCGACCGTCGCGTGGGCCACAACCGCAAGCCAGCAGCGCGCAGGTGCCGGCGGCAACTAACAATCCGGCAGAGCAGCCAATGGCGTCGGAGACGAGTCCAGCCACTTCAAAGCCGAGTCCGGCGAAGGCGGCGGTCTCACCAAGTGCGAAATCCAAGAATGCCCCGATGGCCGCCGCGAAGACAGCAAGAGTTGTCATCAAAAGCACCCCCGCCGGCGCGGCCATCGTGCTCGACAAGAAAGAAACAGGCAAAGTTACGCCAGTGCAGCTAAAGGTGGAGGCCGGAAAACACGAGATCAGGCTGCGAAAAGAGTTCTATCGTGACGCGAGCGCCTCTCCCACCTTGAAGGAAGGCGAAACCTACAACTATGCGCCTGTGCTGGAACCGCAGAAGTCAGGCGGTGGCAATCCATTCCACGCGCTAAAGGGCATGTTTGGCGGCCAAAAAATTCCGGAGGGCAAGGGCCTGGTGCAAATCAAGACCAAGCCCCCTGGCGCACAGATCATTTACCAGGGCAGCTCCGTCGGACAGACGACACCGCTGAAGTTGCCGCTCGATCCAGGAACCTATCGCGTCAGCATAAAGCTCACCGGCTACCGCACCCAGCAAAAGGATTTCACCGTAGTAAAGGGGAAGACGCTGGAAGTCAACGTCGATCTACAACCCAAATAGCAGCCAAGATATCCCTATGGCCCGACTTACCATTAAATCGCCGGACGGCAAGCGCGGCGTAAGGGAATTATCGAAGTCCGTCATCACTATCGGTCGCGGGTCGGCCAATGATGTGGTGTTGAATGACAATAGCATCAGCCGTTTTCATGCTGTTCTGAAAGACATTGACGGCAATTTAGTGCTAGCTGACCGGGGCAGTACGAATGGAGTCTTTGTCAACGGCAAGCGGATCAGCGAAGAAGTGACGCTGAAAAAGGGCGATTGGGTAAAGATTGGCGTTTATGAGCTTGGACTTGAGCAAGCGGCCGAACCAGCGCTTGTGGTTAAGCAAGCTGAGATTCCCTCCGGCCTGAACAACGTGCTGCGCGGCGATGGGCAGCTGTCCATCCAGCGCCGCTCGGTCAGCGCCAGCGGCACGCACAGCGATCTGCTGGAATCGGTCCACAAACTCGAGCAGGAAAACTACCTGCTTCGCGTGCTCTATGACGCAGGCAAAGCGCTCAATTCGAAGTTGTCAATTGACGACATCTCATCACAAGTCATGGAACTGAGCTTCCGCATTGCCGGTGTCGAGCGCGGCTTCATGGTGCTGTTCGACACGAAGGGCAACGTGGAGCGGGAGACTGAAGTAAAGTACCGAAAGAAGTCTACCAAGGGGGTCCCGGGACTTCCCAGCGTCATTCTCAGCCGCGCCATCATGGAACGTATCAAGCGGGAGCAGGAGCCCATACTCATCACCGACGTCGGTTCTGATGAGCGCTTCAGTGGCAGTGAGAGCATGAAAATCTCTGGACTGAGGTCAGCGATGTGCGCTCCCCTACTGGGGTCGCAGCGGCTGTTTGGCATTCTGTACGTTGATAACCTTCAGCGAAAGTCTGCGTTCACGCAGGAAGAACTCAACGTCTTCTCGCTGGTTGCAGCACAGGCTGCGGCGGCAATCGACAATGCCTCCGCGCACACGCAACTTGCCGAAAGCGCGATTCAACGCTCGGCGCTTGAGCGCTTTCTTTCGCCCGACGTGGTGGAGATGATTGCTGCCAACCCTGAAGGCGTGCGTCTGGGAGGTATCAATCAAAAGGTCAGCGTGATGTTCGCTGACATTCGCGGCTTCACCAGCTTGAGCGAACGCATGGCGCCAGAAAAGATCGTGGAGATTCTGAATGAATATTTCACCCGGGTCACTGACGTAATCTTTGACAATGGCGGCACGCTGGATAAGTACATTGGCGACGCTGTGATGGCGGTATTCGGAGCGCCCATCAGCAAAGGCAACGATGTAGCAAATGCGGTCAGAGTGGCAATTGAGATTCAGCGGCTGTTGCTCGAAATGAATCGCGATGCGGCCGCCCGCAACTGGCCGGAATTGCGGGTGGGTATCGGCATCAATACGGGGATCGTCACCGCGGGGAACATCGGATCGCCTCGACGCATCGATTACACGGTGATTGGGGACGTGGTGAATATCGCTTCACGCCTGATGTCGACTGCCGCAGGCGGTCGCATCATTATCTCGGAAACCACGGCACGGGAGCTGGGAAGCGAATTCACGACCACCGCGCTACCGCCTTTAACGGTGAAAGGCAAAGCCGAACCACTGGCCGCATTTGATGTGGTTTGGCAGAAGTCATCGGGAGCACCGGCCTAGCAGAAACTATCTCCCCTATTAAAAAAGAGCGCCGCGTGGGCGCTATTTTCTCTGCTTACTGGCTCTTCTTCTTTTTCTTTCCTTTGGAGCTGCCAGAAATCTGGTCACTGCTCGCCGAGGTGTTGCTGGAGCTGGCCATGTCAGAGCCAGTCTTTGAGCGGGAACCGGGCTTTTCGCCTTAGCCCTTGAATTAAGCAGGGTTCTTTTTCTTATTCTTCTTTTCGGCCTCTTCCCAGGGCCGCTTGGGCCTATCCGGCACGGCCTCGTCACGATCTTTGACACGGTCGTACACGTAGCGGTCGCTCACCGTACCCAGCGCCTCGTTGTAAAGGATGGTTGCTCCCATGGCCTCGCGCAATTCCTCCGAAAATGTATGGATGGCTTTGAGGTGATCGGCAGTGGCGGGCACTTCCAGCTTGCTGGTCTTCAGGAATTTCTGAAATCCCTTATCGACGAGCCGCGAAATCTCGCCCCCGACCAGGTATCCTGGCTTGGCAAACAGTTTGACACCATCGCTCTCAGCAATCTTCTCAATCGCGGCGGAGCATCCATGCTTTTTCACGAACACACGATTGGGAGTGGCCGGAACATCAAGAACCTCAAACCCGTCGGCACGGAGGGCTGCCAGAGCCGCTTCGTACGTGCGTTCCTGCTTCTTATTGGTCATTGAACCCTTTTCCTGTCCGTGAGAATCCAAAGTCTCCTGTGGGAGGCTGGCGCAACCAGCTTCGACCGGAAGCTGATAACTCTCGCATAGATGGGCGGTACCCAGCAACTCCCTACTACAATTTAGGCAAGAAGGCCATGCACGTGGCATCACCAATTAAAGCAGAAACAAAATCAAGGCTGGTGGGCGAAAGCCAACTCATGAGAATTGGCAATACGCCGCTACTCCGATTGCAGCGTGTCGCCAATGAGTATCCCCGCGTCCAGATTCTTGGTAAAGCCGAGTGGTATAACCCTGGCGGCTCGGTGAAGGACCGCGCTGCGGCGAGCATTATCGCAACAGCTGAGAGTGAAGGCAAACTGCGGTCGGGAAGGATCCTCATGGACTCCACGAGCGGCAATACCGGAATCGCCTATGCCATGATTTGTGCCGCCAAGGGGATTCCGGTGACGCTATGCATGCCGTCGAATGTTTCCATTGAGCGCAAGCGGATACTAAAAGCCTACGGCGCCAATATTGTATGGACTGACCCCGGCGACGGCTCGGATGGTGCCATCCGCAAGGCACGCGAGCTGGCCGCGGATCATCCAGAGAAATACTTTTACGCAGACCAGTATTCGAATGAGGCTAACTGGAGGGCGCACTATTCGGGAACAGCCAACGAGATTTGGAAGCAGACCGGGGGACGGGTCACGCACTTTGTAGCGACGTTGGGCACCAGCGGCACCTTTGTGGGCGTAGCGCGGCGGCTGAAGGAACTGAATCCCGCAGTCCAATGCATCTCCCTGCAGCCTGACTCCCCGTTCCATGGATTGGAAGGGCTCAAGCATATGGCCACTGCGATTGTGCCACGAATTTATGATCCAACCCTTGCGGATTCCGACCGGGGCATCTCCACCGAAGCTGCGTACGCGATGGTTCGCAGGCTGGGGCGCGAAGAGGGGCTGCTGGTGGGAATCTCGTCCGGTGCGGCAGTGGTCGGATGCTTGCAGGTAGCCGGCGAATTTGCCGAACAAGCGGGCCATAGCGATAAGGAAGCGGTCATCGTCACGGTGTTCTGCGACTCAGCAGACAAGTACTTGAGTGAACGCTTTTGGGATGACTAGACGGTTTTTATGCGAGAGACTCTCAATGATTAGAATAGCGCGGCCCGATTATCGGGCTCTTCGGCAGCACGGTGAGGAGACCTATCCGCATGAATGTTGCGGGGTGCTGCTGGGCCGCATGGAAAACGGCGAGCGCATCGTGAAGCAAACCGTCCGTTGCGGCAACACGCGCACCGATTCACCCCAAAACCGCTACCACATTGCGCCTCAGGAGTTGATTGCCGCACAGAAAAAGGCACGAGCAGCGGGTTGGGATATCGTCGGGTTTTATCATTCACATCCTGACCATCCGGCGCGTTGGTCAGAAACCGATCTTGCGGAGGCCCACTGGTTCGCGTGCTCGTACGTAATTACAAGCATAAAATCCGGCAAGGCCAGGGATAGCAACTCTTTCGTTTTGGCGGGTACAGAAGAACAGGACAAACGCTTTGATGATGAGCAACTGGAGGTGACATAGCTCATGAGACCTCATAAAATTGCAGCTCTTGCGGTGGTGAAATCATCTGTTAAGTATCGCTTATGAAGATTCACATACCAACACCGTTGCGGCCCTATGCGGATAAGCAGCACACAGTCGAAATTCCCGCTAAGACCGTTGGCGATGCCCTAGGAGAGTTAACAAAGCGGCATCCTGACCTACGCAAGCACCTGTACACCGATGATGGCAAACTTCGCAGCTTTGTAAACGTTTACCTGAACGACGACGATGTGCGCTATTTGTCACAAAAAGAAGCCACTCCGGTCAAAGATACTGACACCCTGAGCATTATTCCTTCCATCGCTGGCGGCAGCTCTGCAGTTTGTTGATGTTGAAGCCACTCTTCATACTCTCGTTTCGCAATAATAAAA
>CAAGKR010028963.1_pt1 | contig 10350 bp, 8 predicted proteins | sample 2556971 | NCBI WGS metagenome assembly CAAGKR01 (sample SAMEA5207829, study PRJEB30636) | soil metagenome | biome: forest; feature: boreal; material: soil | place: USA | collected 2011-09 | depth 1 m
CTTCCCGTGGCGACGCGCGATCGCGGCAACCCGGCTGGCCAGCACCCCGATGGCCCGGACGTCGTCCGCCGTCTCCCCGGGCAGGCCGACCATGAAGTAGAGCTTGAGGGTCTGCCAGCCGTTCCCGAAGATCCACTCGGCCGTCTTCAGGACGTCGCCGTCCGGGATCTCCTTGTTGACGGACCGGCGCAGGCGTTCCGTCCCTGCTTCCGGCGCGAGCGTGAAGCCCGACTTGCGCACCTTCCGAATCTGCCGGACCGTGTTCTCCTGCAACGCGTCCAGGCGAAGCGAGGGGAGGGAGAGCGATACGCTCGAAGGGGCGAGCGCCTCCATCGCCTCCGTGACGAGCCGGTCGACGCAGCTGTAGTCGGCGGCGGACAGCGACAGGAGCCCCACCTCGTCGTATCCCGTCTTGGGCGCCTCCTCCTGGAGGTACCGCAGCAGGGCGAGCGGGTCGCGCTCCCGCACGGGCCGATAGGCGTATCCCGCCTGGCAGAAGCGGCACCCCCTCGTGCACCCCCGGGAGATCTCGACGCTCAGGCGGTCGTGGACCACGCGCATCGCCGGCAGGATCGGCGCCGGCAGCAGGGGAGAACGGTTGAGGTCCGCGAGGACGCGCCGCGCCACCCGCCGGGAGATCCCCGGGACGTACACCCCCTCGATCCGGGAGAGCCGCAAGAGGAGATCCGCGCGGGATTCGCCCTCTTTTTTCCGCGCTTCGACGAGTGCGACGATCTCGAGCACCGCCTCCTCGCCGTCCCCGACGAGGAGAGCGTCGAAGAAGGGGGCCACGGGAGCGGGGTTCAGGGTGCACACGCCCCCGGCCACGACGAGGGGGTGCTCCTCCGATCGGTCCTTCGACAGGAGGGGGATCCCGGAAAGGTCGAGCATCGCGAGGACGTTCGTGTAGGTGAGTTCGTAGCACAGGGAGAATCCGAGGAGGTCGAACGCCCCGGCGGGTCGTCCCGATTCGAGCGACGCGAGCGGCAGCCCGGCGGTGCGCAGATGCTCCTCGTAGTCGGTCCATGGGGCGAAGACGCGATCGCAAAGGGTCCCGGGCCGAGCGGAGAGGATCTCGCGCAGGAGCAGGATCCCGAGATGCGACATCCCGATCTCGTACACGTCGGGAAAGGCGAGCAGCACACGCACCCGCGCGTCGTCCCACGCGATGGAGGGAGGACGGACCTCGCTACCGCTGTACCGGGACGGCTTCCGGATGGAAGGGGGGATTTCGCGCATGTCCTTTAGAAAATCCCATTATATTTTTGAAAACGCAACGGATTCACGTTACATTATCCCAAGGGAGGATGGGGTAATTGCGTCTTTTCGGCACCATGGGGGCGGAAGCGTCCTTTCGGGAAGAAGATTTTTTCGGGCGCGAGGAAGAGCTCTCCGCCCTGACACGTGCGGCGTTGGAGGGCAGCCGGGGCATCGGCTCCTCCTTCATGATCTACGGACCGCCGAACATCGGCAAGACGTCTCTGCTCCTCAAGGTGGCGAAGGTGTTGGGGACATCCTCCGGGGGAGAGGGGCTTCCCCGCCCGTTCCCGCTCTACTTTTCCTTCAGCCAGATCCTGTCGCACCCGCTGGCGCTCTCCCAGCATTTCCTGCAGGAGTTTCTCGCGCAGCTGCTCCGGTTCCTCGGGGACGCGCGGCCTTCGGCCTTCGACCCCGCGGCGATGTGCGACCGCCTGACCTCCTTCGGCGTTACGGGGTGCCGCGAGGTTCTCGCCGCCCACGAGCGGTACACCGCCGGGGGGGACGGCCTCTCCGCGCTCGTGAACGCCCTCTCGTTCCCGTTCTCGGCGTCGGGGGAGCTCTTCTATCCGGTGTTCCTCTTCGACGACTTCCAGTATACGGGGAAACTCCAAGGCGTGCCCGAGGGGGCGATGCTTTCCATCCTTCGCCCCTACATCAAGTCCGGCCACTTCCCGATGTTCCTCTCGGGCTCCTCGCCCGGCCGCGTCACCGCGGCCCTCAAGCGCGAGGGGCTCTTCGGCACCTTCCATCTGATCGAAGTGGGCGGGCTCTCGGCCGACTCCTCCATCCGCCTGTGGGGGCACCTGTGCGAGCGGCGCCGTGTCGATATCCCGGCGTCCCTCCTTCCCCGCGCCTCCGAGCGGCTCGGCGGGATCCCCGCCTACCAACGGATGCTCGTGGAGGAGATCTTCTTCCGGAGCGCGAAGGTCCCCGATGCGGTCACCCTCGAGAACCTGTACGCCGTCTCCGTCACGGAGGGGAAGCTCAACCGGTACTGGAGGGAGTTCTTCGAGAACACCTTCCCGGACCGCGCGCGGCGCGGCCGGGCGATCCGGTTCCTCAAGCGCGTCCTGTGCGACCGGTTCCCGCTCGACACGGTGGAGGGCGCGATCTCCCTGATGGGGGCCTCCGAGGAGGAGGGGGAAGCGATCCTCTCCGCCTTCGAGTTCAAGGGGCTCCTGAAGGCCGACCTCGATCAGCTCACGTTTGTCGGGGACCCGGTGCTGGCCGATTTCCTGTACTGGGCGTTCGAGCGCGGCGTCCTCGGGAAGGGGACGTCGCAGGTGGCGGCGGCGATCGTGCAGGCGAGGCTCTCCCACACGGCGCCGGAGCCGGGGCAGGGGGGCGACCACGCGCGCCGCGTCGCGATCGTGAAGGAGCTGATGCGGAAGTGGGACCTGCGAGAGGTGCCGCTCCTGCTCCTCGACTTCGGGAAGTTCCGCGAAAAGTTCGGGGGGAAGGGGCTGCTCGAGGTCGTCATCGGGATGGAGCACGAGGCGGTGCGGGTCCGGCTGCCGAAGGTCTCCTCCGTCTCGACGGGGTACCGCGCGAGCCGGGCGGGGCCGCGCTTCGACTTCGACCTGGTCGCGTACGGGTTCCTCGACGCCGACTTCTCCGAGGAGAACCTCGTCATCTGGGCGGTCGACGCGGCGGTCGAGAAGAACCTCGGCGCCCGCGCCGTGGAGCATTTCGAGAACCGGTGCCGGCTGCTGGCGTTGGAAAAGGGGCTGCCGCACGACCGGCTCCGGAAGTGGATGATCATCAACGAGACGGCGGACCCGGCGGCGGTCGACCTGGCGTCGGGGTACGGCATCCACCTGTCCCACCCGACGCAGCTGCGGCTCTTCCTCAACCTGTTCGGACTCGAGGAACTGGAGCGGGAGCCCGAGTCCGCCCGCTCCCCGGGCGCCGAGGCGCCGCGCGCCGGAAAGACGCTGGAGTACGAACTGGTCCTCCCGATCAAGGCCGACTCCGAGATGGTCGCGGCGCGGGTCGCGGAAGAGGTGGCGGCCTTCGCCGCCGTCGACGCCGACACCGTGGACCGCATCAAGATGGCGATCATCGAGGCGTGCATCAACGCTTTCGAGCACAGCGCCTCCGAGTCGGGGAAGGTCCGGCTGCGGTACCTGCTCTCCCCCGACAAGATCGAACTCTTCGTGCAGGACGACGGCAAGGGGTTCCAGGCGGGGAAGACGCCGGAGGAGTCGAAGAAGAACCGGGGATGGGGACTGAAGCTGATCCGGGAGCTGGTCGACGAAGTTGAGATCATCACGGGGCCGGACGGCACCGTCGTCCGCATGGTGAAGAATCTCGGGGCCGATCCCGCGAATCCGGGGACCGTACAGCAAGTGGAAGGGGGACCCGCGTCCCCCGGGGAGCGCTGATGTCTCCGTACAAGACGATCCGGATCCGCGAGGAGGGAGACACCATGGTGGTGTGCGTCGGCGGCTACCTGAACAGCCTGCTGGGTGAGGAGGTCGAAAAGGTGGTCCGCGCGAGGCTCGACGACGGCGGCCGCCGGATCTTGCTGAACTTCCAGGGTACGCGGCTGGTGAACAGCATCGGGATCTCGTTCGTCATCGGGGTCGTCGAAAAGGTGATGGAGCAGGAAGGCCGGATGGCCTTCTGCGAGGTGAGCCGGATCACCCGTGACCTTTTCCGGGTGACGGGGCTGGCGAAATACGTCTGTTCCTTCGAGACCGAAAAGGAGGCGCTCGACTACCTCGCCGGGAACGCGTGAGCGGTTAGGAGGCTAGCCTCCCGGGGCGCTCAGATCGTCGCAAGGATCGCGTGAAGCCCCGCTACGCTGCGCGGGAAGTGATCCTTGCGGTGCGGTTCCACCGTGAGGATCGGGTGGGCCCCCGCGTCCCGCACCGCCAGCAGCACCCCCCGGAAGTTGATCCCCCCCTCGCCCACCGGAAGGTGATCGTCCCGCCTCCCCCGGTTGTCGTGCACGTGCATCAGCCGGATCCCCTCTCCGAACGCCTCCGCCCACTTGTGGACCGGCAGGCGGGAGAAGAGCGTCGCGTGCCCCGGGTCGAAGCAGAAGTGGAGGCGGGGAGAGCCCACCGCCTCCCGCAGGCGGAGCAGGTGGTCGGGGATCTCGTCGAAGACGTTCTCCACAAACAGGTCGGTTCCCGCCTTCTCCGCCGCTTCGGCGAGTTCTCCGAACGAGCGCCGGGCCGGGGCGAACCACTTCTCCGGCTGGAAGTCGAAGAGCCAGTCGTAATACCCGCCGTGGAGAACGATCCCGGCGGGGCGGAAGATTGGAGCGAGGGCGATCGCGCCTTCGATGCGGCGCACGGCGAACCGCCGCGCCTCCTCGTCGCGCGCACCGGGCCACACGTCCTCGAAGGGGGCATGGAACGACAGGGAGCGGATCCCCGCTTTCCGCAGCGTCTCCGCAACGGTTTCCGCCTCGACCGGGGTGATCGCGTCGAGGGTCGCCCCCGAGAGATAGATCTCCGGCCCGACGCCGGCGTCCGACAGCATCCGCGGCGTGTCCGGCTCCTTCAGCATGGGGTAGGGGACGGTGGAGTGGACGACCCAGGGCATGGCACACTACGCTAACGTATCCCGGGATCCAGCGCAAGTGGACGCGAATTCCGGGGTTGACATTTTTTATGCATACTGTATACATAATAAAATGCCGTTCATTTCCCGGGGCAGGGGTAACCCATTGAAAAAACTAAAAATCCGGATCGACAACCACATGACTCTTCGTGAGCGGATCGTCGAGACGATCCGCAACGCGATCGTCAACGGTCAACTGGCCCCCGGCACCCGCATCGCGGAACCGGAACTGGCCGACAAGTTCGGGATCAGCCGGACGCCGATCCGGGAGGCGTTCCGTCAGCTGGAGTCGGAGGGCTTCATCACCGTGGTGCCGCGCAAGGGGGCCATCGTCGCCTCCCTGTCCCCGCACGACATCGCCGACTTCTACGACCTGAAGATGGTCCTCGAGGGGTACGCGGCGCGGTGCGCGGTCAAGACCCTCAAGGAGTCCGACCTGACGAAGATGGAGACGGTCAACCGCCAGATCGAGGCCGCGTCGCAGAAGAAGGATCTTCGCCGGCTGCTCGACCTGCACAACGAGTTCCACGACATCTTCCTGCGCTCGTGCGGGAACGAGAAGCTCCACGCGATCGTGCAGAACCTGGTCATGCAGTTCCGGCGCTTCCGCCTGATCCTCGCCATGCCGGGGAGGATCGAGGGGTCGATCCGGCAGCATTGGGAGATCATCGACGCGTTCCGCAAGCGCGACCCGGAACTCGCCGAGGAGCTCGTGCGCAAGAACGCTCTCTACGGCAAGAAACTCCTTCTCCGGGAACTGGCGAAGGTCTGATCCGCCGTCGGCGATGCCCGATTCCCGAGGACTCCGCAGCCTCCCCTCCGTCGCGTCCCTGCTGGCGAGCGATGCCGCTCGCGCGTTCCTGCGATCCCATCCCCGTGCCGTGGTGGTGGACGCGCTCCGCGAGATCGTCGGCGCCGCCCGCGCCGCCGTCGGAGAGGAACGGGTTCCGCTCTCGCGCGAGGCGTGGACCGATCGGATCCTCTCGATGCTCCCGGGAGAGATCGCGTCGCGGGAGTCCCTCCCGATGCGCCGGGTGATCAACGCCGCCGGGATCGTCGTCCACACCAACCTCGGGCGTGCGCCGCTGCCCGCCGAGGCGCTTGCCGCGGTCCTCGACACCGCCCGGGGGTATTCGAATCTCGAGTTTGACCTCGCGGCGGGGGAACGATCGTCCCGCCTCTCGCACGTCGAGGGGATGCTGCGCGCCCTGACCGGCGCCGAGTGCGCCCACGTCGTCAACAACAACGCCGCCGCGGTGCTGCTCTGTCTCGCGGGCCACGCCCGGGGGCGGGAAGTGATCGTCAGCCGCGGCGAGCTCGTCGAGATCGGCGGGGCGTTCCGGATCCCCGACATCATGACGGAGAGCGGCGCCCGGCTGGTGGAGGTGGGGACCACGAACCGGACGCGCCTTTCCGATTACGAGAATGCCGTCACGGGGCAGACCGCGCTCCTGCTCAAGGTCCACCCGTCCAACTTCTCCGTTCACGGGTTCACCGAGGAGGTTCGCACCGCCGACCTCGCCCGCCTGGGCGAGCGCGCGGGGATCCCGGTCATGGAGGACCAGGGATCGGGGGCGCTGATCGATCTCGCGCCGCACGGCATTCCCGGCGCGATGTCCCTGCGGCAGGCCTTGTCCGCCGGCCCGGGGATCGTCACCGCGAGCGGGGACAAGCTCCTGGGGGGACCGCAGGCGGGGATCATCCTCGGCAAGGAAGACCTGGTCGCGCCGTTGAAGAGGCACCCGCTCTCCCGGGCGCTCCGGGTCGACAAGATGTGCCTCGCCGCGCTCTCGGCGGTCCTTCGCCTCCATGCGGACGAACGCAGGGCGCGGAACCGGGTTCCCGTTCTCCGGATGCTCCTCGAACCCGAGGAACGGGTGCGCGGCAGGGCGCGCCGCCTCGTGCGGGCGATCCGCGCCTCCGGGTCCGAACTGTCCCTCGCCATCGAGCGGGGCGGGACCTCTCCCGGCGGCGGCGCCCTTCCCGACATCTTCCTTCCGACCGCCCACGTCGTTGTTTCGCACCCGCGGATTCCGGAAGCGGTCCTCGAAGAGCGGCTGCGCCGGGGGACGCCTCCCGTGGTCGCCAGGGTCGGGAAAGGGAAGGTGCTCCTCGATCTGCGGACCGTCCGGGACGACGAGGTTCCGGATCTTGCCGCGGCCGTGTCCGCCGCCGGGAAGAACGATTGACCGACCCCCGCACGATGGGTAGAGTAGGTACCACCATGAAACCATGGGCCGCACGATGCTGAACTCCAGCGTCCTTGTCCTCAACCGGGGGTACTTCCCGGTCCACGTCACGAACGCGCGACGGGCGTTCTGCCTGCTGTACTCGGGGCTTGCCCGGGCGATCAACGGGCAGTACGAGACATTCGATTACCCCTCGTGGAGCGCCCTCGCGGTGGCCGCCGGGGACCCCGCCATCGGCGTCGTGGGGAGGGCGATCCGGATCCCCCGCGTGGTGGTCCTCGTCGCGTACGACCGGGTTCCGCGGCGCAATGTCCGGTTCAGCCGGCGCAACATCTTCGTCCGGGACCGCAACACCTGTCAGTATTGCGGGAAGCCGTTCCACAGCAGCGAACTCAACCTGGACCACGTGGTGCCTCGCTCCCAGGGGGGAAAGACCAGCTGGGAGAACATCGTCTGCAGCTGCATCCCCTGCAACAAGCGGAAAGGCGGGAATCGCCCCGAGGAGACCGGGATGCGGTTGGTCTCCGCCCCCCGGACGCCCCGCTGGTCGCCGGAGTTCGCCTTTTCCCTGCGGACTCCCATCCACCGGGAATGGGTTCCGTTCCTCAACGTGGTCGACTTCACGTATTGGAACCTCGAACTCCAGGATTGAACCCGCAAACTCCAAGGGGGAGGGGCGCGGCCTCCTCCTCTCTCCTCTTCGTGGTCGGGCATCCGATCTCGCATTCCCTGAGCCCCGCGATGCACAACGGGGTCATCGCCCGGCTGGGACTTCCTCTCCACTACGTTCCGATCGACCTCCCCCCCGGACATCTCCGCGGGTTCCTTCGGATCGTCCGAGCGGCGAACTTCCTGGGGGGGAACGTTACGATCCCCTACAAGGAGGAAGCCGCCGCTCTGGCGGACACCCGTTCGGAGGCGGTGGAGGTCTGCGGCGCGGCGAACACCCTGGTGGTCCGGGAAGGGAAACTCCAGGCGGAGAACACGGACGGGGCGGGGTTCCTCGATGCCCTCGAAGCGGTGGGATGGGGACGTCGATTCCACCGGGTCGTCCTCCTCGGCGCCGGTGGGGCGGCCCGCGGGATCGCCTTTGCCCTCGGGAGGGCGGGCGCCCGGGAGATCGTCCTGCTGAACCGGCACCCCCGCCGGGCGGAACGCGTCGCGCGTCTCCTTTCCGGGCGGTATCCCGCGGTCGTCTTTGCCGGCGGTGATCTCCGCCCTCAAACCCTCCGGGAGGAGTTCCGGGGGGCGGACCTCATCGTCCAGTGCACCTCCCTCGGCCTCCAGGGGGAGTGGGAAAATTTTCCGATAAAAGATGTACAGAAATCGTCCCGCTTCGCCGATATAGTCTACCGGGCAGGGGGAACGGACTTGGTCCGGCGGCTTCGGGCACGGGGGGTCAAGACGGTCGGAGGGCTCCCGATGCTGGCATACCAGGCCGCGCGGAGTTTCGCCCTTTGGACCGGGCGGGATGTCTCAGGGGAAGCGTTCCGGAAGTTGGCGGTAAAGGCTTTGAAATTATGATATATTTGAACATTAACCGGGTGTTTCCGAGGTAGGGGTGGACATGTCCGTACTGGCCAACAAGATCGGCGAGATGCTCCTGAAAGGGAACCTGATCACCGCCGACCAGTTGCGCGGCGCCCTCGAAACCCAGGAGAAAACGCACGAACGGATCGGAACCGTCTTGGTGAAGGCCGGTTTCATCAAGGAAGAGGAGCTCCTCGCGTTCCTCGGCCGCCAGTTCAACCTCCCCGTCGTCGACCTTTCGAAATACGAGATCAACCCCGAGGTCGTCCGCCTCCTCCCCGAGGAGATGGTCCAGAAGCACCTCGCCCTTCCGATCAACCGCGTGGGGTCGAAGATGATCGTCGCGGTGGCCGACCCCTCCAACATGGCGATCATCGACGGGATCGGGTTCAAGACGGGGTACTCCGTCGAGCTGGTCCTTGCCTCGGAGCGCGCGATCACGGCCGAGATCAACAAGTTCTTCGACCGGTCGATGGAGTTCAAGGACATCATCTCCGAGCTCGACGAGGACCTCGAGGTCATCCGCGAGGAGGAGGTCGACAGCGCCGACCTCGACCGGGGGGTGGACGACGCCCCGGTCGTGAAGCTGGCGAACTACCTTCTCACCGAGGCGATCAAGCGGCGCGCGTCGGACATCCACATCGAGCCGTACGAGAAGGAGTTTCGTGTCCGCTACCGGGTGGACGGCGTTCTCTTCGAGGTGATGCGCCCCCCACTGCGGCTGCGCAACGCGTTGTCGTCGCGGCTCAAGATCATGGCTTCCCTCGACATCGCCGAGCGACGCCTCCCCCAGGACGGCCGCATCAAGATGAAGATCGGGAAGGGGCGGGAGATGGACTTCCGCGTCTCCGTCCTCCCGACGATCTACGGCGAGAAGATCGTCCTCCGCCTCCTCGACAAGTCGAACCTGCAGCTCGACATGACGAAGCTGGGGTTCGAGCCCGCGCAGTTGGTCGACTTCAACGATTCGATCCACCGCCCCTTCGGCATGATCCTCGTCACCGGCCCCACGGGGTCCGGGAAGACGACGACCCTTTACTCCGCCCTCGTGGACCTCAACAAGGTGGCCGACAACATCTGCACCGCCGAGGACCCGGTGGAGTACAACTTCGCGGGGATCAACCAGGTCCAGATGAAGGAGGAGATCGGCCTCACCTTCGCCGCGGCCCTGCGCTCCTTCCTGCGGCAGGACCCCGATATCATCATGGTGGGGGAGATCCGGGACTACGAGACCGCCGAGATCGCCGTCAAGGCGGCCCTCACCGGGCACCTGGTCCTCTCCACGCTGCACACCAACGACGCCCCCAGCACGGTCACCCGGCTTCTCAACATGGGGATCGAGCCGTTCCTCGTGTCGTCGTCGCTGAACCTCATCGTCGCGCAGCGGCTGGCCCGCCGGGTCTGCATGAAATGCAGGGAGGAGATCAAGATCCCTCCGAAGGCACTCGCGGACGCGGGGATGAAACCAGAGCGGATCCGGCTCGCCAAACCCGCCAAGGGGAAGGGGGGCGAGGATTGCAGCGGGACCGGGTTCCGTGGGCGGGTCGCCCTGTATGAAGTGATGCCGATCAAGGAGGAGATCAAGGATCTCGTGCTGCGGGGCGGTTCGGCGCTCGATCTGCAGCGGGAGGCGGTCCGCCTGGGGATGAAGACGCTCCGCCAGTCGGGTCTCACGAAACTGGAGGAGGGGGTCACGACGCTCGAAGAAGTGCTGCGGGTGACTGCGCCGGATTGATCCTGCCCTACAAGGAGTTTCGACCATGGTGACGATGCAGGAACTTCTCAACGTGATGTACGA
>CAAGKR010210315.1_pt1 | contig 10350 bp, 14 predicted proteins | sample 2556971 | NCBI WGS metagenome assembly CAAGKR01 (sample SAMEA5207829, study PRJEB30636) | soil metagenome | biome: forest; feature: boreal; material: soil | place: USA | collected 2011-09 | depth 1 m
ACCGCCTTCATCCAGACCTACAATCGCCTGGATGCTCACCCCTACCGCTGGACCTACACCGGCGACCCGCTGGCCGCCTGATGGTGGGTCACGGACTTACGCCGGACGGTACTAGGCGTAGCTGGAAAACTCTATGTCTTATCTTATCTCGCTCGGAGGATCAGATCGGAGGGAGACATCAGCCGATTTCCCGGATGTGTTTGACAAGAAGCTCAACGGCCGCAACGTACCCCCGCGGCCCTGCGCCCACAATATATACGTCCGCAATTTCAGCGAAAATGTCAAGGCGCCGCCACGCTTCACGCTTGTATATGTTCGAAAGGTTCACAATCGCAATCGGTCGCTTCGCTTCCGCGAACGCATCGCGCAGAGAAACCCCGTAGTTGCTGAGCCCGCCCGGATTGCAGATGATGCCGTCAGCAGCTTCCTGACGCTCATGGAGCCAGTCGAGAAGCGTCCCTTCCGAGTTGGACTGGAAATGCTCGATTTGGGCATCGAGTTCCGCGGCTCGCTGGTTAGCCGCCTGTTGCGCCTCGACCAGTGTTTGCGTGCCGTAGTGGCTTGGATCTCTCTTGCCAAGACGATTCATGTTGGGCCCCTGCAACATCAGGAGGTGAACAGTCTTTGTATCAGGTCCGCGTTCGACAGCCATCTTAAGTTAAGTAAGTCCGAACGATAGCACACGACATCGCCGTTCACGCAAGTGGGGTTAATCCATCTGATGGACGCCCCTGGGGCGCCAGTAAACACAACGACCTAAGGTATAAGTGTTGTGGAACGTGGTAAGCCCGTCATCCCCTCGGAATGGAAAGAGGGTGACGTGCGAGGGCTGGTGTAAAAGCTGACGCGGGCATGGGCTCGCCTTGAACCTGGAAGTTCGAGGAGGTGCCCGATGTCCGCGTCGAGACGAGTATCGCCTGTTGTGCGCATGCGCGCACAGATCGATGAGCTGTTCGGTTCCGGACGGGAGCTCGGACAGATCCTGGAGGAGGTCGCCCGGCTGGGCGTGAAGCTCCTCTTCCAGGTTGCCTTCGAAGCCGAACTGACCGAGTTCCTGGGCCGCGAGCGTTATACCCGGGGTGAGCGCGACCGCGAGGGACTGCGCAATGGTTCCTCGCTGATCACAGTTAAGAGCACGGCGGGTCCGGTCAGGCTCGAGCGACCCAAAGTGCGGGGGACGGCGGAGCCGTTCGTGTCCAGACTGCTTGGGCTCGGGGTGACCAGGACGGCGGCGCTGGAGTCGCTGGTGATCGCCAGCTTCGTGCGCGGGCTCTCCGTGCGCGACGTGGAGGCAGCGCTGGGTGAGCAGGCAGATCTCTCGAAGTCGACGGTGTCCCAGATTGCGCAGGCCCTGGTGACGCAGTTCGAGGTCTGGAAGAAGCGCGATCTCTCCGACTACGAGCTCGACTATCTTTTCTGTGACGCCAGCTTCTTCAAGTACCACCCCTCGGCAGCCGGGGAGCCGATCCTCTGCACCTGGGGCATCAACACCGAAGGCGGCAAGGTCTTCATCGGCCTGGAGGCCGGCAACGCCGAGAGCTTCGATGCCTGGCACGACCACTTCGTCGATCTGAAATCGCGCGGCCTGAAGCCGCCATTGCTCGGCATCAGCGACGGCGCCCCCGGCCTGGTCGCCGCCTTCGCACAGGTCTTTCCCGAGAGCCTGCCCCAGCGTTGCCTGATCCATTACGCCGACCTCCGGATTGTGCCGACCAACCATCTCACTCGAACTCGGTTGACGCTCAAGAAGTCCGCATAATCCTGGCTCCCTGACCGACGCTTCCTTGCTCCGACATTTCGGAGAAGGAGCGGCTACCACTGCCGGTCGACCTCGGTCGGGCTGTCGCGGATTACCTTAAGCGTGGCCGACCCGTCTGCGAATCGCGACGCGTGTTCCTCCGCGTGCGAGCACCGCATCGAGGGCTGGCCTCGGCTGGCGTCGGCGCAATCGCGATCGGCGCTTCGCTCAAGGTCTGCCTGCCACCGCAGTCCGCTGTCAACAGCCATCTACGCGAAGGTCGACCGAGAGGCGCTCAGGAGGCTGGCGCGACCATGGCCGAACGGGGGTGCGGCGTGATTCCGCTCCGTACGGCGCTCAAGGACTATCTGACGATGAGACGGACATTGGGCTACAAGCTCGGGCGAACCGAGAAGTTGCTCGCCCAGTTCATCGCATACGTCGAGACCAAGGGCACAGATCGCATCACAATCGACATCGCCGTCGCATGGGCAACCTTGCCCGCCAGAGGCGACGAGAGTTGGTGGGCAGCTCGCCTGTCACTCGTGAGGAGTTTCGCCCGCTACCTCCACACACTCGACGACACCATCGAGGTTCCGCCCTCCGACTTGATGCCGGAACGAACTCACCGGGCGGTGCCGTACCTGTATTCCGACCAGGAGATCGTTGCTTTGATGGCCGCGGCGGGGACACTCGCCTTTCCTCTGCGGGTGCTGACCCACCAGACCCTGATTCCCCCGCTCGCGGTGCCCGGGATGCGCGTCGGCGAGGCGATTCGACTCAACAGGAAGGACGTCGACTTCGAAACGGCCTGTTCACCGTTTGGTTGGGTAAGTTCGGCAAGTCCCGCGAGCTGCCGCTACACACGTCTACCCTCGGCGCCCTACGCGCCTATCTGCGCCAACGTGACCGGCTTCACCCGGAGCCAAAGGCCCCGAGCCTGTTCATCTCCACCGCCGGCACTCGGCTGCTCTACTGCAACGCGCACTGGACCTTTCTCCGCTTGGTCCAGCAAGCCGGTCTCGTGCCGCGCTCAAGCGTCTGCCGACCACGCATCCACGACCTCCGTCACAGCTTCGCTGTCCGCACCGTCATCGATGCATATCGCTCCGATGCGGACGTCGCTGCCCGCCTACGCTGCTGTCCACATACCTCGGACATGTCCACCCGGCCAACACGTACTTGTACCTATCAGCCGCGCCGAAATTGCTCGTCCTGGCCGGACAACGCCTCAAGAGGAGCCTGAAGGAGTCGTCATGAGCGCACTCGCCCACACCATGCAGGCCTTCTTTACCGACCGGCTCGCACGCCAGCGTCATGCCAGTCCCGAGACTGTGGCCGCGTACCGGGATGCGCTGCGACTCCTGGTCGGCTTCGCCTCAGAACGCGTAGGAAAGGAACCGTCGCAACTCGACATCGCCGAGCTCGACGCGCGGGAACAGCGTGCGCACACGGAATGCCCGCCTGGCAGCAGTCCACTCGTTGTTCCGTTATGCGGCGCTTCGGCACCCTGAACATGCCGCGGTTATCCAGCGCGTGCTCGCCATACCGCCGAAGCGATTCGACCGGGCGCTGATGTCACAACCTGGACTGGCCGGCGCGACCATGCGCTGCTGCTCCTTGCCATCCAGACCGGGCTCCGCGCCTCCGAGCTCACGCGACTGACCCGCGCTGATATCCATCTCGGCAGCGGACCGTACGTGAACTGCCACGGTAAGGGAAGGAAGGAGCGCATCACACCGCTGACCACCGGCACCGTGGCCACGCTCCGTGCCTGGCTCCTCGAGCGAGCCGGCGGCCCCTCCGACCCGCTCTTCCCAACTCGAAGCGGTCGGCCGCTCAGCCGTGACGCAATCGAACACCACCTGGCCAAGTACGTCAGCGTGGCTGCGCACTCGTGCCCGTCATTGAAGACCAAACGGATCTCGGCGCACGTACTTCGGCACACGGCCGCGAAAGTTGCTACACGCCGGCATCGATACCTCGGGCATCGCGCTCTGGCTCGGCCACGAGCACGTGGAGACAACGCAGATCTACCTCCACGCCGATCTCAGGCTCAAAGAGCGCGCCCTCGCTCTTACCAAACCGCCTGCCACGAAGGCCGGCCGTTTCCGGCCCCCCGACTCGCTGGGCGCGTTCCTGGAGAGCCTCTGCAGCGGCAACCGAGTTCGCGTGCGGTGGCTTGGTCGGCATAATCCGGAGGTCGGCGTAATGGACGCGACAGCGTTGCCAGGTCGCGCCGACGAAGACCGGGGCCACCGCCTGCTTGAGGCCGAGGTGAGAGTCAGAGATGACCAGCTGCACGCCGGAGAGGCCGCGGGCGACCAGGCCGCGCAGGAAGCCGGTCCAGACGGCGCGTCCTCGGCCGTGAAGACGTCGACGCCCAGGATCTCCCGGTTGCCATTGGCGTTGACCCCAGTCGCGATCGCGGTCACCACATTCACGGTCCGGCCGTTCTCGCGGCAGCGCTAGGTGAGGGCGTCGACGCAGACGTAGGTGTAGGGCCCGGCATCCAGCGGCCGGTTCCGAAAGGCGGTCACCTGCTCGTCGAGGCTCTTCGCCATTTGGGAAACCTGCGACTTCGAGATGCCCTCGATCCCCAGCGCCTGGACGAGGCCGTCGACCCTCCGCGTTGAGACCCCCAGCAGGCAGGCCTCGGCGATGACGGCCACCATGGCCCGCTCCACTCGTCGCCGAGTTGGAGCAGCCAGTCCGGAAAGTAGCTGCCTGTCACAGTGTGGGGATGCCGAGTGAGATCGTGCCCAGCCGGGCGTCCCAATCCCGCTGCCGGTAACCGTTGCGCATGTTCTCCCGGTCAGCGCTGCGATCGCCGTTCTCGGCCTTGCAAAGCACGTCGACCTCGGCGGCCATCAGCTCTTCGACCATGGTCTGCATCAAGCCGCGCAACAGGTCGGGCTTGGGCTCGCTGAGCTGCTGGCGAAGCCAGGTCTGGACGTCCATACTGGAAGTGACCACTGCTGTTCCTCCATCGGGTTGGTAGAAGCTCCTGAAGGATGACGCGGTGGTCATCGTCTTGTCAGAGGACTACGCCGGCGGAGCTCCCTCGCACACCACACACCCGTGGACGCTAACTCGTCGCCATCTGGCCCGACTCCAGGCGGAGCTGCGGCGAGGTCCAAGAGCGCGTCTACACCGTCTCCCATTGCAGCCCGTCTCCATCCCGAGTACCCCTTCACGAGGAGGTCCAGAAGCGTCTTGTGCTAGCTCTTGGTCGGCGATGCCAGACGAGGCGTGTTCGTTTGTGGGACTGCCCAAGAATACTGGCTACCCGCCATAGGTCAAACGCGAACGGAACGCTGAAGCGGCAGGTGGGCCAGTGCAGAGAAAGCGCCCGAGCTGAATCAGAGCCAGAAGCGCATCTTGGCCACTAAGGCCCGACCGGCACCTGAAACTCGCCGTCCTTGATCCGTAGCTCACCGTCAACGTAGAGCGTGGGCTCGAGCACGACGCCGTCCATGTGGATCGCGCTTCGGACAGTGCCGCCAACGTCGATATTCGTGCCCAACCCGAAGTGCATACAGCCGAAGATATTCTTGTCTTCGCGCTGGACGCCCCTGATCACCGCCTTGCGGTTGATTCCGACCGAGGCCTCGGCGGGGCACATGTAGGCGTTCTCGTCGCCGTACATGGCAAGGTGGTGGCGCAGTGTCCAGGCGTCGGACTCGCCCTCGATTTTCGTGATCTGGCCGTTCTCAATCGTCAGTTCGATCGGGTTACGCAGCCGGCCCAGGTTGTGCATGGTGAGGTCGATGACGAGCTTTCCGTTCGCGCTGCCCTCGATCGGCGGCACGTTGAACTCGCCGGTCGGAAAGAGATAGTAGAGAAGCTTGGCGCCCTTGCGCCGCTCTACCTTGGCCTCGTCGATGACGCGGTAGTGATCGAAGTCTGCGTCCTTGAGGGGCGGGATGAAGATGCGCCCGGTCACGTCGTAGGTAAGGTTGGTCCCGAAGCGCGATGTGACGCGGCAGACACGCGCATCTTCTCCGAACACATTGTTCGCGACGTAGTGGCGAATGTTCGACATCTCGGCCACGTTCTCGGTCACTGCACCTGACTGGAACATTTCGAGCGTCATCCCACCATCCATGCAGATGGCAGGGATACCGCTTACCATAGCCTCGAAGTTGGCTCCGCAGTGGAGCATCCCGGTCGAGGCGAGTAGGACATTGAAGTCAACATCCTTCATTGCCTTGCAAACTGCGGTCGGAGGATCGAAATAATCGGCCGGGCGAGGTTCAAAGAGAGCAAGCGTGGCGTCTGCGTCGAGTTCAGACAGTATCGTCATCACGGCCTGCCAGACCCGCGGATCGTGGGCCGTATCGGTGAGCACGAGCACCTTCGCCCTGGGCTGGATGTTGGCGGCCAGGGGCCTCCTTAGGTAATCCAGCGTCCCGGTATTCAGACTACCGACGCCTTCGCGCATGCTCGCCTCCTCGATTGTTGTCCCCGAACCAAGTGTCCTATGCCACGGAAGCCTCGATCTCACAGCATAAGTCCAATCCTGCGGCATCCGTGATGCGGCTTCTCGGCCCTTCGCTCCAGGAGTTCGCTGCCTAGCAGATATCGCCAGTGATTAAGCCCCTAGCAATCGATCGAGCAGTGGTTGTGTCGACGAATCCGACTGTGTAGAAAGCTATCCGGTGGGCCTGCGCTGGAGAGCGCCTGTCCGAGGCCCACGGCTATCGGGCGACGGCCTTCAAGCGGCTGATCATCGACGCTGGCCGGCAGGGGATGACATCGACGGGCTGGTGGCTTGGGCCGACCCTCGCCTACGGGCTGACCTGTCAACGTGCTCGGCATCTAGCCGAAATTCCTGGATAGATATGAGACAGCCGGCTCTACGGTGTCGGCATGCCGGGACTCTGCTCAGCTCAACCCCTCCGATTCCGCCGTCGCATCCGTAGGCATCACTACCAAGAGGGCCCGGGATTCCTCTTCCTGGCCACCCAGAATAGCCGACCAACCGAAGTGGCGGTCGCTCGGCAACAGGACCGGGTTCGCTTCCGGATGCGGTCCGTGTGCTTTCGGGCCGGGGTCGTGATGTCGTCGAAGATGGCCCGGGAAGACCTGCTTGAGGGCACTGATCAGGCCGGGGCGCCGTCCCTGATGCCGGGTGCGGTCGACTGCGTGTTCCGCGGCCTCAGCTCGCTGACGCTTGGTATTCCCCGCGACTCTCCGAAGGTGCGCTCGAGCAGGATGGTATGACGACGGCCAGGCCGATGAAGGCGTTGCGGCCCACGCTGCTGATGCCCCACGACCAGCCAGCGATAGGTGATCGGCCCTAGAGATGACGACTACTGGAGTGCGCCGCCTGCAGGACCTCCGCCGCCAGCTGTTGCCACCACCGACTCTGGCCGCCACCTGGTAGTCAGACGCCCCTGGCGCGGAGGTATCAGGAGACTTGGCCCTCTGCTCCTGCACCTACTGATGAGGGCATCCTATGCGTCCGGTCTTGCTTTACTAGGACTCCGAGGCCCCCGCACCGCCTCCAACCGTCCGACCGGACGAGCCACACGCTATCATCCGCTTAGCGAGCCACGGCTCGCGCTTTTACACCGCCAGGCGAACCAACCGCATGGGGTGACGTCGCCGCAACGCCCGGACTATTGTGCGGAGCTGAGACTCGTCCCCGACTGACGGCAACCGGAGGTAGAAAATGTTCCTGGGCCGGAGCCGCTGTCTGGGGTATCCTTGCAACCAGAGGCTGCCCCTCCCTCTACTCGCATGATTCGCACTGCTGTCATCGGTTGTTCGCACTGGCACCTCGACCTCTACCTCCGCCCGCTACTGGAGTCGGTCGAAGCGGAGGTCGTCGCTGTCAGCGACCCTGCCCTCGCCCGTGCGCAAGCCGTCGCCGACCGCGTGGGCTGCCGGGCTTACGCTGACTACCGCGACCTCTGTGCCGAGACCAGGCCGGACTTCGTCGTCGCGCTCGGCCGACACTGTGACATGCCTGACGAGGGACGCTTCCTGATCGAGGAGGGCATCCCGTTCGCAATGGAGAAGCCCTGCGGTCTGAACGCCACCCAGGTCGAAGAGCTGGCGGTGCTCGCTGCCTCCCGTGCCGCCTTCGCTGCCGTTCCGTTCGTATGGAGGCAGAGCGGCCTGGTCAGCCTGCTCCAAGACCGCCTCGCTGGAGACCGCATCACCAATTTGTCGCTACGCTGGATCGCGGGACTGCCCACCCGGTACATCGAGGCCGGCTGCGAGTGGATGCTCGATCCGACTCTCTCCGGCGGCGGCTGCACGATTAACTTAAGCGTCCACTTCGTGGACCTGCTCCGCTGGCTGACCGGGGCCGAACCCGAGCTAGAGGCGGTAATTATGTCAAATGCGGCTCACAAGTACCCGATCGAGGACTACTCGCTGCTGGGGATGCGAGCGGGAGACGTGATCTGCATCGCCGAGACCGGCTATCTCTACCCGGCGCCGTCCTCGGTCTTCGACATGCGCTTCAGTATTCGTGCCGATCGCCATTATGTCGTTGCGACCGGGCCGGACCGAGTCGAAGTGTCGCTGCCGGACGGGACGTGTGATGTCGCGAAGGTCTTCACCACCAATGTCCCATACTACCCGACCTTCATTGACGATGTGCTCCGCCGGCTGCGGAACGGTTCGCCGCCACTGGCCGGACTGGACGACATGCTTGCGGTGATGCGAATTGTCGACCGCGCCTACGAGGCGGCACGCCCCGTGCCGATCGAGGCATGAGATCAACCCTGGAGGTCGCGCATGGTTAAGAAGAACGGCTCGGGTCTGCTCCTCGTGATGATCGGCGTGGACGAAGACCACGAAGAGGAGTTCAATCGTTGGTACAACGAGGAGCACTTCCCAGAGCGAATCCAGTGCCCCGGATTCCTCAGCGGGCGGCGCTTCGTGTCCGTGGAAGGGGAGCCCAAGTACTTGGCCATCTACGACCTCGAGAGTCCCGATGTGCTGGAGAGTCCGGAGTACCTACGGATCCGCCCTCCGAGCGAGTGGCAGCAGCGGGTGTCCAAGCAGTGGAAGCGGAGCATTCGCAACGTCTATCGCGACATCACGCCCGATATCCCTGCAGACTTCCGGGTGCGTGCAGTCAGGTAATCGGGCCTCTCAGGCAGCGGGCGGCAGCCAGCGCTTATGACTCGTCAAACATGGACTGACGTCAAGCTGTCGGTCGGTGACAGGAGTGGCCGGGGGACGGTCCGATGGCTGCCAGCAGGGTCGGCGCACCTGCCGCTCGAGGACGCGCAAATCGGTACGCTTGGACTTGGTCTGCGTGCAGGTGCCCGTCGACCAGGAGACGCGGGCCCTGATCGGCGCCGAGGCGCTCGGCCACATGCACAGAGGTGCCATCGTGGTCAACGCGGCGCACGGTCCGGTGGTGGACGAGAAGACACTCATCGACGCGCTCGAGTCCGGCCACCTAGGCGGCGCCGCGCTGGACGTCTTCGAAATCGAGCCAACGCCGGTTGACAATCCGCTGCGGGGCTTCGAGAACGTCTTCATGTCGCCCCACCTGCACGGCGCTACGCTAGAGGCCGAGGAGCTAGTGCTGAGCATCGTCGGCGATAACCTGAATCGCATACTCGATGGCGAGGAGCCGCTCAACACCGTCAACGGCGTGGGGCTGGCGGCGAGGCGATGAGCCTGCGCGAGGTCTGGGACCGGGGCGGCGTGACCATCGGCGGCTGGTGCGTCAGCCCGGGCCCTTTTGCGGCCGAGCTGATGGGCCGCTGCGGCTTCGACTGGGTCTGCCTCGACACCCAGCACGGCCTGATAGGCTACGACCAGATGCTGCCGATGCTAGAGGCGCTGAGCGCGACCGGGACTCCAGCCTGGTGCGCTGCTCCTGGAACCATCCACCCGAGATCATGAAGGCGCTGGACGCGGGGGCCGAAGGCGTGATCGTGCCGCTGGTCAACAGCGCCGCCGATGCGCGCCGGGCGACTGCCGTTACCCGCCCGACGGCTACCGCAGCTGGGGACCGACACGCGCCTCGCTACAGTCGGGCGGCTTCACGCCCCAAAGCGCCAACCGGTCCGTCGTCTGCATCGTGATGATCGAGACCGCGGAGGCGATCTCCAACCTCGACGAGATCCTGGCGGTGCCCGGCGTGGACGGCGTCTACGTGGGTCCAAACGACCTCGCAGTGACGCACGGCTTGAAGCCTTCGGCGGAGGCCGAGGACCCCGCCCATCGGGATCTGATCCTGGAGATCCTCGCCGGTTGCAAGCGGGCCGGTATCACAGCCGGCGTCCATTGCGGCAGCGTGGAGACCGCCACCCGGTGGCGCGATGCCGGCTTCACGATGCTGAACGTCAACTCCGACGGGGCCTTCCTGCGGCAGGGCGCCCGAGAGGTGCTCCAACGCCTGGGCGAGAAACTGGAGCCTGCCGAGCAGTCCAAATCCACCTACGCATGACGCCGGAGGTCCTGGCGGCGCTCAAGCGCTACGACACACCCACCCTTAGCAATGCCATCGAGACCTTCGACGTCCGGCCCCGCGACGAGGGCTTCGCCTCCATGGAGGTGCGCTGCCTGTTTCCCGACCTGGGGCCGATGGTCGGCTTCGCGGCCACCGCCACCATCCGCGCCCGCGGCCGCGGCGA
>CAAGKR010458825.1_pt1 | contig 10350 bp, 9 predicted proteins | sample 2556971 | NCBI WGS metagenome assembly CAAGKR01 (sample SAMEA5207829, study PRJEB30636) | soil metagenome | biome: forest; feature: boreal; material: soil | place: USA | collected 2011-09 | depth 1 m
AGGGCGTGCTCCTCGATCAGCAGCAGGTTCAGCGCGTCCCGGGCGGGCCACACGGCGTGGCGCACCGCCAGCAGTTCCCGCTTCAGGCGCCGGATGGCAAGGAACGTCTCCGGCACGGGGGAGATGAGCACCCGCTCCTCCATCTCCTCCACCTCGTCGCCGAGCCGCTCGAGCGTCGGGAAGAAGGCGTCCAGCACCGAGTCGCACAGGGAGTACAGGAGGAAATCGGCCCCCTCGGCGCGGATCCGTCCCTTCCCCTGCCGCAGGCGCTCCCTGACCGGATCGAACGCGTCGCCCGGGCGCTCCTGGAAGGAGACGACCACCCGGTCCGCGAGTAAAAACGCCATTTGTTCGGGAAGTTCCGGGTACCGGATCTCGCGCAGCACGACGAGGAGGTGGTCGCCGTACCACTCCACCTTGGGGCGCTGCGGGACGTTCAGCACGTCCTCGAGCGCCAGGGAGTGGATCCCGAAGCGATCGCCGATCGTCCGGACCACGGAGGGATCGGACAGGCCGGAGACGTCGAGCCACAGCACCCCTCCCTCCGGCGGAGACAGGGAAGGGATCTCGGAGGGAGAAACGGTCCGCTCCTCGCACCGGTTCGCATCGTACAGGAACGACGTGATCCAGACCGGCGCGTCCCCCGCCTCGGCATGCGCCGCGAGGGTCCCGGGCTGCGTCCCCGGCGGGTGGTACCGCTTCCTGCGTTTTCTCGCCATCGGTCGCCTCCCGATGTCCGGCGGGTTATAATACGTGTTTACGACTTTCAGAAAGGATACACCTTGGCCAGGGAAGAGTTCATCCCGAAGTGGATCGCCTGGGAAGTGACCGGCCGATGCAACCTGAACTGCATCCATTGCCGCGCCTCCTCCTCGATGACCTCCCACGACTCGGATTTTTCGCTCCTGGAGGCGAAACAGCTGATCGACGACATCGCGGAAGTTTCCAAGCCGGTCCTGGTTCTCTCGGGCGGGGAGCCGCTTCTGCGGCAGGACCTCTTCGAGATCGCGAAGTACGGGACGGAGAAGGGGTTCCGGATGTGCATCGCCACGAACGGCGTGCTCGTCACGGACGATGTAGTGAAAAAGATGAAGGAGTCGGGGATCCGGATCTGCTCCCTGTCGCTGGACGGCTCCACTCCGGCGGTCCACGACGACTTCCGCAAGCAGCCGGGTGCGTTCGAGGCGACGTTGCGGGCGGCGGAGATCTTCAACCGCAACGGGATGCAGTTCATCGTCAACTCCTCCTTCACCAAGAGGAACCAGCACGACATCGCGGCCACCTGCAAGCTGGCGAAGTCGATCGGCGCCCACGCGTGGTACATGTTCATGATCGTCCCCACGGGCAGGGGCCAGGAGATCATGAGCGAGCTGATCAGCAAGGAGGATTACGAGGAGATCCTGGAGTGGCACTACCAGATGGAGAAGCAGGAGACGGAGATGCTCGTGCGGCCCACCTGCGCGCCGCACTACTACCGGGTACGGCTCCAGAAGATGAAGGAGGAGGGGGAGAAATTCCAGCCCCGGTCCCTCACGTTCTCCACCGGCGGCGGCAAGGGGTGCATCTGCGCCCAGTCGATCTGCTTCATCGACTCGAAGGGGAACGTGCAGCCGTGCTCGTATTTCCCCGTGGTGGCGGGGAACGTGAAGAAGCAGAAGTTCGCGGAGATCTGGCACACGTCGGAGCTGTTCGAGTCGCTGCGCGCCTTCGAGAAGTACAAGGGGCGGTGCGGCGAGTGCGAATACATCAACGTCTGCGGCGGCTGCCGGGCGCGGGCCGACGCGGTCCTCGAGGATTATCTCGAGGAGGAGCCGTTCTGCAACTACGTTCCGATCAAGACCCGCAAGCGCCTGGCCGAGGCGGTCCAGGCGGGAAAATCGACGAAATAACCGATCCCGAGGTCGACATGACGGAGTACCGATTCCTGAAGGCGTGCCGGCGCGAGCCGGTCGACGTCACCCCCGTGTGGATCATGCGGCAGGCGGGCCGCTACCTCCCCGACTACCAGAAGATCCGCGGGAACCATTCGTTCCTCACGATGTGCAAGACGCCGGAGTTGGCCGCGCAGGTCACGCTGATGCCCGTCGAGCGGCTGGGCGTGGACGCGGCGATCCTCTTCTCCGACATCCTCATCCCCGTCGAGGCGATGGGGGTGCCGCTCGAGTTCCACGACGGGAAGGGACCGCTGCTGGGAAAGGCGATCCGGGGACAGAAGGACGTGGATTCGCTCGCCGTGCCGGACCCCGAGGAGAAGGTCCCCTTCGTGATGGAGGCGATCCGCATCCTGCGCAAGGCGCTCGACGGTAAAGTGCCGCTGATCGGCTTCTCGGGCGCGCCGTTCACGCTCGCCTCCTACATCGTCGAGGGGGGGACCTCGAAGAATTTCATCCAGCTTAAGATGCTGATGTACCAGGCGCCGGAGGTGTACCGATCCCTGATGAACAAGATCGCGAAGACGGTGATCCTGTACCTCAACGCCCAGATCGCCGCAGGCGCGCAGGCGGTGCAGATCTTCGACACGTGGGCGGGGGTGCTGACCCCGGGGGACTACGAGGAGTACGCCCTCCCGTACACCCGGCAGGTCGTCGCCGGCCTGAACCGGAAGGGGGTCCCCGTGATCCACTTCGCGAACGACTGCGCCACGCTGCTCACGGCCATCAAGACGCTGCCGATCGACGTGGTGGGCGTGGACTGGCGGATCCCGCTCGACGTGGCGGCGATGGTCGTCGGGCCGGACAAGGCGCTGCAGGGGAACATGGACCCGACGATGCTCTTCCACTCGCCGGAGAAGATCGACGACTGCGTGCGGGACGTCCTGCGGCGCGGCGCGAAGGCGTCCTCCCACATCTTCAACCTCGGGCACGGGATCCTTCCGCCCACCAACCCGGAGCACGCGATCGCGATGGTAGAGGCGGTCCACCGTCTCGGACGGAAGGTGTGAGCGACGCTTCCGGGAGAGGCCCTCACGTGCCCGCCGAAGGCCCTCTCACCGGCGTCGTCCTCCTCAACATGGGGGGTCCCGACTCCCTGAACGCCGTCCGCCCGTTCCTCGCGCGGCTCTTCTCCGACAAGGAGCTGATCCGGCTGCCCGCCGCGCCGATCACGCAGCCGCTCTTCGCCTGGATCGTGTCCGGGCTTCGTGCCCGGAAGGTCCGCCGGTATTACGAGGAGATCGGCGGAGGGTCGCCCATCGCCGCAATCACGGAGCGCCAGCGGCTCGCCCTCGAAGAAGCGTTGAGCGCCACGGGGGGGCGCTTCAAGGTGTACACGGGGATGCGGTACTGGTACCCTCTCGCGAAACACGCGGCCCTCGAGATGAAGGAGGACGGCGTGGCCCGGGCGATCGCCCTCCCCCTTTACCCGCACTTCTGCTCCGCCACCACGGGATCGAGTTTTTCCGACATGCGCCGCTGGATGACGTGGGCGGGGTGCTCCTGCCCGTTGACGGAAATCCGCTCCTACCCGGAACATCCGAAGTATGTCGCCGCCCTCGCGGAGACGGTCGCCGCCGTGATCCGGGATGCGGACCGGGGCGGCATGTTTCTTCTCTTCAGCGCCCACGGCGTTCCGCAATCGTTGATCGACGGTGGGGATCCGTACCAGTCGGAGACGGAGCGCACCGTCGCGGCGGTGATGCGCTCCTTTCCCGGCCTGCCGCACGGGATCTCGTACCAGAGCAAGGTGGGTCCGACGGCGTGGCTCCCCCCCGACACGGTCGACGAGGTGACGCGACTCGCGCGGGAGGGGGTGAAGACGCTGGTCGTCGTCCCGGTGAGCTTCGTGTCGGAGCACATCGAAACGCTCCACGAGCTGGACGTGCGCCTGGCCGCCCACGCGCGGCAAGCGGGTATACAATCGTTCCTGCGGGCGCCGGCACTGAACGACGCGCCCGGGTTCATCGCCGCGCTGAAGGATCTCGTGCTGGGAGCGGTCTGATGCCTCGTATTGTGATCATCGGGGCCGGCCTCTCGGGGCTGGCTACGGCCCACTATCTCGTCAAGTCCCTCTCCGACGCGGGGAAGGAGGCCGAGATCCTGCTGCTGGAGGCCGATGCGGTCCCGGGCGGGAAGATGCGCACGATCCGCCAGGACGGCTTCTCCATGGAGTGGGGGCCGAACGGCTTCCTCACGAACAAGCCGCACGGCATGGAGCTGGTGAAGGACCTCGGCATCGAGGGTCGCCTCGCCCGCTCCTCCGACCTCGCCCGCAAGCGGTTCATCCTCTCCGGTGGGAAACTGCACCGTCTCCCCGAGACGCCGCCGGCGTTCTTCAAGTCGCAGCTGCTCTCCCTTCCCGGCCGTCTGCGGATCCTGTGGGAGCCCTTCGCTTCGGGCCCGCCCGCGGATGTCGACGAGTCGCTGGGGGAGTTCGCAAGGCGGCGGCTTGGTCCCGAGGCGCTGGAGAAGCTGATCGACCCGATGGTCACCGGCATCTTCGCCGGCGATCCGGACAAGATGTCGCTACGCTCCTGCTTCCCCATGATCCACGACCTGGAGCGGAAGTACGGCGGGCTGGTGCGCGGGATGCTCGGCGTGCGGAAGGAGCGGGCGAAGCAGGGCGTCAAGGGAGAGATGTCCGCGGGACCGGGCGGCGTGCTGATGTCGTTCGACCACGGGGTGCAGGCGCTGACGGACACCCTTGCCGGGCGGCTCTCGGAGGGGTTGCATCTGAACGTGGCCGTGGACCGGATCGAGCGGCGCGGAGAGGCGTACGTCCTTTCGATGTCCGCCGATGGGGGTCGGGAGGAGATGGCGGCGAACGTGGTGGTGATCGCCGCGCCGGCGTACGCGGCCGCCGGGATGGTTTCCCCGCTGGACGAGGGACTATCGGAGCTCCTCGCCGGGATCCCCTATTCGCCGATCACCGTGGCGGCGCTGGGGTACGGGAAAGCGACGATGGGCAACCCCCTCGACGGGTTCGGCTTCCTCATCCCACGCGGTGAGAAGCGGAAGATCCTGGGGGCGCTGTGGGACTCGAGCGTCTTCCCGAACCGGGCGCCGGAGGGAAAGGCCCTGTTGCGCGTGATGGTGGGGGGAGTGCGTGCGCCGGAGCTTGCGGCGCTGCCCGAGCCGGAGCTGCTCGCCCTGGTCCGCGGCGAACTGGGGAGCATCCTCGGGATCTCCGCCGAGCCGGTCCTCGCGAAGACGTTTTTTCACGACCGGGGGATCCCGCAATATCTCGTCGGCCACGGGAAACGGCTGGAACGGATCGACGGGCGGTTGGCGGGGCTTCCCGGGCTTCACCTCAACAGCAACGCCTACCGCGGCATCGCCCTGAACGACTGCGTCCGGGAGTCGCGCGCCACCGCCGAGCGGATCGCCAGGACGCTTTAGGGCGCCGCTGGTTACTTCCCGGTGTACGATTTGGCGTCGATGAACGGCATGGCCCCGCCGGTCACCTGGGGGAGCACGCCGTTCCACTTCCGGATCGCCTCCTGCATGGCCTCGATCCGCCGCAGCTCCACCAGATCCGCGGTGATGTTCTGCCGCTGCAGCCGCAGCGACTCGGCCTCCGCCTGCGCCCCGGCGATCTTCTGCTGCGCCTCGATCTTGATCCGGTCGAGGTCCCGGCTCGCTTTGAGCGCCATCTGTTCGGCGGTCTGCTTGTTCTCGATCGCCTGGGCGAACTGGGCGCTGAACTTGAAGTTGACGATGGAGACGTCCACCACGGCGATGTGATAGTCCAGCAGGCGCGCCTTCAGCAGGTCCTTGATCTCCGTTCGGATCTTCTCCCGGTTCGTGATCAGCTCGACGGCGGTGTACCGTGCCGTGACGGCCTTCACGACCTCTTGGGTCACCGGGTCGATGACGCGCTCGTTGTACCCGCGCCCGATGTGCTGGAAGACCCACCCCGCCATGTCGGGGATGATATTGAAGTTGACCGCGATCGTGGAGCGGGTGTCCTGCAGGTCCTTGGAGGCCGCCTCCGCTTCCGTCTGCTCCTTCTGGACCCGCACGTCCATCTTCTCGACCCTCTGGTAGACGGGGATCTTGAAGTGGAGCCCCTCGTCCCACACTTGGGGGGAAACCGCGCCGAAGTTGATGATGACCCCGCGCTGGCCGGGCCCGATGATCACGAGCGAGCCGGAGAAAATCAGGAAGACGACGATCACGATCGCTGCGAACTTGATCAGGCCGGGCTTCGGAGCCATGTACCCACCTCCTGGGACGGTCTTGCCTTGCGAAGATTGCGCCTGTCCGAGCGCTTCCCTGTAACGGCGAAGAAGTTCGGAGAAATCGAAGCCGGCCACGCGGGACCTCCCTTCCGCGACGCCGACCGGTCCATCGGACCGCCGGTGCCGCCGTTCCCCGAAACTGTACCGTAACGCCCCTGTGCTGTCCAATGGGTCCTCTGCTATCCTGTGGGGAGCCGGATAGCGCGGGCTTTCGGAACAAACAGGAGGAACGATGAAGATGGACGAGTTCGACGGCGGGGAAACGTGGCGCGTCTTCCGGATCATGAGCGAATTCGTGGAGGGGTTCGAGACGCTCAAGGACCTGGGCCCGGCCATCACGATCTTCGGCAGCGCACGGACGAAGAGGGACGAGGAATCGTACAAGGCCACCCTCAAAGTCGCGACATTGTTGGCACGGCGAGGGTTCGCCATCATCTCCGGCGGCGGCCCGGGAATCATGGAGGCGGCCAACCGGGGAGCGCGGATGGGGAAGGGCGTTTCGGTGGGGCTCAACATCAAGCTCCCCGCGGAACAGAAGCCGAACGGGTATCAGGACGTGTCGCTCACCTTCCGGCACTTTTTCGCCCGCAAGGTGATGTTCGTGAAATACGCTTCCGGGTACATCATCATGCCGGGGGGGTTCGGAACGCTGGACGAGTTCTTCGAGTCGCTGACCCTCATCCAGACGGGAAAGATCCGGCGATTCCCGGTCGTGCTGATGGGGCGGAAATATTGGGAGGGCCTGATCCGCTGGATGGAGCAGACGCTGGTCGAAGAAGGGACGATCTCCGCGGCCGACCTGAACCTGTTCTACCTGGCGGATCACCCCGAAGATGCGGTGGAGTACATCGTCAAGTTCCACCGCGAAACGATCGGGCCCCCGGGGGAGCGCAGGAAGCGGAGCCCGCTGCCGCCCCGGGAGTTGGAGAGCGGATAGTCCGGCAGGTGCGCATGTCGGAAGGGAGGACCATCATGGCGAAGAAGATCGTCATCTACACCACTCCGTGGTGCGGGGACTGCAAGGCCGCGAAGCGGTTCCTCGGAGAGCGCGGGATCGCGTACGAGGAGGTCGACATCGAGCAGCATCCCGAGGCGGCGGGGATCGTGATGAGGCTCAACGACGGAATGCGGAAGGTCCCCACCCTCGACGTGGAGGGGACCATCGTCTCCGGGGACGATTTCAACGCCGCCCGGTTCGAGAAGGACCTGCGCGCGGCCGGCGCCCTCTGACCCCGAAACCGGAACCCCAGAACCGGGACGTTCCTGGAACTCTCACAGAACTGGGGCAGTTTTAGGAACGTCCCGGTTCTGGGGTTTGTTCTTGCGGGGTTTTCAGGAACTGGAGGACTTCCAGGTTGAAGGCGCCGGCGGTCTCCGCGAAGAGGCGGTGGGGGGCGCCGGGCAGCACGACCAGCTTCGCTCCCGGAATTCGTCCCGCGAGCCGAAGCGAGTTTTCCCAACTCACGAGGCGGTCCACGTCTCCCGTGATGACAAGCGTCCTCGCCCGGATCTTCCCGAGCCGCGACGACGCGTCGTGGGTCACCGCGGCGGACAGTTGGGCGAGGTACCCCTCCGGCGGCGTCGGGTGGTCAAGTCGCCTCCGGACGAACCCCTCGATCTCCTCGGGCCGCTCACGGATGCACGCGTCGGTGTAGAGAAACGGGAGCATCCGGCGCAACTCCGCTTCCGGGTCCTCCCCCTTCGCAAGGGCGAACGCCGCCATCGCCTCCGGGGACGGCCGGACCGAGAGCTCCCCTCCCGGACCGGTGCACCCCAGCACCAACCCATCCACCAGATCCAAGTGCCGCAGCGCAACCTCCTGCGCGATCATCCCCCCCAGCGAAACGCCGAGGACGTGGGCCCGTGTGATCCCCAGAGCCCGCAGCAGCGACGCCGCGTCGTCCGCCATCTGCGCCGTTGTGTACGGCCCAGGCGGAACGTCGGTCATCCCGGTTCCCCGGTTGTCGAAGACGACCACCCGATCGTGGGACGCAAACACCGGCAGTTGGTGAAGCCACTCGAGGTGGTCGCTCCCCAGCCCGTTGATCAGCAGCATCGGGAACCCGCTCCCGTGCTCTTCGTAATACATCCGGAACCCGGGAGCGTCGGTGTACGGCATTTCGGAGATCCTCCCTTCGACATTATAGCCGGCCTATAATGGGAACCGATGGACGCCTTTCTCCTCAAACAGGTGATCGCGGAGCTCGCGGCAGAGATTCCCGGAGCGCTGGTCTCGAAGGTCCACCAGCCGGGAGAGAAGGAGATCGTCCTCGAACTGTGGGGCCGGGGGGAGAAGCGGCTGCTCCTGTCCGCCGACCCGGAACAGTGCCGCATCCACCTTACGACGCGCAAGACCCCGAACCCGCCGTCGCCGCCCCGCTTCTGCCAGTTCCTCCGGAAGCACCTGGAGGGGATGCGGATCGCGGGGTTTTCCGTCGCCCCGTACGATCGCTCCGTGCGGATCGACTTCGTCTCCAGCCGCCCGGACGCGGAGCACGCGAAGACCTCCCTGTACGCCGAGCTGTTCGGCCGCCACGCCAACCTTATCTACGTGGACGGCGACGGGACGATCCTCGAACCGCTGCGTACCGTATCCGACGAGGAGAGCCGGATCCGGGAAGTCGTCCCCGGGATCCCGTACCGCCCGTTGCCCAGACCCGCGCGGGTCTTCCTGCCCGATGTGACGCGGGACGATGCCGCCCGGATCTTCGCGAGCGGGTGGGAGGGAATCCCGAAGGCACTGCAGGACAACGTGGCCGGCCTTGGGCGGGAAGTGGCGCACGAGGCGGCGACGCGGGGACAGGAAAACCCCGATGCGCTGTACGAAGTCTTGCGCGGACTGGTCCGCCGGTACGAGGAGAGCGACTTCGCCCCCGGGATCGGGACGCTCGCCGGCGGGAAGCGGCGGATCCTCCCCTTCCCCTGCCCGGCGGCGGGGTTCGCCGACTTCCTCCCCTTCCCCACCGCCAACGCGGCGGCGGACGCCTTCTACGCGGAAGTCGCGGAGGCGCGGGAAATCGCCGTCCTCCGGCAGCAGGTCAAATCCCGAATCGCCGTGCTTCTGAAGAAGGAGCGCCACAAGCTGGAGAACGTGGGAGGCGACGAGGAGCGGCTCGTCGAGGGGCTGCAGGGGACCGCGCGCGGAGAGACGCTGAAGGCGAACCTCGGATCGCTGAAGAAGGGGATGGATTCCTTCCAAAACATCCCGCTCGATCCCTCGAAGACCCCCCTGGAGAACATGAACCGGTACTTCCGCCTCGCCCGAAAGGCGAAGGGGGCGACGGAGATCGTACGGAAGCGGAAGCGCGAGGTGGCCGAATCCGTCTACTACCTCGAGTCGCTCGAGGGCCAGCTCGAGGCCGCGCGGACGCGGGACGACGTGATCGCTGTGCGGCAGGAGCTCTCCTCCTCCTTCCCCTCGAGGGTGAAACCGTCCACAAAAAAGAAGAGCACGCGCAAGGATGCCCCCCGTCCCATCATCCCCCAGGTGGAGAAGGTCGAGTTTCGCGGCTACGCGATCCTGGTGGGGCGCAACAACGTCGGGAACGACAGGATCGTCAAGGAGCTCTCCGCCCCCGACGACCTGTGGCTCCACGCGCAAGGGATCCCGGGAAGCCATGTGCTGGTGAAGCGCCCCGCCGGAAAAGAGGTTCCCCGCGAAGTGATCGAGGAGGCGGCGCGGCTGGCGGTCTTTCACAGCAAGGCGAAGGGGTCGCAGAACGTACCGGTCTTCCTGGCGGAGGCCCGCCACGTCTCCAAGTTCAAGGGGGCCAAACCCGGCCTGGTCCGGATCGCGAACTACTCGACCGTCTCCGTGCGATAAATCATATTTTGTATCCGTTCATATCCCTTATCGCCGGTTCCCCCGTTCCTCCTCTTGCACCCTGTCTTCGGGACGTACTTTTTCCGCGGGGGTCCCTTGCGGGCGCTCCGGCTTCGGCTTTGCTTTCGGCTCCACTTCCTTCGGCTTGACGCGCGGCTCCACCTTTCCCGGTGAACCGCCCGTCTGCTGCGGTTCGGGCTTTACCTGCTTCGGCGGCGGTTGCGGGCGCTCCGGCTTCGCATTCGCCTTCGGCTCCACCTCCTTCGGCCTGCCGCGCGGCTCCACCTTTCCCGGTGAACCGCCCGTCTGCTGCGGTTCGGGCTTTACCTGCTTCGGCGGCGGTTGCGGGCGC
>CAAGKR010418279.1_pt1 | contig 10348 bp, 10 predicted proteins | sample 2556971 | NCBI WGS metagenome assembly CAAGKR01 (sample SAMEA5207829, study PRJEB30636) | soil metagenome | biome: forest; feature: boreal; material: soil | place: USA | collected 2011-09 | depth 1 m
AGGGAATTTCTGGAGCTTGTACCGCACGCCGATTACGTCGACGTCAGCGGTGCGCGGCATATGGTGGCGGGCGACCGTAACGATCATTTCTCCGCCGCCGTCCTATCGTTCATCGAACGGCTGCCGACGGCGGCGTGATTCCGAGATTGGAGGGATTGCATGAGCTATCTTTACGTCGCCCAGGTATCGATTCCAAAAGAGTACGAGAGCGAGCTCAATCGTCTTTATGACGACGAGCATGTTCCAAATCTGCTCAAGGTTCCAGGCGTGCGTGGTTGCCGGCGCTACAAGCTGGAGTGGGGAGACCCCGAAATGCCATCCTATCTAGCGCTTTATGACCTTGATGATCCGAATCTACCGAAGACGGATGCTTGGAAAACAGCATCCGACAAGGGCGACTGGGCAGTGAAAATCAGGCCGCATTTGACAGTGCGTTTGCATGGGATGTTTCGTCGAAGCTAACCGTGCTCGTCGGTACGGGTCGTCGTGTTTAAGAACGGGATAGCACTCAGAGCATTCAGCATCACGCCGGTGGGATGAGGTAGTTATCAGCACCGAGCGCCGGGGAGAGTTTTTTCAGCACCGTATCGCGAAACGCGTCCGCGATCGGGAGCGGCAAAGCCGGAATCGTCGCCGTCGCCGTTCCGGTGTTGCGGTCGAATAGATTGCGAGCGCAAAAATGTGGATCCTGGACCGCCTCGTCGAGGGTGGCGACGATTGCACAGCAGGCGTCCTGCTCGGAAAAGACCCGCCGCCAATGATCTGTCGATTGTGCGGCAATGCAAGCCGCCACAGCCTCAATTACTTTCGGCGGATCGCGGCTGTCGTCGCGGAATTGGGGGTCGAGTCCGATCAAGTGACAAAATACATCCCAAAATCGCTGCTCGATCGGTGCCGCAGAAAGGTAACCGCCGTCCGCGGTGCGATAGATTTGATACCGGGGTGAGCCACCGGTTACCAGCTCTGCGCCCGGACGCGGCCACCGCGCGGCCGCGAACCCATTGGCAAGCCCCCAATACGCCAAGACGAACAGACTGTCGGTCATGGAAATATCGAGACGGCTACCTTGGCCCGTTTGCTTGCGTTGGATAAGGGCGAGCAGAACGTTCATGACGGTCGGATAGCTGCCGCCCGCAATGTCGGCAATCAGCGCGGGGGGTATACTCGGCGCGCCGCTCTTATCTGCAGTGAACGACAACAGGCCAGTTAGCGCCAAGTAGTTCAAATCGTGACCCGCCATGTCATGGCGCGGACCGCTTTGGCCAAAGCCGCTAATGCTGCAATAAATGATTTGGTCGTTAATCGTTCGCGCAACCTCGTAGCCGAAGCCGAGTCGCTCCATGACGCCAGGCCGGAATTGCTCAATCAGCACATCGGCCCGCTTCAGCAGCGGCGTCAGCCGGACCAGAGCATCGGGAGACTTGAGATCAATAGTCACGGAGCCCTTGCCGCGATTGAGCAGGGCAAAATTGGCACTATCGGCGCCGAGACGCGGCTCATACGTCCGCATTTCATCGCCCATGCCTGGGCGCTCAATTTTTATGACCTCGGCACCGGCTTCGGCGAGAAAAAGGCTCGCCAATGGTCCAGGTAGCAACGTGCTAAAATCAAGAACTAGGATGCCTGAAAGCGGTTGCATGAGTGCAATTTAAGAACCGCGCCCGCGCATCGGCCGAGGAATGTCCACCCTGAGCCGAACTCGACCCGAGTCGAATGCGGTCAGGGGAGCGACTTCCGTTAGCGTCGCTAGGCTTCGGCGCGCCAAATCCTGATATAGCAGCGTGCCTTCGATTTTCATCGCTAAATCTTCATCGGTCAATGCACGCACGATCCGCGCCGGCACGCCGGCCACCAGTTGCCGCGGAGGGATCTCGGCACCAATTTTTACGAAACTCATCGCGGCAACGATGGAGGAATCACCGATAACAGCGCGATCCATCACGACCGCATTCATCCCAACCATGGCATTGGCGCCTATCCGGGCGGCATGAATGATGGCGCCATGACCGATATGACCGTCGTGGCCAATCAGGAGATCAACCCCCGGGCTGGTATGCAGGGTGCAGTTGTCCTGAACATTACTACCCGCTTCGAGAATAATGCGCCCAAAATCGCCGCGCAGCGACGCACATGGCCCAACGTAACAGCCGGAGCCGACTACCACATCACCAATAAGTACCGCATCGGGATGCACAAAGGCCGTCGGATCGATGACGGGCGCTATGCCCTCGATTGCGTAGGTTCTGTATTGACGGGGGTGCATGAATGATTATTTCCCGTCTAGGGATAGGCGGGGATAGGGAGAAGCTATCTAGCATTATAAAGTTGCTTTGTGATAATTCCAATGTAATAATTTGAATATGTGTTCCGCACCTCAAAACTTGATACCATTATTTGACAATTGAGTTTCAATTTTGGAAACTCGCCGAGCTTCAGCGAGATCATATGAACGCACAGAATTCGCAATACGGCCTATCCGACCAACAACTTGCGGAACTACCTACTGTTTTCGCCAAGGACGTTTTTAAAGACCAGGTCGTCCTCATATCCGGCGGCGGCACTGGGATCGGCAAGGCAACGGCGGCCTTGATGGCGCGCCTAGGCGCGACCGTTGCGATTTGCGGCCGTGACGGTGAGCGTTTGGAAAACGCCGCCCGCTTTCTGCGTAGCTTGGGCGGCACGGTTTCAACGCATGCGATGACGATTCGCGACCCCGAAAAAGTTTCCGAATTGATCGATAAGGTTTGGACTGAACATGGTCGATTAGATGTACTCGTCAATAACGCCGGCGGTCAGTTTGCTCAGGCAGCAATTGACATCTCGCCGAAGGGTTGGAACGCGGTGATCGATACCAACCTCAATGGCACCTTCTACATGATGCAACAGGCCGCTCGCCGCTGGCGTGATAAAAATCACCCCGGCAACATTGTAAACGTTGTAGCGGTGATTTGGCGTGGACTGCCGCAAGTGGCGCACACATGCGCGTCGCGCGCAGGGGTGATCTTCTTTTCCAAGACCGCCGCGATTGAATGGGCGCCGTACAATATTCGGGTTAATTGCCTAGCTCCCGGAACGGTTTCTACCGACGCGTTCAATTTTTATTCACCGCAGGGGCAAGCGAGCTTTTTCCAGGCGAACCCGATGAAAAAAACAGGGGACGTGCAGGATATCGCACAGGCAGTTTGCTATCTTGCCGGTCCCTCCGGCAAGTACATCACCGGAGAGGTGTTGAACGTCGACGGCGGGCAGCAGATCTGGGGAGATCCCTGGTTCAAAGGCCGACCGGAATATTTCGAGCTAGACTACAAAATGTCGCGCCTGCAGGATTCTTAACGACGCGTCGGCATTTGCCGCCGCATTGCTGTTTACGGCACGCACGAAAATGAGCCAAAGCGCCCAATTTCATACAAATCTAACGCGACAAATGATTCAGCTGTACGAGGCGGATGGCCGCTGGCCGAAGCGGTCGATACTTGAAATTGTCGACCAGGTCGTCGTCTGCACTCCCGGGAAAATCGCCTTGGTGGGCCCGGCTGGCGATCGCATGACGTATGCGGAGATGATGGACAAAGTCGACCGCATCGCGAACAACCTGGCGGCCACGGGAATCAAGGCCGGCGACGTTATTTCTCTTCAATTGCCAAACTGGCCGGAATTCGTGCTGGTTCATTTGGCGGCCCAGCGGCTTGGCGCGGTGACAAATCCGCTATTGCCAAATTATCGCGCCAAGGAACTCTCCTACATTCTGAAGTTTGCAGATAGCAAGGCTGTTTTCATTCCGAGCGTATTTCGGGGCTTCAACTATCTGACCATGTATGCCGAGCTGAAAAAAACTCTTCCCCATCTGCGGCACGTCTATGTGGTCGGGGCGGACGCACCGGAGGGAATGTCGCCATTCACGCAACTGATTGCGGAGCCGAAAGCGCGCGCCAACTTCGCGGCTAATCCGGCGCCGGATTACAACGATGTCACGCTGCTCGCCTTTACGTCGGGGACGGAGTCAACGCCCAAAGGCGTGATGCACAGCCACAATACCTTGATGTACGGCACGCTCACGATGGCGCGGCTGCTTGGTCTTACGTCCGATGACGTCGTCTGGATGCCGTCGCCGGTCGGCCATGCAACCGCTTTCGAGTGGTGCATGCGCCAAGCGCTGACTATCGGCGGCACGCTTGTCCTTCAGGATATTTGGGATGTTGAAACCGGCCTGAAGACCATCCAGCGCGAACGATGTACATACACGATGGCCGCTACGCCATTTGCCTCGATGTTGCTGGAACATCCAAAGATCGATCAATTCGATCTGTCGAGTTTCCGCGTTTTTGCATGCGCCGGAGCCGCGATTCCTCAGCAAATCGGCGAAGCGTTCCGCAAGCGCCTTGGCTGCACCCTGATCGGCATGTGGGGGATGACCGAATGCTTCGTCGGCAGCGCATCCTCTCCTGACGATCGACCCGAGAAACTGTGGGGCACGGACGGCAAGGCGATGCCGGGCGCAGAGCTCGCGATTTTCGATTCAACGCGGTCGCGACAATTGCCGCCCGGCGAAGTCGGTGAACTCGCAACGCGCGGTCCGCACGTGTGCCTCGGTTACTTTAATGACCTGCAACGAACGCACGATACGTTTTCCGAGGACGGTTGGCTTTTCAGTAATGACTTAGCGACGATTGACGACGAGGGCTATATTCGAATTGTCGGCCGTAAGAAGGATGTGATTAATCGCGGCGGTCTCAAGGTCAGCGTGCGCGAAGTCGAGGATCTCCTGCTGCAGCAAGAAAATGTACTTTCCGTCGCGGTGGTCGCGGTCCCAGATAGTCGCCTTGGTGAAAAGAGCTGCGCCTTCGTGGTGCCGCGGGCCGATGCGCAACCGACCTTGAAGCAGCTCGTCGGCTATCTCGAATATAAGGGCATCGCCAAATACAAGCTCCCGGAATATCTGGTCGTCGTTTCGGAGCTGCCCATGACCGCGAGCGGAAAGATTCAGAAATTCCAACTGCGGGATGATTTTATTCAAGGAAAATATCAATACGAGAAGTCTGCAACGGCCTGACTGGCGGCAAAACAGGGGATAAAAATGGCGCGACGTGAGGATTTTCGACGGATCGGACTACTCCTCCCTTCTTCCAATACCGTGCAAGAGCCTGACTTTTACAAGGCGCTGCCGCCGGGGATAACCCTGCACACAACGCGATTGCAGCTCAGGAATATCGAAGCGGAATCCACATTGCGCATCGTCGAGCAGCTCGAGGATGCGAGCCGCAAACTCGCCGATGCAGATGTCGATATTATTCTTCTCGCCGCCACTGCACCTTCGTCGCGCATGGGCATCGGCTATGATCAGGAGCTGATCAAACGCATCAGCAGCGCTAGCGGCAAACCAGCGACCACCGCCTCAACCGCCTTGCTCGAAGCGATGCGCGTTTTAGGAATCAAGAAAATCGTGCTCGGTGCGTCGTGGAGTGACGCAGTCAATCAGACTACCGCGAATTTTATCGAAGGCAACGGCTTTCGCGTGCTCGCCCACGCCGCGCTCGGCATCGTGCGCAATCTTGACGTGGGACTGCTCGATGCGCAGACGGCGTATGACATGGGCCGCAAAATCGATCGCCCCGATGCAGACGCCGTCATGTTGGCGTGCGGCAACTGGAAGACATTCGAAATCATTGAGAAACTCGAGCGCGATCTGGGTAAGCCGGTTTTGTCGACGAATCAGGTCAGCCTGTGGCACGCGCTGAAGATGCTGGGAGCCGAATCGCTTCCTGGCTATGGCGTTTTGTTGCGCACGCAATTGGGGCAAAGCCAGGATAAGGGTCGCGTTGTTGCCGCTGAATAAGCCAATGCCGGCGTCAAGGCGCCAACCGGTGATACATGCCATGGACTAAATACAAATCTTTCGACGTGGCGCGAATTGATGAATTTGCGCTGGTGACGTTGAATAACCCTGCCCATCTCAATGCGCTGAGCTACGGCTCGCTGCGCGAACTCGGCAACATCTTCGATGAGGTTTAGGCCAGTGACGCGCGCGCGTTGATCATCACTGGCGCCGGCGAAAAGGCATTCTGTGCAGGCGCAGACATCCATGAATTGATGGGCCGTTCGATCAATGAGGAATATAACGGCACGTGGCTTGGCCAGGGTACTTTCTGCCGGCTGGATCGCTTGGGTATCCCCTCGATCGCGCTGGTCAACGGTCTCGCACTCGGTGGCGGTTGTGAATTGGCGCTCGCCTGCACGTTCCGCTTGGCGGTACCGCGGGCGAGGTTTGGCTTGCCTGAAGTCAAACTCGGCCTCGTTCCCGGCTATGGCGGAACGCAGCGCCTCCCGCGTCTGATCGGCTTATCGCGGGCGCTCGAAATCATGATGTCGGGTCGCTTCGTCGGTGCCGATGAGGCGCTCGCCATTGGCCTCGTCAACCGCATTGTGTCCAACGATCCCCTCAAGAGCGCGATCGATTTCGGGCGCGAATTTTCCAAACATAGTCTTCTTGCCTTGCGTCTCATCCGCGATGCGGCGCAGCGCTCGCTGACAACACCCCTGACGGAAGGTTTAAAGATCGAGGCCGATCTATCAACCGTGTCGATGGAGAGCCACGACGGCAAGGAAGGCGCCGCCGCTTTTCTCGAAAAACGTCCGCCAAAATTCGAGGACCGATGACGGTGAATTTTGCCATTGCCGAGCGTAATGCGAAAACGGAATCGGCTGCCGGACCGGTTGTTATTGGCATCGTCGGCGCCGGGGTCATGGGGCAAGGGATCGCCCAGATTTTTGCCCGCGCGGGTTTTGTCGTGCAACTTTATGACGTGGAGGCAAAGCGCGTCGAGGCGGCGTTGACGATGACCACGCGCCTGTGGGATCGCGCCGTCGAGAAAGGCACGATGTCCGTCGCGGAAGCCCAGGCGGCCAAGCAGCGGATGAGAATGGTTTCGGCTCTTGAAGACATGCGGCTGGCGGCCGTCGCCGTCGAAGCAATCGTCGAAGATCTGAACGCCAAGCAATCGTTATTCCGCACCTTGGAGGGAATAGTCAGCTCCGATTGCATCCTTGCGTCGAACACGTCGTCGCTGCTGGTCACGGCGATTGCCGCGGCCGTCAAGCGGCCGGAGCGGGTTTGCGGACTGCACTTCTTCAATCCCGTGCCGCTGATGAAGCTCGTAGAAATCATTCCCGGGCTCAAAACGGCGCCAGCCGTGACCGGATCACTGCAAGCGATCATTGAGTCCACAGGGCATACGGCGATTATCGCTTCTGACATGCCTGGCTTCGTGGTCAATCATGCCGGCCGCGGCTTTTATACCGAAGCGCTCCGTATCGTTTCGGAGGGAATTGCGAAATTTTACGAGATTGATCGCGTATTGCGGGACGCCGCGGGCTTTCGAATGGGTCCCTTCCAGCTTTTTGACCTGACCGGGCTCGATGTATCATTCCCCGTATTGACCCAGATTTATCATCAATTTTTCGAGGAACCGCGGTTTCGGCCGACGGCTTTTATCCAGCGGCAATTTGCTTCGGGGCTTTTTGGCCGCAAGACGGGGCAAGGCTTTTACGAATATCACAACGGGGAAATCACGATGCCGGCGGAAGCGCCGGTTGCGCGCAACGGCGAAGCCCGTCCGATCTGGATCCTCCCGGCCGAGGGAAACGGACCGGAGTTGTTGCGCCGTCGGCTTAGCGCCGTCGGCCTTCAAGTCGAGAACGGTGCCAAGCCAGGAAAAGACAGCATCTTGCTGACGACACCGGTGGGCGACGATGCAACATCATCCGCTCTCAGCGCCGGGCTTGATCCGGAACGCACGCTTGCCATCGATACCATTTTCGGAATCGATTCGCGGCTGACGCTGATGACCACCGCGGTCACCAGGCCCGAATGCCGCAACAGCTTGGAATATATGCTGACCGAAGCGGGCATTGCGACGACGGTCATTCATGATAGCCCGGGCTTCATTGCGCAGCGAGTCGTCGCCACGATCGTCAACATTGCCTGCGATATCGCCCAGCAACGCATTGCCACGCCAGCGCATATCGATCTGGGGGTCAGGCTCGGATTGGGATATCCGCACGGCCCCCTGCATTACGGCGACAAGATCGGCGCCCGCGTCATTCTTGGCATCCTGGAAAGGATGTTCGAATTCTATCGCGACCCGCGCTACCGCCCATCGCCTTGGCTTAAGCGGCGCGCGATGCTCAACCGTTCGCTGTTGACGGAGGAGGCGTGATGAATTTGGCTCCGTTCAGCCAGAGAGACAGGCCTGGCATGAACAATCGCAAGTTGTAGTTTGTCGGGTTAATTATTCGGAGCGTCGCGATGAGGTGCATCTGTCCGTTTCGAACAAGATAGAAGGGAACATGCTATGGGTCGGCCAAGAGCTCTCGACCTCATTAACACCAATATCACGGACACAAAGAACGCCGATGATCGAAAGTTTGTCGGCGCAATTGGACGCGCATTCGACGTTCTGCGTGCCTTCAAGCCCGGCCAGGGGCCCCTGGGAAATACCGAATTGTCCGTTGCAACCGGCTTGCCCAAGGCGACCGTATCACGTCTAACGCATACACTGACTCGCCTTGGATATCTCAATTATCTGAGTGATCACGGCGTATATGAGCCAAGCCCATCAATTCTAGCACTCGGCTACTGCGTATTATCTAATATGCGTGTGCGTCAATTGGCGCGCGATCACATGCAGCAGCTTGCCGATTACGGGAAAACGATGTGCGCCTTGGCAAGCCGCGACCGGCTGTCAATGATTTATGTCTCAATGTGCAACGGTGGAGGTTTCAGAACGTTACACATGGATGTGGGATCGCGCGCCGATATTGCTACGTCAGCGATCGGTCGTGCGTTTCTTTCCGGAATATCCGAACGCGAACGGGAGTATTTTTTCGGACATTTCCACCGCATTTACGGTTCGGATTGGCCAGCGCTGCAGAAGAATATCCAGCGTAGCATCCGTGAAGTGGAAGAGCGTGGATTTTGCATGGTCGATGGTGAATGGCAGCGCGATGTGCGCGCGGTGGCCGCGCCACTGGTTTCGCCGGACGGCCAAACGGTCATGTCTATGAACTGCGCCGGTCCGACTTTCCATCTCACAACCGAAATCTTGGAAAATGACCTGGGGCCGAGGCTGGCGCATCTTTGCCGCGGCTTAGCACCGATGTTGGGCGGATGATCCTCGGGCTGGCCAGCGCGCCGAAATATCGTGCAAAAACAGATCAATGGCGTACGGTGCGGCTATATTCTAAAATGCGGCTTGAATGTACCGCATAATGGAACTAGAAAGCCATGGTTTGGCATTTCTAGTCGGAAAATGGCAAAATATGTTCTCGTATATGTTTTCGTAAATGGACCACCACGGGGGAAACAAATGACAAAAGAAAAGACACTTTCGAGGCGGCGGCTTCTGCAAGCAGCGACCGGCGGCGCGGCTGCCGCGCTATTCGGCGCACCCGCGATCGTCAGCGCGCAGGAAAAACCAATTGCAGTTGGCCAAATCACGATCTCATCCGGGCGTGTCGCGCAACTCGGAATCACGTCGCGTAATGCCATTAGCCTGGAAATTGATGCATTTAACGCTGCCGGCGGCTTGAATGGCCGTAAACTTCAATTGCTCGATCGCGATTCCAAAGGCAAACCGGACGATGCCGCCCGCTTGACCCGCGAATTGATCGAGTCGGAAGGCTGTAGCATCATGCTTGATTGCGAAGCATCAGGCGGCGCATTCGCGGTCCATGAAGTTTTTCGCGATTCCCCGCGCGTGCTCGGCATACATTGCTTGTCAGAAACGACGCAACTCACGGCCGATCCAAAACTGCGGATCCCGAATGCATTCCGCACGGCACGCCAAGCCGTGCACGATTCGATTGTCGGCGGCAGTTTTGCGGCCAAGATTTGCAAGCAAAAGGGCCTCACCCGTTGGGCCACGATTGCGGCGGATTATTCTTACGGACGCGAGGCGACGCCCGAATTCTTGAACTACGTCAAAGCAGCCGGCGCCACGACCAACGTCGTTGCCGAATCGTGGCCGAAGCTCTTTCAGCCCGACTACACCGAGAACATCACAAAGATTTTGCAGGCCAATCCGCAGGCGATGTTCTGCGGTTTGTGGGGCGGCGATCTCACCTCGTTTATCGATCAAGGCAACATCTTCGGACTGTTCGACAAGGTCGAAGTCTTCTCTATTCACATGGCCGACTATACGACATTAACGAGCATCAAGACCTTGCCGAAACAGGGCGTTTATTCGAGCAACCGTTATATCCGTGCGTTTCCAAATACCGCGGCCAACCGCGCTTGGTCGGATGGCTACAAGGCCAAATTTAATTCGCTGCCGACAAACTGGTCCTGGGAAGC
>CAAGKR010129501.1_pt1 | contig 10347 bp, 8 predicted proteins | sample 2556971 | NCBI WGS metagenome assembly CAAGKR01 (sample SAMEA5207829, study PRJEB30636) | soil metagenome | biome: forest; feature: boreal; material: soil | place: USA | collected 2011-09 | depth 1 m
AGGTTGCAACGAACAGCGGCCTGGAAGAGGCCAACGTGGGGCAACCCGCGTAGAAGCCCCTCGGCTTTAGCCAGGGGTACTTCACATAAATGGCGCGTCTTTCACAGTAGGGGTATCCCTTGTGGATGTCCGCGCCGGTGGCCGGTAAATAGGCGTAGCGATGCGCAGCAATACGCGGAAACAACTTCCCTCGCCTACTTTGCTCGTAACGCTTACCGAACCTCCCATAGCATTGACGAGGTCGCGCACGATCGCCAGCCCCAACCCGAAGCCGCCGGATGAGCGCGTGCGCGAGGCATCGGTGCGGTAAAAACGCTCAAAAACGCGATCCAGGTCTTCTGGTGGAATGCCAATGCCCGTATCTGCCACCGTCAAAGCAACATAATGAGTATCGATCCTCTCCACTGTCATCGACACAATGCCGCCGTTGGGTGTGTAGGTAATGGCATTGCGCGCGAGGTTGAGCAACACCTGCGCCAACCGTTGGCGATCAGCCAGCACAGGTGGCGCGTATGGGTCTGCCTTGCTCACCAGCGTAATAGCGCGTTCCCGGCGCGCCAGCGGAGCCATCGTCTGCTGTATTTCCTCGACCACGCCGGCAGCGTCAACCGGCTGTAAATCCAGGCGCAGCTCGCCAGCTTCCGTGCGCGCCAGCGAAAGCAGGTCGTCCACCAGCGAGCCAAGTCGCTCCGCTTCTCGCTGCACAATCACCAGGTAGTCATGCAACTTCGTGCCAGAAAGCATCTCCCTTTCGTCGTCCTCGACCGCCATCAGCAGCGATTCTACATGACCGCGAATACTCGCAATAGGCGTGCGCAATTCATGCGAAGCATTCACGATCAACTCGCGGCGGCTCTGCTCGGCCCGTTCTGCTTTGAGGCGTTCCTGCTCCGCGAACTCCCTGGCCTGCGCCAGATGAATAGCCGTTTCGCTCATACCCAGCAAAATACGCGCCAGCTCACCCGAAACAAACGCCAGCCCATAAACGATATACAGCGAAATGGTGAATAATCCGAATCCTTTGAGAGAGAAACGTAACAGTTTTTCGATTACCACCAGCTCATTTGGGCTGCGTGTGAGTAGCAGTCCAAGATAAAAGAAAGGTACTACGACAAGCGTCAGCATAAACGTTACCAGCGAAACTGAGATACTCAGCACAAACATACAGAGTGTCAGCACAAATGAGAGTATGCCAAGCGGAAATTTGATGAGCAGGTAAGCCAGGCTTTTCCATGTCATAGAGTCAGTCAGGCTCTCTCGGAACCTTTGCAACCAGGTCATCGGTATCTGGTGTGGATATGACATAGGCCGGATATCGACATGCAGCCAGTTCATCGCCATCCTCCGCTCGAATGCCCCCAGATACCGCCAGCCTATCACCGTCAAGAGCGTGATAGGAACGCCAATCCAGATAATCAGCGTGCCGATACCGATTGAAATTCCACAAACAAGATAGATAAAGTAAAACAAACCCAGAGGAAAGGACAGCAAGAGATAGAGCGCAATCAGAAAAGCCTGTTTTGTTGTGATAAGGCGATTCCCCACCGGCATCTGCCAGCTCACATTGGTGCTTCTGTTGTCCATATGAGGCTCCGGCCAAACTAAACGGTTCAATATGTTCTATCTCACCGCTACCATATATTACCATCAAACGTTACACCATAGTATGGCTCAGAGATGTGTGGAAAGTATCACAAATGTGTGACAAAATCTTGTCGATTCTTCTCACGTGTGGACAAAAAAGTCCTCGTCCTCACTGCTCACATTGTGTCGGAGTTGAGCTTTCCTGGGCGGCTCCTTCTTTCATTACCAGTCTTCCGTCCGCTGAGACCCCTCTTTCAGACGAGCGTAGATTGTTTAATTTCAGAGAAGACCACGCTCGCGCGCATACATCACGGCCTGCGTCCGATCGCGCAGCCCCAAACGACCGAAAATATTGGACAGGTGATTTTTCACCGTTCCCTCGCTGATCACCAGGGCATCAGCCACTTCCCGGTTGGTCGCGCCACGCGCGATCAACCGCAGCACCTCCACTTCCCGGTTCGTCAGGCCTGCCGTATTGAGCGCGTCAGGAACGACATTTGCTTTCGTTGCTGGCAGAGCGGGCGTCTGACGCTCCTCGGTCTCGCTTTTCCTGGCGGTATGCTGCCCGCCGAACGCCCCGACCATCCTCTCGATGACCGCAGCGTCGAACTGATAGACCCCCTGCGAGACTGCGCGGATGGCATGTGCCAGGTCCTGCGCCGGAAGATCTTTGAGCAAATAGCCGCGCGCGCCCGCTCGCACGGCATCTTTGACATACTCATCATCATCGAAGGTCGTCAACATCAGAATGCAGCAAGAGGGGACCTGTTTGAGCACCTGGATCGTCGCCTCCACCCCATTCATCAGCGGCATACGCACATCCATCAAGATCACATCAGGTCGCAGCGCGATGGCTTGCTCCAGCGCTTCTTGCCCGTTGGTGGCCGTCCCCGCAACGGTAATGCCGTCCTGCACGCGCAAGAGAGACGCAATACCGTCACGGACCAGTTGTTGATCGTCCACCACCAGTACACGCACCCTGGAATGACTCTCTTCCTGATTCTCTGCTGTCATACTTTCTTCCTTTTCCAGGGCTGGGGCAAGCCCTGGCAATCCTGTACCAATCCTGATTCAATCGCCATCGTCTTTGTTATGAAACAACAACACGCTGCGATATACCCCTCTGGAGAGGCTTTGCTATTCCTGTCCCTGTTATCGTAACCGAAAGCTGCGTGCCGCGACCCGCCCGGCTCTCCAGGTGGAAGTCGCCCCCGATCAGTTCCACGCGTTCTCGTATTCCTCGCAGTCCATATCCCTCCTCGGTCGCGGCTTTCTGCTGTAATGTGCGCTCAGCATCAAAACCACATCCGTTATCGCCGATGGTCAAGCGCGCCTCTTCCTCAGTGAAATGCAGACTGACCTCAACGCGACTGGCCTGCGCGTGTTTCTGGATATTGGTGAACCCTTCCTGAGCCACGCGATACAGTGTCATGAGCGCCGCATTGGAAAATGTATCCTCGTTGCCACTCGCTTCAAAGTGTGCAACCAGGGAATTCTCGCGCAGGTGTTCTACCAGAAGCGTGATCTCCTGAACGCAGGCAAATGGTTCCTGTGCTGTTTCTGTGCGCAGCGCTCGCACCGAGCGGCGCACATCTTGTAACGCATCTTTCACCACGCCCTTTGCATCGCTGATCGCCTGCATCGCTTCTTGAGGCTGCTTGTCGTAATAGACCAGCGCCTTCTCCAACTGCACACTGATTGCCATGAGCGCGTGGCCGAGACTATCATGGATCTCGCGCGCGACCCGGTTGCGCTCTTCCGTGGTTGCAAGCTCTGCTACCCGTTCAGCATACGCCTGGAGTTGCCGGTGAGCCTGTTCCACTTCCGCCAGCAACTCCTCAGCCCGCATGCGACTGATCTGCTCTCGCACTCGCCCAGCCTTTTCGAGACGGACAACCCGTGCCATCAACACCACGAATACCACCGCAAAGGAGAAAGCGATAGTCAGGAAGGCAGAGAGTGGGTTCAGATACCAGTGTGGATCGTGCAGCCATACAGGCACAAGATAGGCAGCGATGGCAAGCGCAGCTATCGCGTAGCCGACCCTGTTCCCAAAGTACACCACCGCGAGGTAGGGTGGAATGAGAAAGAGGAAAGGCGTGAAGTCAAACCCTTCGATCAGTATGGTGCAAACAATGAGCACGATACGCCCGGTGAACAGCAACACAGCCACTCTCGCCGGAACCTGTTCGCCATAGCGCCAGTATTCCAGGCGATCGATGCAGAGCAAGGTGAAGACGACGCTGGCAAGCACAAGCATTTGCCACCATCCTATGCGTGACGGAGAGGGCAGCAAGGCAACAATGAATATCGCTATATAAAAGGTGGAAGAGAGCCAATCAAATGCTTTTGGCATGAGCCACCAGAGCCGGTGACGATATTGCCTCCTGGTCAAGGGCTGTCTCTTTTCTTGCATAATGCCGTACTCACCTTCTGCTTCTCTTGCCTCTTTAATAAGAAGCATACACGAAAAACTCCTGGCTCCACAATATGCCTTTTGGCGGCCTGTCACATCCGAAAGACATAGGACGATTGGCTATCCGCCTCCATTGTCATCGTCCAGGGAAAATAGCCCGTTCGATGCCAGAGATAGCTCTTCTTTCACTCCATCACAGAGGGTCTTTCTGAGTATGCTTGTACTGCGCATGTTGATCGTTCAGTACACTTCTCAAAGGAGTATTCGTCATGAAGACACACATTTTCGAAATGCCAGAACAACAACCGGCTGACCACACTTACATTGCAGAGCAAGGAAGTGTCCCCCACTCCTCGCTGGATACGCGAGGGGATAGTAATATGGGAGACATGAACCATAGGCCTTCGCTCTTCGCCCGCATTCCGGCGGTGGTGTGGTCCGGGGCCATGGCTTTTCTCCTCGCTACCTCCGCCGGAGGGGTCTGGAGCGTATTGCTCGTCACCAACACGGCCACCAGCCCGGCTATTCCCTGGGCGGTCGCGGTGATGGCCCTGCTCTTATGGGTGATGTGGCAGTACCTGGGCGGCAGGTGGGGACCACGCAGTACCTCGCAAGCGCGTCGCCGCTATCTGCGGGCCAGACGGCTGCCACGCCAGGTATTTGCCTGGGCTGTGGCGGCAGGTTTGCTGTCTATCGTGGCCCTGGTCGGATACTGGATCGTGTTGCTCCAACTAATGAAGATACCCACTCGTACCCCGCCGAATTTCTCTGGCTATCCGCTGCTCACGGCGATACTCGTGCTGGTGATGGCATCGCTGGTTTCTTCCCTCGCTGAGGAGGTCGGTTTCCGGGGATACTTCCTGGGCATTCTGGAGCACAAGGTGAGCGGCCCGGTCGCCATTGTGATTGCGGCCCTGCTGATTTCACCAGGACACAGCCTGACGCAGGGGTTCGTGTGGCCCATCATGCTGTGGTACTTTTTCTCAGACGTGATGTTCGGGGCCATGGCCTACCTCACGAAGTCAATTCTTCCGAGCGCCGTGGTTCACAGCATTGGTCTTCTGATCTTCTTCGCCCTGGTATGGCCGTATGATGCGCAACGGCGTCTGATCTGGGAAACGGGCGCGAACGCCGGATTCTGGCTCGCTGCCGCTCAGGCGATCATCTTCACGGCGCTGGCGCTCCTGGCCTTCATCCGACTGGCGCTGGTCACCAAACGCGCGGCAGTCAGGGACAATCCCATCCCCGCTAAGTGATAAGATATCATGTAAGAAAGTGGAAACCAGCATCTCTATTGATTTGAGCGATGCTACAGAAAGAGTTTCACGCAGAAAAGAGAGGAGACAGCGAGTGAAAGTCTTTACCTATAACTCTCTGTCCGTCAGGGTCATCTTCGGTCCAGGCACGAGTCGAAGGAGGCTAGCTGAAGAGTTGGAGCTGATGGGGGTCAACCGCATCCTGCTCATCGCCACGGAGCGGGAGAGGAAACTCGTCGAAGAGCTAACAGCTCCCCTGGGCGACTGTATCGTCGGCGTCTTCACCAACGTCAAGCCGCATGTGCCTGTCAAGGTGGCTGAGGAGGCCAGAGAGTTGGCAGGCAAACTCAAGGCGGATTGCTTGTTGAGCATCGGGGGAGGGTCGACCATTGGTACAGCAAAGGCTATCGCGCTTGAGATGCAGTTACCTATTGTTGCTGTGCCAACCACCTATGCAGGCTCGGAGATGACTCCTGTCTGGGGCCTTACATCGGGGCAGCGTAAGACGACTGGAATCTCACGCGACGTGCTGCCGAAGGTCGTTATCTACGATCCAGAGCTTACCTTCTCGCTACCCCGGTTCATAACCGGGCCGAGTGCGATGAACGCCATGGCCCACTGCGTCGAGGCCTTCTACGCGCCGAATGCAAACCCCATCACCTCCCTCATGGCCGAAGAGGGCATAAAGGCCCTCGCGCGCGGCCTACCGGTTGCGATAGAGAAACCCGAGGATATCGAGGGCCGCAGCGAGGTTCTCTACGGCGCATACCTGGCAGGTGCCGCATTCGCAGGCGCCGGTTCCGGACTGCACCACAAGATCTGCCACATCCTCGGCGGCGCCTATAACCTGCCCCATGCCGAAATGCACACTGTCATCCTTCCGCATGTGGTAGCCTTCAACGAGCCAGCCATCCCCGCAATCATGGAACAGATCGCCCGCGCCATTGGTACCCGGAGCGCCTCCGCCGGTCTGTACGACCTCGCCAGCAGGATAGGAGCGCCAACCGCCCTGAAAAACATCGGCATGAAAGAGGAGAACCTGGACGAAGCGATAAATCTGATACTGGAGAAAGCGCCCTACAATAACCCATGCCCGGTGGATACAGCAGGCATACGAGCCATTCTTGAGGATGCCTATGCGGGCCGCCGTCCTGGGTATAGGTTGGAAAAAAACCTGTAACCATGGCTTACGAAGGAAAGAGGAGAAAAATAGATGGACCAGGACAAAAAGAAACCGACGGCGGTATCGTAGGTACTGTGCCCATCTTTATGGCAACAAGCGACGATACCTGGAATATCTCGCAAACAACAGGTGTTGTCTGGAACAGGATATCAGTAACTTACTGTATCTTAGTGTAATTAGAAAGAGAAATCTCACATAGATGTCAATACGAACAATCAATGCGATACTAGTCCGCGACTACGGCAATGCGGATCAGCTTAAACTTGAACATATCCCACAACCAGAGCCGCAAGAGGGCGAAGTGCTGGTGCGCCTGTACGCGGCAGGGGTGAACCCCGTCGATTGGAAAATCCGCTTGGGCTGGATGAAAGATTTCCGGCCAACGACTTTCCCCTATGTGCCGGGTGCTGATCTTGCTGGCGTGGTAGAAAAAGTAGGGAGTGGTGTGACCGTGTGGCAGCCTGGTCAGGAAGTATTTGGCCGGGGTTCCCAGGGAACATACACCCAGTACGCTATAGCTCCGGCGAACGCTCTGGCGCTAAAACCCACATCACTGAGTTTTGAGCAGGCGGCCACCATACCCGTCGGCGCGACCACCGCCTGGCAGGGTCTCTTCGATCATGGGAACTTGCAATCCGGCCAGCGCGTGCTCATTATAGGAGGGGCTGGCGGTGTTGGCATCTTTGCGGTCCAGTTCGCTCGCTGGAAGGGGGCGCATGTGATCGCTACCGCTTCTACAGGTAATGTGGATTTCGTGTATTCGCTGGGAGCAGAATCGGTCATTGACTACACAAAGACGCGCGTTGAAGACGCCATCTACGACGTAGACCTGGTACTGGACACGGTTGGCGGTGAGGCGCTTGCCGGTGCCTTGCCCACACTCAAACGAGGCGGCACGCTGGTCAGTATCGCCGGTCGGCCCGACGAGGCGAAAGCGCGCGAAGCCGGCGTGCATACCGCGAGTTTCTCTGCCCAGGTCACCAGCGAACTCCTGACTACATTCGCGCAGCTTATCGACGCGGGCCAGGTCAAGACCGTTGTCGGCGCAACTTTCCCGCTCAGCGAAGCCGGAAAAGCGCAGGAACTCAGTCAGAGCGGCCATGGTCGCGGGCGCATCATCCTGAGCATCGCGTAACGACTGCCGGACGAATAGCGTATCTCTCCTTACGTCCGAAATTAAGAACGGCTTTCATGTGCTTCTACAAAATGGTGTAGAAGCACATGAAAGCCGTTCTGTTACACCCTTAATACTCGACCGCTCCAGGTGTTTTTAACATCGCCTTCTAATAGTCATATCTAGTGGCAAAGTCAAACAGCGTACCGCCCCTCCAGCCTTCAGAAACTCGCTTACTGGTGACACGCAAACATCATATCCCCAACGCTCCAGGATGCGACCGACACGGGGAGGGCAGACCGGCATAACGATGACCTTACCCACAACCACAGAGTTCGCGCAGAAGGTAAGCGCTTCATCCAGCTCGAGCACGAGCGGTTCAGGCACGAGTTGTTCGATGATTGCGTTACTCGCGCGATCCCATGCGGCCGGGTTAATGATGGCATGTCGAGTATCAAGCGGAGAGAAGCTGATATCAAAATGGTAGAAACGCGGATCGACGAGCTTGATCGAATGCACCGGGACTCCAAGCAGCCGAGAGAGCACAGCGTGAGAGGAAAGGTCCGAACGGAAGCCATAACCAGCCAGCAAGCTGCCGCCAAATGGGAAGGCATCGCCACAACCCTCAAAGGAGATATCGCCTTCGCCAACCAGTTCTGCTACTTCAAGGCCGCGAGCCTGAAACCATTGCGAAGTGTAGATTGATTCGGGCTGCCGCTCGGGATGGCGAAATCTGCTCAAGATAAGGCGCTGACCATCAACAAGGCCCGCGTTGGCAACGAAGACCATATCGGGCAGCTCTTTCACCGGCTCGATAATTTCGACTTTTGCCCCGGCTCGCCGCAGGTTGGCTACAAGGTTGTGCCACTGTTCAATAGCAAGATCGAGATCAGGACGAATTTCTTGATGCATCCAGGGATTGATCTCGTAGAATACCCCGAAGTAATCGGGCGGACACATGAGATAAGAATTGCCCCATGATAAAGGAGTTGTTTCAACTGAAGTGTCTGCTTGATTTGCTTTTTGAGATTGGTTGGAATTGTCCATCTGCGATCTTTCTATGACGATGAATGATTTCTCTTACTCCAAATAGAACGGGAGTACATCATCTAAGTAACGGAATTTCTGTAGAAGCATGTTTCATCGAACGGTTAGCCATCTGTTGAGACAAACATTTAGTATTCCCACGTTTCATGCCCCAGAGGTTCCCGGTTAAGCTCCTCGCGGTAGTATTGCCACAGCGGCATGAAACTATTCATCAGCGCCATGAATCGCTCGTTGTGGTGGCGTTCGAGCAGGTGAATCATTTCATGGACAATGATGTACTCTAAGCAATGGATAGGTTTCTTGATAAGCTCGAGATTCAACCAGATGCGACGAGCCTCAATAGTGCAAGTACCCCAGCGGGTTTTCATCTGTTTCACGCCCCACTCGGCCACCTTGACACCAATGATCGCTTCCCACTTCGCGATCAGGGGAGCAATCTCCTCTTTTAATCGCCGCCGGTACCAGGTCGTCAGCACGCGCTCGCGTTCAAAGGCATCGCTGCCAGTGCGCGTGAAGAGATCCATGATTTTATTGTTGCGAATGATAATTGCCGCAGTGCCTTTGCGATACATCACATTGAGTAAATAGCGGTGCCCCTGGTAGTAGTGGCTTTCGCCGCTCACAAACTCTCGCGCCTGCTGGCGTTCCTGGGCCTCAAACTTCGCCTGCTGGCGCTTGATCCATGCCAGCCGGGAAATGGTCAGGAGGCGCACAGCTTCATCATTCACGCGCAATGGCGCGGCCACCCGTACCCGGCCAGCCGGTGGGTATACGCCAAGATGCAGGTGCTTGATGTCCTTGCGCACCACATCAACCACAAGATCATTGACCGTGATCTGGTGTTTCTCAGTACTCATCTTGATTCTTCACGATCTCTAAAATTTTATTCGCCTGGGCTGCGTCTGGCAGCACATCACGGATGGCGAATTGAACTTCCTTCTCCTTAATCTTGTTGCTCCGCCACCCATCCTTTTTGGTGCGTTTGATGGCATCATCTACCTTGATAGCCAGTTGCTCATTCTTTCCAAGATTATCGTACAGCGCCCGCCTGGCGCGCGTATTCAACAATTTGGGATAGGCCGCGCTGGTCGGGTTTAGCGCCTGCCGGGTAAGGTCAACGATTTTCGCCAGGTAGTGCGCGTATTCCTGCGCCTGCTGCTGGCGCTCCGAGATCAGCGTATCGAGCAGTTCTGACATCTTCTCGTAGTAATTGGGATTAATGGGCATCTCTTCGATGATAACCCGGCGCAGGTTATTTTCGATGGTTTCAGCCATCGCTTCTTTGTTGCCGGATATGCCAGAGGGCAAATCGTTCAGCCCTTGCTCTCCTCGTTCCACAATTAGCTGAATCAGGGAGATGTCGTCAAAGGCTGAAATCTTTTGACTCTCTTCGGCGCGAATATAGGTATCGATCAGGTGACGCATGGCCGGCTCATACATTTTCAGGTCAATGTAATCGCCACTGGCTAATTTGATCTCGCCGCGCACCTTTTCGTAATACTCTACCTCTTGCCGCATCTGCTCAATTTCCTGCGGGGTATAGCCAGCCTCCGGCAGTTCATTGGCAAGGTTCGCGTAGGCGCGCATCAGCAAGGCCGTGAGCTTGTAGAGCGCAACGCGCCTCGGCTCGTTCTCTTTAAGCGCATTCTTGTCGGTCGTGTCTCTCGCGCAAAAGTAGTGGATATAGTCCAGTGTATCCCTCGGTGAAGCGACCGCCTCGCACAGCGCCTTGATGGCCTCGCGGGCC
>CAAGKR010240707.1_pt1 | contig 10346 bp, 12 predicted proteins | sample 2556971 | NCBI WGS metagenome assembly CAAGKR01 (sample SAMEA5207829, study PRJEB30636) | soil metagenome | biome: forest; feature: boreal; material: soil | place: USA | collected 2011-09 | depth 1 m
CGCCACGATCTTGACGTGCTCGCGGTCCTCTACTGCCATGCCGGCACATTACTCGGCATAGAAACGGATATCGCGGTATTTGCTGTATCGCTGCTCCATGAGATCCTCGACGCTTAGCCGGTCGAGGGAGTTCAGTGCCGTGACGATTGACTGACCCACCACCGCAGCCACAGCCGCGGGATTTCGGTGTGCGCCTCCCACCGGCTCGGGCACGATTCCGTCGATCAGCCCCATGTTTTGAAGCTCCTGAGCGGTAATGCGCATGCTCGCCGCTGCATCGGGAGCCTTGGCGGAGTCCCTCCACAGAATTGCCGCGGCAGCTTCCGGCGAAGCGACCGTGAAGGTGGAATGTTCCAGCATGAGGAGTCGATCGGCCACCGCGATGGCGAGCGCGCCGCCGCTTCCGCCCTCGCCAATGACGACCGAGACTGTCGGCACGCGGAGGGCGAGCATGGTTGAGATACTGGAAGCGATCGCTTCCGCCTGGCCTCGCTCCTCATCCATCAGCCCGGCGTTGGCGCCAGGAGTATCGACCAAGGTGACGACGGGCATTTTCATGCGCTCAGCCTGGGCCATCAAGCGCTCGGCTTTGCGGTAGCCCTCGGGATGGGGCATGCCGAAGTTGCGCTCGACGCTTTCGCGCGTGTCGCGGCCCTTCTGATGTCCGATCACCATCACTGAACGGCCACCGAGAATCGCGGGGCCTCCTACGATTGCTCGGTCGTCGGCATAGCCACGATCGCCGTGCAGCTCGACGAAATCACTGAAGGTCAATTGCAGGTAGTCCAGGGTGTATGGCCGCTCTCGATGGCGGGAGACCTGGACCTTCTCCCAGGGTGTTAGCCGGCTGTAGACCTCGCGGAGGCGATCGTCGATCGCACCCTCGAGCCGCTCTTCCTGCTCCGCCTGCGCGCCGTTTTCGTCGCCCCGCTTGCGCAGCGATTCGAGCTCACGTTCGAGCGGCTGAAGCTCACTTTCAAAATCAAACGGGCTGCTCAACGAGCCGCCTCCGGATCGTCGAACGATTGCAAGTGACATACGCCCGCAGGAGCCGGCCGATCACAGACGGAAGCTCTGAACGCTGGACGACCATATCGATCATGCCGTGATGGAGCAAGAATTCAGAAGTGGCCGCGTCGTGCGGCAGCTTCTGGCGCATGGTTTGCTCGATCACACGGCGGCCGGCGAAGCCAATATAGGCGCCCGGCTCTCCAATATTGACGTCGCCCAGCATGGCGTAGCTGGCAGTCATGCCACCCAAGCACGGGTCGGTCATGACCGAGATGAACGGTAGACCGGACCCTTTGAAACGGTCCAGCGCCGCCACCGTTTTTGCCATCTGAAGCAGACTGATCGTGCCTTCCTGCATGCGGGCGCCGCCGCCACTGGAGAAGACAACGAGCCCAACGTCTCGTCGCTGGGCCTCTTCGATGGCACGAGCCAGGCGTTCACCGAATACAGCGCCCATCGAGCCGCCGGCAAACTTGAACTCCGTGACGCCAACCACCACCTCCTGGCCATCGATCTTGGCCGTCCCGTAGATAAGCGATTCGTCGGCCTCCGACTGACTGTTGTACTGCACGAGCTTTTGCGCGTAGCTTTCGCCTCGGCTCTCGAAATGCAGTGGATCGACGGAGTGCATGGCCGACCCGATCGGCTCGAACGTACCCCCGTCAACCGTCATGTCGACGCGCTCTCGGGCAGTGAGCTGGAAGTGGTATTTACACTTCGAGCAGACCTGCTGCGTCTGCTCCAACTCCTTGGAGTACAGCAACTCGCGACAGCGCGGACAACGAATCCAAAGATTATCGGGAAGCGATTCGAAATCCTGGGGAGCAGCCCAATATCTCGGATGTCGCTTAAATATTTCTTTCATACCGTCTCCCGCCGCCTATAGACACCATACTACCGTGCTCAGCCACATCCCCTCAAAAGGGAGTGGCTGGCAGATCTCGCTCAGGCGACGTGCTGCCAGCCGGTCGGAGTAGCGGCGTAGAAGCCCAACCCGGGTCGCTGTGCCATCAACCCGAGTGGACGTCCGTTGTAGATAACCCGTATATGCGCGCCGTCATAGGTGGCGACATAGATGGAATGCTTGGCGACCCACTTCCGGCTGCTGCCGCGTAGGATTCCTTGATACACCTGTCGCCCGTCGGCCGTCACGCGGACCCAGACCGGCGCCTCGGCGCGTAGGCGTAAACCTACCGTGAGAGCGACATGGTGCGCCGGTGCTGTCGCGAACGTGGTGCCACCAAGATTTGCAGGGGTGACGTTCAGTGGGGCGGAATAGGCCCGGTTATACGTGTCGTTGTACGCCTTGATGGCGAAGCCTCCTGCCAGGAAGAGGATCACCACACCGAACGCCCACAAGAATCTTTTGCGATGGTGGCGCTCATACCCGTTGGCCAGGACTCTCGTGGCAGGCTTGACGCTTGGCTGCGGATTCGGCCGCGCCGCATAGTACTCCTGCACAACATCGTCGGGATGGAGCCCTAGATACGCAGCGTAATTTCGGAGGAAGCCGGTGATGTACGCGGGTCCCGGGAGTACACTGTAATCTTCATCTTCCAGCGCTTGCAGGAAGACAGGCTTAATGTGCAGAGCATCCGCGACCTCGAGGAGGCTCACATTTCGCTTGCCGCGCGCCTCGCGCAGCAGAAACCCGATATCGCTCAGATAGGCCCCCGCAGGTGGTGGGATGACGTCAGGCCTCCACGGTTTGCACCCCAGGAGGGGCGCACAGGATCAGGCTAGCGGTCACTTAGCCCGCCATGAGCATAGTGAGCCGCCGCCGAAAAGTCAAGGGTGGAGGGACCGGCTGCACGCCGTTTACAATGGGGGTAGTACGTACGTATTCGACGCCCTCAGTCGAGAAGGTTGACGGCTTCGCAAGGAGAGCAATGGACGTCCGGTTGGCACGTCCCACGGATGCTGCGCTCGTGCTCTCCCTGGCGCTTGATGCGAATTCGCACATCGTCAAAGGGTTCGGGTGGGCGGCAAGCAATGACGCGGTGCGCACGTTGGCGCGTGCGTCGCTGCCACTTGGCACGCGTGGAAGAGCCTGGATTGCGCGCGACGAGAATAGTGTCGCGCTGCTCGAGGCCGAGCCTCGTCAGTACGTCATTGGCTGGGACATCAATCGACTCGCGGTACGCGGAGACGATGTAGACGAGGCGGTGGGAACCGTGATCGGCGCTGCCGTCTGTCACTTGCAGAATCGCGGAGTACCCAGGATGTTTGCTCGCAGCGGCGAGGACGCGGCCGCGCACCTGCGACCGCTGGGCTTTCATGCCCTGGCTCGGGAATATGTGCTCCTAAGCCCGACGAGTCACGAGTCAGGAACGGCGTCACCACCCCCCGATAGCCGCTACCGGATGCCGCAGGATAGCTGGCCGTTGCATCAACTCGAATCCGAAGTCACGCCGCCCATGGTGCGGCAGCTGGAAGGACTCACCAGTCTCGACTGGTCACGTCCGGTGCGTCGCATGTCTGAAATCGTGGTGGAGTCGGACGGCCACGTCGTGGCGTGGATCAGTTGGGGCACACGCATGGGCCCGCATCACCGCGGCATGGCAATGCTGCTGCATCCGGAGCACAAGGAGCTAGCGCCTGTCCTCATACGGCACGCGTTGAAACAGGGCCCGGACGGTTGCCGCTTCGTGGCGCGTGTTCGCGATTACCACGTACACACCCTGCGCGCCTTCACCGACGCCGGCTATTCAATCGAGGCGGAAGAGGTCCTGCTGGTGAAACACGCGGGAGTTGAACTTGCTCCGTCGTTCAAGACTCGCCTGACCGTTAAGACTGTTCCCAGTATTTCGGGGTTCAACGTGCATCTCCGCCGCCGCGCTTGCACCGGCGATTACCCAGAAGGATGACCACACGTGACCGCATTGCGCGATGACATCGTAGACGACACCGAGGCGCTTCTTCGCATCCTTCCACCCCACATCTATCAGGGTTTGCGGCGGTCCGAACGCGTCAACGAAGTGCTCGAAATCGTTATGGATCTCGGACGTGAACCCGAAGCCCGTATGGTTGACAGCGAGGTGGTGCTGTCGACGCGGCCCGTCTCTATTGAAGACATCGAACAGGTGATCACGCGGATCAGTGCCTTTGGCGAGGACAACCGGGCAGGCATCGAACGCACGCTCCATCGCATATCCGCGATACGAAACAGGTCGGGGGAGATCATCGGTCTGACTCTACGGGTGGGCCGCGCCATCTTTGGAACGATCGGAACTATTCAAGAGATCGTCGAATCCGGAAAGAGCATCTTGTTGCTGGGCCGCCCGGGTGTCGGCAAGACGACGATGCTACGCGAAGTAGCTCGAGTGCTGGCCGACGACCTCCGGAAGCGGGTCGTCATCGTGGACACGTCGAACGAGATCGGTGGGGACGGCGACATTCCGCATCCGGCCATCGGGCGGGCCCGCCGCATGCAGGTCGCGAGCCCGGCGCGTCAGCACGCGGTCATGATCGAGGCGGTCGAAAACCATATGCCGCAGGTGATCGTGATCGACGAGATTGGGACCGAACTCGAGGCCGGTGCCGCGCGTACTATCGCGGAACGCGGTGTCCAGTTGGTGGGCACCGCCCACGGAAACGAGCTCGAAAACCTGATGCAGAATCCGACGCTGAGTGACCTCATCGGTGGCATCCAGGCCGTCACGCTGGGCGACGAAGAGGCCCGGCGCCGAGGCACGCAGAAAACTGTGCTGGAACGAAAAGCCCCACCGACGTTCGACGTCGTGGTCGAAATTCAAGATTGGAACCATGTGGTAGTCCATCCTGATGTGGCCGAGATGGTCGACAGTCTCCTTCGAGGATTCCCTATCTCCGGCGAGATACGAACGCGTGACGAACAGGGCATCGTGCATGTTGAAGAGCAGAAACCAACAGCGGCGGAGCGGCCTCAGACCGGCCAGGTGTCGACTGCTCCCATGCCTCGCGCCGGTCGGGTCGGCAACGGTGCGCTGCAACCCTTGCGAGTCTTCCCCTTCGGGGTCAGCCGCAACCGCCTGGAAGCCGCCGTCCGAGAACTGCGTGTACCGGTGACGATTGCCCATCAAGTGCAGGAAGCCAACCTGGTCATGACGCTGAAAAATTATTATCGTCGCAAGCCCGAGCCCCTGCGCGATGCGGAGGCGCAAGCCATTCCTGTGTACGTGCTCAAGAACAACACCGTTGGCCAGATGCAGAGCTGCCTGGCCAGCGTCTTCAATCTCGGCTCCCAGGAACGCGATGTGGAGACGTCGGCTCTGGAGGAGGCCGAGCAGGCGATCGGCGAAGTTCTGGAGCGATCCCGCACCATGGAGATCGCCCCCCAGAACGCGCACGTCCGCCGGCTTCAGCACCAAGTGGCTGAGCGATACAATGTCGGGTCTCGCAGTCGCGGCAAAGAGCCGAACCGTCGCGTGAAGTTCTTCCCACGGGAGTACGAAGACCTCGTCTAACTATGGGCCTCTTTCTCACTTTTGAGGGACCCGACGGCAGCGGCAAGTCGACGCAAGCGCATCTGCTCGCTTCGGAACTGCGTTCACGTGGCCACGATGTCGTGGAGACGAGAGAGCCGGGGGGGACGTCCGTGGGGGAAGCGGTGCGCCACGTCTTGTTGGATGTGAACGGCCCAGCCATGAGCCCACTGACCATGGCGCTGTTGATGTCCGCGTCGCGCGCGCAATTGGTGTCGGACGTAATCGTCCCGGCACTGGATGAAGGGCGCACGGTAATCGCCGATCGGTACACCGACTCCACGGTGGCGTATCAGTCGTACGGTTTTGGACTGGATCTGGGCGTGGTGAAGGAGCTAGCTCGCATCGCGACCACGGGCCTGACTCCTAGGGTCAGCGTCTACGTCGACGTACCGGTCGAAGTCGGACTGGAGCGAACCCATCGACGGGGCTCTCGCAACCGACTGGATGTCCCCGACGTCGGGTTCCACAATCGAGTTCGAAACGGATACCTGCGGTCCATCGAGCAGGAGCCGGACCGGTGGGTGATGGTCGACGGCACGCAGGATCCGGAGAGTGTCCATGCGGCGGTAATGTGCAAATTGACTTCGTTGCTCGAGGAGGTTGCTCAGCCGACATGAAAATGGTCATGGCAATCGTGCACATCGACGATGCTTCGCGCGTCGTCAAGGCGCTGACGCAGGCTGGTTTCGGCGTGACCCACTTCAAGAGCGCCGGTGGTTTCCTCCGCAGGCAGAACGCGACGGTGTTCGCGGGAGTCACGGATCGCGAGGTCGACCAAGTGCTGGAGATCATCAGAGCAAAGTGTCACTCCCGCACCGAGCAGGTCACGCCTCTGCCGCCGGTCGTGGAGCCGGGTGAGGTGTATATGCCGTATCCGATGGAGGTTGAGGTCGGGGGTGCGACCCTCTTCGTACTTGACGTGGCCCACTTCGAGAAGTGCTAGTTCGTGGATAGATTGCGGGGTGGCGAGCTCGATCTCGTGCCGCTGGACGCGATCCGACCCCATGAACTCGCCGACGGGGCTCGCAAGGAGCGGATAGAACGCCGGCTCGCGGCAGACGGCGTGTTGCGCGACCCAATTGTGGTCGGCTCCGTCCCGCGGCTGGACGGGTACGTCCTGCTGGATGGGACGAATCGGCTACAGGCACTGCGGTCGCTTGGCCTGTCCTGGGGGCTGGTGCAGGTGATCGACTACTCGGGAGCCGGCTCAGTGAACCTGCGGACCTGGTGCCACAGCACGCGCGTAGCCTTCGAGACCATCGCCGGTCAGGCATCAGCCATACCCGGCGTTTCAGTTGAGCCCATCGCGGAGCTGGGTGCATCGGATGCCATGGCAATACACAGTACAGTGGCGGTCCTGCTGGGCAAAGACCGGATCACCGCCATCTCACGGGCCAACGAGTACCCACATTCCCGGGCCGAGCAGTTACGCGCTCTGGTGGCTCTGTACGAAGACCGCATGATGCGCGTGGATTGCGATCCGGCGAATGTCGAAGAGTTGGCTCAGACGATGTGTGAGCCGACCAATGATGGTGTGACTCTGATCGCGTTTCCCACTATTACTCGCTCCCAGGTGACAACCATGGCGATGCGCGGCGCCCTTATTCCGGCCGGCATCACGCGGCACGACATTATGGGCGGCAGAGCGCTGCGGGTGAACGTACCGCTAGAGATGCTGCATGGTACAGGGTCACTCGACGAGGCAAAGCAGGCGCTGGAAACGCATCTCGCGTCGCTGCAGCCGCGCCTCTATCGGGAACCAACGATCCTGTACGACAGTTAGTATGGGTTGGATTGTACGCGGGAGGGCAGGCGCGGGGGCCTGCCCCAACGCATGGCGTGCTGATCGGCGTTGTTAAGTCTCTCAGGTCAGATCCGCCTGACTCACGCTTTCGCCGGGTTTCAGTGGGATTATGCGCAAGTCTGAAATGCCGGCGGTTTCCTGTCGGAGCGCTTCGGGCGAGCCCCACAGAAGGGGGAAGGTGCCGTAGTGGATCGGAATCACGCGCTTCACACCGAGCAAGCGAATCGCCTCGGCAGCTTCGAGCGGTCCCATGGTGAAGTGGCTCCCGATAGGTAGCAGTGCCACATCGGGCTTGTACAGCCTGCCGATGATCTCCATCCCGGCAAACACATCAGTGTCTCCGGCGTGGTACACGGTGAAGCCGTCCTTGAATCGGATGATGAAACCAACAGCCAACCCTGCATACAGCGTCTGATTCCCTTCCTGGATGCTGGAGCTGTGGATGGCATCAACCATGGTCACCCGCAGACCGTTCCATTCCTGCGTGCCACCGGTGTTGCCACCGCTGCAATCCTTGGCGCCCTTGGTCGACAGATAGCCGCACAGCTCGTTCATGGCGATGATGTGAGGCTGGTGTAGTTGAGCGATTTTCACGGCGTCACCCATGTTGTCGCCGTGCCCATGCGTGATGAGCATCAGGTCGACCCGAGCCTGAGTCTTGGCGTCATCGGGCGCGGTCGGATTCCCTTCGAGAAATGGGTCGATCAGGATGACAGTGCCATCCCTCGCTACGATCTTCGTTGCGGCATGCCCCAGCCATGTGATGGTAAGCCCTGCCTCTGACGTCATATCCTCGTCCTCCACACTCATCGGCGTAGGTGCGGGAGAATCCGCCGACGGATTGCTCCAACCCCTCTCCCTATAATGAACGGATGATGACCGAGGTCGAAATATGGGGAGGAGACGGTCGCATTGCCACACGGTCTCAGGACACTCAGCCGAGCTGGTGTGATGCAGACGCTTCCCAAATCAGCTGCGGAGACGCTTGCGCAGCAGGACTTCGGCGACAGCGACGCCGGCGATGAGCAGAAGCCATTCGATGACGATCAATACCCAGACGCTCATGGCACTCCGAATCCGTCTAACGCTGATAGCCCACTATAGCCACCGGTCTCCGGGCCGGACAATCGCATAAAGGATCACGTGGACACCTTCACTTTTGCTCTTCCCACCCGGGTCGTGTTCGGCGCCGGAGTTATTGACGAGGTAGGACGGGAGGCTGCTGCCCAGGGACGGCGCGCGCTCCTCGTGACGGGGAGCACCTTCGCGCGTCGTAGCGGGCTGATCAAACGGCTACGCGCCACACTCGAGGACGAGGGCGTGTTCGTGTCGGTCTATGAGGGAATCAACCCCAACCCGAGTGTGACGGCGATCGACGCCGGTGGCGAGGCGGCACGTGAGTTTCGAGCGGACTTCGTCTTGGGCTTTGGTGGCGGAAGCGCGCTCGACGCGGCGAAGGCCATCGCGGTTCGGGCGCTCACGGATCGTTCGATCTGGGAGTACACGCATCATCTCAGACACGAGGCCGGCATGCCGGTGGAGCGAGCGCTCCCAATCATTCAGGTACCGCTGATCGCTTCTACCGGGTCCGAAACAAACGATCGGGCCGTGGTGTACGACGAGAAATCGCGCACCCGCGCCACGCTGCGCAGCTCGCACTTATTTGCGCGCGTCGCGTTGGTCGACCCGGCACTCACCTTCACGGTTCCGGCCCGGTACACCGCGATCGGCGCCATGAACATCGTGAGCCAGATGTTGGAAGGCTATCTGATAGGTGATGAATTCGCGCCGACGGATAGAGTTACCGAGGGCTTGATGCGGGTCGTGATGGACAGCCTGGCCCGCGCCATGCGAAATGGCGACGACCTGGACGCGCGGAACAATCTCTCCTGGGCCGCCACGCTCGCCTCGACCGTGGCCTTGGCGGGCAGAGCTGATTCCGGTCCGCTACTCGCCATGGCGCATCCGTTGACCGCCCACTACGACCTGGAGCATGGATACGTTCTGGCCTGCCTCTGGCCTAGTTACATGCGCTACGCCCTGTCCAATCGCAGCCGGCTGCCGCAGATCGGTCGGTTCAAGCGGTACGCCCTGCTAGGGCGACAACTGTTCGGAGTGCACGAAACCGACGACGAGGTAGCGGCGGAGACGACGGTCTACCGATTCGTGAATTGGCTACGCGGTATGGACATGCCCACGGACCTACGCGAAGTAAATATCGACACCGATGCGCCCGCGGCGCTGGCGGAACAGGCCGTCGTCGTGTCGGGCAATGGGAAACAGTTGCGGAGCGGCTTGACGGTCCATGATGTTCAGCACATTTACGAGGGCGCGCTTCGCCCGGCGTGATGCGGCTCCGCTTTGTGCGGCCAATGGGCACTGCTCGCTTCACATTACGAGATTTAACCTGGAGGCGGCGATGAACAAGGCACCGAGAGCCGACCGGGGCGGTAGGCGCGCAAACGCGATGACCGAAGCTCGCCTGTGGGTGGCCCTGTTGCGTCACGGCGCACTGCTGTGGCGGACCGGACTGTTGCGCTTCCGGCTCGAGACGTTCGGGACATACTACCCGGCGCCGCCGTACCAAACGCCCGCTTGGCGCCTAACGCCTGCTCATACCGTTCTGCTCCTTCGTCGGGCTCGGGCATACGGGCGGTGGCTGGTCGAGATGGAACAGGTGCGTCGCACCGGGGCGCATGGATGGTGGGAGCTGCGCCACACCATTTGGGAGGGGATTCCGGATGACTGACCACCGAAAAACGCGCGTGAATCCACCCGTGCGCTCCGCCGAACTCTTCGCACGTGCGCGCGACGTGATGCCGGGTGGCGTCAACAGTCCGGTGCGTTCCTTCGCCGCGGTGGGGAACGTGCCGCGCTTTATGGCGCGGGGAAACGGGTGCCACATTTGGGACGTCGACGGCAATGAGTACATCGACTTCGTCATGAGCTGGGGGCCGCTGATCCATGGCCATTCGTACGGTCCCGTAGTGGAAGCATTGGCCGAGGCGTCTGCTTCGGGCACCAGCTTCGGTGCTCCAACTGAGCGCGAAGTGTTGATGGCGGAG
>CAAGKR010282940.1_pt1 | contig 10345 bp, 8 predicted proteins | sample 2556971 | NCBI WGS metagenome assembly CAAGKR01 (sample SAMEA5207829, study PRJEB30636) | soil metagenome | biome: forest; feature: boreal; material: soil | place: USA | collected 2011-09 | depth 1 m
ATCGCCGGCCAGCGCCAGGTTGGCCACGGCGGAACGCTTGACCCGATGGCGACCGGCGTCTTGGCGCTGGGGCTGGGCCAGGGCACCCGTCTGCTGGAATTCGTCTCCGATGGTCGCAAGACGTACGAAGCGACCGTGAGGTTCGGCGCCGCAACCGATTCATACGATGCCGATGGCTCGATAACCGTTGAAGCAGACTGGCGCCATCTGACCGAAGACGGCGTGCGAAAGGCGCTGGCTGGATTTGTCGGCGACATCCTACAGCGCCCGCCGCCATTCAGCGCGATTAAGCGCGCGGGCGTGCCCCTCTACCGGCTGGCCAGGAGGGGAGAGCACGTTGAAGTCGAGCCGCGCGAGGTGACAGTATTTCGGCTGGAGGTCATCCGCCTGGACCTGCCGGACCTCGAACTGATCGTGGAGTGCGGCAGCGGGACCTACGTGCGCAGTCTAGCCCACGACCTCGGACAAACTCTTGGTTCCGCTGCCTACCTGACCTCCCTGCGCCGTACGGCAGCGGGCACGCTCGGGATCGCCGATGCCGTGACGCTCGAAACTCTCGACGGCGGCGGGCGCGAACTTCTCGCACTCAGCCTCCTGGCGCTCGATCGGCCGGTGTGGCGGTTACCCGTGATCATCGTGAATTCTAAACATGCGCGAGACGCCATACAGGGTCGAAAGCTGCCAGCTCAGCCCCAGACCGTGGATATTTGCCGCGCTTACGGCGCAAACGGCGATTTCCTTGCCCTCTTGAGGTATGATGCGGCAGGATCATACTGGCAGCCGCACAAGGTGTTCACCGCCGCTGCAGATATTGCCGCCGTGACGGAGTATGGCGCAGTATTAACCGGAGGCGGTACGGTCAGCGGTGAAGGCAGGGACCAGAAGACTTTTGCTGGTTCCGCGGGCGAACCACTCGTAGGAGGGCATGAGTTGGAAGCGTACTGCGTGAAATGCCGGGACAAGCGTGAGATGTTACAGTCCAAACAGATCACCATGAAGAACGGCAAACCGGCCGTGCAGGGTAAGTGCCCGGTTTGCGGCACGACGATGAACAAGATCGGCGCGACTGTCTAACCCGGTTCGGTGCGACAGCGGTAAGAGGGCAGCCCGCTCCGCTCCGTTGCGGACGGGCTGCATTTCTTTGTTCATTTACCCACAAACGGCAGTTCGTTAGCATGCGGGGGCGGGGGGCGTGTAATGACGTTTGATATGAAGCACAATAGCCGAACTTTGCTCGACGGACGAGACCGGGCGCCGGCACGCGCGATGCTGAAGGCGATCGGATTTACCGACGAAGATCTGCAGAAGCCGATCATCGGCATTGCCAATACCTGGATCGAGACGATGCCGTGCAATTACAACTTGCGACGGCTGGCGGAGAAGGTGAAAGAAGGCGTGCGCGCTGCCGGCGGCACTCCCATGGAATTCAACACGATCGCGATTAGCGACGGTGTGACCATGGGTACCGAAGGTATGAAAGCCTCGCTCGTCAGCCGCGAGGTCGTGGCGGACTCGGTGGAATTGGTCGGCCGCGGCCACATGTTCGACGCCGTGATCGCGCTGGCTGCCTGCGACAAGACCATGCCCGGAACGGCGATGGGCCTCATTCGTCTCGACGTGCCCGGCTTTGTCCTCTATGGCGGCTCGATCATGCCCGGGCGCTTCCAGGGTCGCGACGTGACCATCCAGGACGTCTTCGAAGGCGTGGGCGCCAACGCGGCGGGCCGCATGACCGACGCCGAGCTCAAGGATCTGGAAGACCACGCCTGCCCGGGCGCGGGCGCCTGCGGCGGCCAGTATACCGCCAACACGATGGCGCTGGCGCTCGAGTTTATCGGGCTCTCACCGATGGGCACGGCGAGTGTGCCAGCGGTCGACCCGCGCAAGGATGACGTCGGACGGCGTGCGGGCGAGCTAATCATGGACCTGCTGCGACGCGGTGTGAAACCGAGCGACATCCTCAACCGCGAGGCGTTTGAAAACGCTATTGCCGGAGTTGCCGCCACGGGGGGCTCAACCAACGCCGTATTGCACCTGCTGGCCATGGCCCGCGAGGCGAATGTGCCGTTGACGATCGACGATTTCGACCGCGTTAGTATGCGCACGCCGCTGTGGGCAGACCTGATGCCCGGCGGTCGATATACAGCGGCGGACCTCGATAAGGCCGGCGGCGTTCCGGTTGTCGCCAAGCGACTGGTCGCGGCTGGAATCGCCTACGAGCGACAGCCAACCCCGAGCGGCCGCACATTTGGGGAAGAGGCGCGGGCCGTCATCGAAACGCCGGGCCAAGACGTCGTCCTCCCCCTAGATCAGCCGAAGAAGTCAACCGGCGGACTCATGATTTTGCACGGCAACCTGGCGCCCGAGGGTTGCGTGGTGAAGGTGGCGGGACACGAGCGCCCCTACCAGCGCGGTCCGGCCCGCGTCTTCGACCGCGAAGAGGACGGCATGGAGGCAGTCACGAGCGGCACCATCAAGCCGGGCGACGTGATCGTCATCCGCTACGAGGGTCCCCGCGGCGGACCTGGAATGCGTGAGATGCTCGGCGTCACCGGTGCGATCGTCGGCGCCGGCATGGGTGAGACCGTGGCACTACTGACGGACGGCCGGTTCAGCGGCGCAACGCACGGACTCATGGCAGGCCACGTCGCGCCGGAGGCTGCCCGCGGCGGCCCCATTGCCGCGGTGCGTGAAGGTGACATGATCGTGTTTGACCTTAATAAGCGAAGGCTCGACGTCGATATCTCCGAGGAGGAGATGGCGCGTCGCCTCGCGGAATGGAAGCCACCCGCACCCAAGTACACGACAGGAGTGTTTGCCAAGTACGCGGCACTGGTGTCGTCCGCATCCGAGGGCGCGATCACGCGACCGGCGCTGTAGTTTCGGGCGCGTGCAACGACCAACCGGCACCCGCGGCGAGTGCTGGTTCGTCGTATATGCGTCGTTGGAATTCGGAGCGACGGTTTAGCTCACCGGCGCCTGCGCGACGATCGGAAGGGTCGGCGATTGACTGCCCTGCTCGGGTTCAATGGTGAATGCTACTGCCTGCGCACCGGCTGTATCCACCTTGAGTGTCATGATCGAAAATCCGGACACCTTGAATACGCCGGCGGCCGCGGGCTTTCCGTCGCGAATGACCCACGCCTCGTAGGCCTTACCGGAAGGCAACCCTGGCATGTTGCCGACCACGAACGCCGCACCGTCGCTACGCGGTTGCACGAGCGTGGCCACGATGTCGTTTTGGCCGCTTAGCTGGACGATCTGGGCGCCGCCCGCGAGCGCGGCGAGAACCTGCTGCTGCTGTTGTGCGAGCGCCGATCGCTTGTCCAGGCTACTGTGCAAGCTGGCGTTCCAGGCACCGAGACCAATGGCGATAAACAGAAGAGCCGCCGCGGCCCAGATCCCCGGGTTCGACCAGACGGTACGCCACCGTCGTTGCAAGGGGAACCGCACCGGCTCACGGGCCGGCCGTTCAACTACATCCGGCGGATTTTGGCCTGCATCTGCAGCGTTGATTCCTTCTGTTGTCGCATCAGCGACACCGAGTTTGGCGACCATCACCGCCATGAGGCTCCGTCGCAATCCCGCCGGCGGCTCTGCTTCTTCGCAAGCGAGCGGTAACAGACTCGCCACTTCCATCAATTCACGCACGACATGATGGTCGTTCGGACATTCGCGAAGGTGCGCGTCGATCAGTTTCGATTCGTCGGCAGGCACCGCGCCAAGCGCGAAGACACCGGCCAGCTCCTCGACATCTGTGCATTCCATGATCATTGCGCCCATTTCCGCCAATGCTGGTTACTCATCATGAACTCGTGCTCGCCTCGACGTTTGGATTTTCGAGGATTCCGCGTAGCTTTTGCAGTCCGAGCCGCAGCCGGCTCTTTACCGTTCCTAGCGGCAGGTTCAGCTTCTCGGCGATTTCGGGATAGGTGAGGCCGCCGAAATAGGCGAGCTCAATCCCATCACGCTGTTCGGCCGGCAGCTTGGACAAGGCGGACCGAACCTCTTCCCGTTCGAGCGTCCTGCTTACGTCCAACCACACGTCCTGAGCTCCCGGAAACGGCAGCCGTACGTCATCCATAGGCGCCGTCTGCACGCGCGACGCTTTGCGGCGCAGCGCGTCAATGGCGCGGTGGTGGGTGATGCTGAGGACCCACGTCCGTGCAGAGCCGCGTCCGCTGGTATAAGTCTGGGCGCGGCGCCAAACCGAAAGGAACGCCTCTTGAACGATCTCCTGCGCCGTCTCAGGGTTGCCCACAATGCGCACGGCCAACGAGAAGGACAGGCGGCCGTACCGATCGTACAACTCCTCTAGAGCGCTGGCGTCGCTACCGGCGAGCGCTTGCATCAGCTCTTCATCAGTCCGTTGCAACAGCGTTGCTACCACGACAATCGGTAGTACGCGGGCGAATCTTGCATAGATCACCAGCGCCGGCCTCAGTATAGCAGCGGGTTACGCCGTACAATGCTCCGCAGTGCAGCCCGTGGGCCGTAACAAGGTAAAGAGGTTGAGCGACGATGGATCTAGGCGTGATGATCGAAGGCCAGGAAGGGCTGACCTGGGTGCGCTGGCGCCACATAGCGTCACTGGTCGAAGGGCTCGGCTTCGAGTCGTTATGGCGCTCAGACCACTTTTTTTCGCTGATGGGTGCGTCGGAACGGAACGCGCTGGAAACGTGGGTGTCGCTTGTCGACCTGGCATCGCGCAGCACGCGGCTCCGCTTTGGTCCGCTGGTGTGCTCGATGACGTTCCGCCACCCTGCACTGCTAGCCCGAATGTCGGCTGCCGTGGACGAACTGTCGGGCGGACGCCTGGTGCTCGGCGTGGGAGCCGGCTGGAACGTCCCCGAGCATGAGGCTTTCGGCATCCCGTTTCCGGCCGTGCGAGAGCGTATGGATCGGCTGCAAGAAGGCATCCAGGTGATCGAGTCGCTGTGGACCGGACGCAAGGTGTCACTGAAGGGAAAGCACTATAGCCTCAGCGATGCCGAGATGCATCCCACGCCTTCTCAGCAGCCACACCCGCCGCTGCTCGTCGGCGGCAGCGGTGAGAAGAGGACGTTGCGGATCGTCGCTCGGTATGCCGACGAATGGAACGCCGTCAACCTTCCTCCGGATGCCTACCAGGCGAAGACCAAAGTCCTGGAGCAGCACTGCGCCGAGGTTGGCCGGGACCCCGGCACCATCCGACGTTCGATGATGTGCGCGTTTATCATCGGCAGGAACGAAGCGGAGATGCGTCGCCGGGTGGAGGGGCTGCAACAGGTGATTCCGCGGCTCCCGTCGCTGCCTGCCGAATCGGTGCCCGCCAGGATGCAGTCGGCCGGCTGGCTCGTCGGCACGCCCGAAGACGTGACGGGACAGCTCCAGGCGTTGTCCGGAGCGGGCGTGCAGCGCGTCATGCTTCAGCATCACAACCAGACCGACGACGCGGTGCTCGAGCTCATCGCGCACGAGATTATGCCGCGCGTAACCTAACCCACGGCCGGGGGAGGCCTTAGAATGTCCGCCCCAGGGCCTGATCCCACGGCTGGGGAGCAGCAACCTTGACGACTTCGCCTTCCCGGTCGCGCACGTACAGATAGAGCTGCGCAAAGAACTCGTATTCAGGCAGCGGGTATGCGGGGTTGATGCAGAGAAAATCGTAATACCAGGGTGGTTCCACGCCGGGATCACAGAGCACCTGGATGCGGCGCCCGACCCGGAGGCGATACGTAACCCCCGGAAATTTGGACGATCGAACGTCGAGATAGCCGTTTAATTCGAGCTGCTGCCAGAGATCCTCACCGAGCGTCTCGCGGGCTATTTCCTGTGCGCGAACACGCGCATCGCGGTAGTGTTCACGCGAAAATCCGGGACCCGCGCTGCGCTTCGGCAGCCGGTCCCAGCGGTAGTTCCAGGGTCGCTCCAGCGCCTGGTCGCCTTCGGATTGCCAGGCACGGACGAAATCGGGGCGATGCTCCTGTCCCGGCCAATAACCAAGCCGTCGCGCGTCATCGACGTTCACGCCGGTGCGCCAGTGTCTGGCCAAGGCGTCTCCAAACCAGTCTTCGTCCTCATCCGGCTCGCCGTCATCCATCGCCCAAGCATCTGCACCGGGCGTCAACAAGTATTCGTCCCGGCGAGAGGGCGTAACCAGGCTCAAGAACTCATCTACAAGCCGGCGAAAGAATGAAGATGACACGCCGGTATTACCAGAAGGCGAGCCGGGATCACGGAGGCGGGAAAATCCGACCGCTTCCGTCGCCGGCGGCCATCAGTTTATCGAGTTGTGGTGCGGTTGGGCCGCCTACCCGCCTGCCAGCGGGGCGATGACCTGGTACTCCTCAACGGTCGGATCGAATGGTCCGTCGTCGATCACGTGCTGGTCGCCGACTTTCTTCGATACCCGACAGCCCTGGTCTCGCGCTTCACGGAGGATTCGCTCCGCTTCTTCAACCGACCGTCGGGCCTCTTCCGTGTCTGTGACGGTGTCGTACTCGACTACCTGGTGTCCATGGCGGTTTGCAACGATGATCCGTGCCACAATTCCCCTCCAAAACCTCTCGGCGCAGTGGAGCCTCACCGGATGGGCTGCACCGGCCTGCCCATCCATACCCTGTATCCTAGGTCCAGTTGGGATGCCTGCCAACCTCCGCGACATTACAACTTCATGCATCTTTAGACCTGCTTACACGATGGATTACGATTATACGGGCGGACCCAACTTGACCCGCCGCCGTTCAAAGCCGAGAATTTCGGCGCCGGGAGGTCGTTACGATGGCAGTTAGTGTCGTCCGGAAGCGCCTGCGCACCGCCATGGTCGGTGGGGCTCTGCTGGTCGTCCTGTACGTGCTGTACGCGGCGCGCGGCGTATTGCCGCCGTTCTTGCTTGGCATCGTATTCGTCATCGTGTGCGGCCCAATCGTCGATCGCCTCGCGCATGATTTGCCGTTCCACCGCCGGCACCCGGACCTCGCCCTCTCGGTGAGCATCGCGCTCGTTTACTTCGTCCTGGCCGGAATATTCGCGCTAATCGTTGTCCTGATCGGGCCTCGGCTCCTCGCCGAAGGTAAGAACCTCGCCAGCGTGTTGCCTTCACTCGTACAGCGCGCGCAGCGTGAACTGCAGGACAATAGCGGCTGGGACCAGAGCAATGTTCCCGCGGACATCCGCACTCAGATCGACCAGAACTGGCAACAGATCGCCAACAAGCTTGGCGAGTACGGCCAGACGATCATTCAGCACACAATCAATTTTGCATCCGACAGCGTCACCACACTGATCAGCTACATCGTGGTTCCCTTTTGGGCCTTCTTTGTGCTCAAAGACCGCGCAAAGGCGACCCGTTGGTTTCTCGGGCTATTTCCGGCTGAAGTCCAGCCAGATGTCGAGCACCTGCTTCTCAACGCCCAAAGCGTGTTCGGCTTTTACCTGCGGGCGCAGCTCCTCCTCGCTACAGCGACGGGCGTTGTGACGACAATTGGGCTCGTATGGTTCGGCGTCCGTTTCGCAGTCGCGCTGGGTGTCATCGCCGGGGTCGCCAACCTGATTCCGGTAATTGGTCCGATGCTTGGCGGCATCCCCGCGCTGATCGTGGTGCTCGCCACCCATCCCGGCTGGGAAGTTCTGTGGGTGTTTCTGTTCCTCTTCGTTGCCCAGGAACTGAAGGACTTTCTGCTCGTGCCGCGCATCCAGGGTCGCGCTGTACGCATCCACCCGGCGTTCATTCTGTTGCTCATCGTCGTCGCCGGACACATTGCCGGGTTCTGGGGATTGCTGTTGGTGGTGCCCCTGGCCGCCGTCATTCGGGACACCTTCGCTTACATCTACCGGAGGCTCGGACAAGACCCGATTGTTGCTGTCCCCACGGCGCGAACGGCGGCTTCGACGGCCGGATTACCGCCCGTTGAGCATGACGGCGTGGCGGACGGCCTGCCGCGCCGCGCGGCGAAGGCGCTCCGCGGCTGACTCAGCCGGCTCAGGCCTCGTTCCCTTGATACTGCGAAATGATGCCGCCTAGGAGTAGAGTGCGGACCCGATCTCGGCCGATGCCGGCCTCGATCAACACTTCTTCGGTGTGCTGGCCAAGCATCGAAGCAACAGGTCCGATCTTGCCGGGCGTCCGGCCAAACTTTACCAGCTGGCCGGTCTGCTCGACGCGACCCCAAACCGGATGCTGGTGCGTCACGATCAGGTCATTTGCGGCAATGTGCGGGTCGGAGAAGAGCGCCTGTGCACTGATCACCGGCCCGGCCGGGACACCCGCTCGGTCGCAGCGGTCGAGCCATTCCGCGACAGTTCTTGTGAGGAACGCCGTGGCAATTGTCGTCGCTAGGTATCCGTGCCCCGTCTCCTCGATCGCCTCCAGTGGAGTGTAGGTATGCAACAGGTCGAACCGATCGAGTGCTTGCGTTAGCGGCACCCAGTGCGTGGCGTCACGGATAGCCAGCAGCAACCAGCCGTCCTGCGCTTCATACGCGCGGCAAAGCGCAGTCGGTCCGCGGTAATCGGCGCCGCCCTCCAAGGGCGGTGGTGAACCCTGATACCGGACGAACTCAGCCATTTGCATAGCCATTGCCGAGCTCGTGAGGTTGGTCTCCACCAGTTGGCCTTCGCCGGTTCGTTCTCGCGCCACCAGTGCGGCGCTGATGCCAAATACGCTGAGCAATGCCGCACCATAGTCACAAAGAGCGACCGTGAGGAACACCGGGGAATGACCGTCAAGGAGGCCTCCCTGCGCTGCCATCATCCCCGATCGCGCCTGCAGCAGCGGATCGAAGCCGGGACGGGTCACGTACGGACCACTGCGACCGTAGGCAGTCTCGCTCGAATAGATTAGGCGCGGATTGATCGCCTGAAGCGTTTCGTAGTCGACCCCTAGGCGTTCCGAAACACCCGGACGGAAGTTTTCCACGACCACATCGGCGCCGCGTACCAGTTCGTAGATCAGTTCGCGACCCTCCGGGCGCTTCAGATCGACCGCAACGCTGCGCTTGCCGCGGTTCCAGCCCAGGAAACCGAAGCCAAACGCGCGGAACGGGTCTCCATCCAGCCCCTCGATCTTGATGACGTCGGCGCCCCAGTCGGCGAGCGTCATCGGGCAGAGCGAACCGGCGATGTAGGCCGAGAGGTCGAGAACGCGCAGCCCCGCCAGGGCGCTCGCCGGCAACGGCACATTCGGCGACGTTTCGCCGCGAATCGCCGCGGAACCACCGGCGCCGAACGGCGTGCCATCCAACCGTCGACCCCCGAGCAACGGAGCGCCACCGCGGATACCACCCGGGGTTCCATGCAAACGCAACGGCGTTCCGGGCTGGACGGTCGAGCCCAGTTCCGGATCTTCCACAACAGCGCGCATGCCGATGTGCTCGACCTGCGGGTCCTGAAGGTAATCGTCGCGCAACAGAACGGGTGCGCAGGGAATATCGGCCGCGGAGAGCAAGGTGAGCCATTCGTCGCGCGGCTTACTTGCCATGATCGGTTCCAGCTCTCTCGCCAACGCCGCTCGATCGTCCGGGTCGACGATGCCCCAGGGAGCGTTTTCGAAGCGTGAATCTGATATCATGTCGGGACGATCGATCAGCAGGCAGAAACGGTGGAAAAAGCCGCTGTGCCCGCAGGCGAGAAAAAGATACCGGTCGTCCGCGGCCCGAAAGACCCGGTAAACGGGCACCGGCCCGAGGGGGTTGACCGGCACGCCGGAAAGCCGGGTGATCCCTTCGCCCATGAGGATCGTACCCGTTTGAACCGCGAAACCGCCTGCCAGCCACGATACCTCAACCAGTTGCCCCTGACCGGTTCGTTGTCTGACCCACAATGCCGCACAGATTGCACCAGCGGCGAGGATGGCCGCGCCGTAACTGGAGAGAGGCACCGTGAGGTATGTCGGACCCGGGTGGCTCGAATACTGCGTCGCCATGATGCCGTCGAGCGCCGCAACCAACGCATCGTCCGGCGCCCGTTCGGCGTGCGGACCACGGCTCCCGTACGGCGGCATCCAGCAATAAACGAGGCGCCGATTGATCGCCGAAAGAGAGGCGTAATCGAGGCCGAGTCGGGCGACATCCCCCGGTGAGCCGTCGTACACGAGCACGTCGGCCGCTGCAACGGCGTCGAGTATTGCGGCGCGTCCCTGCTCCGTCTCAAGGTCTGCAACCGCCCCCTCCTTGCTTCGATTGAGCGCGCGGAAGCCAGGCTGGGTTCGGTACGGATCGCCCTCGGGCGGCTCGATTTTCAGTACGTCTGCGCCTTGCTCGGCCAGCAGCATCGCGCCGTACGGACCGGCGATGCCCTGAGCCAGGTCGATGACGCGGATACCGTCCAGTGCGCCGGACATGGGTTGACCTCTACAACGGCGGCG
>CAAGKR010519177.1_pt1 | contig 10345 bp, 14 predicted proteins | sample 2556971 | NCBI WGS metagenome assembly CAAGKR01 (sample SAMEA5207829, study PRJEB30636) | soil metagenome | biome: forest; feature: boreal; material: soil | place: USA | collected 2011-09 | depth 1 m
CCCGCCGGTCAGGCCAGGGTCCAACGAGGGTTCGCCGGGCACATAGCCGATCAGCCGCTTGATCTCCACCGATTGCTGCCAGCAGTCCAGCCCAGCGATGCGCGCTATGCCCGCGTCGGCGCGCAGTAGCGCCATGAGCAGGCGAATTGTAGTGGTTTTGCCCGCGCCGTTAGGGCCAAGAAAACCAAACACCTCGCCCTCTTCCACGTGGAAGGAGACATTGGTAATGCCACGCTTGCTGCCGTAGCTCTTGTTCAGACCCTCTACTTCGATGATCGCTGTCATGTTGCTGTCCTCCTCTTAATTGAGGTACTTACTCGAGTTCCTTGATCTTCTCTAGCAGCTCGGCGAAGGATTGCTTGCCCACGTCGCTCTGGTTCGGTAGTTGCTCTGGTTCCAGCCAGCGGTGGATCAGGTCACTGAGCGCCTCGGTCAGCTGCTCCATGGTTGGCATATGTTCCTGGCTGATGAGATCAGGCGAGTGGATGACGCCAATCTTCAGCGCGGTCAGCAGAAACGTGATGGCAGGAACAGGCAGATCTCTGCGGATCAGTCCCGCCTGTTGAAACTGGACAATATAGGTATCAGCATCGCCCAGGAGCTGATTGAGCACGTCTCGGTTATAAGATCCGAGAAATCCATTGAAGATGTCTGACTTGCCTTTGATCATGGCCGCCATGAGTGGATTGGACAGGGTAGCAAGCATGGAGTGTGTGGTCACGCGATGCAGGAACCCGCCCTCTGGATCGGCGGCAATACGTCGCTTGATGTCTTCGCTGTAGCGGTGTTGCTCGCGCGAGATGGCCGCGCGAAACAGGTCGTTTTTGTCCTTCCAGTGCAGATAGATGGTGCCCTTGCCCACGCCTGCCTCGTGGGCCACGTCATCAATCGTGGTCTTGCGATAGCCCCAGCGCACCAGCAGCGTAGTGGCGGCGTCCAGTATGCGCTCCTCGCGAAGCTTTCGTTCGTCAGCATCTTTCTGGCGCTCAGGTGGCTGGCCGAGCTGCACGTTGCGGGTGGGCGCCCGACGGGCAGGATGTTGAATGGTTGCCATACGTGTCCTCGCTTAACTCGTGCTTGCTGTGACTACTTGACCAAATGACTATACTAACTATACTAGTCATATTGTAGCCAGAAACAGGTAAGATGTCAAGAAGGAGGACATTATTCCAGCCTCATCGCCTTGACAAAACGCTTAGCGTACAAAAAGCAGGATTGGATATGCTGACCCTTAAAAGTCTAGATTGGAACGCTCACATTTTTTTCCAATCTAGATTCAATGAGTTGGTGCTACTCTTATCCATGTCAGGAGAGAATCCTCTCCGGCAACGGATGAATCAGTGAAAGATGAACATAATAGGAGATTACTACTCATGATCGATATCAAGATACCTGATACCTATGAACAGATAACTATGTCCTCTCAGCGGACGCTTCCCGCCGCTCCTTGCCCTCGAAAGTATGTCTATAGTGTGTTTGACGACCTTCCAGACGCTATGCAAGCCGTTCAAGCGTTACGAGCCGCTGGCTACGATGCACGGGACATCCATATCATGTCCAACTGGGATTATGTGGAAGCAGTTGAAGGGGGGCAGACGCTCGTGAACTTCCTCTTCTCAATCGATTACGATGTGTACCTGCAGGAGGCGCGCCGCGGACGCCATATCCTGGCGGTGCGTCTTTACAGCTACGAGCAGATGAAGCAGATGCGCGATTTGCTTGCCCCCCATCATGCGCACCTCATGAGATATGTCGATACCTGGACGGTTACTCAGCTCCTACCTTAAATAAATAAATCAATGCCTGAATGGTTACTCAGCTTCCACCTTTCCTGAACATGCGGTTCAGCAGGTTTCGTCGAATGAAGGAGGCCTATAAAAGTACACCATCCAGGCTGTTTCTGAAAAGATGCTAGAGCCGCTTGCGGGCAGAATGTCGACCAGTAAGTCGATTCTGGTAGTGTCTCCACAAAAGCCAGAGCGTACCCAGCAAGAGTACTCCTGCTAGCGTGGTAGCGAAAATGAGAAAGGAGCTACTGATGGGGTTTGCCGGAGATGGCGGAGTTGCCGCCTGCTGTGGGGTAGATATAGGACTATGTACAGGAGGGTAGAGGCCAGTGATGATGAAGTGTGGAGTTCCACCGACTGCGATGCTGGTGGCGATGCTTCGTCCAGGAACGTCGAGCATAAGTACCTGGCCATTGGAGAGCGCCACGAAGCCGAGTTGCCCATCGTTGGTGATGGCGACCGATTGCGGGGAACTGCTCAGATGGAGAATCCGTGCTGGTTCCTGCGGCGTCACAGTTGTGCCCACTATGACAGGGTCCAGGATATCTAGTTGATTGTGCTGACGATCAGGCACGTAGACCTCGCCAGTGGTCGCATTATAATCCATAGGGCCAAATTGCCCCCCACTGAGCAGAGTACGGATAACCCTCCGTGTACTCAAGTCAACTGCAACGACGCTGCCCTGGCGTGTGGTTACATAAGCAGTAAAACCGCCAGGGATGCAGATATCTTTCGGTCCACCAACAATAGGCACAGAGCCAAGCAGGTGTCCGTTTACATCGAAGATCGTGAGCGAAGTGGTCCCGGTGATCCAGAGCTGATTGGGAGTTGAGGGAGTGGCATCAGCCGCCGTCGATGCCGTCACCGCTAGTCCGTAGACGGGTTCACGAGTATCGAAAGTGTGCTGGACTGCGCAGGTCTCGGGATCAAGTGCACGCACGCTCGTGTCTCCCTGGCCTGCGGCATACAGAACTGTTGCATCCAGGCTGAGTGCTAGCAGTGACGGTTGACCAGGAAGCCTGGCCGTGCAGAGCGTCTTCCCTGTTTTCGCAGTGATTACGACAACTCGTCCCAGCGTTGGCTGTGTGACATACAGCGCATGCCCGTCCGGGCTCAGCAAGATGGTGCGCGGATTTCCAGCTATAGCAATCGTTCCAGTTACACTTAGTCGTGCAATATCAATGATGCTGATGCCTTGTGCAGATCCTGCCACATAGGCGAGCTGAGGAGCCCCCCCATCTGCATAAGCTGAAGGTGAGAACAACCCCACGAGCAATAAAAGCATAGACAGAAAACAGAAGCGATAGCAATATATGCGCGAGATCGAAAGCATGTTTTTCCTTCAATGTATCTTGGATGACCTGCTTAGGGTACAGCCTCATTTTTTCGAGCCTTCTTTGCTCCTATCCACCAGTTACCAGGTTCTTACTGCTGCTCCCCAAAGCACAAATATGTCACAAAGTTTATGGTACAATAATTATACTGGACAGCGAAGTGTAATGCGAGCAAAGAAGAGATCTCCTTCCTGCTGAAACCCGGCAGTACGCCGGGAAAGGACAGCGAGCGAACGAAATTATGCTACCAGGAAATGAGGTAACCGCCGCTACCAGGCGAGAAACAGGAGAGAGAGGGCGCTGGTACAAACCCAAACGCTGCTCTATTTGCGCGAGTTTTATTTGGTTTCTCCACATTGCACTCAAAGAGCCGCCTGGAGCGCCAGACCCGCGCTCAAGAATGGGTTCTCTGCAAACCTTGCCACGAGGCGTTGCTTGTGGAAATGCGTAACTCCTCCATACGTTCGCCAGTGCGCCTGCGCATTGCTATGGGTTTCGTGGCTGCCGAACGTTCGCCCGAAGCTTATAAAATGAGTACGCAAATTCGCGAAGAGCGGGAGTTTCAACGGGAATTCGCCTGGGTTATGCGGCTGATGATTCTTTTTACCCTCTTGCACCTGGTCATATTTGTCATACTGTTAGCGGTACCAAAATAAAATAGTTCCCTATCTCATAGTCCAGGTTTTTTGCCTCACTCGCCCCCTGCTGCAGGCTGCGATACATATTTGCGCTCGGCAGCAATTCGTTCTGCCTCAGCTTTTATGTTTGCCCTCTGCTCTTCTGAGAGCCGTTGTCGGGCAAGCTCACGGCTGATGACTTCTAAAAATGCTGCTGTTTGTAACCCTTGTTGATGAGCAAGTTCCTGGAGCGTAAGAAATGCTTCATGAGACAACAGCCACGCACGTTTATCTTTATGTACATTTGTTTTCACGGCCATACATACCCTCATTTCCATAAAAACCATAGAGATGCCTGCAATCTACCATAAATAGATACGTTACCAGGTTACAATCCTTTCTTGCGATGTCCGTGCCCTCTTTTTGGCTGCTTTCCCCACGGGCATACTGGTATTCTCAAAATGGCATTTTTATGGTATAGCTATGGCATGCTCATGCTTTGCCGTAAAAAGGTATAGGTATATCCCCAGGTTCTTACATCTAATCCACAGACAGGAGGACCGACATGAAACGGCGTTCATCAGGATTTGTCATTGGCATCATCGTATCGATCGTTTTAGGCTTTGGCATAGTCGCCGGAGTCTGGCTGAGTCTTCGTTCAGCAACGGCGCTTGGTTACGAACCCGGTGTGTGGCGAGCAACCAAAACTGGCCCTAACACTGCGACACTCAATATCTCTACATTCCCCGACAGTAATATTTGCCACGCTGGCGAAGGAAAACCGCAAATTGACTGGGTGACCTATTGCCCAAGTACAAGCTTTGAGGTTCCCCCGAACAGCCTGGTCACTGTAGTGATCAACCAGTATGACTCTCCAAGTGGTTTAGTCAACGATTACTTCCAACAAGTGCGGGGAACAGTTGGAAATGTTATGATGGTCAACAATCGTCCCATGACACAGCTCAACGTGGACGACGTGGCCCACACGTTTACTCTCCAATCAACACTCGACTCTGCTCACCCGCTATTCGTCAGTGTACCTCTCCTTGGGGTTCCAGACAACGCTCCGAATGTGCAAGTCGAAGGACAGACTTACCCGAAGCCCAATGTCATCTCTTTCCAGATCCGTACGGGTGCGACCGAAACCTACATCTGGCATTGCTATGTCCCTTGTGGAAGCGACCGCGGAGTCCCCTATGGTTTTAGCGGGCCGATGTCGACCACGGGGTACATGGCAGGCACGTTGACAGTATCAAATTATTAAGGGGGGTAAGATGTCTGAAGTCAACATCGATGAAAACACTGGTAGTGTTGCGCCGGCACGTAGGGAACCGAATCATTTTCGCCGTGTACTCGCTATATGGATAGTGCTCTCTGTTATTGGGATAGTGATATGGGTTTTCCTGGCTCAATTTATTCTCCCACCATCTGCAAGCGATCTTGGCAGCACTGATAACTTCACGATTGTAGTGTTTACCGTTCTGTCCATACCGGTGGCCTTATTCGTCTTTGTTTTTCTCTGCTACAGTATGATCGCATTAAGGGTCAAGGAGAGGCCCACAGAGGATGCTCTCCCTATGAAGCCCAGACCAATGCTCCAAATTGGCTGGTTGGGAGTCACCAGCGTTCTGTGTCTATTTCTTATCATCTGGGGTCTGTTTGCCTTCTACCAGGAAACCGTTGCCGCACCAGTTAATCCTCTTGTTGTCCAGGTAACCGGTCAGCAATGGACATGGACTTTTTACTATCCTCAGTATGGAGTATCCAGCCAGGGTCAGGTGCTTGAACTGCCGGTGAATCGTCCAGTGCAGTTCAGTGTCACCTCGAAAGATGTGATGCACGGCTTTGCAATCCGTTCACTTGGGGTACGCGTAGACGCTAATCCGGGACAAGTGACCACCACAACAGTCACGACACCGACGCAGATTGGAGAATACCCGGTGGTCTGCGTGGAATTATGCGGACTCTATCATTCCTACATGTGGTCATCATTGAAGATAGTCAGTAACTCATCATTCAATTCCTGGATACTAAGTCAAGGAGGACACCTATGAGTGAAGCTACAAGAGCTGGCGAACCCAGGCGCTACACGCTCATGCAGCTGCTTTTCCCGAGCGTGGTTTCAGGGATTGTATTCGGCGTTGTAGGCGCTGTCATAGTTTACTTGATCGTGCGAGCTGTACAGCCGGACAATCAAGATGCACAAGTAGTGTTTGCCTACATAGGCTGGACAATCTTTTTCTTTGTGGGCATGGGGGCCTTCAACGGTGTCTGGAAGTGGGGTTTTGCTCGCCGCGAAGACACCCTTGAAGAAGCGCTGGAGTTGGCAGGCAAAGATCAGGGCATCTGGCGCTACTTCCGCACAGAGTTAATTTCTATTCCCACCGGCTTCTTCTTCCTGGCTCTTGTGGGTACGCTCTGGCGTGGGAGGATCTGGGTCACGGTCCCGCTGCTGTTTGTGGCGGGAATGCTGGTAAACTTCGTCATCGGAGGAATCACTGGAATCTACCTGGCAGATCTTCCTACTGATGAAATTTTACATGGTGGCATGTTTGTCACGGCGCACTTCCATTTCACCCTCGTTGGGAGCATGGTCTTCGGGTTTTTCGCCGCCTTCTACTACTGGTTCCCAAAAATGCTGGGGCGTCGACTCAACCCACGCCTGGGCATGCTTCATTTCTGGCTGTTCGAAATCGGTTTTGTGGGGACATTCATGTCACTGTTCTACGCGGGCATACAATGTGAACCTCGCTGGTCGGCTAATGTTTCACCCTTGTATGCAACCGCCAATTTGATTGCCAGCTTATTTGCTATTCTGATCGCGGCATCAGTGTTTGTTACAGTATATAACGTGGTTATCTCACTCGCGCGTGGTGAGCTTGCCACTGCCGATGAGTGGGGGGCCAAGACACTTGAGTGGACTGTTCCAACACCGGTACCTCTCGAAAATTTTGAGCACTTGCCCGTGGTGACAGCGACATCCTATGAGTATGGATTGTCTGAACCGGCAGATAAGGGTTTGGGTTTGAATGAACCAGCTACCCCTAATACCATGGAAGCACCTTCTTAACCACAACCACAAAGTTTATTGCACTCTATAAGGAGACATACTATGAGTACAGCCTTGGAGGAAATGCACCACCTTGAGCCGCACATTCAGGTTGGGAGAGCGCGAGCAGGCGTGATAATGTTCATTATATCGGATGCTTTGTCTATAATCGCTCTCCTGGCCGCCGGTGGCTACCTGAGCACACTCGATACGCTGCGCCAGTTCAGGGCGGGAGGCCACCCTCCCGCCCTCCTACCAGGACTGCTGACAGCCATTGCTCTGGTGTTGAGCGGACTTTCCTACTACTTGTGGGAGCGAAGAGCGCGAGTGAACGGGGGGAGCGGTCAACAAGTATTTTTCATGCTTGCTTTGGCGTTCATACTCTTAACACTGGCTGGTCAAATCTGGGTAGGCTTAACCCTGGGATTTGCCAGTCCTTTCCACGCTTACGCGAGTTTGATCCTGCTGCTTACATGGTACTCAGCAGTGCACCTCCTGCTGGCAGCAATTATCGGCTTACTTCTTTTAGGGCGGATTATGCGCGGCAGGCTGGCTGGGCATGAGTACATCGCCGAGGTAACTGGCTACTGGTGGTACTACACAGTAATTGCTGGCTTGCTCATGTGGCTGGCCAGTGTGCTTATCTAATGCGGACCGCTGGTAAGAGGAGGCGCATCAATGAACATCTGGGCTGATGCAAATGGGTGGCCATTCCCACCCACTGTGCTTCTTGGATGTCTTGTTGCCGAAATCCTGTACTTCCGTGGATGGCGTGTGCTCGTAAAAGGGGAGCAGGCTAAGGAAGCTGCAAGGGCAATGTCTTCTCGTGCATTTACCTTGATGCTGGTGAACATCACCGGAATAGCTGGTTCTGGCGCGGCATCTTCTTCCTCTGTGCGAAGATGGCATTCCTGCTGGCAGCTTCTGTCCCCATTGACACACTCTCTAATCGGCTCTTCTGGGTGCACATGATCCAGCACCTGCTCATACTGGTCGTCATGGCGCCACTTCTCGTGGCCGGAGCCCCGCTACTGCCGCTGTGGCTGGGATTACCGGGTTGGGCTCGTAGGCTTGTAAAGGCGTCTGCAAAGCTGAAAGCCGGGCGCACCTTCTACCTGATGGGACAGCGGGTGTGGCACTGGCTGCAACAACCTGCCATCTCATGCGGGCTCCTGGTCATCGGAATCTGGGTGTGGCACTGGCCACCCCTCTATGATTTTGCTCTGACAAACGACGCCATTCACGATTGGTGTGAGCACTCGACCTTTCTTGCTGTTAGCTTCCTTTTTTGGACACAAGTGATACCATCTCCTCCACTCCGCCCCCGCCTGGGCTATCTTGGACGCATGGGTCGCGTGGGATTCGCAATCGCACAAAACGTTGTTCTGGCTGTGCTGCTTGGATTTGCCCCGCACCCCCTCTATACTCCTTACGCGCACCTGGTCACAGCGGAAGGTGGGTTCTCTGCATTGCAAGATCAGCAATTTGGGGCAGGCATAATGTGGACATATGGTGACGTCCCTCTCGGGATTGCTTTCAGCGTCCTTGTACAACAGTGGCTTGCCCCGCACTTGGACGATGCAGAAATCGCCATAAAGTCGCACAACGCGGAGAGGTAAACGCCAGACTGGAAATACCTAGGGGCGTGAACGCGTGCAAACACGTATCTGGTGAAAGGAAATGACCATGCGGCATACAGATGGTATGCAGAAACTGGCTCTAGCTGCCTTTATTACCACTTCAGCACTCGTGATAATTACCGGAGCTGTCTGGGGAATCACGCTGCTCATAATGCGTCACAACCAACTAAGCACACAGCCGACTAGTAATGCGGCTGACACTGCAATTGGCGGCTTTCCAATGTCGGGCCAGCCCGCACCTGACTTCAAACTCATTGACCAGTTCGGTCAGTCAGTCTCCCTTTCTTCCCTGCGCGGTCGCGAAGTAGTGCTGGCTTTCATCGACGCGCGCTGTACTTCCCTATGTCCACTGACTGCTGAGATATTGTATAATGCCAAGGCCAGGCTTGGACCCTCTGCAGCCGGACAGGTGGCGCTGGTTGCCATCAATGCCAATCCCACTGCGACCAGCATACCTGAGGTGCAAGCCTGGTCCATCAAGCACGGGATGTTGCACCAGTGGTTATTCCTCACAGGTACAGCAAAACAACTCCAGTCCATATATCGCTTGTACGAGGTATATGACCAGGTCAACTCAGGAGGAAGTGTGGTGCATGATCCAGTAACATTCATAATAGACGCCAAAGGGCGTGAGCAGCTTTATTTCGAGACGCTTGACTCAAATAGCAAGTCCGATCTTAACAGTCAAGTAATCGGGCTAGAGTATGGAATGCATCAGTGGTTACCGCGGCCACAGTAATTGAGTGGGGATGTATACTCCTTCGAAAGCCACTCGAAACTTGCGAGTGTCACATGGACAGATAGAGAGGAGCGCCTACCATGGTGCAAGCACATATATGGACAGGTAGAGTACTGTATCCCGCGGCCATGGCTGTACTTGAGGGCCTGGCCTCCATTTCTGCTAGTACCGTAGGTGAGCGCAACGATTGGTATGCGGAAGCATCAATAGCTGATGTGATCATTGTGTCAGGGGAAACATTTCTAACAGGTGAAGTAATGGATCGCATTGGCCCCCAGCTGCGCATCATCGCTCGCACAGGCATTGGTGTGGATCGCATTGACCTGAACGCTGCGACCCAACGCGGTATCCTGGTCGTGAATACTCCTGATGGGCCGACCGAATCTACGGCTGAACACGCGATTGCACTGCTGCTCAATCTCTGCAAAGGGGTCATGGTTGGTGATCGCATCTTGCGGTCAGGACAGCCTTTTCCGGCGCTGGCGGATTTGACGCCCGGTTTTGAGGTATCAGGTGCTTCGCTGGGGCTGGTGGGCCTGGGACGTATTGGCAGCCGTGTCGCGGCTATAGCGCGAATTCTGGGGATGAAAGTTATCGCATTTGACCCTTTCGTTGCACCTAATCGAGCCAACACGCTGGGAGTGGACCTGGTTTCCTCACTCGTAGAATTACTGCCGCGCGCTCAAGTCGTCTCTCTTCATTGCCCTTCCACTCCTGAAACTCACCATCTCATGAATGCCGGAATGCTGAGTCTCATGCCGAAAGGAAGCTACCTGATAAATGTTGCGCGTGGAGCGTTGATCGACGAGATCGCCTTGCTGAATGCATTACGTTCAGGCCACCTGACAGGTGCAGCCTTGGATGTGTATGACCCAGAACCGCCCATGACCAGGCACCCTCTTTTCATGTTGCCGAATACCATTTGTACGCCGCATATTGGCTCGTACACCACCGCCAGCGTGCTACGCATGCAGGTGATGGCCTGTGAGCAGATTGCCAGCGCCTTACGAGGCGAACGACCAACGAACCTCGTGAATGCTCAAGTGTGGGGACGGCAACGTAGTTGAACTAGACCACCATATCCACGCCTACACGAAATTCGGCTCCCCCATGAATGCCTCACACGCATTCGATGGCTTCTGCGTTGGAGTATCGTCAAAGGCAGAAATGATGGCATTC
>CAAGKR010387105.1_pt1 | contig 10344 bp, 11 predicted proteins | sample 2556971 | NCBI WGS metagenome assembly CAAGKR01 (sample SAMEA5207829, study PRJEB30636) | soil metagenome | biome: forest; feature: boreal; material: soil | place: USA | collected 2011-09 | depth 1 m
TGCTTCTGCGGGGCCTGCGGCTGGTCCGGCGACATCGTGCTGGCCGACCGGGTCCTCGGCCACGAGGCGCCAGCTCGAGGCTAAGCACGGCCTCGCGGGCGCTCTGGCGATCAGAATGGAGCGTTGTCCGGTAGCTTCCGTATTTCCGGCAGGTATTGGTCGAGCTCACCCGGCTCGAACCGGCACATACCCACCACGTGCCAGAACTCGCCGGTAGTGGTTCCGCCGGACTTGTAGCGGCCGTCCGGGGCGAACGCCGCCCACCCTACAGGCATCCCGAGCAGAGTCAGCCGCCCGAACTACGCTACGGCTAACCTGTCGTCACTCAATTCTTCGCATCCTGAAATTCCGTTATGCAGGCAGGGTGTGAGGTCGCCGCCCTCTCAGCCTCCAGTGTAGACAGCCGCGCATAGGCCGGAAGATCGCCCAGGAGGTCGGGTTCGGCCATGATCGTGATCCCGGTGGCCTGCTGGACTCGCTGGGCGACGGTGGTGGCGGCAGCGGCGAAGGACGTGGCGGTTGCGCCGTCATCGGCCACGAGGTTGAAGTGCTTGCGGGAGATCCGGGCACCGGAGGCGAGCTGCTGGCCAAGGGAGAAGCCTGCTGCCTTCATCAGCCAGCTGGCGCTGACACGCGTCGCGCCGTCGGGGAAGTCGTTGACGGGAGCACCCTCCGCGCGCAGGCGGCTGGCGGTGTCAGGGGGGATGACGGGGCTGAGGAAGACGCTTCCGGCGGTGCGGCCGTCGGGGTCGCGGGGGTCGAGGATCATGCCCTTCCTCGCCCGTACGTCCCGGACGGCCGCGACGGTCTCGTCTATGAGGACCCGCTCGCCTAGCGGGGCTCCCGCTGCCTCGGCCACCGCGTAGTAGGTGAGGGGCGGCCCCAGCTTGCTGGGCGTGAGGGCAAAGGTGACGGTGAGGATGGTCCAGCGCTGGGAGTGCTTGAAGACGCTGGCGCGGTGGCCGAGCCTGCACTGGGCAGGAGTTATCTCGGCTTCCTGGCCGGTGGCCCAGTCCCAGGCGCGGACGCTGACGAGGGTGTCGATGACTTCCTGGCCGTAGGCGCCGACGTTCTGGACCGGGGTAGCCCCGACGGTTCCCGGGATGCCGGTCAGGCACTCGATCCCGGACAGTCCCTCGGCCACCATCTCATTGACAAGGGCCTCCAGTTCGTGGCCGGCCTGCACGGTGACCAGGACGCGCTCACCGTCGTGGCTGCGGTCCAGGCGCACGCCTGTAGTGGCCATGCGGGCGACGAGGCCGGGGTAGCCGTCGTCGGCGGCGAGGACGTTGCTGCCGGACCCGATCACCCGCGGCACGCTCCCGGCCCGGCTGGCGGTGGCGATGAGCTCCGGGAAGTCCGACGGGTCTTCAAGCACGGCCAGTTCCCGGGCAGGGCCGCCGAGGCGCAGCGTGGTCAGCGAGGCGAGCGGGACGTTCGGGGCCAGCCGCATGAACCAGGTTCTCCTCATGCCGTGCGCGTGATCTCTAGGCTCACCAGGCTACGCGTGGATGAGGTCTGCGATCCTGTCAGCGGCTGAGATGGCCTGGCTCCCCTTCGACGCGGCGAGGGCACCGCGCAACTCGCCGAGGCGGCTGCGGACGCGGTCGGAGTCCTGGCCGCCTGTCAGGGTGAGCGCCAGGTCGGTGGCCTGGACCGCGCCGTCGACCTGGCGGGTGAGGAGCATCGACTGAGCGAGGGAGACTCCGTGTAGCAGGCGGTTGCGGGGCTGGCTGTCCCCGAACAGGCGCAGTCCGCTCTCCAGCAGTGGGATGGCCTTATCTGGTATGCCTGCCTCCAGCCACGACCGGCCAGCATCGGCGACAAGGACTGCTTCGGTAACCCAGTATGCCCACGCGGGCGGCGGGACCGGCGACGCGGACTGCCCGCCGAACAAGCTGGTGGCCTCATCAAGTGCCAGCGAGCATTCGGCGGTGGCACCGCTAGAGGCATGCGCACGGGCCTCGCGGCTGGCGAGCAGTGCGGCGGTCGCCGCGCTTGCCTTTCCTGCAGATTGCTGCCGGGCCATCCGGATCAGCTTCACCGCATCAGCAGGAGAGTCCATCCATAGCGCCAGGTAACTGAGGCAGGACACGATCGCCGTAGCGAGCTCGGTGTCTGCGGCTACGTGGGCAAACCGCAATGCTGCCAGGAGGAAACGCTGGCCCAGCGCCCTTTGCCCCAGGTCCGTAGCCACCCATCCGGCGAGCTGAGCCAACTCAGCCAGCACGCCGAACAGCGCAGTTCCGGTCTCCCGGTCATAGGCGGCGGTGCATGCCAGGCTTGCCGCCCAGCGCAGGTCCTGCTTGATCCAGTCCAGCAGCATCGGCCCGCCCCGCACGTCATCGAGGCGCCGGAGTTGCCGGACCCGCTCGGCGAGCACGCTCACTACCTCGCTGCTGACTTCCTCTCCGCCAGTCCGGGATGATTGCGCTGCCGCTGGAGCGGTGAACCAGTCGACCACAGGAGCGACCGCCAGCGCCCCCGAGACTGGAAGCAGCACCGAGGCCGTGGGCCTGCTGATCAGCGCGGCGCAGCGCACCGCCCCGTTAGTCGTCCACGGCAAGCTCAGCCCGGAATGCGCCGAGATCGCGACCGCCTGCGACCGCGCGCCAGGCCACAGCTGCCAGGCGGTGACGTGCTCCCCGAGGGCACGGCTGAGCGTGAGCGCGGCCAGCTCCGGGAGGGTGCCTCGCGGAGTGCCACCATTCAGCCAGTGGTAGGGGGCCTTCACGCTGACTACCTGCTTTCCCGCAGTCCTGTTGATCTCACGGGCCAGGCGCTCAGGTGCCCATTCCAGCCGGGCCAGGCATTCGCCTAGCAAGCCGGGTCCCGTGATCTCGCTCATCACACCCCTCCCTGGAAAGGCGGTCCATCGGCTAAATCTCATGGTGCCCTATCACCGCGGCCGGGTACCGCCATGCGGCGAGGGTTCTGGTGAAGCTGACCATTCTGACCGCTGCCGGACCTTTCCGACCGGCTAGCGGACTGCCAGGGGCGGCTTTCCGGTGATGAGCTAAGGACATGCTCACCGGCTATTGCTCACCCGCCGCGCGGGACAACCGCCCCGTGCTCCAGGTACATGGCGCGGCCCGCCGCTCGGGCGTCCAGGGCAGCGTGCACGCGGCGAGACAACCGCGCAATGAGCAGGCCGTCAAGCTCGCCTCGCTCGCGGAACGCGAACTCGCTGATCTCATCGCCGTCCACGCGGATCGCCGCTACCTGCTGAGGGGACAACTGGCCGCCGTCGAAGACGAACAGCAGCTTGTCGCCCTCGGCAGGGTGGGGTGCCCAGTCCACGGCGAGCAGTGCGCCGACCGGAAGTCTGGTGCCCAGTTCCTCGGTGACCTCACGGCGCAGCGCGGCCCCCGGGCTCTCACCAGGCTGGACGTACCCGCCTGGTATGTCCCACAGCGGCTTGTAGGTCGGCTTCACCAGCATGACCCGGTCTGCGCCATCGAAGTACAGCGCCCCGGACGCGGTACGCGGGCGGGCGAACTGCTCACTTTCGTCAGCCACAGGCTCAACAGTAGCCATCCGGGACCCCGGAGGGCTGTCACAACGATCGCTAGGAACCCGCAGTGACCCCACGAGCCAGTCTCCCGCCCGTCCAGGATCGTCGCCTTTCTGGAGGAGCGCTGGGCGGAGGCCGGGGAGGCGTCAGGGGCACCCGAATGTCCCGACGTAGTTCCCTGGTGCTCGGGGCGCTTCCCGGCGCGGTACCGTGCGCCCGCCTGCACGCCCGCCAGGTGCTCTGGGAATGGGCTGTAGCCGTCGACGTGGATACAGCGGAACTGCTCATTTCCGAGCTGGTAACCAACGGCCTGAAAGCCGCCTGGGCTACCGGCTCCAACCAGCCAGTCTCACTCATTTTGTCGGCGGGCAGCGCCGTTCTCGCTATTGAGGTCTGGGACGGTAATCCGCACCCTCCAGTGCTGCGCGAACTCGATGATGACGTTCCCCCGCTGGACGAGGAAAACGGTCGGGGCCTTTTCCTCGTCCACACCCTGAGCGAGAAGTGGGGCTGGTATCCGACTAGCAATCCGGCAGGGAAGGTGACCTGGTGCGAACTACAGGCTCCCGTCGGCGACTTACGAAGCGGACGGTCATGAGGGCGGTCCGCAGAACACATCAGGAGTGAAATGAAACGGGCACTGATTACCGGCGTGGCCGGCTTCATCGGCTCGCATCTCGCGGCCGGGCTGCTGCGCCAGGGCTGGTTCGTGACTGGCCTGGACACGAGGTCCCCGGCCAGCGACCCGGTTGCCGCCGAGAACCTGGCGGACCTGGCCAGCGATCCCCGCTTCCAGTTCGTGAGAGCGGACGTCGCGGCTGATGACCTGACGATCTTGTCTGAGGGCATTCAGGTCGTGTTCCACCTGGCGGCACTCGCGGGCGTGCGCAGGTCATGGGGGGACCGGTTCAGCGACTACCTGACTTGCAACGTCCTAGGGACTCAGCGGCTCCTTGAGGCATGCGCCGCTGCGGATGTGCCGCGGCTGGTGTTCGCGTCCTCATCCAGCGTCTACGGCGCGGGCACCGGCAAGTCGTCGCGGGAGACCGATCCTCCGCTGCCGCTGTCACCGTACGGGGTGTCCAAGCTCGCGGCCGAGCGGCTGTGCCTGGCGTACGCGAGCCAGCGCGGCGCGGCGACCAGCGTCATCGCACTGCGGTACTTCACCGTCTACGGTCCCCGGCAGCGGCCCGACATGGCATTGAGCCGGATCATGCGGGCCGCGCTGTCCGGCCGGGCCATGTCGCTGTACGGAACGGGCGCCCAGCGGCGCGACTTCACCTACATCTCGGATGCCGTCGCCGCCACGATCGCCGCCGCCGCGGCGGACGCGCAGGCCGAGGTGATCAACGTGGCCTCTGGGCGGAGCGTGCCATTGTCGGATGCCCGCAAGGCCATCGCCCGGCTGTCGGGCGCTGAGGTGCCAGCGCAGCGGCGGGTCGCCCAGCCCGGCGATGTCGATGCGACCACCGCCGACCTGGCCAGGGCGGGCGAGCTGCTCGGCTACCAGCCTCAGGTGGACCTGGACGAAGGGCTGCGCATGCAGTGGGAATGGCTTGCCGCCAGGGAGCATCCGGCCGACCTGGCCATGGCGGAGGCGGCCCCATGAAGCTCACTCTCACTGCTGGGTCGGCGAGCGCTCGGACGACCCGTGGATCTACCTGTACAACGAGCGGCTGGCCGAGTACGCCGACGACGGCCGCCTCATGGGTGCCTACGGGCCGCGGCTGCGCCGCTGGCATGGCACCACCGACCAGCTCGCCCACGTCCGGGAGGCTCTCGCCGCTGACCCCGGGACCAGGCGCGCCGTCATACAGCTGTACGACCCGGAGGCCGATGCACGCGGCCACAAGGACGTCCCGTGCACGCTCGGGTACCGGTTCTTCCTGCGCGACGGCAAGCTGCACATGCACACCACGATGCGGAGCCAGGACCTGTGGCTCGGGTTCTGCTACGACATCTTCACCGCGACCGTCCTGCAAGAGCTCCTCGCCGGATGGCTCAGCGCTGGCCTCGGAAGCTACCAGCTCACCATCGACTCGCTGCACCTGTACGCCCACGACGTTTCCAAAGCCAAGCAGGTACCGACGGCGGTAGCCCCTGGCCCCCGGATGACCGCACTGGCGACGCCGTGGGAGTCGCTCGACGCCACGCTTGCCTCAGTCATCGACGGCATCCCCCTCCCCAGCCAGGGCCTTGCGGAGCTGGCGTGCGTGCTCGCCAGCTACCGGGCGAGGAAGGCCGGAGATCCCGATGCGGCTGACGCGATACCGGCCAGTCATGACGGCCCGCTGGCCACCGCGCTGCGCCGCTGGTACGAGCGCATGGGCCAGGGCCGCCAGCTGGCAAGGGAATCCGGCCGATGAGGACCAGTACCCGCCAGCCGGCCGTGCTCGGCCTGTGCTCCTTCACCCACGACTCCGCCGCAGCCCTCATCGCCGGCGGGAGGCTCACTGGGATGGCCGAGGAAGAGCGGCTGTCCGGCGTGAAGCACACCTGCGAGTATCCCGCTGCCGCCGTGCAGTGGCTGCTCGATGACGCGGGCCTGACCGCCGCCGACGTCGATATCGTCGCCTACAACTTCGCCGGGCACCGGTACCTAGCCGGGATCGCAGGCACCCCCGGTCACCTGCTGCGGCCCGCTACCCGGTCCCGTGCCCTGCCTCGCGCCGCTAGCTTCGCCGTCATCCATCACCGGTTCCGGCAGCGCATGGAGACGCTGCAATGCCTCTTCCCGAACGCGCGGGTGCGCTGCGTCCCGCATCACGTGGCTCATGGCATGTACGCGTTCGCTGCGTCGGGGTTCAGCGAGGCAGCGGTCCTGATCATCGACAGCCTAGGCGAGACCTGCACGACCTCCATCGGCTCCGGCATGGCCCGCCCGGGTGGCGACGTCCGGTACCGGATACGGGAGTCGATCAGCGATCCGGCGTCTCTCGGGTACGCCTACGGGGCCGTCACCGCGCACCTTGGCTGGCGGCGCGGCGATGAGGAAGGCACCGTCATGGCTTTGGCCGCCACCGGCGACCCGGCGCGCTTCCGTGACCTGTTCGCCTGCGGGATCCGGCTGACGCCCGCCGGGTTCGCGCTCAGCCCTGACCTGTTCCCGCTGCGGGTGCTCCGCCATGGTTGGCCCCGCGTCACCCCAGCTTTCATCGACGCCACCTGCCCTCCGCGCGGCCAAGACGAGGAGGTGACTCAGGTGCACGCGGATGTCGCGGCGGCCCTGCAGGAGCGCACCGAGCAGGTCATGGTCCACCTGGCGAGTCGCGCGCAGGCGGTGACGGGGGCGCGGCGGCTGTGCCTCGGCGGCGGCGTCGCGATGAACTGCGTCGGGATCGGCAAGATCCTCGAAGGCGGGCAGTGGGACGAGGTGCAGGAACTGCACGAGTCAGCGCTGGCCACGGTGCTGCTGCTCCCCGACAGGTACGCCCGCGCGGGACAGATGACCCAGCGGCTGTTCGAGGCCGTACTCGCCGGCTGCATGCCCATCACGCCGGCCACGCTCCCGTTCGCCTCGGCCTTCACGCCCCCGACGCTCCACGCGGCCACAGGGGAGCAGGCAGCCGACGTCATCGCCGACCTGCTGAGCATTGCCGGGACCACCCGTCATGTGGCTCTCATCGCCGAGTGCATCCGGATGCTCGGCACCTTCCGGCTGTCCCGCCAGCTCGCCACCATCAACCGAATCCTCGGGAGGCTCACTGATGGCAGTTCCGCGTGTCTGTGCCCGCGCCCGGCCGCGGCTCGCTAGGGTCGTGGGCTGTGAACCGGATCGCCATCATGGGCTGCGGGGGAAGCGGCAAGTCCCACCTGGCCCGATCACTCGGCGCCGCGCTGGGAATCACGCCCGTCCACCTGGACGGCTTGTACTACGACGCGGACTGGAAGCCGCTGGACAAGGACAAGTTCGCGGACTTGCAACGCGACCGCGTCACCGCGCCCCGGTGGATCATCGACGGGAACTACGCCTCCAGCCTGCCCATCAGGCTCCAGGCTGCCGACACGGTGATCTTCCTGGACCTGCCCGGCTGGGCCTGCCTGTGGGGCATCCTCCAGCGGCGGCTTCGCCACGGCGGCGGCCAGCACCAGGCGATCGGCGTGTACGACCGGATCACCTGGGACTTCGTCTGGTACATCCTCGGCTACCGGCGCACGATGGCCCCGCGCGTCCGGACGCTGATCACCGAGCACGCGGGAGACGCCCAGGTCGTTATCCTGCCCAGCCGCCGCGCCGCGCGCCGCTACCTCGCTACCGTGCCCGCCCCGTCCGCAGCCGGGGCGGTCCTCGGCCATGAGGAGCGCGCCTAGCCCCTTCACCGACCCCCGGCAGGTCAGCGGACCGCTGTACGCATCGGCAGACCGCATTGCCCGGCGCACCAGCGCCCTGCACCGCGCCCGTGTCAGCGGACGCCACGCCGCCGAGGTGATCGCCGACCTCGCGGCCGAGGCAGCCGGGCCGCTCGCGGGGATAGTCGCGGACCTGGGCTGCGGGCGCGGCACGACCACCTGCCTGCTCGCCCAGCGATTGCCATGGTGCAGGGTCGTCGCGGTCGACCAGTCGGCCGCCTTGCTGACTGTCGCCAGGAGCCGGGTTCCCCACCCTCAGCAGGCAGCCGCAGTTGGCGTGGACTTCCATAGACTTCCCTTCCGGGACGGCTCATGCGACCTGGCCATAGCGGCGTTCTGCCTTTACCACTCCCGGGCTCCCGAGCGGGCCATCAGCGAGATCGCGCGCTGCCTGATGCCAGGGGGGACAGTGATCATCGCGGTCAAGTCGGCCGACAGCTACCGGGAGCTGGACCGGGCCGTCGCCGCATCTGGGCTGGACCCCGCCGCGCTAGCCCGGCCGAGCCTGTACGCCGCCGCTCACAGCGGCAACATCGAGGACATTGCCGCCAGCAGCCTGGCCGTCCGGCAGGTGATGCACGAAACCCACCGGTTCACGTTCCCGGTACTCGCCGACGTGGCAGAGTACCTGGCCACCTCACCCAAGTACGACCTGCCAGCCACCCTGGCCGGTAACCCGGCCGCGCTGGCGGCGGCACTGCGGCAGCGCCTGCCCGACGCGCCGCTCACGATGACCTCGGTCGTCACCTACCTGACCGCCAGCCGCGAGGCCCCAGCCCCGTGAGCATCCCGGCTTGTATCAAGCGCTACGCGAACCCGGCCGCCAGGAACCGCGCATATGCCAACTACCGGTGGCTAGCCGCGCTCGGCAGTCCCATGCGCCTGCCCGGCCTGGTGCCCTTCGACGACCAGGACTGCCTGGCCTTCGAGCAGGTCGAGGGCCGCCACGCGATGCCGGCGGACCTGCCCATGCTGGCAGGTCATCTGGGCGATGTGCACGGCGCGGCGTACGTGAGGGACCTGCACCGTGCGCGGCTAGGCCAGCCACACCACACCCAGGCCGGCCATGTGCTGCCCAGCTTCCCGGACGGCCGGCTGCAGGCCGTCGCGCGGGAGTTGCAAGCGGGCACCGTCCTGGGCGCGCGACTCCCGGTCGCCTGTGCGCAGCGGCTGATCGCGGGGGCAGACGGCCCGGCTGCGTACTACAAGGATGCCAACCCGCGGAACTTCCTCATCACCCCGGCCGGAAACCCGGTGACGATCGACTTCGACGACCTGACTCTCGCTCCGTTCGGCTACGACCTTGCCAAGCTGATAGTCACCCTCGCGATGACTCACGGCCCCATTCCCGCCCAGGGGATCGCTACCGCCCTGAGCGCGTACAACGCCGCGACCGCCAGGCACTGGCCGGGGCTGCCCGGCATCGCGCGAGACGAGCTGATGAACTGGGCCGAGATCCACGACATCCTCACTAGTCGGTACGCCGCCGACGGCCGGTACTCCTACCGCTGGGACCAGGCCCGGCCAGCAACCCATCCGACGGGAGACCGCACATGGCCGTGATCACCACGCTCATCATCACTCGCCACGGCGAGGCCCACTGCAACGTCGCATGCGTCGCAGGCGGCGACCGCGCTTGCACCGGCCTGACCCAGCGCGGACGACATCAAGTGGGACTGCTCGCCAGTCGCCTGCAAGCCGAGGAGCCGTGCGACGTGCTGTACGCGACCTCCCGGCGACGGACGCAAGAGTCGGCGGGAATCCTCTCCGTCACGGTCCGCCTGGCGGTCAACATCGAGTCCGGGCTCAGCGGCCCGCACCACGGTGAGGCTGACGGGCAGCCGTGCCTCACGGCCGACGACCGGGTGGCCGCGGCCGCGGAACAATCCTTGTCGGCGCTCGGCATCCCCTTCGAGCCGCACACCCCGAGGATGCCGTTCTCGACGGACTTCGGCAACGTGAGCCGCCGGGTCCCGGCGGCGATGATCGGGTTCTCCCGTCCCGGCCCGGAAGGCTGGGCGGTGCACATGGACGAGGGCGAAGAGCAGTTCCTGTCCGACGAGGGTGAGACCCTGGCGCTGACCATGAGCGGAGCGCTGGCGGTCGCCGCCGACCGGCTGGCACGCTTCACCGCGGCGTGACACCGCACGACGAAAGGACTGGCACCATGTCATCGAACCCGTCGCAGGGATGGGCGATCGTCAATGCCCTCGTCATGGATGAGAAGGGCAGATTCGCCCGCCGACGCTCCCTCGGCATCTCCGCCGGGCTCTTCACCGAATTTGACACCGAACCGCCGGGCCCGGGCGTGCTCGATGCGCACGGTCTGTGGCTCATCCCTGGTGTTTATGACTGCCACACCCACATCTCATGGAACGACTTCCACCTCCAGGACCGGGACAGACGCGACCCCGAGGAGAGAGCGCAGCTGACGGCCGCGTCGGTGGCGGCCACCCTTCGAGGAGGAGTCACGAGCGCCA
>CAAGKR010051450.1_pt1 | contig 10343 bp, 14 predicted proteins | sample 2556971 | NCBI WGS metagenome assembly CAAGKR01 (sample SAMEA5207829, study PRJEB30636) | soil metagenome | biome: forest; feature: boreal; material: soil | place: USA | collected 2011-09 | depth 1 m
AGCCGATCGGCGAACGGCGTCAGATAATCAGCCGCCCTTGACCTTGGACTTCAGCGCCGAGCCGGCGGAGAAGCGGGGGACCTTGCCGCCCGGGATGGTGATCCGCTCGCCGGTGCGCGGGTTGACGCCCTGACGGGGACCGCGCTCGGCAACGTGGAATTTGCCGAAGCCGGTGAAGCTGACCTCGCCGCCGTTGCTCAGCGCATCGGTGATCGCATCGAGCACGGCGCCGACCGCGTCGCCGGCGGCCTTCTTGCTGCCGACCCGCTCGTCGCCTGCCAGTTGATCCAGAAACTCAGCCTTTGTCACGTCGAAGTTCCTCCTCGGAGATTGAAGACGGCCGCAATCTAACAGCGGGCTCGGCGTAAGCGTCAGGAACCGCCGACCGTCATCTCCCCGATCAGCAGCGACGGGGTCCGGACCGAGCCGCCGAACGGGACCCAGCGCGCGTCGGCGCCGGCCGCGCGGACGGATCGCAGCATCGAGACGAGGTCGCCGGCGATCGTGAACTCGCGGACCGGCTCGGCCGGCTCGCCGCCGCGGATCGCCCGCCCCGAGGCGCCCACCGAGAAGACGCCGGAGACGGGGTTGACGCCGGAGTGCAGACCGGCGACGTCGGTGACGTGGATGCCCTCGCCAGCCTCCCGCAACAGCTCCTCGAGGGAGAGCGAGCCCGCCGCGACGACGAGGTTGGAGGTCGAGACCGAGGGTTGGGAGCGATAGCCGCTGCGCCCGGCGTTTCCGGTCGAGACGGCGCCGCCGCGCCGCGCCGTGTAGGTGTCGTGCAGGTAGGTCCGCAGCAGCCCGTCCTCGATCAGCGCGGTGCGGCGGTGGGGGACGCCCTCGCCGTCGAAGGGTGAGGAGGCGGGGCCATCCGGGTCGAGCCCGTCGTCGTGCAGGGCCAGCGCCTCGCCGGCGACCTCGGCGCCGAGCCGCTCCGCGAACGGCGAGCGGCCCCGCTGCACCGCGTCGGCGCCCAGCGTCGAGCCGATCAGGCCGGCGAAGCCGGCGGCGACGGTGGGGTCGAGCACGACGGGACAGGAGCGCGAGGCGGGCTTGCGGGCGCCGATCATCGCCGCGGCGCGCTCCGCTCCCTCTCTCCCGATCGCCGCGGGGTCAAGGCCGGCCGGACCGCGCGCCAGGCCGAAGCCGAGGCCGGTCTCCCGGCCTCCCTCGCCCTCCGCCAGCGCCTGCAGGTAAGCGTAGGCGCTCGATGCCTCGAACTCTCCGGCGACGCCGGTCGAGGAGGCGATCGCGACCCGGTCGGCGGAATCCGCATAGACGGCCTGCTCGACTCCGGCAATCCGCGGAGCGGACGCCAGCGCCGCCCGCTCCACCGACAGCGCCAGCTCGGCGACCCTGGCGGTTGGCCACTCGGCGACCGAGGGGTCGCTGAGGCCCTCCACCGGCTCGGGGGCGGCGGGCTGCGGCGGGACGGCGAACTCGTCCTCGTCGGCGACCCGCGCCGCTTCGGCTGCGCGAGAGGCGATCGCGGCGATGCCCGGCTCGGAGAAGTCGGTGCCGTAGGCGTAGCCGACTCGACCGCCGATCCAGGTTCTGACGCCGATCCCCCGCTGCGTCGCCGCCGTCAGGCTCTCGACCCCCCCACCGTGCACGCGAACCTCGCGTCCCGTCTCCTCGGAGGCGTAGGCCTCGGCGTCACCGGCCCCGGCCGCCAACGCCACCTCCACGGCGCCCTGCGCCACCTCGCTCAGATCGGTCACATACATGTTCCGCTTCGCTCCCTCATGAGGACGGATATGGACGTCGGTTGCTCCGCGTCACAGCTCGGTCCCCCCGACAGTCATCGCCCGGATCCGGACGTGGCCCTGGCCGGTCCCCACCGGCACTTTCTGGCCGCCCTTTCCACAGATGCCGGTCTTCATCTCGAAGTCGTCGCCGACCGCGTCGATCGCCGCCAGCGCCTCCAGGCAGTTGCCGATCAGGGTCGCCCCCCGGCACGGCTTGGTGACCTTGCCGCCCTCGATCAGGTAGCCCTCGGAGACTCCGAAGACGAAGTCGCCGGTCGCCGGGTCGACCTGGCCGCCGGCGAAGGAGACGGCGTAGAAGCCCCGATCGACCTCGGCGACGATCGCCTCGGGCGAGGCGTCGCCGGGAGCGATGTAGGTGTTGGTCATGCGTGGGATCGGCAGGTGGCGGAAGCTCTCGCGGCGGCCGTTGCCGGTCGAGGCGACCCCGTCGCGCCCGGCGCAGAGGCGGTCGTAGAGGAAGGCGGCGAGCCGCCCGTCCTCGATCGCCAGGGTCTTCTGGGTGGGCGTCCCCTCGTCGTCGATTCCGTCGGTCCCCCACTCGCCCGGCAGGCGGCCGTCATCGTAGGCGCTCAGCAGCGGCTGGGCGACCTGCTCGCCGAGCTTGCCCGCGTAGACGCTCGCCCCCTTCTGGACGTGATCGGCCTCCAGCCCGTGGCCGGTCATCTCGTGGAAGAGGACGCCGCCGAAGCCGCCGCCGACCACGACCGGCATCGAGCCGGCCGGGGCCGGGCCGGCGTCGAGCAGGGTCAGCGCCTTGCGGGCGGCCTGCTCGGCGATCTGTGCAGGGTCGTCGTCGAGCAGCTCGAAGCCGCGGTGCGCGCCGAGGGTCTCGGCGCCGGTCTGGACCACGTCGCCGCGGTGCGCCACCGCCTGGGCGACGAGCCTCACCCGGGTGCGGTCATCGCCGCTGAAGAGGCCCTCGGAGTTGGCGACCGCGACCTCGCGGCGGGCCTCGGCGTAGGAGGCGGAGAGCTGGGCGACCTCGCCGCCCGCGGCGCGGCCGCGCTCGTCCAGCTCGCGCAGCAGCGCCGCCTTGCGCTCGGCCGGGACATCCTCTGGGCGCTGCTCGATCGGCTGCGGAGTCGTCGCGACAGCCTCAAGCGGGCGAGGCACGGCCCGGCCCCCCTGCAGCGCCGACGCGGCCTCCGCCGCGGCGCGCTCGAGGTCGCCGGGGTCGAGCCCGTCGACGTGGGCGAAGTAGGTGGTGCCGCCGCTGAGGACCCGCACCCCGGCCCCCTCCTCGGCGCCTGCCTGGACCGACTCGATCCGCGACTCGTCGATCGACATCGAGAGCCCGCGGCGGCGTTCGGCGAACACCTCGGCGAACTCGCCGCCGGAGGCGAGCGCCCGCGCCAGCACGCGCTCGGCGACCGACGGCTCGATCAGGTCGCTCACGGCTTCGGCCGCTTCCCGGCGACCTCGATCAACCGCCCCGCCGCGACGAACAGCTCGCCGCCGGCGACGGAGTCGGCGGCATGGTCGCTGCTGCGACCGCTCCCGTAGTAGAGGCGGGCGAAGGGGCGGCGGGCGACGCGGCGGCGGCGCATGAAGGCGGCCGCCTCGTCGGCATAGCCCGAGACGCGGTCGAGCAGGACGCGGTGCGGCTTCGGCGGCATCAGCCCACCCCCGCACCCGGCGCGGCAAGGTCACGGAGCACAGAGCGCATGTCGAAGAACATCAGCGAGGCGAGCGCGAAGCGCTCGGTCACCGTGACGGCGGCAAGCCCCGCGCTGCGAACGGCGAAGACCTCTCCCTGCTCGGTGGCGATGTGGAGCTGCTCGACCGGCTCCCCGCCGGCCCGGTCGGCGACCTCGAGCAGAGCCGCGGCGTCCTCGCGCCAGCGATCCGAGTGCCCGGCGGCCGCCAGCACCGAGCCGTCGGAATCGAGGATCGCAGCGCCGCGCAGGTCCGGCGACATCTCGGTCAGGTAGGCGAGCGCGTGCTCCGCGGCAGCATCGGAAATGGCCCCTGTTGCGGCACCGTCAGGCATCTAGGTGAAAATACCGGGCCGTGTCCCTGGCCCGAGCTTCCTGGATCACCGTGGTGGCGATCTGCGCGATCGCCGCGATCCTCTTCGCCTTCAGCGGATACACCGGGTACGCGGTGACGGTGAGTGCGGTGGGGCTGGCCGCTGCGGTCAACCTCCTGCCCAGTCCCTAACCCGAGCGGTAGGGACCGCCCGCGCCCTCGTCGGGTTCCCGCAGGGAGGTTTCCGGCTCGGCGTGGATCAGGACCTCGGCCCTGGGGATCTCCGCTTCGATCTCGTCGCGCATCCGGTGGGCCAGCTCGTGGGCTCGCTCGAGGCTGGTGCCCGAGCGGTACTGGACGTGGAGGTCGATGTAACGGCGGCTGCCCGCCCGGCGCGCCCGCAGCTTGTGGTAGCCGGCCACCTCGGGGGTGCGGGCGGCGGCGATCGCCGCCTCGATGCGGTCCATCTCGGGGCCGGGGAGCGCTTCGTCGACGAGCACTCCGGAGGAGCGCCTGATGATCCTGATGCCGGCGGTGACAATCGCGGCGGCGACCGCGAACGCGGTGATCGAGTCGAAGGCGGCGTCGCCGGTTATCTGGACCAGGCCGAGGCCCACCAGCACCCCCGCCGAGGTGAGGGCATCGGTCCGCAGGTGCGCGGCGTCGCCCTCCAGGGCCGGCGAGTCGTGCGCCTTCGCCTGGCGCGAGAGCACCGTGGAGACGCCCAAGTTGGCCAGCACCGAGAAGCCCATCACCACCATCCCGACGCCGAGGGACTCGACCTTGGCGCCGACCACCAGCCGGTGGGTCGCCTCGTAGACGATGATCCCGGCCCCGACCAGGATCAGCATCCCCTCGATCGTCGCCGCCAGGCTCTCGACCTTCTCGTGGCCGTAGGGGTGCTCGGCGTCGGCCGGCTCGTCGGCCTTGCGCACGGAGACGAAGGCGACGACCGAGGCGACCAGGTCGATCAGCGAGTGGACCGCCTCGGTGACAATCGCGATCGAGCCGGTGATCGCCCCGGCGGCAAGCTTGATCGCGATCAGGAGCGCGTTCGAAGCGATCGAGAGGCCCGCGGCTCCGCTCTTGGTGCGAATCATCGGCTCGCCGGCGCCGCCTCGTCGACTTCCAGGTGCCCGGCCAGCAGCCTCGCGGCGCGGCCGCGGTGGCTGATCTCGTTCTTCTCCGCCCGGGTCAGCTCCGACATCGTGCGCCGGTCCTCGGGACCGGTGTCGTCGGGGACGAAAGCCGGGTCGTAACCGAAGCCCCCTTTGCCGCGCGGCCGGTCGATCAGCCGGCCCTCGCAGCGGGCTTCGAAGACACGCTCGGCGCCGTTTCCCTCGACCAGGGCGAGCGCGCAGACGTATGCCGCGCGCCGCTCGTCGCCGGCGGCATCCACATCGCGCAGCAGCTTGGTGAGGTTCTCCTCGTCGGTCGCCCCCTCTCCGGCGAAGCGGGCCGAGTGGATGCCGGGGCGGCGGCCGAGTGCGGCGGCCTCGATCCCCGAGTCGTCGGCAACGGTGGCCTCGCCGGTCGCGGCGTGCGCCGCGCGCGCCTTGGCAAGGGCGATCTCGGCAAACGAGCTCCCGCTCTCCGGCGGCAGCATGAGCCCCTCCGGCAGGGGCAGCAGATCCACCCCCGGCAGCAACTCGCGCAGCTCGCGCAGCTTGTTCCTGTTGCCGGTGGCGAAGATCAAGTTCCCGCGATCCGCTCCTGCACCTCCCGCAGGTGCGCGATCCCACCCTCGGCAAGACCCAGCAGCTCGTCGAGAGAGGTGCGAGAGAGAGGCGTCCGCTCGGCGGTTGCCTGCACCTCGACCAAACCGCCGTCACCGGTCATCACCACGTTCGCGTCGACCTCGGCGGTGGAGTCCTCGGCGTAGTCGAGGTCGCAGAGCGCCCGCCCCTCGACCATGCCAACGCTGACCGCGGCCACCGAGCCGGTCAGCGGCATCTCCTCGATCGCACCGGCGTCGAGCAGTCCCTGCAGGGCGAGCCGCAGCGCCACATATCCGCCGGTGATAGCCGCGCAGCGGGTGCCGCCATCGGCCTGAAGCACATCGCAATCGACGTAGACGCTGCGCTCGCCGAGCGCCTTGAAGTCGACGATGACCCGCAGCGAGCGCCCGATCAGCCGCTGGATCTCGACCCCGCGGCCGTCCTGGCGACCCTTCGAGACGTCGCGCGCCTTGCGATCCCCGGTGGACGCCGGCAGCATCGCGTACTCGGCCGTCACCCAGCCCCTGCCGCGTCCCTGCATCCAGCGCGGCACCGAGTCGCTGATCGAAGCCGTGCAGATCACCCTCGTCTTGCCGATCGAGATCAGCGCCGAGCCATCGGCGGTCGCGACGAACCCCGGATCGATCGTCACCGGCCGGATCTCGGCCGGCGCGCGGTCATAGCTGCGGGAGGCGGGCATCGTCGCGAGTCTGTCACGCAAGCGGGCGATGGGGCGACTCGGACCTCGAGCCGCCCCTCCCCCCTCATTTGAAGGCGACCTTGTCGACCGCCTCCTTGATCTTGTTGACGATCACGTCGGCCAGCTCGGTTCCTTGCTTGCCGTTGAAGCCCTTCATCGCCGCCACCATCCCGACCATCAGCAGCGAGACGAGCAGGATCAGGCCGACGTACTCGACCGTCCCCTGCCCCCGCTCCCCCGCCAGGGCGCGGATCTCACGGACCCGCCGCTCGACGGCGGCGTGCGCATAACCCATCAGCGCGTAAATCATCGACTCCTCCTTTTGCGGTTGGAGGCCAATGCTGGGACCCCGGGCCGCACCGATCCAGACCCGGATGCAACAACTTCGAGACCGAAGCCCGGCCGAGCCATCACCCCGCTCCGGTTCGGCCGCGGATACCCTCACCCGGGTGCGCGTCCTGGTCGTCACCAACTTCGTGCCCGACGCCTCGGCCCCGCAGCGGGGGCGCTGGGTGCGGAACCAGGTCGACGAGGTGAGGCGACTGGGAGTCGAGGTCGACGTCTTCGCCTTCCCACGGGGCAGGGGCGAGTACCTGCCCGCCACGCGGCGGCTGCGGGCGCTGCTGCGGCGGGAGCGCTTCGACCTCGTCCACGCCCACTACGGGCTTCCGGGCTGGTGCGCGCGACTGGCCGGCGCCCGCCCGCTGATCGTCACCTTCCACGGCACCGACGTCCGCCACGGCGTCGTCGGCCCTCTGTCCCGCCGCCTCGCCTGGCGCGTGGATCTGATCGCGGGGGTCTCCCGGGCACTCTTCGCACCGGAGGACGGTCGGCCCGGCTTGCCCGACGTGCCCGGCTCGGCGGTCCTCCCATGCGGACCGGACCTCTCCCGCTTCGGCCGGATGCCCCGCGAGGAGGCGCGAGGGGCGCTCGGCCTCGACCCCGGTGGCAGCTACCTGCTCTTCCCCGCCAACCCGGCCCGGCCCGAGAAGCGCCACGACCGCGCCGCCGAGCTGGCGGCGGCCTGCGGGGCGGAGCTACTCACCGGGGGCGCGATCGAGCCCGACCGGATGCCACTCTGGATCAACGCCGCCAACGCCGTCGTCGTCACCTCCGACTACGAGGGCTTCGGCCTCGCCTGCGTCGAGGCGCTGGCCTGCGACGTGCCGGTGCTCTCGGCCCCGGTCGGCATCGCTCCCTACGCGCTGGGCGGGATCGCGGGCTGCCTCTGTGCTCCCTTCGACACCGGCGCCTGGAGCACCGCAGCCCGCCCCCACCTGGAAGCGCCCGACCCCCGCGTCGCGGGCGCCGCCCGAGCCGCCTCGCTGTCCGCCGCGCGAATGGCCGAGCGGGTGGTCGAGGCCTACCGTGACGTCACCGCGACCTCGGTAATAGATTGAGTTCGATGAGTGAGCAGACGGGCGAGCCCGGCAGCGAGAACCTCAGCGCGCAGGTCGAAGAGGCCGAGCGCAAGCTGCAGGAAGCGGCCGAGGTGGCCGAGGCCGCCGAACAGCGAGCGACCGCGGAGATCCGCACGCTGGAAGCGGACCTCGAGAAAGCGCACCTCGGCTCTGCCCAAGCGGTCGAGGAGTTGCGGGCCAAGCACGAGGAGGAGCTGCGGCGCGAGCGCAAGGCCAAGGAGCAGGCGATCGCCGCCGCCGCAGGCCGCCTCGCCGAGATCGAGGCCCAGGCCGAAGCGGCCGAGAAGCGGATCGAGGCGGCGGAGCGCCGCGCAGCCGAGGCGGCGGAGACGGTCGCCGACGGCAAGGCGCGCGCCCGCGAGGCGGCTGCCGCCTGGCTGCGGGGTCAGATCGAGTCGGTCCGCCGAGAGGCGGGTCGGCGATAGCCACAGCAACCGAGTTCGACGTCGCCGTCGTCGGCGGCGGCGCGGCCGGCCTCTGGACGGCGCTGCGCGCGGCCGAGCGCGGCGGCTCGGTCTGCCTCGTCTCCCGCACCCCGCTCTCGCAGAGCGCCAGCTTCTGGGCGCAGGGAGGGCTGGCGGCGGCGCTGGAGCCTGGCGACTCCTCCGACCGCCACGCGGCGGACACGATCGCGGCGGGACGCGGGCTCTGCCGCCCGACGGCGGTGCAGGTGCTGGTCGAGGAGGCACCGGGCACGGTGCGGGAGCTGCGCGAGCGCGGAGTCGTCTTCGACCTCGACGAGGACGGAGAGCTGGCGCTGGGATTGGAGGGAGGCCACACCCGGCGCCGCATCGTCCACTCCGGCGGCAGCCAGACCGGGCATGAGATCACCTCCAAGCTGGCGGCGATGGTCGCCGCCGAGCCGCGGATCGAGGTGCGCGAGAGAACCTCGGCGCTGGCGCTTTGGAGCGACGGCGAGCGCTGCCACGGCCTCGTCACCGAGGCTGGGCCGATCGGCGGGGCCGCGACCGTGCTGACGACCGGCGGGGCCGCGGCGCTGTGGCGACGCACGACCAACCCGCGCGGCGCGATCGGCGCCGGGCCGGTCTTGGCGCAGGCCGCCGGAGCCGACTTGGCCGACCTCGAGTTCTGCCAGTTCCACCCGACCGCCCTGGCCCTGCCGGGAACTCGCTTCGACGGACTCCTGATCACCGAGGCGGTGCGCGGCGACGGGGCGATCCTGCTCGACGCCTCGGGGCGGCGCTTCACCGACGAGCTCGCCCCGCGCGACGAGGTCACCGCGGCGATCCTCGATCGCATCGAGGCCGACGGCACCGCCGACGTCAAGCTCGACCTGCGCCGAGTCGACCCCGCCCGCTTCCCCAGCGTGTTCGAGTCGCTTGCCGAGGCGGGGTTCGACCCCCGCACGACGCCGGTGCCGGTGGCCCCGGCCGCCCACTACGTGATGGGCGGGATAGCGGTCGACCTCGACGGGCGCTCCTCCCTCCCCGGCCTCTATGCCGTCGGCGAGTGCTCCTGCACCGGCCTGCACGGCGCCAACCGGCTCGCCTCCAACTCGCTCAGCGAGTGCTTCGTGTTCGGCGGGCGGGCGGCGCTGGCGGCGCTTGAAGAGGACGCGTCCGCGCAGCGCCCCCCCCTCCCAGAGTGGCGCTTCGAGCCCCCCGCCGAGGGGACCCGGGACGCGGTCTGGCGCCTCGCCGGGCCGCTGCGAAGCTCTGAGCCGCTGAGCGAGCTGACGCGGGATCGCTACCCGCTCGCCCGCGCAATCGCCACCTGCGCGCTGGAGCGCCGCGAGTCGCGGGGCGGGCACCTGCGCGCCGACTTCCCGGGCGCCGACCACGAGCTCGACGGCATCCATTTCGTGCTCGGCGCCGGTGGGAAGATCCGCCACGAGGAATGGAGCTGACCCGTCCGGCAACGCTTAAGAAGGATTAATTTGGCGATTCGGCCGGGCTGGTCTAGAATGCGCGATCCGGGCGGACCGACCGCCCAGACAGGGTTCGAGGCGTCTTCTCCCAGCCACAGTTTCACCGACCTTCTCAGGTACAGCTTCCAAATGCCGATCGCTTTCAAGGAATGGGCCGTAACGGTGCGTGCGCTCGCCGAGGGTGAGCAGCTGCTCACGCTGCGCAAGGGCGGCATCCGCGAGGAGAACAAGCACTTCGAGCTCGAGCACGAGCGCTTCTTCCTCTACCCGACCTTCGACCACCAGCGCAACGACCTGGTGCGCGAGTCCCACCACCCCGAGCTGCGCCGCGCGCTCGAAGAGGGTGTCTGGCCCGACGAGGAGCCGCCACCCAGGGCACTGATCCAGGACGGTGGCATCTCCCAGCCCGACCGCGTCCGGCTGCGCGCCTGGGCCGAGGTGACCGACCACTTCACGATCACCGATCGCCGCGCGCTCGACAGCCTCTCCCCCTTCTACGTCTGGACCCCCGACTACGCCGAGAAGCGGCTCAACTGGAAGCGGCGCCACCCGCTGCACGTGCTGCTGCTCCGGGTCCACCGCATCCCCCGCCCGGTCACCGTACGGGTCCGCGAGGAGTACCACGGTTGCCACTCCTGGGTCGAGATCGACCGCGACCTGCCCTTCGAGGGCACGCCGGTGATGGCCGACGAGGAGTTCGACCGGGCCCGCCAGGAGATCCAGTCGGTTTGCGATGTCGAGCCAGTCCTGGCCTAAGGCCGACTGGCCAAGCAGATCAAGGACGCAGGGAGCGCGGCGTGCTCTGCACGCAAGCGGCTGAGGACGCCGATATGCGCCGTGCCAGACGGCCTTAGATGCCATGGGTCGAGACCAAAT
>CAAGKR010097344.1_pt1 | contig 10343 bp, 12 predicted proteins | sample 2556971 | NCBI WGS metagenome assembly CAAGKR01 (sample SAMEA5207829, study PRJEB30636) | soil metagenome | biome: forest; feature: boreal; material: soil | place: USA | collected 2011-09 | depth 1 m
ACTGGAGTTCAGACGTGTGCTCTTCCGATCTGTAGACTGCTGCGTAGTAGGGTACGGGCTGGGCTTGTCCCTGCCCTGGCTCGTAAGGGACGCATTACATGATTCGTATAGATATCCCCGGCAGAGGGCTAATCGAGCTAACCGATGCGGTTTTCGATGTCAATGGGACTATCGCGGTCGATGGCGTGCTGATTGCAGGGGTTGCCGAACGGCTGCAAAGACTTCGAGAGCATCTTGCCATCCATATCTTGACGGCTGGCACGCATGGCAATATCTCAGAACTTGAGCACGCCCTGGGCTTCCCGCTGCGCATCATCAGCACGGGCGAGGACAAGCAGCGATTCGTGCAGCAACTGGGGCCAGAGCATGTGATCGCTTTCGGCAATGGCGCAAATGACGCGGCTATGATGAACATAGCCGCTATCAGCATCGCCGTCATGGCAGACGAGGGTCTGTCTCTCCTGGCATTACACGTGGCAGATGTGCTGGCGCATGGGCCGCTCGACGCTATTGATCTCGCGCTGCACCCCAAACGCCTCATCGCCACGCTGCGTACATGAATGAAACAGGAACGGTGTCATGGCACAAACTGAACAGCCGGTCGATGCCGTAACTGCAACGTCCGTAGAGCAATCAAAAATCGGCCTGCTGTACGTCTGCCTGGCCGTTTTCTTTTTCTCTACCAGCCCGATTTTTGTGCGCTGGTCTGGCCCGTTCACCTCCGTTGAAATCGCCTTCTGGCGGCTGGCAATCGCTACCTTGCTTGTAGCCACGATGGGCATACTGACCCGCCAGCGCCTGCTATTGAAACGCCAGGAAGTGCCGCGATTCCTGTTTTACGGGTTGGTAACGGCGCTGCACTTTCTCACCTACATCTCTTCGCTCAGCTTCACAACCATCGCGCACGCGCTGGCCCTGGCCTATACCTCGCCCATCTTTGTGACACTCTTTTCAGCCATCTTCTTGCGCGAACCGCTACCGAAACGCAAATACGTGGGCATCGCCATAGCGATAATCGGCATAGCCATCATGGCTGGTTTCCAGCCGAACTACACCGCCTGCTCGCTCTCCTCGCCAGGCCATTGTATGGTACTCGGTGATGGCATCGCGCTGCTATCCGGCATCTGCTTCGCCATCTATTCGGTAGCGGGGCGCGGCGAACGCGACCGCCACCCACTTTTCCGCTACACTACCAACGTCTATGGCATGGCCGCGCTGTGGCTTCTGCCCGTTACGCTCTTTTTCGCCTTCTCACACGCCTATCCCCTGGGAGCCGTCGGCGCGGTCGTCGCACTGGGAGTTTTCCCGCTCGGACTTGGACACACGCTCTATAACGCCGCCGTGCGCCGCGTCCATGCCACGTATGCCAACCTGATCGCCACACAAGAAGTGACCGGGGGGATCATCCTGGGTATTTTCTTGCTGGGTGAAATACCCTCGGTAGCGGCTATTGTTGGCGTGGTTGTGACACTGGTTGGGATTGCGGGAGTGCTGATTTAGATGTGAAATAGAATGTGGAACTCCATTTGCCCCGCTCCCCGGATGCCCCCTTACCTTTACCTTTGTGGGCATCCGGGGGCGGGCCTTATTTGGAATGTGTAAACTCATGCAGTCGCCACCTTACATAACATCCACAATCCATCCCTCATCACCATCACACACTACCGGAATCCCATACTCCCTCTCACGCTCTCTATACACCCAACCAGCTTGAATCGCGCACAGCATCGCGTCCAGCATATCTCCCATGCCATCTTGTACCAGCATCTCTGCCATTTCATCGGACATCTCAACCGATAAACCATACCGCTCCACTATGCTCCCCGAATCCAGGCCCTTCACAATCTCCCGTCTTGCAATTTCTTTATCAATGGTTTGTTGACCACGCATGTCGCTTTTGTAGCTGCGCTTGCCAATCAGCTTGCGCGCTAGCAGCGCAGGATAGCCTTCGACGGCTATGCGATTGTCGGAGGTTGGACGACAGGGGAGTATGCTGATTGGCGAGTTGAACAGGCGGGTTGTGCCCTGAAAAAACATCTTGCCCACCGGGACGCGGTGCAACATCATGGGGCTGATAGCTCCAGCCAGTTGATCGGTGGCGCGCAGGTGCAGTTTATCGCCGGGTGCGCGGCTGGCACGATAGGAATGCAACATATCTTCAAATTCCGCTTTGCTCATGGATGCGATGATGCCTACGTAGCTTTCCCAGTTTTGGGGCCAGCCGAGGTTGGCGATCAGTTTGCGGGGCTGACCGAAAGGGAAGTCGAACGCGGCCAGCCAGGGGCCATCGCTGCGCAGGAACGCTTCAAACTCATTGAACGAGGTCAGCTTGAGACAGCTTTTGACGGTCAGGAGGGTATCATATAGTTCGCAGCAGGCGCAGGTGATGGGTTTGCGGCGCGTGGGAGCGGAGGTAAAGTCGAGGCCATAGATATGCATGATCGTTGATGCCAGCGTTACAGCTGGGCCATGACGCGCTTGCTGATGGAGCGCAGGGTGGCATACACACCTGTGCCGCTTGAAGCGACCGCTTCGAAGCTGGGTACGCGGCGGCGGTTCAGGTAGCGTTCGAGCACTGGCACGGGCAAAGCCGAGGGCATATCGCGTTTGTTCCACTGTATGATGATGGGGAAGTTGGTCAGGTCTTTGCCCAGGCGGCGCAAATTCATCTCCAGTTCGGTGATGCTTTGAACATTTTCTTCAAACTTCTCGGCCTGTGAGTCCACCACAAAGACGATGCCGTCCGCGCCATTTAAGACGGCCAGGCGCGTGCGCTCGTAGAGGATCTGACCCGGCACGGTGTAGAGGTGGAAGCGCGTGCGAAAGCCATAGACCGTACCCAGGTCAAGCGGCAGGAAATCAAAAAAAAGCGTGCGTTCGGTCTCCGTCGCGATACTGAGCATATCCCCACGCACCGACGGGTTGATGCTCTTGAACACGTATTGCAGGTTGGTGGTTTTACCGCAATATCCAATACCGTAGTACACGATCTTGCAGTGTATCTCGTGCGAGGCTATATTTATGAGCGCCATGTGGCAGGTTCCCTTAATCGCGGAAAAGCAGATCGATGGTGTCTTCAACGGAGGAGCGGAACTGGATATTCAGCACCGAGGATTTCTGGCGCGTCGTATCGGCCCGCACGCGCTCCAACGTGCGGCTCAATTCATCGGAAGCCTTCTTTGAAAGCACTTTGACCAGCCCGATGTGGGTCAGCTTATCGAATACAATGACCAGCAGCCATTGATCTTCGATCATGGTCGTATAAATATTCTCATGCACGCCCTGTTGAAAGATGGTGCGGAAGTCCTTTTCACCAAGCAATTCCGCGACATGGCGAGAGGAGGAGAACGCGCCGGCCAGTAACGCGCCCAGGGAAGTTGCGTTACGCCTGGTACTGCTTCCCTGCGTGGTCACGACCTGGCCGCTCTTGTCAAGCAACATGACAGAGGAGGCGCTGGTATCATTCATAAGTTTAAATAAGACATTGGAGATAAGAGCAAGCTCATGATCAGAGATAATAAGATTGGTTAATTGTTCCATGTACGCTACGCCCTCAGTGTACTTACAAGCCGGGTACACAAGCCATTACGTTGTACAACTTCGCATCAGGTTATATCTAGCGCCTCAAGAATTTCGGTGCGGCTGGTTTTCACCATATGTCGCACACGGCCAATGCTTGCAGCATTATCAAACATCGTGACCATCAAGGCAAAATCGCCCAGGGGGTCAACGCTGACCAATCCATGCTCGTACTCATGCAAAACGCCCACCACGTTGCCACGCGCAATCTCCTGACCCAACGCCTCGGCAGTATTAAGCCCCGAAGTCATCATGGCGGCTACCGCTTCCATATCTTCCTTGCCGTCGCGTGTCAGTCCCTCGATCATCAATCCGTCACGCCCTACCAGCACTGCCAGCCGCACCCCCGGAATCGATAGAAAGCGGCTCAGTGTTTGCTTGAGATCAACCATTCTTTCCTCCGTACACCAGATAACAACCTGATTTCATTGCATGGTCTCACACCATTCTACTCTGACGCCGCCGCCAGACGCAATCAAATAGGACATCATGGCTAATGGATGGGCAAAAGCCAGGCGCTTTCATCACATATTCCTACGAAAGAGAACGTATGAACTCCCATTTCTGCGCAATTTCAAACTTCTGGATAGCCTTTCAAAAGTTAGCGGCGATTGGCCCCATAGTTCGGCGCTTCTTTCGTGACTATCACGTCGTGCGGGTGGCTTTCGCGCAAACCGGCGTTGGTGATACGCACAAAGCGCGTCTTGTCCTGCATTTCGGCGATGGTGGCGCAGCCTGCGTAGCCCATCGACTGGCGCAGACCGCCTACCAATTGGTAGACCAGCGGCCCCAACATCCCTTTGTAAGGGACACGCGCCTCGATGCCCTCAGCAATCAGGCCGCTCTCTTCGATGATATCGTTCTGGAAGTAGCGGTCTTTACTGAAACTGCGCTGCTTCATGGCGGCAATCGAACCCATACCCCGGTAATCCTTGTAGCGTTCGCCACGCGAGATAATCAGTTCGCCGGGACTCTCATCGACTCCCGCCAGCAAACTGCCCAGCATGACCGTGTGCGCGCCTGCCGCGATAGCCTTGGCGATGTCGCCAGAATACTGGATGCCACCATCAGCCACTACCGGCACGTCATAACGACGGGCAACCCGCGCGCAATCGTGGATGGCCGTGATCTGTGGCACGCCAACACCCGCGATAATGCGCGTCGTGCAGATCGCGCCCGCGCCAATGCCCACCTTTATTGCGTCAACTCCTGCCGAAATCAACGCTTCGGTCGCCTCCGCCGTCACGACATTGCCAGCCATCAACTGCACCTTCGCGCCAAAATGCGCCTTGATGTGCGCAATGCTGTCCAGCACCATGCGCGAATGAGCGTGTGACGTATCGACGACCAGCAAATCTACACCCTCTTCGATCAGCGCGGCGCAACGCGCGTCCACATCCGGGCCAACTCCTACCGCCGCGCCTACCCGCAAACGCCCAAACTCGTCTTTCGCGGCATTGGGATAGAGAATTTTCTTCTGGATATCCTTCATGGTAATCAGACCCTTGAGGATGCCATGCTCATCCACTACCGGCAGCTTCTCGATTTTGTAGCGATGCAGGCTATCAGCCGCCTGCTCCAGCGTCGTCCCGACCGGCACCGTGATGAGACGTTCGCGGGTCATGAGTTCGGCAACGGGGCGATCAAAGTGCGTCTCGAAGCGAATGTCGCGGTTCGTCAGGATGCCCACCAGTTTGCCTTGCTCTGTAATGGGAATGCCCGATATATGAAAGCGTTTCATAGCTGCCAGTGCCTCGCTCAACAGGGCCGTCGGCTCCATCGTGATGGGATCGGTAATCATGCCCGACTCCGAACGCTTGACCTTATCGACCTCTTCCGCCTGCGCCGCGATGGAAAGGTTGCGGTGAATCACGCCCAGGCCGCCCTCACGCGCCAGCGCAATGGCTAAACGACCCTCGGTAACGGTATCCATGGCCGCGCTAATCACCGGAATATTGATGGTAATGGAACGTGTCAGGCGAGTGGAGGTGGAAACTTCACGGGGCAACACTGATGAGGCAGCGGGGATAATTAAGACATCATCAAAAGTCAGACCTTCTAGAGCAAACTTTTCCGCGAAAGCATCTCCTTCAGGCACAATAAGCGCATCCTGGTCTGGTATGTAGGTTGAAGACATAACGATGGCGCATCCTCCTTATTAAGAAAACGTCCAGCGCACGACCCGCCATAAGCTGGACCTCCCACCGGGACTATACGATGAGAACGCACCCATCGCTCGGAATTATTGGTGGTGTGTATTTTTGCTATTCGATATACTGTAACACGTAGAAATGAGATGCGTCAAATTGAAACGCATCTCGAATATTCCATGTTTATGTGCCATAATATCTGCAAGCACAAGAAAAGAAAGGCCAGCCGAATGTCTACCGTCAATCGTGGAACGATTGCCCTCGTTGGAGCGGGGGAATATCTCCCTAAAATGAATCCTGTCGATCAATACCTGCTTGAGCAGCTTCATGATACGCCGCATGTGGTTGTTTTGCCAACGGCTTCAGCGCCCGACGGCGCGGGCGTGCCCGAACGCTGGAACTACCTGGGGGTCGAGCATTTCACCCGGCTCGGCGCGCCGGTCGAGCCGCTCATGCTGCTCACCCGCGAAGACGCCAACAATCCCATCTTCGCCGAAAAGCTGGCCTTCGCCAACTTCATCTACTTTTCAGGCGGGAAACCAGCGTATCTGCTGGAAACGCTCAAAGGCACGGATGCGTGGCGCGCTATTCAGCAGGTATACGAGCGCGGCGGCGTGATCGCCGGGTGTTCTGCCGGCGCGATGGTTATGGGTGCGATCCTCTTCGACTTCCCAAAGATCTGGCACACTATTCCCGCGCTTGACCTTGTTCCCGGTATCGCCATAATTCCCCACTTTGACGAAATACCGAAAGCCATGACCTCTACCATTGCTAATATTGGACGTAGTAAAATTACCGTAGTCGGTGTGGATAGCGCAACCGCCCTTGTCGTATCGGATGGTCGTTGGAGCGTGCAGGGGGCAGGCAGCGTTACCGTCATCACCGCAAAGCAGAAACATCGTTACCAGGCAGGGGAAGAGATTCCGCCTGTCGAAGTCTAACACGTTATCATTACAAGGAGCCACTTTACCCATCATGGAAAATGAAACCCAGCAACGCATTCCCGGTCGCTACGGCATCGAAGAGATCGAAGCAAACCAGCTAGAGGCATGGCCCAATTCCAGCCCCGAACGCGATTACGTCTCGCATTTCGAGATACCGGAGTTCACCTGCCTGTGCCCGCGCTCGGGCTTCCCCGATTTCGCCACCATCATCATCGATTACGTGCCGGAAAAGTCTGTTGTCGAGCTGAAAAGTTTGAAGCTCTACATCAACCAGTACCGCAACCGCCAGGTCAGCCACGAGGCAGCAACTAATCGCATCCTTGACGAATTAGTGGCTCTGCTCGCGCCGCGCTGGATGCGCGTGGTGGCCGACTTCACCGTGCGCGGCAACATCAAGACCATCATCTTCGCCGAACACAGCGCAGATGGATACCAGGGGCCGCGCCCGGAGTTCAGACGCTACCTTCCAGGGGTGTAGCCGTTTTCGATAGTTCCTGCTCGCGAATGCTTTTAGCCCAATCGAATTCCGCCAGCCATTGCGGGCGGTCGCGGCGGAGATTGTACAACTGGCGGAACGCAGGGAGTAAGAAAAGTGATCTCTATTTGTGTTGCTGATAGCCCATTTCGTAGCTGATTTGCGACTGTTCCTCCCAGGATGGCTCTTTGGGCTGGGGCAAATTTATCGAGGGCGAGCCAGCAGCGTTCTCTTTTTTCTGCTGTTCCAGCCTCAACTGCAATCGCATTTCTTCATTGCGCAGTTCCATCCTCTTCTCGCTGGCCCTGATGTTGATTTTATAGACCTCCAGCAAAATACCGAGGACAATGCTTACCATGCTAATAATAAAAAGGAGCAGCACGACCGTCAGCCAGATGTTATCGGCCAGCATTTGTATGAAACCCATTGATGTACCCTCGGATATCACTATGATAATTCTTGCTAGGTAACAAACTCTCCTGACTTTACATATATTACGTGAAAACGGGGGCAGGGTTGCACTTTTAACTGTTCTCCACTACTGACTGCCAGATGACACGCGCCACCTGGCAGTTCGCGCATTCAAGCGAAGAGAGGGCTAGTCGGCAATCATCGTTGGCTGTTTCGCCTCAACCGGCTCGCCTGCTGCCGCAGCGCGTTTCGCGGCCTGGATGGCAGGGTCACGTCCCACAAACAGCGCCAACACTGCGCAGATGCCGCAGGCGATCACCACCACTGTAAAGGTGTCGTTGAGTCCCTGCGTGGTGACGTGCTGAGTAACGCATGTTCTGACGGCAGCCGCCCCGGCTTGCGCCAGTGGGGCGCAACTCGCCGCAATCCCTGTCAGGGGACGCTGCTGAAACGCTGCCGCCACTTCGGCACCATGCGTGATGGCTCGCTGCGTGAGGTAGGTGGTGAGTACCGAGACGCCGACAGCGGAAAAGACCTGGCGCGTGACGTTGACGAGCGAGGATGCCCGCGCCATAGCTTTATTGCTCACGACAGAGAGGGCGAGCGTCTGCATGGGAATGTTGACCAGCCCAAGCCCCAATCCGCGCATAATGAGCCATCCCTGCAAGGAGAGACCCGTAGTTGTCACGGTTAATTGTGCTACGCCAATCGTGCCTACCGCCACCAGCGCGAAGCCGACGACAGCCATGATACGCGGCCCGATTCGATTATAAAGCCCCCCCGAGATGACGACACCGATGGCGGAAGCAAGCCCCTGCAATATCAAAATTTCACCCGCGGAGAGCGGTGTCAGCCCACGTATGCGTTCAAAGAAGAAAGGCAGCAGGAAAAGGCTGCCAAAGAGGAAGGCTGAAAGGGCCCAGGTGAGCACGTTCGCGATGCCGAAGGTGTAGTTGAGGAAGAGACGTACATCCATCACCGGGTCACTCACCACCAGTTCAGTGACAATAAAGGCGACCAGAACAACGCCGCCGCCTATCAGGAAGGTCAGCACGGTGCCATCTCCCCAACCGCGCGAGCTGGCCTCGGAGATAGCATAGACCACCGAAGTGAAGCCGATCATCGAAAGCACCAGCCCGATGAAATCAAAACGCCCCTTGGACACTGGTACTTCATCTTGCTGGCGTTCCGCGACGCGCCCGCGCAAGACGAAGAACGCCAGGGTCAGAGCAATCACGCCAAGCGGCAGATTGATCGTAAAAATCGCGCTCCAACTAAAGGTGGTCGTCAGGTAGCCGCCAATGGTTGGGCCAAAGGCGGGAGCCAGCAGGACAGGCACGCCAATAATAGCCGAAGCCACACCGCGTTCGGTCGGAGGAAAGGCGCGGTATGTCAGAGCGAAAACGATGGGAAAGAGACCGCCGCCGCCAATACCCTGAATAACGCGGAAGAGGATCAGCATTGTTTCAGACGGGGCAATAGCGCACAGTCCTGAACCCACCGTAAACAGGCCCAGCGACAGCATGAACACCAGTTTGGTGCCGATTTTATCGCTCAGGTAGCCCGCGATGGGAATGACGGCGGCCTGGGCAAGGAAGTAGCCCGTGGCAACCCAGGTGATGGTGGAGAGATCGGTATGAAAAGCCAGTTGCATCTGTGGCAAGGCTACGCTGACAATAGTATTGTCCAGGACCGCCATGAATAGGCCGAGCGCGCCAATCAAGGCAACTTGCCATTTATAGTCGAGTCGCATGAAAGATCTCACTTTCTTATCTCGTTAAATGCGATTTGATTGCGGCCTATGGCCTATGCATCCCATCACAATACATGTGGCGCACACCTTGCAAAATGCGCTCCTGGGAAAAGCCGCGTTCTTGTCTTTGGAAGAGGTAGAAAGGAGGATTCAATAGCCCCAAAATAGCATCCGCAGTGTAGGGAACGTCCATGGAGGTCAGTTCTCCACGTTCTACCGCTTCAGTAAGCAGCCCTGCCAGCAATTCATGCAACCAGAGATACCAGGGCGACTGTTGAAAGGAAAAGCGTCGCGAGTTTCCCGATACATCGCACTGAGCATCTCGCATTATTGTTGCGGCAATCGGTTCCTGCATAGTTCCTTGCTCTTCGAGCAAAGCCACCATTTTTACCAGGACGCTATCCAACCGCTCAAGCGCGGAAGCCGTCCTCTCCCCATCGAGCAGCGCCGCGATCTCTTCCACGAATCGCTCGTGGCGCTCGCGCATCAAATCCATGCACAATTCGCCCTTATGGCGATACCGACGATAGAGCGTACCCTGCCCGATGCCAGCAGCCAGAGCGATCTGGTGCATACTGACAGCGTCAACGCCCTGCTCCCCGAAAAGCTGTCGAGCAACGTCTAATATGCGCTGGCGATGCTCCGCCGCGTCACGTCGTTCGCGCCGGTGGTGCAACGCGATCCACTCCGGCACGCCCAGAGGGCACGAAATTTGACGAGATTCTTCTTTCACTACTCTTCCTCTTGACAAGTGGACAATTGTCCGTTACAATAGTGATGTGGACACATGTCCATTTAGAGTGTAGCACATTGCGACGGCAAGGTCAACACTCAATACACCAAAAGCATAAGTCTATTTCGTTTTTCATGTATAGCATGAAAGGATTATCGATGAACCGCTTTTCCACTGCTGAAAAAGAATATATGCACAGCCAGCGCCTTGGTCGGCTTGCTACTGTTAATCAGGCAGGAGAGCCACACGTCATACCCGTGACTTTCCGCTATAATGTCGAACTGGACGTGATAGACAT
>CAAGKR010120398.1_pt1 | contig 10342 bp, 13 predicted proteins | sample 2556971 | NCBI WGS metagenome assembly CAAGKR01 (sample SAMEA5207829, study PRJEB30636) | soil metagenome | biome: forest; feature: boreal; material: soil | place: USA | collected 2011-09 | depth 1 m
CGAACCGCAGCGGCGTGCGCGCCAACAGGCTGCACAGCGCGCCGGCCCCCATGCTCACCCCAAGGGCCTGAGTCGCCCCGACATGGTCCGCAACCGCCCGCAGGTCAGCTTCGAGGGCCGCGTAGGTGACGGGCTTCGCCGCCGGCGCCGAGGCCCCGTAACCCCGGAAGTGAAAGAACGTGCGGCTGCCCTTTACCCCGGACCCGAACGGCCGAGTGGTCTGGATCGACCCTGTGGCCCCATGAGCGAAAACGGTGGCGGGCACGCCGGAGCCGGTGGTGGTCAGCTCGATAACGCCGTTCGGGCCCTCCAGCAGCGACGTGGGCCGGCGGGCCGGACCCGCGCTCACCAAGGGCCGTAGGGACCGTTGTTCGAGGAACCGCGACCGATCACCCTGCGCAGCGCGGGGCGCACGTCCGCGGCATAGACGCCTGCTCCGACCGCGGCCAGGATCCCCGTTATCTGGAAGGGGTAAGGGTAGGCGAGCAGGCTCAGGGCGACGGCGATGCCGAGCACCGCCAGCCAGATGTTCTTGGAGGCTTTTCCGGCAGCGGTGAACGCGTCGGGACGATGCCGCAGGGCATCGACGAGACCAAACACCGACAGCCCCATGAGGGCGACCCAGAAGACGAGCCCGATGAGCGACTGGAGACTTCCGAAGATGTCCATGCCCACAGCCTACGGGCCTGAACCCCGTGCAGACATCGAAAGTCACCACGTCGAATGGGTTCAGATCCCGGCAGCGAATGGGTTCAGATCGCCACGGTGTGGGTTCAGATCCCCACCGCATCGATCGACCCGACCTGTTGACCATGGCCGAGCACCGGGGCGTCGGCCATCTCGTCGAGAACCTCGGCTTCGACACCCAGGTGCCGCAACGCCGCAGCCATCACGACCGGCCGGGCCCGTTGGCCACCGTCAGCGATCTTGAGCGTAACCGCGCGACCGTCAGCCAGCCCAACGGCATACACGCTCTCCGCACCGTCCTTGGCGATCAGGCCCGGGACGCCCCGGATCAGCGCCGTGACATCCCGTCCGGTCCCGCCAAGCCATTGCGGATAGTCCCGTATGGCGGCCGCCAGCCTGGCCTCGTCGGTCCCCTCAGGGGCTGCGGCAATGCGGGAGAAGGCCCTCGCCAGACCGGTCAGGGACACGGCATGGACGGGCGCGCCACAGCCGTCGACTCCGACGGCTGCGGCGGGTTCGTCGCTGAGGTCGGCGAGTGTTGCCGCGATCAGCTGCTGCAAGGGGTGCCCCGGATCGCGGTAGGTCGCCGTGTCCCATCCGGCCGCAACACACGTTGCGAGCATCGCCGAGTGCTTGCCGGAGCAGTTCTGCGCGAGCTGGTTCGCCCCCAGCCCGGCGGCGATCCACGCGTTGCGCTGGGGCTCACCGTAAGGCAGGCCGGGAGTGTTCTGAAGATCCCGCTCGCTGAGCCCGACAGTGGCCAAGATCCGCCGGACTCCCTCCAGGTGGAAGGCCTCCCCTGAGTGGCTCCCCGTCGCGAGCGCCAGCAGCTCGCCATCAAGGTCGAGGCCGCCACGCAGCATGGCCAAGGCCTGGATCGGCTTGCTGGACGATCGCGGAAAGATGGGACCAGTGACGTCGCCGACGGCCAGCAACGTCGAGCCCACCGCATCCAGTGCCACCACGCTGCCGTGATGCACAGACTCCACGAAGCCGGAACGCACGACGTGGGCGACCACGGGCGCGTCATACAGAGAAGTTCGCTGCTGACTCACGGCGGCGAGCCTACTGCGCGGCGAAGACAACAAAGACACAGCCGGTGTCGAGTGAACAACACCGGCCGCGCCTTTCATCGCTCAGCTGCCGAACCGGACAGCTGAGGTCTTGGTCAGTCGCCGATCTTGGGTGCGGCGGCCTTGACTGCAGTGGTCGCCGCGGTCGCCGTCTTGCCGGCGCTCGTGACGGTGGCCTTGGTCGCCCGCTTGGCCGCCGCAGTGCTCTTCCTGGCGGCGGGGGTGGGCTTGGTCGACAGGCGAGTGGCAGGACCGGACTTGCGAACCGCGCGCTTGGTGGCCTTGGCCTCGCCGCGGACGGCCTTGCGGACGGTCGTGACAGCGCCCTTGCCGAAGGACACGGTCGTGCCGGCCTGGGCGAGCAGGTCCTTGGTCGCCTTCTGGTTGCGCAGACGGGTGACCAGCTTCTCGCCGCGGACGGCAAGGTCCGTGTACGTCGTGTGCGCCTTGCCGGCAACCTCGAGAGTCTGGTTCAGGGCCAGTGCGGGGATCTGTTGAGCCTGCTCCGCGACCTTCTCGGCTCGGTCGGCGACCTTCTGGGCCTGCTCGGCGACCTTCTCGGCCCGCTTGGCGGCCTTGTCCTGCAGGGTCTCGGCGCGCTTGACGGCCTTGTCCTGAAGGGCGCTGACGTGGAAGTCGGCCCGGGCCGCAAGGGCGCGGGCGCGGGCGTGACGCACCTTCTCAACGGCGAGGTCTGTGACCCCGACGGCGGCGTAGACGGGCGTGGTGTCCGTAACGGTCTTGCGGATGTCGTTGACGAGGGTCATGACTGGTTCTCCTTTGTGTTGGGCGCTGCGGTCGGGATGGTCTGTGCGATCAGGTCCGGCTGGGGTTTGTGGGCTGTGGGATCGCGCTGATCCCGGGCCGGCTCGACGCCGGGCGGGACTGCGTGGGCCCCGAGGCTTTGGGGGCCTTCCTGGGTGGCGCCTCGGCCAGAAAGGACTCGTAGACGTCCAGCAGGACGGCGCGCTGTCGATCGTTCAACCTGGGCTCGGCCAGGATTGCGGTGGTGACATCGAGGTCGGGGGCTCCACCAATATCGGTGCGCTCCTCGAGGATGCCGGCGCGCACGTAGAGAGACTCGGCCGAGATACGCAGGGCCTTGGCGAGGGCCTGCAGGATCTCGGCGCTGGGCTTCTTCAGGCCGCGCTCGATCTGCGAGAGATAGGGATTGCTGATCCCCGCGACCGCGGACAGCTGCCGCAACGAGAGCTGGGCCGAGTGGCGCTGCTCCCGCAGGTACTCCCCGAGATCGTGAACGGAGATCGGCGTGAACTTGGGCATGACCCCATTATGCTTGCTCCAGTTAGCAAATTGCAAACTGAGCAAGCATGAGCCCGCTCACACTCAAGTCCGCTCCCCGCTCACATCCCCCCTTGTTGCGCCGACTGTTGCGCCGACTCCCCCGGACAACAACCAACCGTGAAGTCGCACACATCTACCCAAGAGGTCGCCCGTTGGAACCATCCATGCGACTTCACGGATCTGGGGACGACTTCACGAGGGGTGGGTCGGGCCGGGCGGCGACTCAGCGGGCCTTGACGCCAAGCAGGGTGCGCGCCTCGTCGGTGGTCAACGGTGGACGCTGCATCAGCCGGGCCAGATCCGCAGCTCGCGAGACCAGCTCGTCGTTGCGCTCCACCGGCTGCCCCTTGGCATAGATCAGGTTGTCCTCCATGCCGACCCGCAGGTGCCCGCCGGACGCAAGCGCAACGGCCGCGATGGGGAGGTGGCTTCGCCCGATCCCGGTCGCCGACCATGAGGTCACCTCCGGGGGCAGAGCCTGTATGCCGGCCAGCAACGCAGCCGGCGTGCCCGGCATACCGCCCGGGACTCCGGTGACGAAGTCGACGTGCACCTTGCCTCCGAAGGGCAGGCCGAACGCGTCGATCAGGCGTCGCAGGGCGGCAACGTGCCCGAGGTCGAACAGCTCGAACTCGGGCACGATCTCGCGCTCCTGGGCCAGCTGGTAGAGCTCGGCCATGAAGGGGTAGGGGTTGAGGAAGACGTCGTCGCCGAAGTTGGTGGTGCCGCAGGTCAGGCTGCACGAGTCGGGCTCGGCGTCCAGAACCGTGAGGCGTTTCTCGAGCGGGTCGTGGACGCTGCCACCGGTGGAGAGCTGGACGACGAGCGACGTCTGCTCGCGCACCGCCGCAACGGTCTCACGCAGGAGGACCGCATCGAGGCTGGGCTGGTGGTCGTCGTCGCGGATGTGGATGTGGATGAGGGAGGCGCCCTCGGCCTCACAGGCCACGGCGGTGACGACCAGCTCGGCAAGGGTGGTCGGCAGCTGGGGGCAGTCGGCCTTGGCGGTTTCAGCTCCCGTGGGCGCGACGGTGATGAGGGTCCCGGCACCTGGGATCGGCGGGCGCACAGGCATGGAAGTGGCGTTGCTCATGGCCGACATACTGTCAGCAGTTCTTCATGACGGACGAGCAGCCGACCTGATCGGCGACGTTTCTATGAGTCGGTGTAGGCGCTCATCGCAGCGTTGAGGTTCTTGCCGGTGCGGGTGGTTTTGGTCAGCTCGAGGCCCAGGGCGCTGCGAAGCTTGGTGCCCTCGTCGGACCGGGCGCGGATCGCCGTCATGATGTGGTCTGCGATCTCGTGCACGTGGGGCGTGAGGTCGGCATGCAACGAGTCGTAGGACTTGGTGGCGTTCGAGAGGACGTCGGCCAGGATCTCAACAGGGTCTGGGGGGAGGTTGATCATTGATGTCTCCTGCGTCGGGATGGGATAGCGCGGGCTCTGATCGACACGACCGCCCGTCTGCGCTGACATGGAGCCGGAACAGCTCGAGCCCACGGGGGATGTGCGGCCTTTCGTCTACTATCACTCTACTTTGCCGCGCTGGGCGGCGATGACGTGCCCGAGTCTCAGGGGTTGGTCTTGGCCGCGCTCACGAGCTCACCGGCCTGACGGAGGGCGGCTTTCGCCGACGACTCACGCAACGCCTTCGGGGCTTGGCGGGCGTCGTCCTTGCAGGCGACCAGCTGGCGGAACGTCGATGCCAGGTCTGCGCCGCCGGGCTCGATCGACGGGACGAGATCTGCCGCCTCTGCGTGATTCTGCCCGCGTGAGTAGTAGCCCAGCGAGTTGCCGCACAGCGCGTCGGTGGCCGCGACGCCGGCCAGAACGGCCAGCGAGGTGGCGACCCCAAGGTTGACCTCATCCCCTTCATCGGCCAGCGCGGCGCGAGCCCACCCCAGGAAGGCTTCGGCCTGACGCAGACGCTGGCCCGCCTGCTCGCGGTTGCAGGGCGTCGTCCGGTTCGGCGCGCGGGGGGTCATCCCAGGGCCAGCTGACGCAGATGGAGCTGGACGCCCGCGAGCAGTATTCCGTCCCGCCGCCAGCTGCCAAGGATCGCCGCGTCGTCGTCCTGCATGCGGTCCACATCGGCGGCGCTCAGGTCCACGATCTCGGCGTCGTTGCCGGTCCACAGCCGGATCCTGGTGGCAAGGCCCTCGACCTGCTGGGCCCACACGCTCACCTGTTGCCGTCGACTGATGGTGTTGATCAACAGGATGTCGACGTCACTGGATGCATCGCCGTCCTGGCGGGCTGTACTGCCGAACAGGTAGGCGTGCTGCGGCTGGACCTCCCACGACTGGATGAGACCCCTGAGCCGCTCCACAAGCGTGGCGCCGAGCTTTGCGAGCTCGATCACGGGCCCGGCGCCGAGGTGGTCCCGGTTGAAGGTGAACAGCGTTACCGACGGATGCGTGTCCGAGAGCACGATCCCCTGCTCAACGAGGCGGGCCAGAGCCTTCTGGACCCCGCCCAGGCTGCCCTGCCTCACGAGACGGGAGACCTGGCGCCCGCTCAACGGTCGGGTTGTCTGCACGAGGACGCGCAGCACCCAAGCGTCCAACGTCGGGGTGACCACCGACAACCCGTTCGAGACGTCCATCCCCTGACCTCCTCCCCGACCACCGCCCGGCGGTCACGTGACCACAATAGCGATCACATGACCGGATCTTCGTGCTGAACGACGCGTGTCGTTGACCAAAAGCGGCGCCCGGCCCCAAGGCCACCCCGGGGCCATCTTCAGGCCAAATGCCGCAGATGGCCCCACCGGCCGCCACCCCGGGGCCATCTTCAGGCCAAATGCCGCAGATGGCCCCACCCAAACCGTCGCGCCACCGGAAGGCCGGTCCCGCTCAGCACCAAGTCCTCGTCCGACCCAAGGCTGCGGCTCTTCTGGTCGCACATGATCGCGCCCACCCGCCATACAGGGATGTTCTGTCACAAGCGCCTCGTCCGAACGGCCACGTTTGCGCGTGAACGGGCATTTTTACCGCCAACCCAACGACGCAGCTGGTCACTGATGACATCCTTCGAAGCGGTGATGACATGAACGATCCCAGCCCAGTTCTCCAGCGACTCGGCGCGGCCCTCGACTCGGGGGACCGCGATGCCATCATGGCGTGTTTCGCGCCCGATGCCACCGTGGACCTGGTCACCAGCGATAAGCGAATGGCATTCGCCGGCAACGGTCTTCGTGGGGCAATCGACAAGCTGTTGGCAGGGTTCGACGACATCACACTGACCCCGAGCACGCGGCAGACCACGGGGTCGCAAGTCGTGGAGGAGTCCGTGCTCTCGGGCAGCCACACGGGCAGCTTCGCGGGCGCCGAGCCCACGCTCGGCAGGGTCCACGTCAACATGAAGCTGTCAGCGACGGCGGCGCTGGACTCAAATCTGAAGTCCCTGCGGGTCGAGGCTGACACCCGAGCCCTGTTCGCCCAGATCGCCGAGACCGGCGACATCATCGGCGTGGGCGGCGGGATGATCGCTGGCGTGCGGGAACGCCACAACGGCGTGCGGGTCATCGACGTCCAACCAGCCGTGGCACCCGCGACGGCTGCCTCGGACGCCCGCCCTCCAGCGAGCACCAAAGGGTCACGTCTCAGATGGGCCGTCGTCGCTCTGATCCCCATTCTGCTGATCGTCATCTTCCTGGCCTGGCCACGCAGCTCCACCGACCCATCCCTGGCGGTCGGGGCCACCCAGCCCACCACATCGCCGACCTCCACGAGCGGCGCCACAGCGGGGTCCGGAAATCCGACGCCGAAGCCGACTGCGTCAACGGCGCTACCAGTCATCGCCACCGAGGCGCCCAAGTCCGTACCCCACGTCCAAGCCGGACAGCAGGTGGTCCTCAGGTCCGACGTCCTGTTCGCCTTGAACTCCGCAGCTCTGACGCCCGCGGCCAAGGCCGCTGTCACAACCCTGGCCACGCAGATCCGCAGCGCCCGTGTCACTGGCACCATCCAGATCAACGGCTACACGGACAACCTGGGAACCGCGGACAGGAACCTGGCCCTGTCGAAGGCCCGAGCGCTGGCCGTGGCCCAGGTCCTCCAGGCCGGCCTTGCCGGCCAGTCGGTCACGCTTGCGCCACAGGGGTTCGGCCAGGCCAACCCAGTGGTGCCGAACTCCACAGACCCCAACCGGGCACGCAACCGGCGGGTCACGATCGTCCTGCCCACGCCCCGCTAACCTGCGCCGAGCACGAAGAGGCACTCGTCCCCAGGCAGTTGCGCATGCCCGCGACCACGGTGGCGCACACGGCATACGTATCCCACCTTCACGAACGGGATGGCAAGTCCGGCCCCATGACGTAGCGTCTGGCCCATGAGCGGCGTTGTCAGGTTCAGGCCGACGAGTCGATTCGACAGGGTCTTCGAGGTCGGCATCCTCCTGAAGGGTCTCGACGGACTGCTGGAGATCGTCGGCGGCATCCTCTTGTTCTTCATCAAGCCTGAGCTCGTGAATCACCTGGCGGCAACGCTGACCCAGCATGAGCTTGCAGAGGATCCGCGGGACTTCCTCGCGACCCACATCCTGCGCAGCACTTCGAACCTGGCCGCCGGATCATTCACCTTTGCGGCCATCTACCTGCTGTCGCACGGCGTCGTGAAGATCATCCTGGTGTGGGAGATCCTGCACAATCGGCTGTGGGCCTACGCGGGCCTGATCTATCTCACCATCGGATTCATGATCTATCAGGTCTACCGATTCACCTACTCGCACTCGATCGGCCTGGTCCTGCTGACAGTGTTCGATGCGGTCATCGTCTACCTGACCGTCGTGGAGTATCGCAAGCGCAGGCACCTGGCCCATTCCTGAACCGGCACTCAGGCCCCCCGCCGGACGATCTCCTCCTGGCTGGCACTGAGTCCGGCGGCCAGGCACACGGCATCCAGCGGGGTGTTGCGCTTGATGACGGCCAGGGCGATCGGTCCGAGCTCGTGGTGAAGGGCCACCGACGTCAGGCGGCCGACGACCCGGCCATCGACCTCAACGTCCGAGTCGCGCTCGGGCAGAACGTGACCGGACCCGTCCAGGTGCAGGAACACCAAGCGGCGCGGTGGCCGCCCGAGGTTGTGGACGCGGGCCACGGTCTCCTGTCCGCGATAGCAGCCCTTGTGCAGGTGAACGGCCGTGCGCAGCCAGTCGACCTCGTGGGGGATCGTGCGTTGGTCGGTCTCAAAACCCAGGCGCGGACGCCAGGCGGCGATCCGCAGGGCCTCGGCCGCCCACGTTCCCGCCAACGGCCGGTCCCCGATCGCTGCGCCCAGCTGTTCGCGAGGCACGATCAGCTCGCGCCATGGCCGCTCACCTCCCGGGTGCCCGGCCGGGTCGACGACCGCGCTGTATGCCGCAGTGTCACCAACCATGAACGGCCACGGGTCGCTCCACGCCAGGGACTCCCCCGGTGCGGTCTCGGCGCGCACGGGCTCACCGACGACGGCGTAGTCGGCGCTGACGTCGGCCACCTCGACCCGCAGCATGAAGCGCATCGAGTCGAGCCAGGACGCGAGCGCCTCGGTCGTGCCGGGTTCGACGGTGACCCAGGTGGTCTGGCCGTCGTCAACGAGGTGCAGGTCGTGCTCGATGTGCCCCTTGGGACTGAGGACCAACGTCTCGACCGACGTGTGGGGAGCCAGCCCGGTCAGCATCTGGGTGGTGATCGAGTGCAGCCAGGAGAGGCGGTCCGACCCGGCGACGGTCAGGACCCCGCGGTTGGACAGGTCGACCGCCGCCAGACCCTCCACCAGGAGCCGCTGTTCACGCAAGGGGTCTCCGTAGTGCGCGGCGACGCCGGCGTCAACGCCCTCGCCAGCCACGGCTCCACGCCGGCCCAACAACGGGCTGGACGGTGCGACGACGGTGGTCACGGCGATTCCAGCTCGGTTCCCGGCTGCGTTCCCCGTGCCGAGCATGCTGCGCACCATCCGTGTATCGCCATGTGTTTCACATCAGCGACAAAGCCGTGGCGGGACAAAAGATTCCCCACATACGGATCTGCCGTGGCAACCTCGCTCTCGATGACCGCCCCGCAGGACAGGCAGACGAGGTGGACGTGGTGGGCGTGGTCGGCCAGGTGATAGGTCGGCGAGCGGTGGTCGAGATGGGTGTGTGAGACGACTCCCACCTGCTCGAGGGCTTCGAGGTTGCGATAGATCGTGGACAGGGACAGGGCCGGCCCGCCGTCCTGGCCGACGGCAGCCGCTAGACCGTCCGGCGTGGCGTGCCCGAGCGCAGTGACCGCTTCGATGATCCGCTGACGTTGCGGGGTCAGCCGCATGCCTCTGGCTCTCAGGGATTCGCCAAGGTCCCTCATGCCCACGAGCCTACTCGTCGCTGGGCGGCGGCCCTTCCCTCAGAAAGACTCGCCGGCTGACCATTGTTCGCCGCGACGGGCCGTGTCAGCCGGCCAAGGCGCGGACGACAGAAGGCATCGATGCGACGACCTGTTGGGCCATGGCGGTGAATACCGCGTCGGGACGCCCGAACGGGTCGACGATGTCGGCTTGCGCTGCATCGAGCGGGGGGTTGAGGCCGCGGTTTGCCGCCGCTTCCTCCGTCACGTGAGCGACCCACTCACGGGGATCCCTGTCGGCCACGCGGGCGTTGAGCCCGTCGACCCCAGCGACGAGATCGGCGAAGTCGGCGAAGGTGAATACGCGGCGAAGGGCCTTGGGACACATCGCCGAGACACCGCCGCGGTGCGAACGGGTGGCAGTGAGCACCAGATCGGACGCGGCGATGAGATCAGGGGTGAGGTGTCGGGCGCTGAACAGAGCGGGGTCGCCGCCGTACGCGACGAGCTGCGCAGCCGCCCGCTCGTCCATGGCCCAACCGGCGAGAGCACCCGTGCCAGCGCTGCCTACCCGGATGGCCTGTTCGGATGCTGGGCGGCGCTCGTCGAGCCGGCGCTGGAGGAGTCGCTCGATGAACGGTGACCGGCAGATGTTGCCGGTGCATACGATCAGGATCGTTGCCTGCTGGCCCACGACCGAGACCTTCTCAGCCCACGCGCTTGAGCTTGGCCGAAAGATGGCTCTGCAGGCTCTGGCCCACCGCAGCCATGTCCATCGCAAAGAGCAGCTGTGAGTCCACAAGGCCGTACATCCGCGTGCCGGCGTTGTACTCCTTGGCCGCGGGGCTGCGCAGAACCCCGTCGGTGCGCAGGTGGACAGAGGGCCGATCAGGGTCACGACGACCGACATACATCTCGATGATGCCGGTGGGATGGGTCAGCAGCAGCTCGATCTCGCCGTCCTCGAGGCCCC
>CAAGKR010471291.1_pt1 | contig 10341 bp, 11 predicted proteins | sample 2556971 | NCBI WGS metagenome assembly CAAGKR01 (sample SAMEA5207829, study PRJEB30636) | soil metagenome | biome: forest; feature: boreal; material: soil | place: USA | collected 2011-09 | depth 1 m
GACAGCGCGTTGCGCGAGTGCGACGAATCCCGTGGCACCCGGTACAGCGAGCGTCATTCCGCCCACTAAGACGCAGGCGGCCGTCATCGACGAAACGCTCGCTCATAGCCGATGAGGGGAATGGTCAGAGCTGCCGCTGCAGCCGATCCGTTGCCGGATCATCGAGCTCGGGTGTGTAACTCGCCTCTTCATTCAGCCTCAATTGGTTCCGGAGCACTGCCGTGGCGAGGTGTCGATAGTAGGAAGAGGCACGAGTCGGAATCAAGATTCGGACACCAGCCGACCACCACAGGGGTAGCCTTCCGGTGGCGAGTTTGCCTCGCTGACTTGGTACCCAGGGGAGCAACATGAGTTTCACGGAGCATGAGGTGGGCCACGCGCCTTCCGCAACCCCCGCACGGCCGCCGTTCGGTGGATCCGCACTGATTCTGTCGATTGTCGGCATTGTCGTGCTGTCCATGATCGGTTCGCCCGTCGGTCTGGCCGTCGGCATCGTCCTGTTGTTCATCAACGGACGACGCTACCGCATGGTAGGCATCATCGGTACCGTACTCAGCGCAACCATCATGGTGACCACGATCGCGTACTTCGCGATCATATTCGGTGTCGTCGCGCACAATGGCGCCGCCCCGGTGGCTACTGCAGCCCCCGCAGCGGCCGTCAGCGTGCCGCAGCAAACGACACCCGCGGTTGTAGTTCCAGCGCCCGCGCCTACAGTCACGCCCGACACTTCGGGACTGGCTGTCCAACCGCTTTCCTCGTCCGCAAGTGACCTGATAGCTAAGGTGGAGGCCTATCGGTCCCAAGCCTTCCTGACAGGCGACATGAAGCCGCTGGATAACTACTATCCCAGCCATCAAAATATGGGCTGGCAGCATGACTACGACGAGATTGTCACCGGCAAGACCAGCGGGGACATCAGCACTATCACGAATATCAAGCTGATATCCGTGAGCAACGCCAAGATCGTAGCAGATGTCACCATCAAGGATGTTGGCGTCGTCAATGGCAAAACGACGATCGGCGTATTTACCGAGAACAACACCTACGAGGTCGTCAACGGCCGATGGTACCTCACCAGCTAGGCGACCATTTCACCCTGACGCCAGGGAACTGTATATCCTACAGTTCCCTGGCGATCTTTGCGTTTATGACCTAATTATGAGTGTTCCTTGACTAGTGGACATAGTATATGATGGGCATATGAAAAAGCTTGTGCTTTTAGTGGCAAGAGTTACTTCCTGACCACCGGCACACTGTTAGCGGCTCTTGGTTCAGTCCTGCGCCCTGAAACAGACCGAGCAGAAGTAGCCATGCTTGTCTGAGTCGCATTTCGTCACGTCGTCGCACTTAAGGCCCGTACTCCAGAGAAGTACGGCAACGATCCCAAGACCAGACGAGCATGAGACCCACCAGCTGTACCACGCAGGTGTTCAGCGACAGCAGTCGTCGACTCAGCCTCGAGTTTGCTTGCAGGTGGTCGATGCGATGCGCATCGCTTCTGAGCGCGTATCGCATCTGGAAGGGGTTCCACCCGAACTGCCCATAAGCGAGCCGGCAGGGGTGCGGGTGACGGGCAAGGCACTCGCAGTTAGACGCAGATGAATTCCGCACCGATCACCCAGCTTGGATCCCCAAACAGAAAGCCTGTGATCTGCTGGGTTCGGTCGTCCACCATGAAAGCGGCCGCCCGGCCCGAGGCCGCCTTCACACTGTATTCGGTATACCCCACGGCACTGCCGTAAGGCCGCGATGTCAGTCCACTCACGTCGGCCTTCAGATCCGCCAAGCTCGACCCGACGTGCAGCCCGGACGCGGTCGTGACCGTCTGTGCGGGGTCGTTGCCCACCCCAGCGGCTAGTACTCTGCCATCGACCACCGCGAATATGACGTTGGGAGCCGCCGTGGAGCTGCCTTGGAGGCATCCAACTGCTCCGGCTTCCTGGGTGGCGATAACGCCGCCCAGAGCGGCTTGAGCCTCCGCAAGGGTCATCCCAAACTGCAGCGGTCCGTACCCGTCGGTACTTAGGCGGGCGGGAAGGTTGGCAGCCGGGACCGGTTTGTGGGCGGCGAAGTCTGCGCGCAAAGCTGTCGCCACGTCCGCCAGGGTGGTCTCATTGGTCAGCATGGCGTCGTGCCCGCATGGGAAGAGCAGAGCCGTTCCCAGGAGAGCCTCGACATCGGGGGTAAGACGACTGGCGTTGATCGCATCCAAGACGGAAGTGTCCGTCAGCTCGAAAGCCTTGGTCAGGGCGCCGATGATCCCGGCGGGGAGGCCCTCGCCGTGTACTGCGGCCAGGAGCCGTGTCAGTGCCTGGTCGGAGGTAATGGTGCATGAGGTCGTCGGCAGGTAAGCCGCGGCGTGCGGTGGTTTGGTGCCGTCGACGCCGGAGGTGAGATACCCGTGTGCGGAGTCCACGCTGACGACCCCGTCACTGGGCACGGGGATGTCATAAAGGTCGATGCCGAATAGGGTGCGGCGCACGGTGGAGGTGCCGGCCGTCTCTGCCAAGGGGACACCGGCAGGCAGGTACGGCGGGGTGGCGCAGCCGGAGGGCAGGTGGGTTCCGGGCCCATGGATGGCCAGCGTCGTCCATGTCGGACAGCGCCTGCTTGAAGCGCCGCCATGCGCCGGACACTCGCTCCTCTTCTGCTTCGGGAAGCTCGGCACGGCTGCGTTCTGCCATAAAGATCCCGAGCCCGAGATGGAAGATGAGCGCCTGCTCGACCTCCGGGAAATCATCCTGCAAGTAGAGGTTGGTCGGCTCCGTGATGACCCACCAGCGCGACCGCTCGCAGTGGACGTCGTACATGTCGTGGACCCGGCCCATCACGCGCCGGGAACCCACCTTCTGGACAAGCCCTGCCTCGTCGTCTTGGGACTGGCTGTTGACGTAGTCGCGGATGTATCGCGCCTCGTGCTCGGGCAACTCGGGCAACCGCATCTCCTCTCGGCAATCGGTTCATGACCGATATGGGGCCAGCCTGCCTCACGGAGACGGGGGAAGCCCCGTTGCTGCTGTCATGGCCTGACTTGGGCGCAACGCCCACGGATCGGAGCCGGTCTCGACGCAGACTTGCGGGGTCTGGGTTACGCCCTGGGCTACGCCTTGCCTCCCGCACGCCATCCGGCAGAGACGTCGCACCGACCCCCTACGGCTCCTCTTCGAGGTCGAGCGGGTAGCCGCTCATCTTTGCGGCCCGGATCAAGACTTCGATGGCGGCCCACGAGGCGCCGACGCTCTGGAGGTACTCATACAGCTCGGTAGCGGTGAAGTCACGGCCGCGGGCCCCGTCGTCGTCGTTCATGTCGGCGACGAGGTCGCCGATCGGCTTGTCCTCCTCGGCTGCTTCGCGCAGCCAGGTGGTGAAGTGGGCTGCTTCCTCGTCACGTGACATGGGGGTCGCGCGGTCGCTCATCTTGGGTCCCTTCCGGCGGTTGTTGTCGGGCTCATTCTGCCCGACGCGTCACTTCCGCCGAGCGAAGCGCGCGGCCGACGACGTGCGTCACTTCGCCGCCTGTCGGTGTCGCTGAACCGCTCGCTAGCGCGATTGGGAGGTCGACATGCGGCTGCCTCGACGACGTCAATAACTCTTTGGTCGCGGGGCCCGACTGTTTCGTTCAGCGACGTGCCGCGTGTAGCCAGCGAGCCCATCGGTAGACCCGGTCCGATCAAACACAAACTTGGCGAACCAAAGCTCAAGAAGTTCGCGGACGTATGGACCCAGATCCGCAACAAGGGATGCGACCCGCGGGTCGTCAAAGAGTCGTGTGGGTACAGGTGAGTGGTTCATTCGGGCGCTCCTCAGCCGAAGTGACTGCGACTCCCGGAGAGAAGCAGCGAACGGACAAGCGCTAACCGAAGATCCAGCACTTCGAAATAGCTGACGAACTCAAAATTTGAGAGGCTCTTTGAGAGGCTCACTGAATCTGAGCCAATGATAGAGACGCCTGACCCCACCGGGTGGCTGGCGTTGCGGAGTTCAACAGGTATCCAGCGTACTGGCAAGGCCATCTTTTGAATAGGTCCCTTCCCTGGCAGTGATGGGCCTCGTCAGCTGTGCATTTGTGTTTGGGCCAGGGTCAGTCTCCGCAGCTGGCGCCAGACTCCATGCCGTTCACCCTGCCGGCCGGGTTGAGGTAAATGGTGAGCGACTGCCCGGCGGGTCGAAGAACTGACAGGTTGGCCCCGCGGGACAAGTTCTGGCTGATCGCATCAGGGTAGGCACTCATGACATCGATCTTGGTGCTGCCCACTCCTATGCCCAAAGCGGTTTTCAGCGGCGGTCTGCCGCTCGGTTTGTAATACCAGGCAAAGTCCCACCCCTCCAAACCAGCCGGCTGGGTCGCCGAAGGATTCGACGCGATGAGAATGGTCAGGTCGCCCCACGACACCCGACGGCCCGGGACGTCCGCAGTGTCGCACATCCCGGGCACGTCATGATCCGGTTGCCCAAGGCGCGCCGATAGCCACGCCACCGCCGCATCCCCGTCATGCTTGTCTAGGCCGACGAACGTCCCACCAAGACCGAGGATGGGCGAGGAGACTGTCGCTGGCCGCTGAGCGACGTCGGTCACCGTCAGTGTGTGGTGAGATGCGCCAGTTGCGGCGTCCAGCAGGCCGTACAGCGACTGGGCCAGCTCGTCCGTGAGCCCGGCTATGACTGCGATGGCGTCAGAGATGGCGCCGGAAGCGCCCGTGTCGAACAGGTCACCCGCGCAGCTAATCGCCACCTTTGTCAGCGAAGTGACGGCGTCATCTGTGACCCGGGAAAGGCCGTTCAGGTCTGTCATCGCCGACTCGAGGCAACCGCGCGCAGAGAGCATCTCCAGGTTTGCTTGCACTCGCGATCCCAGCCGTTCAGACATGAGGGTGAGCTCGTCGATGGCGACACTGAGGATCCCGGTCAGGTACGCGATGCCGTCAATGTCGATGCTGACCCTCGCCCGTCCCTCGCCCGGTTGGGGTAGTTCCACGGTCGCGGTGGCATGCCCAGGAAGGACCGTACGCCGGTCGGCCAGGCTGCTAACTTTGTTGATATAGGCGCCGACCTGGGTGGCGACGTCCGCGGCTGGCTCGACAGTGACCGTTGCGCCCCCGGGGTAGGACACGTCGACTGGGTATCGGCGCGTGTTAACTACGGTCAGGCGCAGCCCGGTCGGCCTGGTCCGTGTGGCGCAGATTCTCAAGGCGCCGTTGGGCTGGCTGTCAGCGACCTGTAGGTCGGCAGTGGCATGGCATGTCGGCGTCGCGGCTGGGTCAAGGGTGGACCCAAAGATCGACTGGGCGCCGCCCTTCAGAGCGGCTAAAAGGAGGTCGCCGCTCCACGACAGCGGCGCCCATATAGAGAAATGTGGGAGGGCCGCGGATAAGGTCCCGGCGGTCGGGTTGTACTGCGTCGGTACTGGCGTCCAGGAACCGTCAGAGTTACGACTTGCGATGAAAGGATGTTCTACGGGGGCGATGGTCGCCTGGTTCAGATGAAAGGTCAGGATTGCGCCCTTAGCCGGGACCGGAGCATGCGCTGCAATGTCGACTGGGGACGCTAAGACGCGGATCGGCGAGGGATACGTTGCTCCGGCTGCCGACAAGGGGGCAGTCAGCGCCATGGCGGCATTCGGCACCGCCGTTGTCCGAACCCCCAGTGCCGTCCCCGAGCTCGTGGTCACGCTCACCTCCGGCCTTGCGCTTTGGGTCGTGCGGGGTGCAGGCGCAGATGAGCAACTTGCCGCAAGGAGCGCGGCCGCAGCTATGACGGCGATGCCGCATCTGGGGAGCCTCATCGCACGAATTCCTCAAGTGCGCAGGCTGCGACGCCAAGCCCGGTGGACACGAGGCGGTGCGTAGGTACTCCTGGGGGACCAGTCCCCCAGGTGGTGCCGCCGCCGACGATCCGCGCGACGTCGTTGAGGTTCATGGGTTGTCCTTTCCGTGCTTGGGCACTCGGGTTGGGTCACTTGGCAGACGGTCGGTCGAGGAGGTCTCCTGGCCGGACACCAAAAAGGGGTTTGAGGTCGTCCAGGAACGTCGGTCGAGGGATGCCGAAGAGATTTGCGCGAACGGTGAGTGGAGCGGTTCATCGTGCTCCTTTGAGCGAGTGCCAGTATGGATGTTTGTGCCTGTGAGTTGGTGCCGGTGAAGGTCCGAGTTACCGCTCAATCGAGGTAGATCGTTCTGATCTCCGCGTGTGGGTCGTGTGCCAAGACCTGCCGCGTGAATGCGCGCAGGAAAGAGAGCAGCTCGACCCCGTAGCCGAGGATCCCCTGCGCCTGGCTCAGTCCGTTGACCAACAGGGTCGCCTCCCACCCTGAGTCGGTCTCAGTTGAACGCATCGTGGTCTGCCAGAACCAGGCTGGATTCCCGGCTGTGCTCCAGAGGCTGTCGTAGCCACCGGTGGCCCCGTCGCCGTAGCGCACCACGTTCGTCAGCTTGCCGTCCGAGTCCAGCAGGAACGCCGGATGCCGTACCGAGTACTTGCGGTTCGCATCCCGACTTTTCTGGGTGAGACCTGGCTGTGACCAGGTTCGTTCGGTCTGCACCAACCAGCTTTGCGCGTCCCTCAGGTGCGTCAGGCATGAGGGGCCGCCGGAGCGGACCACGAGGCCGACCGGCAGTCTCCCGCCGGAACGGACCATTTCCAGCGGCACACTCTCGCTCCACGTCGGCAGGAGTTTCAAGCTGCGCTGGGGGTCATCCGCCCCGACATGGCACTCCGCGATGAAAACCCGGATCGCGTCACTGGCCTCCGGGTTGGTGGGCCCGGCGAGCCGGGCAATCCGTGAGAGGGCAATCAGTGTTGCGCGGAACGTGCGGTGCCGCCACATTGGCGCCGCAGTAGCCTCTTCGGGCAGGTCCAGGCGCAACACGGGTCCTCCGGCGGCGTCCAGGAGTGAGAGCCGCGCGGTGCACCCGCTGCGACCGCCGTCGAGAGCGAGGGCCATGAGAATGTCATCGTCGTGGGCCGCCGCGGGGTAGGGGTCTTCGCCCATCAGCTTCAGCACGACGTCGCGGCTGTCGACGGGTAGTGCGATGATGGCGCGGTCGTGGAAGGCGTCAGGGATCGGCAACAGGTAGTCGTTGTTGAATGGCGATTTCGAGGGCTCAGTTCCTTGTCGTTGCCCCCATTTGTCCTTAGGCAGGGGCTCATGGGTGACCAGTCCGTCGAAACTCGGCGGAGCTTCGGTGAGGGTGAGGTGCACACCATCGGTTGACAAGGTGGCGGTCAGTGCCCGGCGGACCTGTTCCAAGCATTGGCCGTTCTCGAGTTTGCCGCCGAGGGTTCGATACTGAGGCACCGACAGGGTGACTGCTCCGTCGTCGGTGAGGCGGGAATGGATCGCCCAGTCGTTGTAATAGGTCCCGCTCCCCCTTGGGGCCGGGGTACCAAGCTGGATATTAGTCACACCGTTTGCCCCGCCCGTGGCTCTGGCAAGCGCAGGTCTCAGGAAGGCTTGCAACTGCATGTCAGTGCGTCTGCCTACACCGGCATGACAGGTGGTCACGATCTTGCTCAAGTCGGCGCCCATCAAGGTCTTGATGGTCGCCAAGGTCAGCAGATCACCTCGCTGCAGCATCGGAAAGGCCGCACCGACGTCGGCCAACCAGCCCCCGATCATGACCGTCTGGTCAGCGGTGGCGCGGTTGGTTCCACTCTTAGCTAGAAAGCCCACTGAAATCTCCTCACGTCGACGGTCGGATTCGATGCCGGCCTACTTGGCTATTTCGCACTCCAGAAACGATCGCTTTTCGCCGCCCCCGCCTATTTGCGGGAGGGTCACCACTGCGAACTTGGTGGTACCCCCGGAACGCCGTCTTTATCACCTAACGTCGCGGCCGGGCGGTCCCGTAGTTGCTTACGACGGCTTGCTTGCACGATCTGGAGGATGATCCACCCAGTGAAGACGAAGGGCACGACGAAAATACCGACTGGAAAGACGAACACCCCCTCGGTCTTCCCGGCGACATAGAAACCGTAGCCGATCATGGCGATGCCGCCGAAAAGACCGAAGAGTCGGTCCTTAGCCGACAGGTCGGCTTCAAGTATCGACCCCACGAAGGTGCCTATTAATAGGCTCGCCCCCGAAAGAACCGAGAATACCTCGTACGCGCTCCAATGCATGACTAACCTCCAGGTTGACAGTGTTTGCTGAGATGGTTGAACGCGGCAGTATGTGGGCATCATCGCGTACTTGGTCGACGTTATCTTCCTAACTTGCTGAGGTCCCCATTGCTGATTGAAAAGGGCTCGGGCGGCTCGAAAATCCGGCTAGCGATTCAGGTCATCGGCTACCGCCGGTAACACGAGCGCGGCTGTGGGCCACGATGACATGCCCGGGTGCCCAGGGCTTACAGAGACGTAAGCCAACAATGAACCCTTGCGCACCACAGCCCCAGTCGATGATCCACCTTCGCCCTCTGTCGACCAAGAATCCTCCCTCACGATCGACTCGTCGGCGCTGATGCTTAAGTTTCGGATGCGGCTCTGGTTGATGACTGTCTTTCCGTTGCTACTGTAAGTCCACTTCGGGCAGGCAGCTGAGGTGTACGTGTGCAGTTCCGCGGATGCTTTAGCCGCCGTTGAGAACTGAATAAGAATCTCGCGAACTTCCCCGGTGTACGTGGTGCCCTCGACGCCACCGAGAGTGGCTGTAAAGGCTTGGGTGTAGTCAGCGGAGGCCTGAGCATCGCCGAGTGTGGCTGCTGGCCATGCCAACCTCATAACGAGGGCCTCGCACATGGGATTACTCGAGGGCGGCGGCGCTTGGCCTTGGTATTGTTTGAGGTTCTCAGAAAACCACTTTTCGCCCACATCTGGGCACCATCCCGCCGGCAACTGCCCGTGTTCTAGCAGTTTCCTTTGCAACGAGCTGACCGGAGCATCCGTCGCAGGGCTGGGAATACGCTCCGGGTGGAGGCACGTACCCGTGGCCTGGAACGCGAGAGTCGGCGAGCCCGACGGCGTAGCCGACCCCTTCGGCGGCTGTTGCTGAACCCTGCTGCTCTGCCCGGAGGTGGCGGAAGTTGAACATCCGGCAATGAGCAGTGCGCAGGCCGCGACGACAAGCCCGGTGGATACGAGGCGACGCCTAGGTACTCCTGAGGGACCAGTCCCCCAGGTGGTGCGGCGGCCGACGACCCGCGCGACGTCGTTGAGGTTCATGGGTTGTCCTTTCCATGGCTTGAACACTCGGGGCGGGGTCATTTCGTGGAGGGTCGGTCCAGGAGGTCTCCTGGCCCGACACCAAGTAGGCGTTCGAGGTCGGCTGCTGAGTGGTCGCGCAGGTACTCCGCGAAGCGTCGGTTGACTTCGGCCATGTATTCCTCTGCTGTCTTGGGTGCGATGTAGAGGCGGGCGGCGATGGACTTGAAGGGCTCTCCGCGTGCCCGCCCGTGCAGGACTTGGAGCTGTCGGGGCGATAGGGTGGCCATGCTCCCTCGTCGTTGAACGACCTCGGCCAGACCGGTCAGGGCGGTGGTGATCACTATCTGCCCGCCGGCGACCGCTCGGGCAGCCTCAACGATCACCGGCAGCGGTTCCGACTTGTGCACCACGCCGTGGGCGCCTGCCGCCAGGCAACCGGCTAGGACCTCGCGGCGGCGTTCGTTGGTGTAGATCAGCACCCGGTACCCGGCCTGGGCCACGGCCGCCACACCGCGAACGCCTTGCAAAATGTCGGCCGGGGACGCGGCCAGCGCCGGAGGAATCGACAGGTCCAAGAGCACCACGTCCACAACGGGGCGGGCCTCCAACAGTGCCTCGACCCGGGCGAAGGTGGCCACGACGTCCAGGCCGGTCAGCAGCCGTGCGACGCCTTCTCGGATGAGCGTGTCGTCATCAACGCTGGCCGCGGTCACCCGATGGCGTGGTACCAGGTCGCTGGCAGGTTCCTGACCGTTGCGGGCCTGAGTGGTCACGGGTTCATGGTGAACGCGTTTTCCCCGATGCGGTCCCCGGGCTTTCCCGGGGTGTCCACCGAGCACTGCTTAGCGACCTCGAGACTGGGATAGGTCAGGGTCACCATGGTGCCCTCCCCCATGGCCGAACGGAGCGTGAACTGCACCCCGATCCGACTCATGGCCGCGTCGACCTGTCGTGCCAGGCCGTAGCCCCGGGGCGTGGTCTCAGGGGTGAAGCCGTTGCCGTCGTCGCGGACCAGGCCCTCCCACCAGCCGGTGTCGGGGTCCGCGTCGGCGTGGACCACGCAACTGGTGGCCCCGGCGTGGCGGCGAATGTTGTGCAGCAACGTGGTGACCGCCCCCGCTACCGCTTCGGCGACCGGGGCCGGCACGTCAAGGTCGTCCGCCAGGTCGGTGGTGCAGGTCAGCGGCAGATCGGGGA
>CAAGKR010137544.1_pt1 | contig 10338 bp, 12 predicted proteins | sample 2556971 | NCBI WGS metagenome assembly CAAGKR01 (sample SAMEA5207829, study PRJEB30636) | soil metagenome | biome: forest; feature: boreal; material: soil | place: USA | collected 2011-09 | depth 1 m
CTGGCCTCGAAAGTTCCGGGGCGCGTGATGGGCCTGAATTTTGCAGGTTCGCTGGCGCCGAACGAAAACATTCCGGCAGCGTATGCGACGAAGGCCGGGACGGTGAAGATCAAGACGGACCTGGCGGTGCGATTGAAGCAGCGGCTGGAACAGGGGAAGGACCGCATCCCGCACGACCTGCAAATCCGCCAGGAGCTGCAGGCGGTGAAGAAAGAATATTCCGGCGGGGCGGTGAAATTCGACGCGCCGCGGATTGAGATCGATACGCCGGTGGGCGGCGGAAAAAAGAAAAAGGTGTTCGCGCACGCGGATTCCTTCTGGGCCAAGGCCATGGCGGACTTTGCGGCGGCGGACTCGCCAGCGGCGGCGTTTGCACACGCGGACGCGCCGGATTGGCGGAAATCGCGCGAGCCGCGCGGAGTGATGTCGGAGCTTACGGCGCAGCTGGCTACGCGCGAATTGCCGGGAGAGCGCCACACTGTGCTGGCGGCCAGCGGCCGGAGAACGATATGGAGCTGACGCTGCTCAATCTGAAGGATGCGGCGCGGATCTGCAGGCTGCAGGAAGAGCAGAAGCTCGCCAGCGTGAAAGAAGCGGTGGCGCCAGAACTCTTTTCGCTGCTGGCCGGCGACGGCGAGGACGCCACGTTCCGGCGGATCACCGCGCCCTCCACGATGCGCGACCTGAATCCGGTGATGCACCTGCGCATGCAGCAGGTGTGCTTCTACCTGTTCATGACCACGCCGTTTGGGAAGCGCATCATCCGCGTGATGGTGGATTACATCGTGGGCGAAGGCTTCAAAGCCATCGCCGAAGATCCCGCGCTGCAAGAAGTGATCGACGACTTCTGGGGAGATCCCTACAACAATCTCGACGAAGGGCTGGATAACTACGCCGTCGAGCTGCTGGTTTTCGGCGAACTGTGCATTCCCGTGTCGGTGAATCCCGTGGACGGCTCCGTGCACCTCAGCTATGTGGATCCGCAAGAGATCGAGATCGTGGAATTCGGGCTGATGAATACGGGCACGTCACAGGAAGTGAGCCTGCCGGCGGCGGTGCGGCTACGCAAACGCATCGGGGAGAACGAAGGGCGGCGGCTGGAAATTATCCGCGTCGATGAGGATGTGAACTCGGCGACGTTTGGCGAGCTGAAGGGCGACTGCTTCTACTTCGCGATCAACAAGTGCAAGGCGGCTTCGCGGGGAATCTCCGAAATCTTCTCGCTGGCCGACTGGATCGACGTCTTCGACAACATGATCTTCGATTTCGCGGACCGCGTGCGGCTGCTGAATTCCTTCGTATGGCACTACACCGTGAAGGGCGCGGACGACGCCGGGGTGCAGAAGATTCGCGACAAGGTGACCAAGTCTCCGCCGCGCCAGGGCGGCGTCGAGGTGACCAACGACCAGATCGCCATCGAGGCGCGCTGCCCGGACCTGCGCGGCACGGACATGAGCATGACCGAGCGCGTGGTGAAGAACTACGGACTGGGCGGCTCCGGGCTGCCGCCGTGGTTTTTTGCGGATGCGGGAAACACCAACCGCGCGACGGCGGATGAAATGGCGGGGCCGACGGGAAAGATGCTGACCAGCCGGCAAAACATTTTCAAGCGCGTGGTGACCACCATCCTCGATTACGTGATCGAGCAAGCACGCGCGCACGGCGTGCTCTCCGGCGCCACGAACCTCGCTTACGAGCTGCAGGTACCGGACCTGCGCGTGAAGGACATGGCGGCGGCGGCGACGGCGCTGATGACGGTGGCGAACGCCACGGGAGCCGCCGAGGATCGTGGATGGATTCGCGGCGAGACGGCCGCGCGAGCGTTCCACACGGTGCTGACGCAGGTGGGCGTGGAGGTCGACACGGATGAATTCGACAAGGCGCAGGCGGAGAAGACTTCGCGAGACGCGAAGCAGCAGAACGATCTGAACCCGCAGGCGAACCTGGCGGACGCGCTGAAGAAGAACGGCGCGCCGAGCAAGACAATTCCAGTGAAGCCGACGCCGAAGACGCAGTTTTCGAGGGTGCAATGACGATCGCCGAGCGGCTGGAAGGCCAGGTCGTGCCGCAGGGGCTGAGCGTGACGCGCACGCTATATTCCGATATGTGGCGGCTGCGCATCGGCGATCACATGGTCCGGCTCCATGTTCCGAAGAGAGTTGGGCTGAAGCAATCCTGCGAGCTGGTGAGAATGAAGTGAGCGCGGAAACACAATTCGGTGCGAAGGTGGCCGAGCTGATCAAGCAGGCTCGCGCGTTTGGCCCGGACGTGCGCAGCAAGGTGACGGAGCTGCTGGAAGAAGCGCGCAAGAGAATCGTGGGCGAAATCTCCAACATCGATCCGCAAAGCTTTCAAGCGGCGCAGATGCGCACGCTTTCCAAGGAGATCGATCGCGCGCTCCAGCAGTTCAACACGGAATTCTCGCAGTATGTGACTTCGGCGGAGAGCGATGCCTTTCACCTGGGCGAAGTCGGCATGGACCAGCCGTTCGATGCGGCTGGCCTTCCCGCGCCGAGTTTTGCGGGCGTTTCGAAGTCTGCGCTATCAATCGCGCAGGGTTACACCGCGGACCTGGTTTCTGGGCTCTCGAAAGATGCGGCCGGAAAGCTGAATGGGGCGCTGCAACGCGCCTTCCTGGGGGGGCAATCCCTCGACGACATCATCGGGCAAGTGGGCCGGGCGGTGAGCGGCGACAAGTTCACCGGGCTCTTCGGCCCGATCGGAGACCGCGCGGAAACCATCGCGCTGAACGAAATCCTGCGCGTGCACTCGATCGCCGGGCAAGCGCGGCTCGAGGACCTGCAGGGACAGATTCCGGGAACGAAGAAGCAGTGGGTACACATCATGGCTTCGCGCAAGCCGCGGCTGGGACACATCTTCGCGAGCGGGCAGATCCGCGAAGTGGATGAACCGTTCAGCGTGGACGGCGAGGACCTGATGTATCCGCGCGATCCGAATGGATCGCCGGAGAACACCATCAACTGCCACTGCGTGCTGGTGCCGTACATGGATCCGAGCGACCTGCAGCCGTCGGCGGGGAACCTGAAGACCTTGAAGGATTTGGGACTGGGCGTTTCAGTGGGCTCGGCCTAACCGGCCGAAGAAGTTTCGGTTACCCGGTAAGCCGGGAGAAATGAGGATGCGATGGAAGGCGAAGGACAAGCGGTGAGAAGCGAAATTCCGATGGCGCCGCAGTTCCCGGGGTTGCCGGAGAGCAAGCAGCGGGAATGGCGCGAGCTCTACGCGAAAGCGCTGAAGCAGGCCAAGATCGACCACCCCGAAGACGGGATGGAGCAGCGGGCGGTGGCCACGCGCGAAGCGAATCGCATCTTCCGCGTGGACGAGCTCAGGAACTACCGGGAGGCGATGGCGCTGGAGAGCTGGCAAGTGCTGCACTTGCAGCAAATGGGCGACCAACTGAAGGTCGTGACCATCGACGGAAAGAAATACTCGTTCGACGTGCCGCGCGGCGTTGACGCCAGCGCGAAATACACCGTCAGCGGAAAAGGTGCGGCGATCGGCGCAAAAAAGGAGTAGCTCGTGGCCAAAACAAAGAGCGTGGATGGGAAGGAATATCCGGCCTCGACGTTCGCGTACGTGGGCGACGCGAACGATCCCGGCACCTGGCATCTTCCCATCCCGGATGCGGCGCACCTTCGGGACGCACTGGCGCGGTTCGGCCAGACGGACATTCCCGCGGGTGCCAAGAGCCGCGTGATGAGGCGGCTGATGTCCGCGGCGAAGAAATTCGGCGTGGATGCCAGCGGCTTCGCGAGCGAGCACGGCATGAAAGCTACGGAAGCCGCGGAGGAAGTCTCCTTCGAGGAACTACAGACCGCGCTGCAAGAAATGCTGCTGGCGAAATTTGGCCGCGATAACGGGGGCTGGCCGCAGTACCAGCTCTGCGAAACGTTTCCCGATTATCTGATCGCGCAGGGCCCCGACGGCGAACTCTATCGCATCAGCTATACGGTGGGCGCGGACGAGGAAGACATCACGCTCGGCGAGCCGGAGGAAGTGGAAACGGCGTACGTGCCAGTGGCGGAGTCCGCGAAATTTTTGGCCACCGAATCGGCGGCCACAGACGATGGCTGGTCGTGGCCGGTGCAGGTGATGGAATCCGGACGAGCTTCGGGAACGATCACGGGCGCGGACGGCCAGATGATGGCGCCGCACTACTTTCCTCCCGAGGTGGTCGCGCAAGTGGCGCAGGCGGTGAACGGCCAGCGGTTTCGACGACGGCATCCTCCGATTGGCAGCACCGGCGCCGATGCTCCCGAGCTGACCGCGGGATGGGTATCCGACGGAAAAATGGTGGGCTCCGCGGCGCAAGCGAAAGTGAACCTGCTGAAGAGCGAGCCGGAGATCCGCGCGAAGCTGATGGCGGCGAGAGAAGCGGGGAAGCTGGACCTCTTCAGCGTCTCGATCGCGGCGTATTTCGGATTCAAGGGTTCGAAGATCGATGGAAAACCGGCACTGGTGGCCACGAGCCTGCAGCGTTTTGAAGGACTGGATATGTGCGCCGAGCCGGGCGCGGGCGGCCGCTTTCTGCAAGTGACGGCATCGCACGATGTGCTGGCGGAAATCTCCGCGCTGCAGACCAAAGCGCGGAAGACCAAGCCGCCGGTGGCGGCAGCAGTTTCAGAAAAAGTTTCTCCGGGTTTGGCCCGGGAAAGCGGCGGCCCGAAAGGCGCTGACCGGATACTAGGAGGCACCATGAAAGAAAGTATTTTGAAGGTGCTCGAGGCGCTCCGGAAGATTGACGCCGGCCGCGCCTCCGAGCTTGAGAAGGAACTCGCGGACTTGCCGGAAGGCAAGCACTCCGAGTTCTTCGCAAAGGTCACCGAAGCGATCGCGGAGGGTTTGCCGCGCGCGCTAGTTTCCGATAAATCGGCAGCGATGGCTGCATCCGACATCCTGACGAGCACGGCCAGGGCCGCACTCGATCAGCAGAATCTGGATGTGCTGGCGAAGGCCACGGAAGCGCTGGCGGGCGCGAGGAAAATCCAATTCAGTACGGCGCTCGAACGCAAGCTCACGGAATCGAAGCTGCCGGTTCCGGCGGCTTCGCTGGTGCGCGAGCACTTCGTGGGCGTGGTGGCGGACGAGAAAGCCATCGACGCCTATATCGTGAAGGTGCGCGAATCGTTCGCGGCGTTCACGGAAGTGGGCAGGGTGGGCGCCGCCACCATCGAAGTCGGGCGCAACAGCCTGGACAAAATCCAACTGGCGATGGACGCCATGATGGGCGTGAAGGAAGCGGTCGCCGATCGCAACGTTCGTCCCTTCCGCGGCTTGAAGGAAGCCTACATCTACTGCACGGGCGACAGGGACATGCGCCTGGATCAGGGCGGCTTCTTCCGCGTTTCGGAAGCAATCGCCACGACGGACTTTCCCAACATCCTGCTCAACTCGCTGACCAAGAAGCTGATCCAGGACTACATCGAATATCAGGTCGTGCCGGGGCTGGAGAAGCTCTACACCGCGACGGTGCTGGGCGATTACAAACCCCAGGACAGGGTGCGCATGGGCTACCTCGGCGATCTGCCGACGGTGGCGGAAGCCGGGGCATACGTCGAACTGACGAAGCCCACCGACGAAAAGATCACCTACTCGATCCTGAAGAAGGGCGGGTTGCTGACCATCTCGGAAGAGACGATCAGGAACGACGATCTCGGAAAGATCGCGCAATTCCCGAACCGCCTGGCGCGAGCGGCCAGGCACACGCTGGCGACGTTCGTCACCGGCTTCTTCATCACGCCTCCGGCGTATGACCCCGACGGGCTGACGTGGTTCCACGCGACGCACACGAACACGGGCGTTACGGCGCTTTCCTCGGCCGAGCTCGACGTGCGCGCCATCGCGCTGGCCAAACAGTCTGAGAAGGACTCCGGCAACCGGCTGGGCTTGACGATGGATTGGATCATGATTCCTATTGATCTGAGGCCCGCGGCCATGCAGATCAACCGCAACATGCTGGCCACCAACAACTGGTACCAGAAGTTCGGGGCGGACGAAGGCAACATCATCGTGAACCCGTTGCTGACCGATGTGAACGACTGGTACGGCGGAAGCCTGCCATCGAACGCGCCGTTCCTGGAAATCGGTTTCCTGGACGGCTACCAGACGCCACAGCTCTTCATCGCCAACCTGCCGACGCAGGGAACGCAGTTCACCAACGATCAGCTGCAATACAAAGCGAAATTCGTATTCGGCGGCAAGCCGATCGACTTCCGCGGCGTGTTCAAGGAAGTGGTGCCGTAGAACGAGCTGATCTGAGTTGAGCTGACGAGTTGAAGTGATTCCGGCGGGGCCCTGGGCGAGAGTTCAGGGCCCGTGCCGCAAATTCGTGAAGGAGAGTCTGATGACGCAATACGGAAAAGACGCAGGGCCGTCCCGGGTGGGAGGCTCAGCTGAGTTTGGCCCACGCAGGGTCGTCATTAACCTGCACAAAGCGGCGCCGACGGTAGCGAACGACGTGGCCGGCTACGAGTTCGAGTTTCGCGGGAAGATCGTCGAGGTGGAGACGTACCTCGGAACCATCGGGACCGCGGCGGGGCCGACGACGGTGGACGGGAAGCTGAACACCGTTTCGATCTTCGGGACGGTGCCGAGTATCGCGTTCAACGCAGCCACCAAGCGCCGGCGCGACGCAGCGGGGCCGGTGATTCTGCCGACGGGCGGCGCTGGCAACGGCGTGCTGACGCCCGTGTTTGGCGGACCGGAAGCCGGCGTGCGCGTGCAGCCCGGCGATTACTATCGCGTGGACGTCACGGGCCTGAGCACCGGAGCCGCCGATTTGTCGGTCTATCTGCACATGGTGCTCGAAGAGTCCTAAGCCGCGAGGAGTGCGGGTGTGGGCTTTACTTGAAGCCCGCTGAAAAAAATGAGCCATACGCTCGATCAATTCCAGGCGCAACGCGACGTCGTCCTGCGGGACGCGGTGGGAAAGCTCCCGTCGGGCGACCGCGATGCGCTGCTGCAGCAAGCCATCCTGCAGCGGTATTCGAAGGACCGGCCACGCGAATTGGTGAGCGACCAAAGCGGCAACGGCACGCAACTGATTGCGACGCCGCAGACTGGCTCGAATCCGCCGGAAGTTTTCGAGGATGGCTTCTCGATCATCCACACCGTCGAGTTTCCGGTGGGCACCGTGCCTCCGAACTACATTCTCGACGAGGACTGGCAAATCTATCGCGCGCCTTCCGGACTGCAAATCATGCTGCTGGGGGCGACGCCGGCGGCTGCGGATACGGTACGCGTGGCGTGGACCGCGCGGCACAAGAGCGACGGCTCGACGGTGCCGGACGTGGACTTCGAAGCGGTGTGCGATTGGGCGGCAGCGCTGTGCTATGACGCGCTGGCAGGCATCTACGCGCAGACCGGCGACACCACGATCATTGTGGATTCGGTGAACTACCGGACGAAGAGCCAGGAATATATGGGGCTGGCGAAAGCGGCAGCGAAACGCTACTTCAACCACATCGGGATTGCCGCGGACGACAAAGCTACGGAAGTGGATGCCGCCATGGCCACGGGAAGCGTTCACGAGCAGCTCGGAGTTGGGTTGGACCGGCTGACGCACCGGAAGGCCACGAGATAGAGCATGGCGATCACGATCAAAATTATCGGGCTGGACACGGCGACGGCGAAGATCAAGGCGGCCGTCGCGATGGGCGTGCAGAACAGCCTGGCGGTCGCTGGCGCGCGCGGAGAAGCGCTGGTGAAGGAAACCATCAGCAACCCGTACCTGGGGCGTCCCGCGGCCGTGGCGAGCGGCAACCTGGTGAACAGCATCACCTTTCAGGTTTCGCAGGAGGCGAGCATCTCTCGCGCGGTGGTTTTCGCAGGCGCGCCGGCGGACCAATATGCGGGCTACGTCGAAGGCGGAACGGGGCCGCACTTTCCGCCGCCTTCGGCGCTGCTGCTGTGGGTGAAAAAGAAATTCTCTCCATCGACGGAGAAGCAGGCGCTCTCGATCGCGTTCGCGGTGGCGCGTAAAATTTCGAAGCGCGGAACTTCGGCATTCGGGATGTTCGCGCGGGCGTTTGCGAGGCTCGAAGGCGAGCTGCAGGGAATCTTCCAGGCGCAAATAGCGAAAGCAATTGAAACCGCGGGCGCGGCGCCGGACGGCGCGGCGGGGACGAAATAGATGACGCTGAAAGACATCAAAGCGCGGATCCAGGCACAGGTGAAAACGGCCGACGCGGGCAGCAACGTCTATACGTTCCGGCGGTACCTGACGGCCGAAGCGGACCAGGCGGCGCTCATCGGCCCGGATGGGCGCTTTCACTTCTGGCACATCTATCGCGAGATGACGGTGCTGACGGATCTGGTGATCAACCAGGGCTTCGCGCAGCAGGACGATACGCTGGTGATCGAAGGCTTTTACGGCGTGAAGGATGCCGACGACACGGAAGAAGCATTCGATCTGATCGTGGATGCCGTGCTGCAGGCCATCAACCTCGATCGCCGCTCGGCCGCCGGTGGCGGAACGAAGCTGAACGGCCTGGTGCAAACCGCGGAGACGCCGGCGCTGCGAAAGATGGATTTTCACATGTACGGCCCGAGCCAGGTGCTGTGCCACCACGTCGAGATCGTGATGAAGGTGACGCCGAGATATTTGCAGTGAGGAGCTGCGCGCATGCACAACCCCACGATGAAGGTGTTCTGGGAGCTGATCGAGAATGAGCCGTCGATGCTGCACATCGTCTGGACGCACCGCGATGGGACCGAAACGGAGATGGAGCTCGGGCCGGAACACTGCGAGCAACTTGAGAAAGCTCTGAGCGAGAAGGAGCGGAATCTATGACTCGCGAAGATCTGGTTACGGTGAGGGTGAAGAACGGGGAACCGGTGGCCCTCTCCCACGGCCGATGCTCGCTGCTGCTGGCCGCCGGCGAGACCGCCGACAAGTGGATGGATGGCTCGCCGATCACGCGCGCGGAATTCGAGGCGCTGCTGGCGCCGCTGGGACATTTTGAACTCGCGGGAGAAGTGCAACTGCCCGAGCCGGATGTGACTGCAACCGCCAATCGGGAGATTGGCGTTCCTGCAAAGCAGCAGGGGGAATAACACATGGCCATTCCGTCGAGGATGGAAGACAGGATCCTGGTCCTGTCGAAACTGAAGCAAGCAAACTATGCGACGCTGGTCAGCGACGCGAACCTGCAGGGCGGAAAGCGCGTGCCGGTGGAAGCGGCGGTTTTCGGCCAGCCCGACGTGAAGCGCTGGACGACGCAGCCGCTCTCGATGGTGGGGCACGACTACGCGACGCAGGTGCAGGAAGTGGAACGCGACCTGACGGAAGCGCTGTCGCTGGTGGGCGATTCGTGGCTGCTGGCGTGGGCTTTCGCGTTCGCGATGGGCAACGTGACCTCGACGCAGCCGAACGCCGGCGGCGCCCCCACGGCGTGGCAGCACGTCATCAAGCCGCTGGATCCTTCGAGCGCGGGCAAAGATCTTCCAGCGACCACGATTTACGCGGAAGCGGCCAACGTCGCGGGACTGCAGCGGCGGCTGCAATCCATGATCGTGAAAGACGTGGCGCTTGATTTTCCGGCGACCGCGCCGCTGAAGCTGGCGGTGAACCTGATCGGCTCCGGCGCGGTGACGACGGGCGCGCTGGCGACGCCGCCGGCGCTGATGACGCTGGTGCCGCTGATGTCCAACGACCTGGTGTTCAAATATGGCACGCAGGCCGCGCCGACGGATATCTCCAGCCAGATCGTGGCCGGCAGCCTGAAGTTCAGTTTTAGCTGGACGCCGGACGACGCGAATTCGCGCGCGCCCAGCGGAGGACTTTATCGATCGAGAATGTGGGTCGGGACGCCGAGCTTCAACCTGACCTTCCAGCGCTTCGTGGACGATGCGGCGTCCACGCCGAACGACGACTTCTTCGCGGACACCATTCAGGAAGTGCTCTTCAGCGTGCAGGGGCCGCTGATCGCGGTGGCTGAATTCCAGCGCATCAGCATTCGCTGCCTGGCGGTGGTGCCGACGATCGTGAAGCTCGGCCAGGCGGGAAACAAATCTGTTTATCAGTACACGATCGCGCCGGACCATTTTCTGAAGCAGGGTGCGGCCGACGTGGTGACGGTGACCTGCGAGAATCTCGAGACGAGCTATCTGGTGTAGTGATGTTCGGCTGACCGCTAAACGGAAGGAATAGCCCATGGCGATTCCGTCAAGGATGGAAGACAGGATTTTGGTCCTGTCGAAACTGAAACAGACGAACTATGCGACGGTGCTCACCGACGCGAACCTGATTGCCGGGAAGCGTGTGCCGGTCGAGGCGGCGGTTTTCGGACAGCCCGACGTGAAGCGCTGGACGAGCCA
>CAAGKR010107801.1_pt1 | contig 10337 bp, 8 predicted proteins | sample 2556971 | NCBI WGS metagenome assembly CAAGKR01 (sample SAMEA5207829, study PRJEB30636) | soil metagenome | biome: forest; feature: boreal; material: soil | place: USA | collected 2011-09 | depth 1 m
GGGGCCGCACCGGCGACCACGAGACCGAGGGGGGTGTTCGCGTGCGAGAGCAGGCGAGAGGGTGGCTCTTCGTGGGGGGTGCGGCCGCGCTAGCGGTCGCGCTCGCGGTCGTAGGATGGCTCGGGCTGCGACGGCCGGCGGTCCGGCCTGACGTGACCTCGGGTCCGCTCGCGGTGGTCCTCGTTCCCGATGCGGGGAGGTCGACGCTCGTGGTGGTCGATCTCCAAGCCGGCGCCGTGGCCCGTCGCGTCGATCTCCGCTCGACGGTGACCGACATCGCCGTGGACGCGTCGAGCGGCATCGTGGTCGGGGCGCAGGCCGGGGGGCTCGGAGCCGACGCCGATCGAGTCGCGTCGCTGACGGACGCGCGCTCAGGCGAGGTCCGATATGTGGAGTTGCCTATCCCCGATCCGGGGGACGTGGCCTGCACGGACGGCCTCGCGTTCATGCTCCACTCCACCGTGGACATGTCGGGGACGGTGTTCTCCGTGGTGGACGTCGCCGCGGCGAGCGTGGAGGCGAGCGGGCATGTGCCGGGGTTCCCGGGTCCGTGGGTGTCGGCAGGAGGAGCGATCTGGACAGCGGGTGAAGACGCGGTCGGAGCGCCCTCTCTGCGACGGCTCGACCCGCGGTCCCTGTCCGTGACTCCGTTCGCGCTAGGCGCTCTCGTCCCGGCGAGTCTAGTGGCGGCGGACGGCAGGCCGCTCGTGCTGGGGGCGCTGGGCGCGGATGAAGCCAGCGGCGTGGTGGCGGTGGTCGATCCTGCTGACGGCTCCGTTGTGGTCAGCGCGTCGCCGGTCGGGCTCGTCCGCGCTCCCAGGATCGGCGCGCAGACGGGCCAGAGGATCGTCGTAGGCGACTGGAGCGGCGACCCGCCGGAGAGTCGCGCGCTGCGCGTCCTCGACAGCGCCACGCTTCGTGACCTCGGCGCGCTCCCTGTCGACGGCGTTCCGTGCGCATTGGCGGCTTGGGGAGACCGTCTTCTCGTCGTGGACCGGGAGGGTGGGCGGCTGCTCGTGATGGACCCGGCCTCGGGGCGGACGCTCTCCGCGATCGACCTGGGGCGCAGCGACCTCATCTTCTCGGACGTCGTCGTGGTCGACGCGCGCAGCGGAGGCTAGCGGACGAGAGTCTGCGTCCACGAGGAGTTGCGAGCCGTCCACTCGGCAGTGGAGGCGACCTCGACACGGAGGCGCCACGTCCCGCGCGAAGGCAGGCGAACCGTCACCGAGTATCGGGCGCGTCCGACCGTGGCCGGCTTGATCGTGCCCTTCCAGCCGCCTCTCGGCACCCACACGCCCTTCTCGAGGCGCTCGCCGACCAGCTTCAGGGGGAAGTTCCCCGAGACCTTCGTCGGCGCGAAGGAGCCGGTGATGGCATACGCACGCCCGCGGACGACACGTGCAGCGATGACCGGACGGGATACCCGTGCCGGCACCGGGGTCTGGGGTGTGTGGGTGCGCAGGAATCGTGCCGGATCGACCCAGCCGTATCTCTCGGGCTTCTCTACGCCTGCCACCATGGTCGTGTCGAACGTGTGGCCCATGAGTGAGCTCACGGTCCGCAGGAACGCCTGCTTGGTCCACGGGAGCGGCGCGGGCCGGTCGAGCCCCGGGCGGATGCCGAAGTGCACGTGCGACGCGTTCGAGTAGTGGTTGGTGACCGCGATCTGCTGTCCCGGCGTCACCGTCGTGCCGACGCTCATGCTCGTCTCGACGAAGTCGACATGGCCGTAGAGGGCCTTGAAGTCGATCCCGTCCGCGGTGCGATAGCGGATGATGATCGCTCCTCCGGGTGCTGTCGTCCTCTTCTTGAAGTCCCAGCCGTATCCGTTGACGTGCATGTCCGCGAAGACGACCTGGCCGTAGCTCAGCGCGTACACGGGCTCCCCCGGGGCCTTGCCGCAGTCGTCCCAGGCCAGATGCCAGGCCCTCGGCGACAGGGAGTACCAGGCGCGGAACGACAACCAGCCGGCCGTGCGCGTGGCGGTCCCGTGGCCCGTGGGCCAATACCAGCCCTCCGCGCCCGGCGACACAGCGTGCGCGGGCGCAGGAGCGAGGGCGAGTGCACAAGCAAGGGTGACCAGGAGCGTCACGAAGTACATCGGTGCCGTGAGCGCACCGTGCCTCATCGCCGTGCTCCCACCCATGGCCCGCTCCCCGGTCGGCGCGCGAAGGTGCGCCCTCGGCGCACCCTGCATGTATCGGGTGCCCGAGCACGCGCCTTGAGCACGCAGAAGCGGGCGGGCCCGCGCGCGGTAGCGGCCGGCGGCGAAGCGGCGCGATCTCAGGAGCCGTGCAGCCAGCCCTCGACCGCCGCCTCGATGTCGTCGCGGGTCGATCCGACGACGTCGCTGAAGCGCTCGCGGAGCGTCTCCAGCTCGACCAGCCCTCGAGGGACAGGGCTCGCCTCGGGCGCCAGCGCCTCGACCGCGTGCAGAAGCCCTACGCCGGAGAGCTGTGCCGCGTCGGGAGGCAGCGGCGCGTCGTACTCGATGCCCTGAAGGGCCTTGTAGACGTCGGCGCCGAACTTGGCCCAGTGGGCGGTCGAGACGACGAGCATCGGGTTGTCCGACCGCAGCCGCTCGGCGACCTCCCAGGCCACCGCCGTGTGAGGGTCGAGCAGGTATCCGTGGTCCTGCCACACGCGCCGGATGGTGCAGAGCGCCTCGTCGTTTCCGACCCAATCGCCCGCGAAGTGCTCACGCATGGCGGCGAAGGTCGCCCGGTCCACCAAGAACCGTCCGTTCTCCGAGAGGGAGGACTGCCAGTGCCTGACCGTTTCCGGGTCTCGCGTCAGCTCGAAGAGCAGCCGCTCGAGGTTGGAGGAGATCAGGATGTCCATCGACGGCGACGGGGTCGTGACGAAGTCGCGCGACGAGATGTCGTACGCGCCCGTGGCGAGGAAGTCCGCCAGCACCCGGTTCTCGTTGCTGGCGCAGACCAACCGGTCGATCGGGACGCCGACCGACTTGGCGTAGTAGCCCGCAAGGATGTTGCCGAAGTTGCCGGTCGGTACGCACACGTCGATCGGCTCGCCGGGCCTCACGCCCCCACTGGCCACCATGTCCGCGTATCCGGAGGCGTAGTAGACGATCTGGGGCAGGAGGCGCCCCCAGTTGATCGAGTTGGCGCTCGAGAGCCGCAGCCGGTGTGACATGTGCAGGCGCTCGCAGAAGGCCGGGTCGGCGAAGGCGGCCTTGACCGCGTTCTGGCAGTCGTCGAAGTTCCCGCGCACGCCGAAGACCACGACGTTCCAGGCGCTCTGCGTGACCATCTGGCGCCGCTGGATGTCGCTAACGCCGTCGGCGGGATAGAACACGACGATCCGGGTGTGCTCGCGGTCCGCGAATCCCTCGAGCGCGGCCTTGCCGGTGTCCCCGGACGTCGCGACGAGCACCAGGTAGTCGTCGAGATCCTCTCCCGCCGCGAGCCTCATCGACACGGCCTCGGAGAAGAAGAGCGGCATGCACTGGAGTGCCATGTCCTTGAAGGCGCTCGTCGGGCCGTGCCACAGCTCGAGTACGTGTGTGCCCGCGTCGACCTCTACGACGGGCGCGATCCGGGGGTCGTCGAAGTTCGCTCCGTACGCCTGCCCCATGAGGTGCTCGACCTGCTCGGGATGCACGTCGACGCCGAACGCGCGGTAGAGCACTGTCGCGCGGGCGGAGTAGGCGAGATCTGAGAGGCCGAGGATCTCCCCGAGATCCAAGTGTGGGAGCCTCTCGGGGACGTAGAGGCCGCCCCCCGGGGCGATGCCCTGCAGCACGGCGTCCGTGAAGGTGCGCGGCATCGGGTCGAGCCCGCGGGTGTCACGGTAGTGGATGGGTTCCATGCGCGAATGGTACCGCACGCAGCGAAGCGGGGGCCGCCGGCCGCGCTCGCGCCGGCGCACCGCCGGAGGTACATTCTTCCATGGGGAGAGGGGGTCGCCGATCATGAAGGCGGACGATGTCGCTGTCGGGAAGGGCTACGAGAGGGGCCTTGAGGCCCGCGGCCCCTTCGGGTGGTACATGCGCTGGACCTGCGCAGGCGCAGACCGATCGAGGCGCCGACGATACTCCAGGCCGTCGGCGGCGGACCCTATCCGCGCGTCCTGGACGCTGGATGTGGGACGGGTCTGTGGCTCGCCGACGTGTATCGGCGTGGGCACGGCCACGAGTCGCTGGCCGGCGTGGAGGTGAGCGCGATGATGGCGCAGGAGACCCGCGATCACCTCGAGGGCGTCGTGGGTCCGGAGACCAAGGCGCAGGTGGAGGACTGCTCGGCGGTGGAGCTGCCGTTCGCTGACGGGTCGTTCGACCTGGTCATGGCCAACGCCATGGTCAAGCACCTCGATGACGAGCCGTTCGCCCGCTTCCTGGCCAAGGCACACCGCGTGCTGGCGCCCGGCGGCCGGATCAGCCTCTGGGACTTCGGGCGTCCCCTGTTCAAGCTTCCGGACGTGAAGGTGGACAACCCGGCGCTCGAGATGAAGAACCTGCGCACCAGCGAGGTCCTGATGCGGTGCCTGGAGGAGGCGGGCTTCACTCAGACGGCGCCCTACAAGGTGAAGCGCCCGTGGCGGATGCCTGTCACCTTCGAAGGTGCGGTGGCGACAGGGGAGTAGCGCGCATCGCGCGCGCGGGGCTGGTGCGCGCGTTGCGCGTGCGGCGTCCGTGCGCGCATCATGTGGCACCGTCTTGCGCGCGTGCGCGAGCGTGCGCCGAAGGGAAGTCTGCCACGAGATGAAGTACGTCATCGTGATCTTGGACGGCGCAGCCGGATGGTCCCTCGACGATCTGGGTGGCCTCACGACTCTCGCCGCGGCGCGCACCCCCAATCTCGACCGGATGGCGGCCGAGGGCACGGTCGGCCTGGCCCGGACCGTACCCCCGGGGACCGAGGCGTCCTCCTCCGCGGCCTGCACCTCGATCCTGGGATACGACCCCGTCGCCGACTACGTCGGCAGGGGGGCGATCGAGGCCGCTAGCATGGGGATCCGCCTCGCCGGCGATGAGGTCGCACTCCGCATGAACCTGGTGAGTCTCGCCGACGGGAGCATGGACAGCTACTCGAGCGGCCGGATACCGAGCGAGGACTCGCGGGAGATCGTCGCGGGCCTGCAGGAGGCCCTCGGCGGTGAGACCTTCCACTTCCATCCCGGGGTCAGCTACCGCCACATCCTCGTCGTGAGGGGCCACCCGGAGCTGCTCGACCTGGCCTACTCCGCGCCGCACGACATCTCCGGCATGCCCGTCGAGGGACGTCTCCCCTCAGGCGAGGGCGCGGGAGTCCTGACTGAACTCATGGGCAGCGCGCGGGAGATCCTGAAGTCCCATCCGGTGAACCTCCGGCGTCGCGAGGCGGGCCTGACGACTGCCACCGACATCTGGCCCTTCTGGCCGGGCGTGGCGCCCCGCTCCCTGGTGTCCTTCGAGAGCAAGCGCGGGGTAAGCGCGGCGCTCACCTCGGGCGTGGACCTGCTGGGAGGGCTCGCTACCTTGACCGGCATCGACCGCCTCGACATCGCCGGCGTGACCGACGGCTCCGACAACGACTACGCGGCACAAGCCGAGGGAGCCCTGAGGGCGCTGGCCGACCACGACCTGGTGGTCGTCCACGTCGAGACCCCCGACGAAGAGGGGCACGCCGGCGACGCCGCGGGCAAGATCGCGGGCATCGAGGCGATAGACCGCGAGGTCGTTGCTCGCGTTCTGGCGCGCGGAGGGGACACGCGAGCGCTCTGCATGCCGGACCACCCGACGCCGGTCGCCCTCAAGACCCACACCGCCGACCCGGTCCCGTTCGTGGTGTGGGGGAACGGGATGGCCGGCAACGGTGCCACGTCGTTCGACGAGGGGCAGGCCGCATCGACGGGCCTCGTGGTGGACCCGGGCCGGGGGGTAATGGACCTGTTACTCGGGTCGTAGGGCTACGACGCCCGCGTCGCCGTGAGGGCGGGAGCGCGGCGGGGGGTCGGGACGCCCCGGGCCGGGACGCGCGGAACGCGGGTCTGAGGGGCCAGCAAGCGACCAAGACGCCGTGCGGACGCGGTGGCGCGATCTCGCGACGCGGGCCCCGACCATCTGATGCCGACCGACGCGCAGCCGACCACCGCCGTCCCGGAGCGGTCGAGCATGCGCCACACGCTCGCGACCCCGGCAGGGAGCATCCCCAGCATGGCCAGCGGGCCGAGGAAGGCGGGCGCGCTGCAGATCAGCGCAGCGCGTTTGTGGGGTGCGTTGCCGGGGTGGGGGGTGTCGAGGCCGCGCGTCGTCTGGAGGTGCCCGAAGGCGCCCACGAGGCGCTGGAGCAGCGCGGAGCAGCGCACGTCGTGGGCGTGCAGGTGTCCGGTGGTACCAACGATCAGAGCGTCGGCCTCGGCCAGACGCACGACCGCCTCGTCCAGCGCCGAGTGGTGCTTGGTGCAGCGCCCGGTCCGGACGCAATCCGAGCAGGTCGAGCAGGTGCGGCCGAACAGGTCGTATAGGCGGAGACGGGTGACGTGGCCCCCTCCCACCTCGGAGACGGCGCAGGCCAGCGCGTGTGTCACGGGCCCTCCGCCCACCGGCGACGCGTCGATCGCTACCAACCTCATGCGACCCCCTCGCTCGTGTCCCGCGGCGCGCCTTCCGGCAGGCCGCGTTCAACCCTGTCGATGCAGTCGTCGAGCCAGTCGACGACCGTGCGCGCGGCGGACATCGCCGCCGCGAGTGTCATGTCCAGGAGAGCGTCCGAACGCGGGTCGGCGGCACTTCGGGACCTCGCGCGATCCGCCTGAAGCGCCCGCAGTCCGTCGAGCCGTGTCTGATAGCCCGCCCGTGCCGCGTCGAGCAGGGCGAGGATCTCGGCGTCTTCGAGGGTCGCCGCCATCGAGAGCTGCACCAGCAGCGGGTCGCGCACGGCTGGCAGCTCCGGAGGGCGGCGCAGCCACGAGGCCAACTCCGAACGCCCCCGCGCCGTGATGGAGTACACGCGGCGGTCCGGCTTCCCGCGCTGAGCTACGGTCTTGGAGCGAACGAGACCCTGCTCCGAAAGGTGTCCCAGGGTGCGGTAGACCTGCGCCTGGTCCGCGGTCCACATGTGACCCGCAGTGCCGTCGAAGCACCTCGTCTTGAGGTCGTAGCCGGTCATCGGCTCACGGTCGAGGAACCCGAGAATGGCGCGTTCGAGCGTCATGTACTCGCCTTCGTGGGATATAGGACAACACGAGTATAGGACAAGTCCAATAAGAATCAACATGAATCCAGGGTCGAGGGTTGACGGGGAATGCGCAGGTCAGAGGCACCAAGGAACCTTCGAGTCACTCTGGAGGGCGCATGGGAGGCCAGAGCTCGGCCCGACGGGGCCGTTGAAGGCCGTGGGCCGGGCGGTCCGACCCCGGAGGGCCGGCGCCCCCTCAGGCGAAGGAGGCTCCGGACAAAAGGAAGCGGCGGGACCCGGGGCAGGTCCCGCCGCTTTCTGGTCCCGTCCGGGAGGGGCATCCCGGGGGACCCGCAGGGAGGGGAAGGGTGGAAATGGGATGTCGTTGTCAGGGTGGTGCCGGTGACTCTGTGGATCTGAGCGGTTCATCGCCGCAAACATAGGATGCCCGGCTCGGGTGACGGGGGCGTGTCCGGAATGTGGAGATGCCGTGGAGCGCGGAAGCTCAGCTTCCGGGGGTCTCCGGGATCTCGTCCGGTTCGGGCGCGATCGGCTCGCGGCGGCGCGGCGCGGCCGGAGTGCTCGTGGTGATCGCCACGCCCGCGATGATGACCACGGCCCCGGCGATCCCCCAAGCGTCCAGGGTCTCCGGCTTCGCGAGGAGTCCGACGAACCCCGCAAGGTAGCCGAGCACGACGGCGGCGGCCGGGTTCACATAGGCGTACGTCATCACCTTGGAGGACTCGACGTTGCGGATCAGCCACATGAACGCCGTGAACGCCACGGCCGACCCGACCACCGCCAGGTAGAGGAGGGCTCCCACGCCGTACCCCTCGCAGGTTTGCGGGCGCGCGGCGTTTCGGCCCCGCGGCCCGGGGTGCGATACTGACTCGCATGCCGACCTACACCTATCCGCGCCCGGCGCTCACCGCGGACATCGCCGTCTTCCGCGGGCCTTCGTTCGCCCGCGAGCTGCTGCTGGTGCGCCGTGGTGACGAGCCCTTCAAGGAGATGTGGGCCCTGCCAGGCGGGTTCGTCGACGAGAACGAGATGCTCGAGCGCGCAGCAAGGCGGGAGCTCGTGGAGGAGACCGGCCTTCGGCCGGAGGGTGGCCTGACTCTCGTCGGCGCCTACGGCGATCCCGGACGCGACCCGCGCGGGTGGACCGTCACCATCCTCTACATGATCGCGCTCGCCGCCAGGGAGCGGGACGCCGTGACGGGCGGGGACGACGCCGCGGAGGCCGCATGGCACCCTGTGGGGAGTCTGCCGCCGCTTGCTTTCGACCACGCGGTGCTGGCGCGCGACGCGATGGCTGCCACGGCTTCCATCTAGAGGCGGAGCGGCGGTTTTCGCGATCCCGGCAGGGTCGCCCGTATAATCCCATTGACCGCCACAAGGTCCGTCGCGTGCGTGCGCGTCCGTGCGCCCGCGAGAGGGCCTTGAGAAAGGAGAGATGCAAGTGCCCGACATCCTGCGCAGGCTCGGCCATGAAGTGCTCGTCGTCGATGGGGCGATGGGGACCATGCTGCAGCGCGCCGGGATGCCTTCGGGGCAGTGCCCCGAGGAGCTCAACGTCACCAACCCCGAGATGGTCCTCGACGTGCATCGCGCCTACGTCACGGTGGGCGCCGAGTGCATCTCCACGAACAGTTTCGGCGCGTCGCGACCGAAGCTGGCGGAGTACGGGCTCGGCGACCGCGTCGAGGAGCTCAACCGCGCGGCGGTCCGGCTGGCGCGCGAGGCCGGCGCGCAGCACGTCATCGCCGACGCGGGTCCCAGCGGACTTGTGATGGAGCCGTTGGGAGAGGCGACCTTCGACGAGGTGTTCGGGGTCTTCGCCGAGCAAGTCTCGGCGCTGGCGGCCGAGGAGCCCGATGCCATCGCCTTCGAGACCTTCACCGACTTGGCCGAGATCCGGTGTGCGCTGCTGGCCGCGAAGTCCGTCACCGACCTGCCGCTGATCGCCTCGATGACCTTCGGGTACTCGGGGCGCACCGAGCTGTCCGCCAGCGACCCCGAGACGGTCGCCACCGTGCTCGAGGCGTGCGGCGCCACCGTCGTCGGCATGAACTGCGGCCTGGGCCCGGAGCAGATGCTTCCATTGGTTGAGCGCATGGCCGTCGCCACCGGTCTTCCGCTGATAGTGCAACCCAACGCGGGACTGCCGACGCTGGTCGACGGCCGCACCGTCTTCCCGGGCACGCCCGAGGAGATGGGCGCGTATGCTGCACGCTTCGCCGCGCTCGGCGCCGCGCTCGTCGGCTCGTGCTGCGGGTCGTCGCCGGCCTTCACCGGGGCGATCCTCGACGAGGCGAAGGGCGTCGCGCTGCCCGTCGGGCGCACGCGCCCCGCGGGTGTCGCCGTCTCCAGCGCGCGCCGCACCGTGTACCTCGGCGGCGGGCGGCCGCTCGCCGTGATCGGCGAGCGCATCAACCCCACCGGCAAGAAGGCGCTGGCCGAGTCGCTGCGGGCCGGGTCGATGGAGCTGGTTCGGTCGCTCGCCGTGGCGCAGGCGGCCGCGGGCGCGGACCTGCTCGACGTCAACGTGGGCGCCGCCGGAGTCGACGCGCCCGCCGTGCTTCCGCAAGCCGTGCTCGCCCTCGCCGGGCTGACGGATCTTCCTCTGGTCGTAGACACGACCGACACGACCGCGCTCGAGGCCGCGCTCCGCGCCTATCCGGGCCGCGCGCTCGTCAACTCCGTCAACGGCGGCTCGAAGTCGATGGCCGCGGTCTTGCCGCTGGCCGCCCGATACGGAGCCGCGGTGGTCGTGCTGGCGCTCGACGACGATGCGGGCATCCCGGCGACCGCCGAGGGTCGCGTCGAGGTCGTGGAGCGGGTCCGGGCGGAAGCGCACGCCCAAGGACTGACCGACGCCGACCTGGTGGCCGACTGCCTCGTGATGACGGCGGCCGCCGACCCGGGGGCCGCCTCCGTCACTCTCGATGCTCTTCGACGCGTGCACGACTCCGGCCTCGCCACCGTCCTCGGCGTGAGCAACGTCAGCCACGGACTGCCGGGCAGGGCGGAGCTGAACTCGACCATGCTCGCGCTCGCCCGGGATGCGGGGCTGGACGCCGCGATCTTCGATCCCGGCGCGCCGCGCACGGGGCGCAGCCGCGAGGCCGAGGAGGTCCTTCTGGGTCGCGACCCTCGAGCGGCCCGCTGGATCGCTCATGTCGCCGGCGCCGCCGAGCCCTTCGCCGCCGA
>CAAGKR010446669.1_pt1 | contig 10337 bp, 3 predicted proteins | sample 2556971 | NCBI WGS metagenome assembly CAAGKR01 (sample SAMEA5207829, study PRJEB30636) | soil metagenome | biome: forest; feature: boreal; material: soil | place: USA | collected 2011-09 | depth 1 m
ACCGGTTCGCTCGATCGCCCGACCAGTCGCGTCCATTATGCTGATGAGCGGTATCGGTGACGAGCGCTCGAGGCGCTCGAACAGCAGGTGCATGGTGTTGGTGGCGATCACGGCGAACTCCGCCCCGGCGGCACTGAGGCGGCGGAGCCCCTCGAGAAGGGCGTTGCCGATGCAGTCCCATTCGCCCGCCTCCATCCAATCCTCAAACTGCTGAAACGTGACCGAAAAGATGATGATCTCCGGGTAACTGTAATCGCCGTAACGTTCGTGATAGCACCGCACGATGTGCTGGTAATAAGTCACCGTGGACTCTGGAGTGAGGCCTCCAAGAATGCCGATTCGCTTGGGCATTCTACCTCCGCACACGATGCCGATCTCGAAACATGATTGGCGCAGAAGGCTGGACATTCACGGCGGCGCGATTATATTGGCGGCAGCGACCACCCGACGTGCGAATTCACTCGCGAAACAACAAACACGTATACGCGAAGTACACCGGACGCCCGGGCGCTCGCAGCTGAGCCGTCGTTGGCTCTGCCTTGGGAGGGAGAGGAGAGAACAACGGAGAGCTGAGGATGTCGGTGATCGATGGTGTTGCGGTTCGTCAAAGTGCCATCGCCCGGCACCCACCAGCACATCCACGTCGCTGTCGTCAGCTCCCCGAAGGCCGACTCGTACCGCCGCGACTTGTCGTAGCCCGCCGGACCTGGACATGGCCGACTCGAGGCACTCGGCACTCGTGAGGGATACCGCGTCCTTAACTTAGAGCCGTCTTCCGCTTACGGAACGGCCGTTCTCGGACGCCCCTCGCTGGTCGCGGACCCGACGCCCAACGCGCCAGCGCCAGGATCGTACAATAAAGCCGCAACATGTCCTCGCAATCGAGCTACGATCGCCCTCTTTTGATCGCGTAATCCGGCCAGCAATCCAGAAAACTGAAGTTCTCAAAGAAGGGAGAATTCGTTCCTTCGTCAAAGCCAAACGGGAACCCGGTCGGCGTCGCCGGCGCGGGCCGCGCGAACTTAGGATCGAGCGCTTTCGCGATCTGGTCCCTCGCGTCCGCCAAATGCGCGCGCGTAGCTCTGTCCGTCGCGCGCGCCGAGGCCACGCCGATCGCCGTGCTTAAGTCACGCAACTCAGCGCGGATTAATCCACGGTAGTCGTCCGTCACCGGCGTTCTGCCGTTAAGCTTCTCCGAAAGCAGATCGATGTAAGCGCGCTGCAAGTTGCGCCGATATGCGTCTATGTGGACCGGGCCGGATTCGAATTCTCGCCAGATGCCTTTGCGAACATCCGCCATGAAATCCACCGGTCGATACGTCGCTGGGCCATCGATCGCTTCCTGCTCGACCAGACGCGAAAAGCGAGTATTGCTCAGAAGAGAATTCAATACTCGTTGCTGAGCAGTTTTCACACGATCCAGAGCCCCGGTGGGTTCGATCCGCCGAAGAATCTCGGCCTTGATCGCCCATGTTGGCGTAGCGAATGCGTGATCGTTGAGGAACCGCACGGCGGCAGCCTGTTTCTCCCTCGACACGGCAGTAAAGCGCACGCCGTCTTGCCCCGCGTGTTTTTGCTGAGAGTTATACCCACCAATAATCCCGGTGACGTGATTCAGCTCCGTGGCCCACTGACCGAGCATGCGTCCGTAGAGCTCCTCGAGATCGTCGTAAGGTTCGCCCCGGTGAGATGTGGCCGGCAATAACATGTCGGCATCGCGCTGGAGGTTCTTGATGCCCAGCGCCGTCGAGGCGACGGCATCGGCGTCGCCTACTGCCTCGGTGTTTTCGCCCGGGTCTGATCCGCGCGAATCCGCAGTCGAGAAGCGCAGCCACGGTTTTGAATCCTGTTCCCGGGCCCACTCGTCGAGAGTTTTCTTTTCCTCATCCGGAGTCCGTACCCCCAAGATTGGTTTGTAGCCCCACATCGTCGCCCACTTGTCGTAAGGCCCGACACCCGGAATGAGCAACTCCACCGGAATATTGTCTTCCGGCTGTGCGACATAATTGAACCGCGAGTAATCCATCAAACTGGGCGTATGGCCCATGGTTCGGAGCCACTCGGGATCGCGAACCTTTTCAGCGGGGTACGTAGCGCTGGCCTTCATGTTGTGCTGAAAACCCAGCGTGTGCCCGACTTCGTGCGCGGCGACGTACTCGATCAAGCGGCCCATCAGGTCGTCGGGCAGGGGAAGTTTCTTCGCCCGCGGGTCCAACGGACCGACTTGCAGGAAATACCAGTCGCGCTGAAGGTTCATCACGTTGTGATAGAACTGTATGTCGGACTCGAGAATCTCACCCGTGCGCGGATCTGAAACGTGGGGACCTGATGCGTTCTCAATTGTTGAGGGCAACCAGCGAATGCAGGAATATCTTGCGTCTTCGCAATCCCAATTGGGATCCTCTGCTTTCGAAGGCGCTTTTTTCGCCAGGATCGCGTCCTTAAACCCGGCCATTTCGAATGCCGGTTGCCAGTCTTCAACGCCCTTCATGATCCACTTGGCCCATTTCGTAGGCGTCGCCGGATCGACGTAAAAGACGATCGGCTTAACGGGCTCGGACAGTTCAGCGTTCGGATCTTTCTTTTCCAGACGCCAGCGCGTGATGTAATTCCGTTTGGGCGCGCGCTGTTCATCTACGCCGTAATCCATCTGCTGAATTGTGAAGTAGCCAACGCGCTCGTCGAACAGCCGCGGCATCATTGGCTTGTCTGGAAGTTTGACCATGCTGTAGTGCATCACCACGGTGGCGTTTGTGCCCGCGCGCATGCCTTGAGCGAATGGGTTCGGCGGCGGTTGCGGTCCGCCCCCACCGGTTGTCGGAGTTACCTCGGGCGGTGACGTGTAGGTTTGCGAGACCTCGACTTCGACGTTGGTGGGAAAAGATTTGACCTTCTCAATAAACGAACGAGTAGTATCAAAGCCGCGAGCGCGCAGTCGCGTGCGTGCACTGAACTCTGTCACCTCGGTGGTAAAGAGTTTGCCGACGTCGATAACACACGAGTCGTCTTTGCCGAAGGCTTCGATGTTGAAAACCATAATGATCGTGTCACTGTTCGCCGCCTGCACGGCGCTTGAGATTGGCAACGCCGGATCGGCCACTACCTCGTACGAGACGTTGCGCAGAAGCACGCGATTGTTCTTTCGCTCCCATTTGACCACGCGATTGCCCGCTGCCTGCCCGCCGTAGCCAACGCCCAGCGTTGTCTTCGCGATTTGACTAACCCAGAGAAACTCTTTTCCCAGTTCTTTCCTGGGAATCTCGTAATAAGTTTTTTCCTTGAGCGTGTGAACCGTGAACACGCCTTCGTCGGATTTGGCTTCCTTGGTGATTACCTTGTCATAGGGCTTTGGCTCAGCCGGCTGGTCGGGCCGGTCCTGGGCTTGACCCGCAGTGGTGGGCGGAGTCTGCGGTTCCTGGGCCTCGGTGTCAGCTACGGCTTTGTCAGAATCACCTGCGGGAGCGGGTGCGTCTTGTTTCTTGCTAGTCACGCTGGGTTGCTGCATTAACCCACCCGCTATCGCAGGTGGTTCTGACCTGGGTGATTGGGGTTGATCGATTGCTTGCGTTCGGCTCGCAAAAACGGCCAGGGAAACCACGAACGATAGAGTCAGGGCAGAGACAAAGAGAGGCCGGGGTGGCATTCGCATGGGGTTGCTCCTCACGGGTTTCAGAAATGTGGATCGCTAATAAGTCTGACGCGAGTCCGACGGTGAACCTGGAGTGCGGAAACGATAAGCCATTGAGCACGTCATAGTCAATCGACCTGCACGCGGCGTCTCAGTTGGGAATCTTCCGAGCAACTTTTTGTTGGGAGCGCGGCTCGCCCGCAATGAGCGCGATAGGAACGTCGTGAAAGCGTGTGCGCCGAACACGAGACGAAGCCGAATGGAGAAAGTTATGAAGCGACTACTTGCCGTCATCGTCGTCATCGCCCACGCGATCGTTCGGTCTGGTGGCGGGCTTTCGCCCTGGCTTAGTCACCGGTCGTATGCACGACCAGTGAGGAGCCACCGCTCTCAAATTTCAACAGCTAGCGGGACATCCCCGCAGCGTATACCGCACGTATACGTGTCACATACGTCTTAATCCAGGCGGCTCGCGAAATCTGGATGGAGGTACTGGCGGACATCTGTATAATCCTCGTCAAATCGGATCGGTCGGTTGGGCGGACTCTCCGAATTGCACGGTGCGCGTGCAATCGAGCCGCAATCCAGTGATTGTTCCCATTTGGGGGCCTTCACCTCGCGCAAACCGTTCGGTGAAGCGTAAAGGGAGGATAGGCGATGTCACTAGGTTCGCAAGCAAGGGTCGTCGTCGCGGCGCTTGTCGGCATCTTGCTGTTTTCCGGGTCGGCTCTCGCCCAGACACCAGTCAAGGGCGACATCTCTGGTATCGTCGTCGACCAGAGTAATGCGGCTCTGCCGGGCGTCACAGTGACGCTCACCGGCCAGAACCTATTTCAGAAGTCGTTGACGGTTGTCTCCGATCGTGAGGGGGCATTCCGATTCCTCAGCGTCACGCCTGGCGAATACGAGCTGGAGTTCACCATTCAGGGGATGAGGACAGTGAAGATAACGGGAGTGGCCGTCGAGCTCGGCCTGGCTACCCCGGTCAAGGCGCTGATGAGGATTGCTCAGCTGCACGAGGAGGTGCAGGTGGTCGCGAACGGACCGACGATTGAAGTCAGTCGGCCGCAAGTCACCGTTAACTACACTACCAAGATGATCGACAACCTGCCGGCGTCCACCCGTAGTTACATCGACGTGATGAACGCGTCGCCAGGCATAAACGACAACACCGCCTACGGCACCTCGGGCAATGTCAGCTTTAGCGGCTTCTCGACAGGGTCTATGACCAGCGCTTTTCGGTTCAACGGCGTGGACGTGAGCGACCCGGCCTTCGGCTATTCCGCCATCAGCCCAATCTACGAGAGCATCGAGGAGATCCAAGTCGTCGGTATTGGTGCCTCAGCCGAGTACGGCAACTTCGAGGGAGCGGCGGTCAACGTTACCACCAAGTCGGGCACCAATCAGTTGCACGGCTCAGCCAGCGCGGTGTACACGGGGGCCGGTCTCTATGGAAACAACTCGGGAGGCGTCTACGAGCTGCGGCCCAACGACTACCGCTACAAGGACGAAGTCACCGGGACGATCGGCGGTCCGATCGTGAAGGGGAAGCTGTTCTACTTCGCCGCCGGTGGGTATTCGACCCAGAAGTGGGAGCCGCGGAACACCACTGAGTTTATGTGGAACAAGTTTAAACGTTACCAGGTGAAACTTGACTGGGTGGTGAACCCGAACAACACGCTCTCGATCATGTACAACGGAAACCCAGCGGTCCAGCACAACTTCTACTTTTCGGCGGGGCAGGCCCCATCGGCATCTCAAGACTACACCCAGTCGATGGACACCGTGTTCGGAAGCTGGCGATCTGTCCTGAGTCCGCGCGCCCTGCTGGACGTGCGGTTTGCCGCCTACTCGAACGTGATCAAAGCGACTCCCTGGTATCCGGGTATGCCTCCGTACACCGACAATGGCACCGGAAAAAGCTACGGCTCAGGGCCGTTTGATCGATCGATCCCCGCGAGCCGGTTCGCGGTGGACCCAGTGCTGGGCCTGGTTGGGTGGAATGCGCTGGGAGCCAAGCACGATCTGAAGCTCGGCCTTGAGTGGGACAAATCGAGGGCGGGCGAGGATCGTGTGTATTCGGGCGGGGGGTCCTTCAACAGCCTTCCGCTGGCAGGAAATGTCACGCAGTGGACCGCTCAGGCCGGCGGCGACATGCACGACATGTCGTACATTTCACGCGTCGGGCTGTTCGCGCAGGATGAGGCCACGGTGGGCCGCCGCCTGCACCTCAGTCTTGGTCTGCGCTACGAACGGCCGGACATCACCGCCGCCAAGTTCAACGGCAGCGTGATGACCTTTAATATCTTCTCGCCCCGGGTCGGTTTCGCGTACGACGTGAAGGGCGATGCGACCAGCGTCGTCCGGGCGAGCTATGGCCTGTATGTCAACAAAGTCTTGGGCCAAACATACTACCCGGCGCTTCCTGGTACCGACAACGCCTACGTGTACCAAGCAACGTTCCCAACGACGGCGTTCCCGACGTTCAACCCGAACGACGCCAATAGCCTCAAGCAAATGTTCACGCTTCTCACGCAGCCGCAGTTCCTGTACCAGACGTACCAGTACTCCATCCCGGCCACGGTCGATCCAAACCTCAAGCAGAATGGGAGCAACGTATTCAGCGTAGGGTTCGACCGAGCGCTGGGTACGAAGACCACGCTCTCCGCGACTTACCTCTATCGAAATAGTGTGAACCGCTACGATCTCAAGAGTTCAGCGCAGCACACCTATGCGGAAGTCATGTGGACCGACCCGTGGCTCGGAAACACGGTGCCGCTGTGGCAGCAAACGGACAAAAACCCGGACACTAACCTGATGCTGGCGAACTCGTCGTGGGAGAAGGCCCGCACCCAGATGCTGATGCTCGTGCTGCGCCGGCAGTTCACCCGGGACGCGTCGATCATGGCGTCGTACACGTACCAAAACACCCTCTCGAACCTACCTGGCAACGGATCTAGCGACCTCTTCGGATTTCCCGACTACAACGTGGATACTGATCCGCAGTACACACAGAACCCGCTGCAGTGGGGCCACCAGTGGGACCGACCCCATCAGTTCAAGCTGAGCGGCAACTACATCTTCCCCGGCGGCTTCCTGCTCAGCAGCAATTTCCGTGGGGTCTCGTCGGTCCCGTGGCAGCCCCAGGTAGGGCTGAGCGTCACGAACCAAGGGCAATTGAACCTGCCGGTCGGGACCAAGATTGTCCGTACGATTGGCTCGCCGATCATCTTGCTCGACACGCGCGGCAGCCATCGCGGGCCGATGACTTGGAACCTCGATCTCAGAGTTGCCAAGAACTTCAAGGTTGCCCAGTCACGCAGCGTTGAGATCCGAGTCGACGTCTTCAACGCTCTCAACGCCGGCTACTACTACAACGTCGCCTCGACCCCATACGCGGTGTACGCGTCAACGGGGAGGCCCTCCTACGGCCTGCCGACCAGCCTGTTCGATCCCCGCAACGTGCAATTCAGCATGGTGTGGAAGTTCTGAGGTTGCGGGGTTGTGTCGCTTGGGGCCGTGCACTGGCACGGCCCCAACATGCGAGGGCGCTATGCGAATCAGTGTTTCCACGTCTGGCGTCATTGCGGTAGCGGTCATCGTCGGCGCGGCTGGCCTCTTTGTTCAGGCTCAGGGCCGGCGAGAGACGGCTCGCGATCGGGTGGTGTCAATTCATGACAGTGTGATCCTGGACATCCCGAAGGTCTCGCCCCTATGCGACGTGCTCGAAGCCAAGAAGAGCCGGGTGAGCGTCGGTGATGCTGAGCTATACGTAGAGGTGCAAGGCCAGGGGACGCCAATCGTCCTTCTCCACGGCGGGCCCGGGGCGACGCACCATTATTTCCATCCGGCGTTCTCGAGAGCGGCCCAGTTCAGTCAGTTGATCTACTACGACCAACGCGGTTGCGGCGTCTCCGACTACGAGCCCGGGCCGGGCTACAGCGTCGATCAAGCAGCCGACGACCTGGAGAAGCTGCGGACGGCGCTCGGCATCACGAAGTGGATCGTCGTTGGGCACTCGTACGGTGGCTTCCTGGGACAGTACTACGCCACGAAGTATCCGGGTTCGCTCATCGGTCTAATCTTGGTTGGAGCGGCGGTGCCAGCACCGATCAAGCTGGAACCGACCCGCCAGTACGACTACTTATCCAAAGAGGAGTTAGCCAAGATCAGAGAGATTCATGCAAACAAGCAGCTGAGCGGTGCGCAGTCGGTCTTCAACGCACATCTGAACGGGGACTGGAAACGGCAGAACTACGACAAGCCGTCAATCGATGATCTGGCCCGTATGGCGCGCTATGAATGGGTGCAAGACCCGGCGTTCCGCGGGCCCATGGGCAGTTCGATCGATAAGATCGACCTTGGGGGAGCCTTCGACGCATGTCCGATCCCGACCTTGATCATGGAGGGACGGTGGGATCTGACGTGGAATACTGATAAGCCACTGAAACTCCAGCAGTTACACCCAGGGTCGAAGCTCGTGATGTTCGACGAGTCAGCTCACAGTCCATTCCTGGACGAGCCAGAGCGCTTCTTTGCTGTGTTGAAGGAGTTTGTCACGAGCACTCACGCTCCAACCCCGCAGCAGGTTGGCGCATGGAAGAAGCGGTTGGTGGCTTGGAGGGACGCGAAGGAGTCGAGTCCTGAGTACGTCGTGAGATCCGAAGGGAGCGGCCATGCATCCTGCCAGCGGATCGTGCAAAAGTACAACGAGAGGTGGCTTCAACAACTCAACGATGTAAGGTTGCTGGCGAAACTCGGAATGGCTCTCTACGACATGAAGCGATACGAGCCGGCGTTGGAAGTTTTTCGGCGCATGCAGCTTCAGGCCGAGGGGGAGCCGAATCGTCCGTTTGAGGTCGGAGTCGCGCTCATCTGGCAGGGGCAGATGCTGGACTTGCTTGGGCGACGCGGAGAAGCGATCGCCGCTTACGAGAAAGTCGCGAAGATGGACTTGACAGGCACGATGACACATTCTCAGTTTGGATTGACCTACCAACCGAGCGCGTATGCCTCGCAGCGGATGCTGGAGCCGTTCACGCGCGTCGAGAATCACGAGCGGGATTAGCCACACTCTGGTAGACGGCGACCAGTGGCCAACCGGAGAACCAGCCCGGTAGGAGCAGGAGGAAGCATGAGTCGAGTCGGGCTCGGGGTGCGGTGGTACAAGCACTTGGCAATCGTGGCGGCGTTGATCATGGTCCTCGCCGTTGTGGTGATCGCACAGGCGCCGGAGCGTGTCGATCTCGACGCGATCACGCGGATCAAGGCAGAAGGGTTTCAGCATTCGCAGGTGATGGACATCCTGAGCTACGTGGCCGATGTGTGCGGGCCGAGATTGACGGGCTCGCCCTACCGCCAGCCGGCCGCCGATTACGTGCAGAAGATGCTGACGACCTGGGGCTTGGCGAACGTCCACACGGAGCCCTTCTCCTTCGGCCGGGGATGGACCACCGAACGTTTCTCGGCGCACGTGATATCAGGTCAACCGTGGGTTCTCACCGGGTATCCCAAGGCGTGGACGCCGGGCACGAACGGAACGGTCAAGGCCGAGGCCGTTCTTGCGGTCATCGAGAAGGAGAGTGACCTCGTCCCGCTCCGAGGGACCCTGCGAGGGAAGTTCGCCCTCATCGTGCCGAAGCGAGAGAACAGGCCGTTGCTCGAGCCGGCCGCCGGGCGCCTGTCGCCGGCGGATGTGGCGAAGTATGAGGAGCAGCCGGACCCGACGATTCCCGTGGCGTTCGGCCGGGCGAAGGAGATGGCTCAGGCAGCGTTTCGCGAGAAGGTGATGACGTTCCTGGTGAACGAAGGCGTCGTTTGCGCGTTCGATACGGCGGACCGTGGGGTGATAGGACCGACGCAGGTCATGAGCGGCGGCTCCCCCGACCCGAAGGCGCCACCGGTCCCCTGCCAGGTGACGCTGGCGGCCGAGCACTACAACCGCTTGTTCCGCATGCTCGAGCAGAAGGTGACCCCGACCATCGAGATGACCGTGCAGAACCGCTTCGTCGACGACGCACGGACGTTCAATATCCTCGCGGATCTTCCCGGTACCGACAAAGCCGATGAGATGGTGATCCTCGGCGCGCATTGGGACTCCTGGCACGCGGGCACTGGGGGCCAGGACGACGGCGCCGGCCTCGCGATCGTCATGGAGACAATGCGCATTCTGAAGACGGCAGGGCTGACGCTCCGGCGTACGGTGCGTGTGGTGCTCTTCGATGGCGAGGAAGCGGGTCTTCTGGGCTCTCAGGCTTACGTTCGGGCGCACGTGGCGGACCCGGAGACGATGACGCTCAAGCCCGAACACGCAAAGGTCACGCTGTACCTTAACGTCGACGAGGGCGGAGGTCTGATACGAGGCATGTGCCTCAACGGAAACGAGGCGATCGCCCCGGTTTTCGCGAAGTGGATGGAGCCGTTCCGGAACCTCGGCCTAGGACTGCTCGGCCCGAGGATGACGGGTGGCGGCGACCACGTCCCATTCGATGCTGTGGGCATCCCGGCGTTTGAGTTTGTCGAGGACCCCTTGGAATACCGCCGCACGCTCCACACGAATCAGGATGTGTACGATCGCGTCCAGCCCGCCGACATGATGGAAAACGCCGTCATGCTCGCGTCGTTCGCGTACGACGCGGCCAACCGGGAGGAGCAGATGCCGCGCAAACCGTTGCCGACGCCGCAGCAGGCGCGCAACCGCTGGATGCTG
>CAAGKR010086831.1_pt1 | contig 10334 bp, 9 predicted proteins | sample 2556971 | NCBI WGS metagenome assembly CAAGKR01 (sample SAMEA5207829, study PRJEB30636) | soil metagenome | biome: forest; feature: boreal; material: soil | place: USA | collected 2011-09 | depth 1 m
GCGTCTTCGATCAGTTGGGCGTCAACATACAATCGTTCCACGTTGTGGCAATTCCAGCCACTATCGTCCTGAACAGCACGGGCGAGATCGTCGGTCGCTATCTCGGTACTGTCAGCGGCATCTCACAACGGTTGGCCGCTCTGCTTTCCAACGGCGCGTAACTCAGTTTGCCCGGGGGCACAATTGCAGCCGAGGGGGATGCCTCGCAGAATGGACCCGTCTCCGGCCGCGGCGGCTACGGCTTGCAGACGCGTCCGGCCCGTAAGCCCGAAAAGCGAGGAGGCTGGCGACCCGCCCCGGCAGGTTCGTCGGTGGGTGCCTTTCCAAGCTAACCAAGCGGCCTGGGCTGCTCGCGAGGAGTGTGAACCAGATTCGGCACTCTTCGAAGGTATACACGACCACCTGACAAGCGACGGCCTCCACCAAACTGCGCGTCGATGCCGCGTCGCGACGTGGGCTCGTTCTCAGGCATGAGTGTTAGGAAATCGACTCCCTCTGTGTCGGGAAGCAGTCCCGCCGGCGCCAATCAGGAGGAACCGACCATGGCCGACCAAGAGACCAAGCCCGACGAGCAGAAGGGCTTAGACGACGCCGAGGGTCATCGCTTTTATCAGACCCTCGAGGAAGGTGTCGAAGAGCGGATGCGTACCAGCGCTCATGGCAGCGCCCAGGACGACACCAGGGAACATGCCACGGCGACCGACACTCCTGATGAAGATAAGGAAGCAGGGATGAAGGCCGGCTGAGGGGGAAGATGCCGGCGCCGAGAGACCTAAGTACATGCCGTTCAGGCGCGCTTGGGAATGATGCCTCGGCGGAGGCATGGACCTCCGCCCAGCTCGCGCGGACAGCTTGGTGCGTGAGCGAGGCCCTTCCCCTGGTGGCCGGCCACGCCCTGAGCACCGTCTACGGCTGAGATCCAGTAGTCCAGACCGTGCTGAGGATCAGCGCGGCAAACGTCAGAGGTCTGCGTCCTCCCACGGCATTCCTCAAGAAGAGCGCTGCCAGCACATCAGAGTGGCGATGTGTGGGGGTTCGACGATCCGTATGCTGCAGCGTCGGAGCGCGAGAGTCACGCCCGGTTTCAACGAAAGGTCGCCGTCCACCGGCGTACGCTCCACGGGATGAGTCGCTGTCCTGCTTGCGGGCACGAGGATCGAGCGGGGGCTAAGTTCTGCTCCGAGTGCGCCGCCCCGATGGTGGAGACGGCTGTCGCCGCGCGCGAGGAGCGCAAGGTGGTCACGGTCCTCTTCGCCGACCTGGTGGGCTTCACCTCGCGCTCGGAGCGCCTCGACCCGGAGGACGTGCGTGCCCTGCTCTCCCCGTACTACACGCGCCTGCGCACCGAGCTGGAGCGCTTCGGGGGCACCGTGGAGAAGTTCATCGGCGACGCGGTGATGGCCTTGTTCGGCGCGCCGGTGGCCCACGAGGACGACCCCGAGCGGGCGGTGCGCGCCGCCCTGGCGATCCGCGACTGGGTGCTGGAGGAGCAGGCGGACCTACAGGTGCGCATCGCGGTCAACACCGGCGAGGCGCTGGTGACGCTCAGCGCCCGGCCTAGCCAGGGTGAGGGGATGGCCTCGGGGGATGTGGTCAATACCACAGCGCGCTTGCAGACCGCGGCGCCAGTGAACGGCATCTTGGTGGGTGAGACGACGTACCGGGCGACCGCCCAGACGATCAACTACCGGGCGGCGGAGCTGGTGGCCGCCAAGGGCAAGGCGGAGCCGGTTTCCGCGTGGGAGGCCCTCGAAGCGCGCTCGCGTTTCGGCGTCGACCTCGCATCGACCAGCCGTGTGCCATTGGTGGGGCGCACCCACGAGCTCCAAGTACTCAAGGACGCCTTGGCCCGAGTGCGGGGCGAGGGCTCGCCGCAGCTAGTGACACTGGTCGGAGTGCCAGGTATCGGCAAGAGCCGGCTGGTGGGAGAGCTCTTCCGGGCCGTCGACGAGGACACCACCGAGCTCATCTCCTGGCGCCAGGGTCGTTCGCTCCCTTACGGTGATGGGGTCACTTTCTGGGCGTTGGCGGAGATGGTCAAGGCGCAGGCCGGGATCCGGGAAACCGACTCGCCGGAAGACGCCGCACAGAAGCTCGACGGGTCGGTGGCGGCGCTGATTCCCGATCCTGCCGACGCGCATTGGATCGAGGGCCACTTGCGCCCACTCGCCGGCCTCAGCAGGGATGCCGCACCCGTTGGCGACCGGCGTGAGGAGGCGTTCACGGCCTGGCGCCGCTTCTTCGAGGCGCTGGCCGAGCAGAGCCCCTTGGTGCTCGTGTTCGAGGATCTGCACTGGGCAGACGACAACCTGCTCGACTTTGTGGAGCATCTAGTCGACTGGTCGGGTGGGGTACCACTGCTGGTGGTCTGCACCACCAGACCCGAATTGTTCGAACGCCGGCCCGGCTGGGCTGGAGCCACGCGCAATGCCATCCGGCTCTCGCTGGCGCCGCTCTCCGAAGACGAGACGTCGCAGCTGATCAGCAGCCTGAGCGAGCGACCGGTGATGCCAGTGGAGACGCAACAGGCGCTGCTGGCTCGAGCCGGTGGCAACCCCCTGTACGCGGAGCAGTACGTGCGCATGCTGGCAGAGCGCAGTGACGCAGAGGAGCTACCTTTACCCGAAACGGTGCAAGGGATCATCGCCGCGCGGCTCGACGCCCTCTCCGTCGACGAGAAACGCTTGCTCCAGGACGCGGCAGTGCTGGGCAAGGTGTTCTGGCTGGGCGCCATCACCGGTGGGCTGGATCGCCACGCTGCGGAGATCCGGCTGCACGCGCTGGAGCGCAAGGACTTCGTGCAGCGGGCGCGCCGTTCGTCCGTGGCCGACGAGGTCGAATACGCGTTCCTGCACGTACTCGTCCGAGACGTTGCTTACGGGCAGATCCCCCGCGGAGAGCGGGCCGACAAGCATCAAATGGCCGCGGAATGGATCGCGGCACTGGGCCGCGCCGAGGATCATGCCGAGATGCTCGCGCACCACTATCTCAGCGCGCTGGAGCTTCGCCGTGCCGCGGGGAAGGCGATCGATGCTGCGTTCGCGGAGCGGGCTCTTGCAAGCCTGCGTGATGCGGGCGAACGCGCATTCTCGCTCAACGCATATGCGCCGGCCACGCGCTTCTTCCAGTCCGCACTCGAGCTTGCCACGATAGGGTCGGCCGACCGCGCACATCTGTTGCTGCGCTTGGCACGCACAAAGTACCTGGCCGGGAGCATCGAGACGGAACTCATGGGCGCAGCCACCCCCGCTCTGATGGAGTGCGATGACCGCGAGACGGCTGCGCAAGCTGAGGCGATGCAAAGTGAGCTCTATTGGTTTCGTGGCGATCGGGATCGGTCGCTCGAGCACCTCGACCGGGCGCTGGACCTGGTACTCGAGCGCCCACCGTCCCGCGCTAAGGCCTATGTGCTCAGCAGCGCGTCCGGTTACCGGATGCTGGCCGGCGAGTATCCGGAGGCGATCAGGCTGGCTCGTGAGGCGCTCGACATGACCCAACGCTTCGGCCTCGGCGAGATGGAGTCGCGTGCACTCAATAACATCGGATGCTCCCGCGTCTGGAGCGGTGACTTTGGAGGGATCGAGGACCTCGAGCTGAGCGCAAGAATCGCCACGGAAGCTAACGCACCGTTCGAGATCTGTCGCTCGCGGAACAACCTGGCTGGGGTGTACTGGTCGCGCGGCAATCTCAAGCGCGCCACCGAATTGAGTGCGGAGGTCGACGAGGCGGTGAAGCGCTTCGGTCAGGTGGCATATGGCCGTTGGCTTCGCGGAGGGAGAGTAGACGAGAAATACGCACTTGGCCGCTGGGACGAGGCGCTGGCGGTCGCTCAGGAGACGCTTCAGGAGGTCGAGGCGGGTTCGCCCCACTACTTCGCATCCACCTGTTACGCGACGAGAGCTCGGATACTGCTTGGCCGAGCCGATGTTTCAGGGGCCCTTGCGGACGTGGATCGAGCGCTCGCACTCGCTCGCCTTGCGAAGGATCCGCAGATCATCGGGCCGGTGTTGGCAGCGTCCGCACACGTGTTCCTCGAGACGGGAAACGACGACGCTGCAGCGCCGTTGGTCGACGAGCTTCTCGTTGAGGTGCGCGCTCGCGGCCTGAACTTCTACGCGGAGTGTCTGCAGTCCATCGCATGGCCGGTGGCAGCGGTCGGGCGCGGACACGAGCTGTTGGGCTTGCTGGCGAGCGGGGAATCGCCATGGGCTCGTGCCGCTATGGCGTTTACTGCCGGAGACCTGCGACAGGCGGCGGACATCTGCGGTGAAATGGGCGCGGTCACCGATGAGGCGCGCGATCGGCTCTGGCTGGCGGAGGCCCTCATCAATGAGAATCGTCGGTCGCAAGCCGACATCGAGCTGCAGCTCGCGCTCGCCTTCTACCGCTCGGTCGGCGCGACCCGGTACATCCGCGAGGCGGAGGCGCTCCTGTTAGCGTCGGCGTAGATCTGTCACCACTGCCGCCGAGGCATCGCCTGACCCCTACCGTGACCCCAACACCAGCGCACGCGGATGCACGTCCATGCAGGAGAGCTACACACCGCTGTCGAACATCAGATTCGCGGAGCAGCGTGGTGCATCACCGTGCAGGCTGCTCAGTCGAGTCCCTTCCTCGGCACCACTGATTCTCCAGATCCGGCGCCGTTTTAGTCATCGGAGTATGGCGTCGCGTCCATTTCGCGTCCATTTCAGCTCCAGCGACCACTCGCCGGCGGGGTCCGTAGCACTCATCAGGCTGCTGCCGGACAGCCCCTGGCACCTCTCATGGAGACGGTGCAGGGGGCCCCTCGGGCGGCTCTGCTTCCATGTTGAAGCCGCCGATCAGGGACAGCGGCGAAGAGCCAATGAGCGTTCCGACCATCGCGGCAAAGTGTGCGCAGAGATTGACGAGGCCCGGGACGACGGTTCTTGCACCATCACCAGCAATCGACGTGTCCAGCGCCTGCTGCAGTTCTGCGCTGTAGCCGCCGTGCGATATCCAGATGCTGATGAGTGCACCAGCCTGCCGATTGGCCTCCGTCATGCCAGGGTTCTTAGACGGCGCGGCTCCCGTGCGTTGCTTCAGGACGGAGAGCGGATCGGGGGCCGCGGCCGCAGCCTCAAAAACATCGAGGTCAGCCGGGTTTGGGAAGGAGCTCTGCGCCCACTGGACGCCATCGACACCGTCGTCACGGTCTTCGAACCGCAGCACGCACGGGTGTTGGCCTGGCTCTGGGGCAACTTTCTCGATGCCCTCGCGTAGTCTTGGTATGGCCTCGACGCACTCGCCAAGCAGGATGTGCAGCACTTCATTCTCGATGATTCGGTAGCCCTCCATGGCTTCGAGAACGCGCGGCATGACATCGATCTGCTCAGGCAGTACCTCGATCAGCTTCCGACGTCGCGCATCCCATTCCATCCGCGACTCCAGCAGCGCGAATCTCAGGACATAAACGTCGACCTGTCGCTGCTGCGTCTCGCGCCGGGAGACCTTCAACCCGCTGAGAGGCGGTGCGGCGTGTTGAGCATAGTCGCGGAGTGCCTCCGCGAAGCGAAACCCCTCGAACTACGAGGCACGGCTGTTCGCATTCCAAAAGCGGCGGAGCTCATCGCTGCCCTCGCCGAACTGGCTTCGTATGCTGCTCGCGTTGTTTTCGATATAGAGCCTGCCCGCAGCCAGCCAGTTCAGCAGCTCATTCGTCAGAGTCACGCCCAGGGTCTGCTGATCGAGCAGGCGGAAACTGCCACCCATGCGCTCGACGTTCACGGCGGGCTGGCGACGTTCTATTAGACCTCTCACAATAGAGGAGAGGAGTGCTCACGCACTCGGCGAGGCCGAGGCGATTCCGGGTTGAGCTCTCCTAGCGCAGGGTAGATTTTTCTGATGGAGGTTCCACCTTCGCTCCCGAGGGGCTCGAGCGCCGAGACTAGGAGACGCGGATCAAATATCCGGCAACCGGCGCTGCCTTTCCCTTCAGCGTGAGCTGCCGGAGCTCGGCGCCCACACAGGCGTCGACTGCCGCATCGTGCGTGACTGCGCACAGCATGATCTCACCGCCTTTCGTTTGCGCTTGAAGGCGAGCGGAGGTGTTGGTCACGTCACCGAGAGCGGTGAAGTCTTTGAATCCGCCGCCACCGACGTTACCGACGTACTCCTCGCCGGAGCAGATGCCGACACCCACATCGAGCCAGTTGCCCTGCGGCGTTCCGTAGCCCATGGCATGGAGGAGCGAACGGGCACCCTCGATGGCCTTCCGCGGATACCCTGGCCCAGCCAGCCCAGGGACGAACAACGCCATAACCTCGTCACCGGCGATCTGGCCGAGGACTGCCTCGTGGGCGAGCAGAGCGCGGGACGCAGCCGCATAGAAACGGTTGAGCAGCACCGTCACTTCGACACTCGATGTCCGCTCTGTGAGAGACGTGTAACCTCGGACGTCGGCGAAGAGCACACTGATCGGTACAACCGCTCCACCTTCGGGCGCATATTCGATGCAGCGTGCGCATATGTTCGGGTTCTTGCGCGATGGCGCGTAACCAACACGACGAAAGGCGCCGGCGTAGGGTCCGCGGAATGGAGCGTTGCAGAACTTGCAGCGCCAGGGGCTGGGGACGAGGGCATAGAGCCTTCGGCCGAGGCGTGGCATCATCGCCATGGGGGTCTCGCCGCGAAGGATCCCCAGCCACCGTTCATCCATCGGTATCACAGGCGGCACCGCTTCGACAACGTCGCCGGTGTTATCCACAATCACGCCGAGACGGGGCTGCTGGGTCGGAAGCAGCGGTGCGCACATGGCTCGGTTGGCTCACGGTCTGCCCAGCGCTCGGACCACCCGTCCCCGTGAAGGCGGCCACGGTCAACCCGGCGATCTTCGGGGTGATCGACCCCAAATCGTGGGTCGGCTGGGTCATCATGATCGCGGCCCTCGTTGTCGCAATCGCCGGTCTAACAGCTTGGTCTTTGCGGCCACAGGTGTCCGTGAGAAATCCCGGGGCGCCTTCAGCCGCTGGGCTGCCCGGCCACGAGTGTGCCGGTCCAGCCCTATTGGTTAGGACGGGGTCGCGGTCGCAACCGTCCGAAATCAGCGTGAAGTAGAGGACCCCGGCTGTGACCCTCCACGTGAAGCGTCCAATGCCGTTATACAGGGGCGAGCTGTAATTGCCTTGGTGTTTGTCGTTGAAGAATTCCATCTCATTACTGTTGACAACCACGTCTCCCTAGTGTGGGACCACTATGCCGCCGGAGGCTACATAAGATATGGACCAAGTCGTCGAGTCGAGCGCGAGTTGAAAGAAGCAGGTCCTCGGGGTTGGGGGCGATGGGCACTGAGCGCCGCTGACCTGCGTGACAGCCGCCCCCGGCAGATACCAGTTGCCCCACAACTGGGAGGGCACCAGGCCGCCTGAGGCCGTCGGATAGGGAATTGGGATGGCGACGGCGTCGGCAGGACGGTCGCGGTCGGCCGTGGTGACGGCAGTGTGCGATTGATCGCCCCTGTGGCAACCAATGACGTCAGACCGACCACCACGACAAGCGCTCCAAGCGACAGCAGCGTTGTGGATCGACTCATCCCGGCCCGGATTCTGGACCGGGGCTCGGCGAAGGGTCGCCCGGCAAACCGACCCAATCCCAATGCATGTGCTGCCGCACTTTGAGAGGACCGACAGCACTGCCATTCGGCCCTGCCAGAAGGTGACGTTGGCCTCTGGCGCATCACCAGCACCAGCTGCTATAAGTTCGCTCCTCCGATGGCCAACGTCAAAAGTGCTATCCGCAAACACATCCAGATGGAGAGGCCGCTGGGGGCAGCAGCAGCGGTGCTCACGTGGCTGGGTTGGCTGACCATCTGCCCAGCGCTCGGATTCCCAGTCCTTGGAACGGCGGCCATGGTCAACCGGGCGATCTTCGGGGTGATCGACCCCAGCTTTTGGGTCGGCTGGGTCGTCATGATCGCGGCCCTCGTTGTCGCAATCGCCGTGTTCTTCATCCTCGAGAGGGCGCACCTCGTGCGCGTGAGCATTCGCACCGGCGTGATGTATGGAGCCGCACTGTGGCTCGTCGCTGGCGTTGTGCTCATGCCGCTCCTCGGTGTCGTTGCGTTGCCAACCTCACCGCTTTCCGGGATTCAGCCAGCGGATCCCATGCACGCGACGGTGATGATGTATACGCTCGGCCCCTTCGCCGCGGTGGCAGCATTGATCGCCTGGGTGCTCTTCGGTGCAACTCTCGGCGCGACCGGGAGCGCACAGCAGCGACGCGACACTGCCCCCGGGCGTTCCGGCACGAGGATTCCGCGTTTCTTGGGCGCTGCCATGTTTGCCGGCTTCGCGTTGGCGGTGATGTCATCGACGCCGGCGCAAGTGCACGCGACGAACTCCACGCTCGCCGGTGTCACGGTGCGGACGCTGGCTCAGGGTCCGGTGAAGAACCTGCCCGCCGCCAAGGTCGGCGTTAACATCATCGAGTTCCGTCAGCTCCCGGGCGCAGCCTATGGGCCACATGACCACCCGCCGCTCTTCGCGTATACGCTCCACGGCATCGCCACCCTCACCTTTCCTGGGGGTGCACCGCAGTCGGTCGGTCCGGGCGATGCTGCTTTCTTGCCAGCGGTGGGCGCTTTCACCAACGAGAATACCGACGGACGATTCGGCGCCGGTGCCATCGCCGTTGGCCTGATCGTCGTCGTCATCCTTCTCTGTGCCGCGACGTCGCTGCGCGGCGGTCTTCGACGCGTCATCATCACCGTGCTGTCACTCTTGCTCATTGCCGGAGGTGCTTTGGTGCTGACTGGCGGGATGTCGAATGACTATTACTTCATCGCAGTCCGTTCTTGTTGTGGGCACCCAGGAACGCCAGGAACCCCGATGCCGGTACCCTATGGCAGAGTTACCTTTTCGTCCCCAGAGCTGGATCCCGTACCGGCGGGACCGTATATCGAGACACTGAGCGCGATCAGGGTGGCTCCCGGTGCCCGGTACAACGCTCAGGTCGTACCCGGACCGCAGATGATCATCGTCGTGGAGGGAACCGCAGCGGTCCACGTCGGCGAGGCGACCGAGCAGCTGGGCGATAGTGGCGCCGCCTTCGCCCAGGCCGGGAATACACTGGCCATCGCCAATCCGGGCAGCGACACCCTCCTAGTGCTTGCCTTCGCGGTTACGCCGGTTTCAGCTGTGCCTCCGGCAACGTAGGAGCCTGCCGGGCGGGTCCCACCTCCAGCCGCTGCACGACATTCCTGGATGCTAAAGGGGCCGGAGGTACGGTGGTGTTCTGCGAGGCAATCGGGGTGGCTAGTGCTGGAAAGGCATACATGTGCTGCCGCACTTTGAGAGGGCCGAGGGAGGTGATGTTTACTCACCCCAGCGCGCCATCAAACACCAGAGCCGGAATCGCGTCGACGGCAGGAGTGGATTGCCTCGTAGCCGATTGCGTGGCGGAGCGTAGAGGGATTAGAGGCTACCGAGGTCTCGACCTGGGGGCAGGGGAGGGGTATAGCACCGCCGGGGAAATTGCCTGGTTTTGGGATCACCGGGCGGGGTCGTACCGCCTCGACAAGCGCCTACGCCACAGGCGGCCGAACGCTACGTAACGGCAAAGCGGAGTACCTGGAGGGTATCGCTTCCCGGATTGACGATCGTTACTGCGCTCCCGGCCTGGGCGAAAGCCGATTCACCACGGCCGAGCTGCTGGGTCTCGGCACCGACGTGGACCGAGGCGGAGCCCGTGACAACGATGATCATCTCCGGTCCCGGCACGTCGAGAGCGTCATATCGAGCACCGGGAGGTACGGTGATCGCGCTCAGAGTCTCGACATACGGGGCCGCCGGCACGGGGTTCACGTCAGGTGACGAAAAGCTAACTCTGCCATAGGGTACCGGCATGGGCCGGCTACGTTCCGACTCAGAACGGACGGCGATGAAGTAATAGTCATTCGACGTCGCGCCAATCATCACCAAAGCGCCGCCGGCAATGAGCGAGAGCGACAGCACCGCCATGATGACGCGTCGAAGACGGCCGCGCAGCCACGTCGCGACGCAGAGAAGAATGACGACGACGATCAGGCCGACGGCGATGGCACCGGCGACGATTCGTCCGTCGACATTGTTCTGCGTGATGGCCGGCATGAGCGCTGGAATGAAAGCAGCACCGCCCGGACCGACCGACCTTGTTGGAGCTAAAGTAGACGAGATAGTGGCGATGCCGTGCAGCGTATACACGAAGACGGGCACGTGGCCATGCGGCCCATAGGTTGCACCCGGGAGCTGACGGAACTCGAGGATGTTGATGTAGACCTTGGCGGCGGGCAGGTTGTTCAGCTGACCTTGAGCCAGCTTCTGTACGGTGACACCGGA